>Ga0137455_1000312_pt1 | contig 12824 bp, 13 predicted proteins | sample EasRivERMGT600_2_FD_102334 | JGI IMG/M metagenome (GOLD analysis project Ga0137455, IMG submission 102334) | Soil microbial communities from meander-bound floodplain in the East River, Colorado, USA - East River MetaG ERMGT600_2 | ecosystem: Environmental > Terrestrial > Soil > Floodplain ... | reverse complement strand
CCTTGGACCCGAATCCGTCAACCATCACGTAGGTGTCCACCCCGCGCAGAGCGGCGCGGGCCAGCGCGGCCGCAATGGTACGGCCGGTGACATCGTCTTCGTAAATGTAGGTCTCGAGGTGGATCTCGCGCTGCGCGGCGTCGAATTCCGCCGCCAGGGCGGGGAAATACTCCACGCCGTTCTTGAGCAGCGTGATGCGGTTGCCGCTGACGAATTCCGTCACAACGGCACCAAGGTCGCGGTCAAAGCCGCGTGGTCGGAGATGCGCGCCCACGCCCGGCCGTGATGAACGTGCGCCGTGGGCACTTGAAAGCCCCGCACGTAAATGCGGTCGAGCGACATGACCGGCAGCACCGCCGGAAACGTGCGTGCCGGCCGGCCCTTCACCAGTTCGAATACTTCATAGAGGTTGAGCGGATGCGCAAGTTCATGGGTCGCGCGGTAGCGCCAGTCGTTGAAATCGCCAGCGACGATCAGGGGCGCCTGCTGCGGCACCAGCCGCTCGATGTGCTGGCGCAGCTTCTCGAGCTGGCGGCTGCGCTCGCGGCTTCTCAATCCGAGGTGCACGCATACGCAATGCAGCGACTCCTTCCAGCGCGGGACTTGCATCTCGCAATGCAGCAGCCCGCGCTTCTCGAATCGATGATTGGAAACGTCCTGGTTGGACCAGCGCAGGATCGGAAAACGCGACAGGATGGCGTTGCCATGATGGCCGGCATCGTAGACCGAGTTTCGGCCGTAGGCGAAGTCGTGCCAGACAGCGTCGGCGAGAAACTCGTACTGGGGCGCGGCCGGCCAGTTCTCGTAGCGACGGGCGTGGCGGTCGTGCTTGCCGTGCACCTCCTGCAGAAACACGATATCGGCATCAAGCGCGCGCAGCGTGTCGCGCAGATCGTGTATCGTGAGCCGCCGGTTGAGCAGCGGCGTGACCGAGAGGCCCTTGTGGATGTTGTAGGTCGCTACGCGAAGCGTGCGCATGGCCATGAGTACCGTGATTCGTGAGTTATGGCTTCTTGAGCATGAAGTACCGCTCAAGAAGCCATGGATCGTCGAAGTGGCGGCGCCCGACGAAGGCGGTGGCGTGCCGGCCCCACTGGCGCATCGCGCCGGGCTCCGGCACGCCCATCGGCCAGAACAACCAGCGCTCACCGCGCTCGCTGCCGGGCACGACGCCGTCGGGCCGGAACACGCTGCGCCTCCCGCCCTCCGCCAGGGAAACGGAGCGCAGCGCGTCGTCGTCCACGAAAGCATACTTCAATGCCGTTTCAGACGGGATGGCGCCCATGACGACACGCTCCAGATAATGCGTTCCCGCCGCCAACCGCAATGTGATCCGCATATCCGGCCCGATGCGCGGCAGCATCTGCGGCACAAGAGCCGTTTCATCCAATGTATCAGGCTGGGCTTTCGACACGGCGCGGGGCGTCGGGAAGAACTGATGGTAGCAGCCGCAGTGGTGAATCGAGTCGAACACCCACGGCTCGCCGTCGGGCGCGAGCGTCACCCGCCATAGCACACCGTCCAGACGCCCGCCCAGGATGTCCCAGCCCGCCCCCTTGGGACGTTCCGGGAACCAGATCGCATAATTGAGCTGCAGCAGCGCGCGCCCTTCGTAGCGCGTGTGTGACACGCGGCGGTAGACCACCGGCAGGCGCGACACGATGCGCGGCAAGCCGTCCTGGTCCCAGCCGAGCTCCCCGGGCGCGTCGGACTCGCCCTTCGTGTCCACCACGAATCCCGGCGCGAACGCGCGAAACAGTGTCTCGAGTTCATCGCCGCCCGGCTCGGGTATGCCGAGGGGATTCGCGGAGGCGCGCGCGAGCAACGCCATGATGGCATTGCGCGTGACCGGCGCGGGCGGCGGCACGTAGGCCACCAGCCGCCCGGTCACCGGCAGCGCTTCGAGCGGTTGGGCGAAGCTGTCGTGCACTTCCCGCTGCCAGTCGCGTACCCCGCTCGCGAACGGGATGCGCGTGAGCCAGTAAAGCCCCACCACCCGCTGCCACGTCACGTAGTCATCCGGCACGTGCACGGCACGGCGCAATTCTGCGCGCTGCTCGGGCCGCGCACGGTCGGCTGTTGCGAGCTGCTTCGCGCAATCTTCCAGCGCATCGCGCGGCCGGGCGTGGCGCGGGCTGATTTCCCGGAGCGCGTGCGCGAGTTCCTCCAGCCTTGCGGCCGGCAGGTTGGCAAGCTCGACCCGGTGAGCGTCGTTTCCCAGGGCCGCCATGCGCCCCGTCCATTCGTCGAATTGCGCCTCGGAAAGATCGTCCCGCGCATAGCTCGCGAGAAAGCGGCTGGCTCGCAGGTAGGGAAAGCCGGCGACGCGTGCGGCCAGCCCGTCCTGCACTTCCGCCTCGGCGACGGCGCTATCCACGAGCAGGAACACGTCGTAGCACTGCGCCTCCGGGCTGGTCGCGTCGTGCTGCCGCGGCGCCGCCGCGCAACCCGCGAGCAGCGATAGCATCAGCAGCGAGACCGCTGATGCGAGACTGAAGATGCGAGACCGATGGCGCGAGACTGGAGATGCGGGACTCACGGCCTGGGTCGATTCACGAATCACGGTTTCTCGGGCTCGCCCTGCCCGCGCTCGATTTCATCCACGAGGGCGCGAAACGTCGACTCGACGCTGCGCCGAAGCACGAAGGTGCCGATCAGCGGCGGAACGTAGAAATCGGGGACCATGCGGCCCGAGTAGCGCATCAGCACGCGCCCGTGGCGCATTTCCAATGTGTAGGTGTTCTGCATTTGCCGGAAATTGCCGGCAACGGCCCGCGATTCGACCCGCTCCCGCGGGTACTCAGTGACCGCGAGCTGCACGTCCATGGGGTAGCTCAAGAACAGCAGTCGCGCCGCACCTTTCTGCTCCACCAGGGCGCTATTGCGCTCCCTGGAAACGACGCGGCTCACCTGCAGGTCAGGGACGAAGGCAGTGAGCCGGTCATAATCGGTGAGGACCTGCCAGGCGCGGGTGAGGCTACCCTCCAATTCGGCGCTGGCGTCCACTTGAAAGACTTCGCCGCTGCGCGCGGCATTGACCGTGACCTCCGCGGCCTGCGCCGCCGCAGCGAGCACCACGACCGAGAGAAATAATGGGCGCAAACCGATCCGGCGCATGCCGCACAGCGTATAGGATTTTGCCGGACAGCATCCGGCAAATTCCTTACCAAGAGCATCCACTTGGAATCAGGAAATTGCCGGGCCTGCGGCCGGCAATTTTCTCAGGAGACCGCGAGCATGCGGTCGAGGGCGATGCGCGCGAGCGCGGCCTCGTGCCGTGGCACCTTGATCTGGTTGACCACTTTGCCCGCCACCAGGTTCTCCAGAGCCCAGGCGAAGTGCTGGGGGTCGATGCGCGCCATGGTGGAACACATGCATACGGTGGTCGCCATGAACTGCACCAGCTTGCCCTGGGACTTGTACTGCTCGGCGATGCGGTTGACGAGATTCAACTCGGTGCCCACCAGCCAGCGTGTGCCCGGCGGACTCGCCGCGATGGTCTTGATGATGAAATCGGTGGAGCCGACGTAGTCGGAAAGCTTGCACACGTCGAAGCGGCATTCGGGGTGCGAGATCACCATGCCGGAGGGGTTCCTCTCGCGCCAGCGCAGCACGTGCTGCGGCTGGAACATCTGGTGCACCGAGCAATGCCCCTTCCACAGCAGGATCTTCGCCATCTTGATCTGCTGCGGCGTGAGCCCCCCCAGCTCCTCGTCCGGGTCCCACACCAGCATCTCGGCGAGCGGGATGTCCATCAGGTAGCCGGTCCAGCGGCCGAGGTGCTGGTCGGGGAAGAACAGCACCTTGTCGCGCCGCGCGAACGACCACGCCAGGATCTCACGCGCGTTGGAGGAGGTGCAGACGATGCCGCCGTGCTCGCCGCAGAACGCCTTCAGGTCCGCCGCGGAGTTGATGTAGGTCACCGGCGTAACGTGCTGATCGGGGTCGAGCACGGTGGCGATCTCGCGCCAGGCGCGCTCGACCTTGGCGAGGTTCGCCATGTCCGCCATCGAGCAGCCGGCGCCGAGGTCGGGAAGAATGGTCACCTGGCCGGGCTTGGAAAGGATGTCCGCCACTTCCGCCATGAAATGTACGCCGCAGAACACGATGTACTGCGAGTCGGTCTGTGCCGCCAGCTTGGAAAGCTGAAGCGAGTCGCCGGTAAGATCGGCGTGTCGGTAAATGTCGGCGCGCTGGTAGTGGTGGCCGAGGATCACCGCGCTCCTGCCGAGCGCGGCGCGCGCGGCGCGGATGCGCGCCTCGCAAGCCTCTTCCGCGAGCGGCCTGTAGCCTTCAAACGCGATCGTAGTGGTTTCCATTGCCTTCCTGGCCCCGCCAGGCAATCCCGCAAATCATAATCATATGACAGAAATCCGCCCCGTTGGTGCCGCGGATTCTTGCAGAGTCCGCATTCTGGTCAGGGTCTTTGGCCGGATTCCCGGGCGCGTTGCGGCAATTCGCGTATGGCCTCGGCGTTGCTCCATGAAAACACCTTCTCCGCGGCCGCCTGCCACGGCAGCCAATCGTGGCGCAGATGCTCCCGCGGCTGCAGCGCGACCTCCAGCGGTTGCGGCACTCGCAACCCGAATACGTGCTCGGTGTTGTGCGTGACCCCGGGCGCGTAGCGGCTGCGCCAGCGGCGGTAGATCTCGTAGCGATTCTGCCTGCGCCAGTCGGTCAGCTCGTAGAGCGCCGCGTCGAGCCCGGTTTCTTCCCTCAGCTCGCGCACCGCGGTCTCGCGCAGCGCCTCGCCTTCATCCTGGCTGCCAGTCACCGACTGCCAGAAGCCCGGCCGGTCGGCGCGCTCGAGCAGGAGCACTTCGAGAGCAGCAGTGTGCACCACCACCAGCACCGAGATCGGGATTTTATATGCCATGCATTAGCCGCCAAGACGCCAAGGAATGAAGAATCAGACAGACGGCCCTGATAAATCGCGAAATCCCATATCAGCGTAACGGGCGCAGCGCAAGGCCGGGTGCGCAGTCGCGCTCCACGACCACGACAAAAATTCGCCCGCTGCCGCTCCAGTAGGCCGCCGCATCCTCCAGGATTTCGAGGGCCGTCGTCACCGCCTCCGGTGCGCGCCGCGCCAGCTCTGCCCCGCGCCGCCAGTGCACGATGGCCCCCGGTACCCCGCGCCCAGCGAAGTCCAGCATGCATTCGTGCAGCGCGTCCCAGTTGCGCCCGAAATAACCAGGAAACGAAAACACCGCGGCACAGCGCCGGAAGAACGCGTCGCGGTCGGCCACGCCGGAGAGGTCGAGGTCAAGCCAAACGAGGCCCGCCCGCTTCGCCAACGCACGCAGCGGCCCCATCAATCGCGGAGCAGCGTACACGCCAGAACAGCCGCCGCGGATCATCCTGTCGTATTTCATTCTGGAAACGCGTTATTCGTTTCTCGTTTCTCGTTATTCGAGTGTGCCGAACCTCCCACTGACCGCGCCATCGTCCGAGTGACGAGCAACGAGTAACGAGTAACGGACTAGGGTTCCGTGATGCGCCGGAAACTATTGTAGTGGTCGTCCGTGTAGTACAGTTCCCCGCCCTTGCCAGCAACGATGCGCCGCGCGCCGCGTTCCCTCGCGCCGGGCGTTCTCACGGTGTACTCACGGTAGTATCCCCGCGCCCTCGTTGGGAGCCGTTTCTCGAAATTGCCGAAGACGACCCCGTCGCGCAGGAAGTGAAACGGCCCGCCCTTGCGGATCAGCGAGATCGTCTGGCGCGCCTCTCCCGGCAGCTCCGCCGCGGCAATCTCCGCAAGCGCCGCTTCTGCCGGAGTCTCGCTGCGAGCAAGCGCAGCTGGAGCCGCGAACAACAGCCCCAGCAGTATTGCCGCAATTGCTCTCGTCACCGCCTTCACCCGACCCCGCCCAAACTGGAAACTCCTGGTGTGCTTGGGGGTTCAGCCTTGGTTCTATCCGGGCTTATCTGCGTTTATCTGCGGCTTGATCTGCTCTTGATCTCATCGGCGTTCATCGGCGGCTCCATTCTTGTTTTTCTTGGCGTCTTGGCGGTTCCAATTTGTACTTCTTGGCGTCCTTGGCGTCTTGGCGGCTAATTCTTCTTTTCGGGCTGCCGCAGCCGGATATGCAGCTCCCGCAGCTGCCCCTCATCCACCGGGCTCGGCGCATGCGTAAGCAGGCACTGCGCGCGCTGCGTCTTGGGGAACGCGATCACGTCGCGGATCGAGTCTGCGCCCGCCATCAACGCGACAATGCGGTCGAGTCCGAACGCGATGCCGCCATGCGGGGGCGCGCCGGTTTGCAGCGCGTCGAGCAGGAACCCGAACTTGGCCTGTGCCTCATCGGGCCCGATCGCGAGCGCCCGGAACACCTTCTGCTGGACGTCGGAGCGGTGGATCCGCACCGAGCCGCCGCCGATTTCCCATCCATTCAGCACGATGTCGTGCGCCTTCGCCCGTGCGGCGCCCGGATCGGAGCCAAGACGGTCCTCGTGACCATCGGCGGGCGCGGTGAAGGGATGGTGCATCGCGTTCCAGCGCTTCGCCTCCTCGTCCCACTCGAACATCGGGAAGTCGAGTACCCACAGCGGCCGCCAGCCAGGCTGCGCGTGGCCGCGTTCGTTGCCGACCTTCGCGCGCAGCGCGCCGAGCGCGTCGTTGACGATCTTGGCGCGATCCGCGCCGAAGAACATGAGGTCGCCACTCTTCGCTCCGGAGCGCCCGACGATCGCCTTCAGGGCCTCGTCAGAGAGGTTCTTCACGATCGGCGACTGCAGGCCTTCGCGCCCCTTCGCGACGTCGTTGATCTTGATCCAGGCCAGCCCCTTGGCGCCGTAATTTCCGACGAACTCGGTATAGGAGTCGATCTCACCGCGAGTCAGCTCACCGCCGCCGGGGACAAGCAATCCTGCCACGCGCCCGCCCGGCATGGCTGCAGGGCCGGCAAACACCTTGAAAGCGACGCCCTTCATCACGTCGGTCAGCTCGGTGAGTTCCAGCGACACGCGCAGGTCCGGCTTGTCGCTGCCGTAGCGGCTGATGGCCTCGTCGTAAGACAGGCGCGGAAACGGGTTGGGCAATTCCACCCCGATCACTTCCTTGAATACATGGCGGACGAGCTCCTCCATGAGGGCCGTGATGGCATTCTGGTCGAGGAAGGACGTTTCGATGTCGATTTGCGTGAACTCGGGCTGGCGGTCGGAGCGCAGGTCCTCGTCGCGGAAGCACTTCACGATCTGGTAGTAGCGGTCGTAGCCCGCGATCATCAGCAGCTGCTTGAAGAGCTGCGGCGACTGCGGCAGCGCGTAGAACTCGCCGGGGTGCACGCGCGAAGGCACCAGGTAGTCCCGCGCGCCTTCCGGCGTGGAGCGCGTCAGCATCGGCGTCTCGACATCGATGAAGCCGTGGCGGTCGAGGAACAGGCGCACCGCCATCGCCACCCGGTAACGCAACCGCAGGTTCTTCTGCATGGCAGGACGCCGCAGGTCGAGCACGCGGTTCTCGAGCCGCACCGTCTCCGACAGGTGCTCATCGTCAATTTGGAAGGCCGGCGGCAGAGAAGCGTTGAGGATAGCGATGTCCCGCGCCAGCACCTCCACCTCCCCGCTCGCGAGTTCGGGATTGGCGGTACCCGCCGGGCGTTCCCGGACGCTGCCCTCCACGCGGATCACGTATTCCGCTCGCAGCCGGTCCGCGGTCTTGAAGGTCTCCGGCGAGTCCGGGTCGCACACCACCTGCACCAGTCCCTCGCGGTCCCGGAGATCGATGAAGATCACCCCGCCGTGGTCGCGTCGGCGATTCACCCAGCCGCACAACGTCACGGTCTGGCCGAGGTGCTTGCGATTGATGAGCCCGCAGTATTCGCTACGCATGTCAAGTCGGTGATGAGTGATGGGGCGCGCCGAGGGGCGGAAGAGGGGCCCCAATGATTTTATTGGGGATCCGACCCCCGGTGGCGCGCGGGGCGGCCGACGCAAATGGGCCAAGAATTCGTGATGGCATGTCGGAGGCAGCCGTTGAGTGATGGGAAACCCGGGGGTAACCGGTCACGCGTCACCGGTCACAGGTCGCGCTTTTTCTATTCGTTGACGGCTTTTGGCTGCCTCACCACCGGCGGGGCAACGCGGCCGTTCCTGCCGCCGCTGCCGTCCGGTGAAACCACCCCCATCGAAATGATGTACTTGAGCGCATCGTCCACCGTCATGTCGAGCTCGATCAGCGCTTCACGCGCCACCATCACGAAATAACCGCCGGTGGGATTGGGCGTGGTCGGGACGTAGATACTCACGTAGTCGCCCTTCAGGTGGTTCGCGACGTCGCCGCCCGGCGTGCCGGTGAGAAAGGCGATCGTCCACATGCCGGGGCTCGGCCACTGCACCAGCAGCGCCTTGCGGAACGCCTGGCCGCCGGGAGCGAACAGCGTGTCGCTCACCTGCTTCACGCCGATGTAGATCGAGTTCACCACCGGGATGCGCGCCAGCACGCCTTCCCAGAATTTCACCATCCGCTGGCCGATGATGTTGGCGGCCAACACGCCGCTCGCAAACACGATCACCAGCGTCAGCACCACACCGAGGCCCGGGATGTGCACACCGAGCCAGCTTTCGGTCTGCCACTCCAGCGGCAGCAGGCGCAGGCTCTGGTCCATCGTGCTCACCAGCAGGTCGAGCACCCACAGGGTGATCACGAGCGGCACCCAGATCAGGAGTCCGGTGATGAAATAGCGTCTGACGAGGAGCTTTCGGGTCATCGCGACAGAGTGATTGGCTCTACGCCACCGCGTCGAGGCGGATGAGCATAGCAGGAAACGGCGAAATTCAGTGCCGGGCGCCGGCGCCGTAGGCTAACGGGCCGGAGTCGCTCCGCCGCCGGTTGCGGCTTCGGCCTTGGGCGCATCCTTGCCGGCTTTCTCGGCTGGCTTGTCCTGCTTGGTTTCGGGCTTGTCCTGCTTGGTTTCGGGCTTGTCCTGCTTGGTTTCGGGTTTGTCCTGCTTCGATTGGGACTTATCCTGCTTGGCTGCGGGCTTCGCACCGCTGTTCTTGAAGTCAGTCGCGTACCAGCCGGTGCCCTTCAGATGGAACCCCGCTGCGGTGACCAGCTTGTTGAACGCCCGCTTGCCGCACTCCGGGCAATCGGTCAGCGGTGCGTCGCTGAGGCGCTTCAGGAATTCCTTCTGGTATCCGCACGCGCCGCAACGGTATACGTAGATCGGCATGACTATCCCCCAAACGATAAAAACCATTATATCTGAAAAGGTTACGGATCGTAAGCGGAGCCGGGTGCGCGATCGTTTCGGAGCTTTTTGCTCCATTCTCTGAGAGAATAAACAATAGGGACAAACACCTTTTCCCTCGCCTTCTTCGTTGCACTTTTCCTCTGATAGAGGAAAAAAGGGTTTGCGTCCCCACGATTGAGATGCCTGCCATGAGCGAATCAGCCGAGAAGATCGAGATTTACCGCGGTCTGAAGGGCGTGTACTTCGACCGCTCGCGCGCGTGCTACATCGACGGGCGCGCCGGCGAGCTGCGCTATCGCGGCTACTCGATCCACGACCTCGCCGAGCGTTCGACGTTCGAGGAAACCTGCTACTTGCTCCTCATGGGCGAATTACCCGCGCGCGCGCGGCTGGAGACGTTCGCGGCTGAGCTGAAGGCAGCGCGGACGCTGCCTGCCGCGGTCTACGACGTGATCCGGACGGTGCGGGCTGCGCACCCGATGGATGTGCTTCGCACCGCCGTGTCGGCCCTGTCTGCGTTCGACCCCGAGACCGCCGACAAGTCGCCCGAGGCGACGCTGCGCAAGGGCGTCCGGCTCACCGCCCAGGTGCCGATGATCATCGCCGCGCACGAGCACATCCGCAACGGCCGCGAACCCCCAGCGCCTGATCCGCGCCTCGGCCACGCAGCGAACTTTCTTTACATGCTCAAGGGCATGGAGCCCAGCGCGGACGCGGCACGGCTGATGGACATCGACATGGTCCTGCACGCCGAGCACGGCTCGAACGCCTCATCGTTCGCGGCGCGCGTGGTGGCCGGCACCGAGGCCGACCTGCACGGCGCGATCACCGCCGCCGTGGCGGCGCTCGCCGGCCCGGCGCACGGCGGAGCGGCGGAAAACGTCATGCGCATGGCGCAGGAGATCGGCGACCCGTCCAGGGCCGCCGATTACGTGAGGGCGAAGCGCGCGAACAAGGAGGCCGTCATGGGCTTTGGCCACCGCGTCTACCGCGCCGAGGACCCGCGCGCGCGCCACATGCGCGCCGGGGTGGAGAAGCTCTCGCGCGAGATGGGCCAGCCGCAGTGGTACCAGATTCTCGAGGCACTCGTGGAAGCCATGAAGCCGTACGCGCGCCATGGCATAAACGTCAACGTGGATTTCTACGCGGGCGTTGTCTATTTCCTCAACGGCATCGCGGAAGACTTGTTCGTTCCGGTGTTCGCGGCAGGGCGCGTGCCGGGCTGGACCGTGCAGGTGCTCGAGCAGCTCGAGAACAACATTCTCATCCGCCCCCTCACGCTCTACAACGGCCCCGCGCCGCGGGAGTACGTGCCGATCGACGCGCGCTGAAGTATTCTGCATTGCGTGATGGCGTGGCTTCATCCTTTGGATGGGAGCATGAGCGCAATCCTTGCACATGACCTCAAGACGGTCGACGCCTTGGAGGTAAGCGTCCTGGTCGACAACGTGGTCGACCCTCTATCCACCTTGCCGAAGGGCGTCATCGGCGAACAGGCGGTGCTCCAGGCCAAGGGACTCATGGTCTCGTCGGGTCACGTGCGCTGCTGCGCGAACCACGGCCTTTCGCTCGTCATCACCGCGCGCATCGGCAGCGACATCCGGATTCTGCTTTTCGACGCCGGCCCGGAAGCCTATACCTTCGCGCGCAACGGCGACCGGCTGCGGACACCTTTCGGCGAGGTCGGCGGCATCTTCCTTTCGCACGGACACTGGGATCACGCCGGCGGCATGCCGGAGGCACTGCGTCTCGTCACTTCGGCGAACGGCGGGAAGCCCGTGCCCTTTCATGTCAACGAGGGCATGTTCGCGACGCGCGGGATGCGACGGCCGAACGGCATCGTGGTGCCGGCCGAAGTCGTGATGAATCCCGTCGATCTCGAGAGGCGGGGCGCCGTGATCGTCAATTCACCGGACGCGCGGATCATCATGGAGCAGATGTTCTACGTGAGCGGCGAGATTCCGCGGGTGACGCCGTACGAGCGCGGTCTTCCGCCGCACGTCAAGCTGGCGCAAGATGGCGTCAATTGGGAGCCCGACCCGCTGATCCTGGACGAGCGCTACGTCGCGGTGCACGTCAAAAGCAAGGGCGTCGTCGTTTTCACGGCCTGCTCGCACGCGGGCGTGATCAACGTGCTCACGGACGCCCGAAACGTCTTCGGAGACGTGCCGCTCTATGCGGTGATGGGTGGCTTCCACCTCTCGGGGGCTGAAGTCGAGGCGATCATCCCCGAGACTATTCGAGACTTCGGCGGATTCGCATTGAAGCGGATTGTCCCCTGCCACTGCACCGGCTGGCGCGCAGTGCACGCGCTGGCGCAGGTTTACAACCAAGACGTGCTAATACCTGCAGCGGTTGGAAGACAATTTGTCTTCTAGGCGAACCCCAGACGGGTGGCTACTTCTCCTCGGGTGTGACGAAGCCGATGGGCCGCTTCTTCGGCTCCGGCGGCGTCATGAGCGCGCGCAGCGCCTCGATCACTTCCTTGAACTGCGCGCGCGTGGTGGTGGCAAGCGCATCGTGCTTGAGCGCGAGCGCTTCGGTCTTCTTCTCCAGGGCCTCCAGCTTCTTCGCCAGTTCCTTGTGCGTGGCGAGCACCTCGCGCATGCGCACAAAGGCGCGCACGACATATAGACTCATTTCGACCGCGCGAGGCGAATTGAGCACAGTGGCTGCCATGAGAGCGCCGTGCTCGGTGAATGCGTAGGGTGGCCGGCGCAGCCCCATCATGGCACCTGGATTGGACATCACAATCTGTGATCTCCAATTTTCAAGCTCCTGATTTGTAAGCCGAAACATGAAGTCCTTCGGGAATCGTTCCGGGTTCCGTTTTACTGCCTGCACGAGCACCCGGGTCTCGACGCCATAAAGCGCTGCCAAGTCGCTGTCGAGCATGACCTTGTGCCCGCGCAAGAAGAGGATCGCTCGTTCTATGCGCTCGACGGGAACCGGGACTGGGCTCATGACGCATTAACGCGCCAGCGTCAAATAAGTGAACCCAACCCCGCTCAATCACGCCTAGGCGCGGGCAAGGACTATCGCGGCGGTGGCGACGATGTCGTCGACGCTCGCCGCGCGCGAGAGGTCGCTGATCGGCCGCGCGAATCCCTGCAGCACGGGTCCGATGGCGCGCGCGCCGGCCATGCACTGCGTCAGCTTATAGCCGATGTTTCCCGCGTCGAGGTCGGGGAAGACGAGAACGTTAGCCTGTCCCGCGACCTGGCTAGCACCCTTCAACTTCTTCGCTGCCACCTCCGGCACGAGCGCCGCGTCGGCCTGCAGCTCGCCGTCTATGGCGAGATCCGGCGCGCGCTCCCGGGCGAGCGCGAGCGCGCGGATCACCTTCTCGACCCGGGCGTGCTGCGCGCTTCCCTTGGTGGAAAACGAGAGCAGCGCAACGCGGGGCTGCTGCCGCAGAAGCGCGCGGCAACTCTCCGCGGAGGCGAGCGCAATGTCGACGAGCACCTCGGGATCCGGGTCCACGTTTACCGCGCAGTCCGCGTAGATGAAGCTCTTCGCCGATCCGCCCCCCACGCCGGGAACGATCATCAGGAAAAAGCTCGACGGCGTGCGGATTCCCTTGGCGAGCCCCACGGTCATCAGCCCGGCCTCGATGACGCGCCCGGT
>Ga0137455_1000311_pt1 | contig 12824 bp, 12 predicted proteins | sample EasRivERMGT600_2_FD_102334 | JGI IMG/M metagenome (GOLD analysis project Ga0137455, IMG submission 102334) | Soil microbial communities from meander-bound floodplain in the East River, Colorado, USA - East River MetaG ERMGT600_2 | ecosystem: Environmental > Terrestrial > Soil > Floodplain ... | reverse complement strand
GCCGCACCCCAGCGCAGCGGCAGCGCTGCCTCGGTGCGCAGCATCTCGCGCACGGTGAAGCGCAGCAGGCGCTTCGCGCCCTCGAAGGCTGCGACCTCTGGGCCGTCCCAAATGATCTGCGCTTCCACGGCGAGGTAGAGCAGGTCGCCGTTTTCAAAGTCGATGAACAGCAGTCCGGCACGCGGGTTCACTTGCAAGTTGCCGAGGGTATTGAAAAAGTAGTTGCCGACAAAGTCCGGCACCGTAAGCGTGCCGTCGGAGCCGACGCGCACAAAGCCGCGCTTGCCGCCGCGGTGCGACACATCCACGCCGTGCGCGCGGCTGCTCCCCTCGCCCGCATCCGGATAAGCGGTGGCGATGAAAAAGGTATCGGCGTTGCGGACCATCCGCGCCGCTGCCCCGTCCAGCGCAGTGCCGCGATGCAGCGTGCCCGCCCAGCCGGGCTGCTCGTCCACATACACCGGCGCGCGCGCCTGGATGTACTTGGGACAGTTGCCGAAGCTCTGGCTCACGCGCACCGTGAAGGCCTGCGCTTGCACCTGCTCGACCACGCCGTTCATGCGGTTGCGGCGCCGCGTGTGCGGTTCGATGCCGAGGAGGCCGATAGCCGCCCCCGGGCGCAAGGTCCCGGCGAGCGGGTCGCCCGCGAGCGGCGCCGCGTGGATGCTCAGGTGCTGCGGGTCGGGCGAGGCGATGAAGCCCGGCGGCCTCGCCAGCACGCTGGCCCAGGGCTGGCCCGCTGCATCCACGCTGCCGGCGATCACAAAAGGCAGTTGGGTAAAAAAACCGCGATGCTGCTCCGGCATGGTGGGGCGCAGCACGAGCGGGCCGATTTTCTCCATCTGTCCGCGCACGCCCAGGCGCGCCTGCACCGCGCGCTCGCCGGCGTGCCAAGGGCCGCTGTATTCGGGGTCGGGTTCGGGCGAAGACATGGCTTGCTCCTGTATGCGTGGACGGTATTGTGGCTGCTCCGATCATCGCAATAAATGGCGTGAATGGTATTTGACTACTCCGATAATCGGATCAATATAAAGCCCATGGACCGGCTCAAAGCCATGCACACCTTCACGCGCATCGCCGAGACCGGCAGTCTCACCGCCGCCGCACACGAGCTCGGCTCTTCGCTCCCCGCCACGGTGCGTTCCCTCGCCGCGCTCGAAGCACACCTGGGCGTGCGTCTGCTCAACCGCACCACGCGGCGCATCTCGCTCACTGAAGAAGGCAAGCGCTACCTCGACACCTGCCGCCAGGTGCTCGCCGCGGTGGAAGACGCCGAAACCGCGCTTACGGCCGATGCCGCCGAGCCCAGCGGCCGGCTCAGCATCACCGCCCCTGTCTTGTTCGGCCAGATGCACGTCGCCCCCGTCGTCACCCGCTTCGTGCAGCGCTACGACAAGATGCGCTGCAGCCTGCAACTGCACGATCGCGTGGTCAATTTGCTGGAGGAGGGCATCGACGTCGGCATTCGCATCAGCAAGCTCGACGATTCGACGCTCGTCGCCCAGCACCTCGGCAGCATCCGCCGCGTGGTCGTCGCCAGCCCCGATTACCTGCGCCGCCACGGCACGCCCCAACACCCGCGCGAGCTGCTCAAGGCCAACTGCCTGCGCTTCGTCGCCAGCGGCGCCGCCTCCTCCGGCTGGACCTTCTACGAAAAAGGCAAACCCTTCGTCGTGCCCGTCACCGGCAATCTTGACTTCAACCAGGCCGCCCCCGGCGTGCAGGCCTGCGTCGCGGGCCTGGGCTTCGGCATGTTCCTCTCCTACCAGCCTGCGCCGCACATCAAGGAAAAGCGCCTGAAAATCGTGCTCGAGAAATTCGAGCCTACGCCCCGGCCCATCAGCGTGGTCTACCCGCACGCGCGGCTGCTGCCCACGCGCACCAAGGTGTTTATCGAGTGGATGAAGCGGGAGTTGCGCGACTTCAAGCCGTGAGTCGGCCGCCACGTCTGTAAGCCCGCCCATGCGAGTCCGGCGCCGCCTATCTGTTAGCGTGAACATCCTGCTTGCTTCGTCATAGCGCCTTGCTCAGTTCAAGTCGGTCCCAGCAAAGTCAGTGAGAGAAGGAAGAAACGAATTTGCTGTATGGACTCATGTTCTTCTCCGCCATCTTTGGCGATCAACTGCGGGCAGTTGCCGGCAGGACCACGATGAAGCAGCCGCTCTGCGGCGCGCAGCGTGCCTCGCCCCCGTGCCGCCGCGCAATCTGCCGCACCAGCGCAAGCCCCAGCCCCGCGCCCGCGATCTCCCTGGTTCCCGCGCGGCGGTAGAACGGGTCGAACACGCGCTCGCGCTCGGTCTCGGGAACGCCGGGCCCGCGGTCGCAGACCGCCAGCTCCGCGCTGCCTCCGGTGCGGGAGAGGCGTACTTGGATCGGCGGAGCGCCGTGGCGTTTTGCGTTTTCCAGAAGATTGCGGATCATCCGGCGCAAGAGCCGCGGATCGCCGCGCACCGTGACCGGCTCACCGTCGAGCTGGGTGTCTTCGTAACGCGCGCATTCTTCCGCGATGAGGGCGAGCAGGTCCACCTCTTCGCCGGTATCCGGTTCTTTCACGGCGTCAAGGCGGCTTGCGAGCAGAATCTCGTCGATCAGCGCGTCGAGCTCGGCGATGTCCTGCTCGAGCCCGGCTTTGCGCACCGGGTCGGCGCGCTCCTTCATCAGCTCGACTGCCATGCGGATGCGCGCCAGGGGCGTGCGCAGCTCATGCGAAGCGTTGGCGAGGAGCGTCTTGTGCGCGCCGACCAGCTCCTCGATGCGGCCGGCGGCCCGGTTGAAGCTCTCGGCAAGCCGCGCCACCTCGTCCCTTCCCTCGACCCTGACGCGCGCGGAAAGCTCGCCTGCGCCGAGCGATTCGACCCCCGCCTGCAGGCGCTCCAGGCGCGAAGTCAGCCGGCGCACCACCGGGTAGGCGCCGACACCGACCGCGAGCGCAAGCAGCGCGAGCGCGAGGAACAGCCCGTAAGGCGCATACCGGTGGCCGCGAGACGCGCGAGCTTCGAGCCATCTGCCGTCGGGCAGGCGCATTACCCAAGCGGGGCCGCCCCAGCGGTGAATCCAGCCGCCGCGCTCGCGCCCTGCCTCGGGTGCGGGCAGCGGCGCACCCACCGCGGCGAGCGGGGAGCGGTCCGGGGCGAAGAGCGCGATGTCGGCGCGCAGGTTGGCAGCGAGCCTCTCGAGCGCCGCCTGCTGCTCGGCCTTCGGCGCGCTCGGGGGCGGCAACGCATTTTGCGCAAGCGTCGCCGCCACTTCATAGGCCCGGCTCCATGGGCCCTCCTCGCCGAACGCTCGCCAGAGCAAGCCCGCGGCGAGCGCGAACACGGCGAGACTCGCGAGCACGGCGAAATAGATGCGAACGTAGAGCTTGCGCATCCCGCCCTCGATCAGTCCTGCGCCTTGGCGAAGACGTAACCGGCGCCACGCACGGTGACGATGCGCCGCGGCTTCTTCGGGTCGTCCTCGATCGCCGCGCGGATGCGCGACACGTGCACGTCGATCGAGCGGTCGAACGCTTCCAGCGGCTCGCCCTTCACGAGGTCCATCAAGGATTCGCGCGACAGTACCCGGCCGGCGTTCTCGGCAAGCGCCACGAGCAGCGCGAACTGGTAGCTGGTGACCGGGCGCGCCTCGCCGTCCACGCGCACCGCGCGCGCGTCGCGATCGATCTCCAGGCGCCCGAAGCGCCACGGTTTAGAAGCGGCGCCCCTGCCCTTGCCGCGACGCAGGATCGCACGCAGTCGCGCGAGCAGCTCGCGCGGCTCGAAAGGCTTCGGCAGATAGTCGTCGGCGCCGATTTCCAGCCCGACGATGCGGTCGGCGGCGTCGCCGCGAGCGGTCAGCATCAGCACGGGTATCTCATGCTTCGCGCGCAGCTCGCGGCACACTTCGAGCCCGTCCATGTCGGGCAGCATCAGATCGAGCACCAGCGCGTCGAAGGGCTCGCGCGCGAGCCGCTCGAGCCCCGCGCGTCCGGTTCCGGCGATCGAAACGCGAAACCCCGCCTCGCCGAGGTACTCCGACACCATCTCGGCGAGCCGGGGATCGTCTTCGATCAGGAGAATGCGCTCGGCCATGCCTCCCTAAAACCACCGTCGGGTTCCCGCACGATACGCACTGTAAGCGTCGCCGGATTGGGCCGCAAGCCGGCGCTCACCGAGCTCAGCCATGCCGCCACCCGCGACGGTGCTTCTCCACGCGCGCCGCGAGTTCCTTGCGCTGCGCAGGGGTGAGCACTTCGGCCGCGTCGGCAAGGGATTGCGCGATTCGCCGGGACGCCCCCTCGGCGAGCTGAAGCTGCTCGGCGCGCAGCGCCTCGATCGCGCCGCGGTCGATCGTGTCGCGCGTGAGCAGCTCGATCGCCTGCTTGCGCGCGGCCTGCATTTTCTCGCGCAGCGGCAGCAGGTCCTTCGCGGCCTGCTTCACGATCGGCGCGAGCCTCTGCTTCTGCTCGTCGGTGGCGTCGATTTCGACGTACAAGTGCTTGAGCATGCGCTCGAGGTGCTCGTCCACTGCCGCGGGATCGAGCGGACCGGCCGCGAAGCCGCCGCGGTGCCAGCCGCCGTAGCCCCCGCCGTGGGCGAAGGCCTTGATGCCGATGCCGGCGGCGATGCCGCCGATCAGCGTGGCGATCGCCGCACGCTTGAAGAAGCGACGGCGATTCCCGGAATTCGGGTTCTGCATTTCCATGATTCGTCCTTTCCTGGGTTACGGGGAACGTCTCCCCTGGGAGAGGAGTCTCGCAGCCGCGGGTAAGCGGAATTTGTCCGGCGAGTAAAGTTATGTAAAGCTGCCGGCGGCCATGATCTCGTATTCGCTTCGGCGCGGTTTCCAATAGACTCTGCGCTTCACCATGGCCGCGCATGACCCGATCGAGTCCCCGCCCCCGCCACCGCGGCAATTTGCGCTCTGGAACCTCGGCTTCCGCCCCTTCTACCTCTTCGCCGGAATTTTCGCCGCGCTGTCCGTGCCGCTGTGGGTGGCCCGCTTCGCCGGATGGCTGGGCGAGTGGGTGTACGCCTCCGAATCCGCCTGGCATGCGCACGAGATGATCTTCGGCTATGTCTTCGCGGTCATCGTCGGATTCCTGTTCACCGCCGTGCGCAACTGGACCGGCAAGCCGACGCCCTCGGGGCCCGCGCTCGGAGCCATCGCCGCGCTTTGGGTTTGCGGGCGGATTCTCAATTTCACGCCCTGGACGTCGCTCGCCGGAGCGGCGGACATCGCCTTTGCCGCGGCCGCGGCAATCGGCATCGGCGTGCCGCTGGTCGCGAGCGGCAACCGGCGCAATTACTTCTTCATCGTCCTGATCGCGCTGTTCGGCGCGGTGAATCTCGCCTTCTACCTGGCGAAGGGGTCGATCATCGATCTGCAGCCGGAGTACCTCATGCGGCTGGCGCTCGATCTGATCCTGTTCGTGATGTCGGTCATGGGCGGCCGGGTGATCCCGATGTTTACGGCCAACACCGTGTCCGGCGCGGGAGTCACGCGGCTGCGCGCCACGGAGTTGCTGGCGCTGGGAAGCGTACTCGCGTTGCTCGGCGCCGACCTGCTCGACGCGCCGGACGCCGTGCTGGGGGCGGTTGCGGGCGTTGCCGCGCTCGCGCATGCGGCGCGGCTGGCGCTATGGCGGCCCTGGAGGACGCTGCGGCATCCGATCCTGTGGATACTGCACCTGTCCTACGCCTGGATCCCGGTGCACCTTGCGCTGCGCGCGCTCGCGGCGGGCGACTTCGTCCTGCCCGCTCTGGCAACGCACGCGCTCACCGTCGGCGCGATCGGCGGCCTGACGCTGGGAATGATGACGCGCACCGCACGCGGCCACACCGGACGTCCCCTGCGGGCCGGCGGCATGGAGATCGCCTGCTACGCGCTGGTGCAGCTTGCCGCGGTGGTGCGGGTGCTGGTTCCGCTCGCCCTGCCCTCGCTGTACTTCAGCGCGACCGGTCTGTCTGCGCTGCTGTGGTTCCTGGCGTTCGCGCTGTTCACCGCGGCGTACTGGCCGATACTCACGCAGGCGCGGGCGGACGGCGCACCGGGGTGACGGCGGCAATACTCGGGGTTCGCCATCACGACCTTCCCGCCGGGTTTCTCGACGGTCTTGGCGAGTGGGTGATATTACGAGCGGGAAGCTTTCCCGCTTTCTTCGAGCCTCGCCATCACGCCCGCGACGATGCGGTCGCAGCGCGCCCCGGCAAAAGCGAATGCGTCGCCGTAGGCGATGTCGATTTCCTTCGAGAGCGCTTCGCGCAGCAGGCCTCTCGCGCGGAAGAAACGCGAGCGCACCGTCGCCTCCGGGATGCCGAGCGCAACGGCGGCTTCCTCGACGGAGAGCTCCTCCAGCGCGCGCAACACGAACACGGTCCGGAACGCGTCGGGCAGTTCGTCGATCTTCGCCTCGAGCAGCCGGCGAGTCTGTGCGCGCCGCGCGGCGTGTTCGGGCTGCTCCGGCAAGGTCTGGTTCACGTTCCCCTCCACGGTTTCGCTGTCCTCTCGTGTTTCGCCGCTCAGCTGGATGATTTCAGCCCCGCGGCTGCGCTTGCGCAGGCGGGCGATGGCCTCGTTCGCGACGATGCGGACCAGCCACGTGGACAGCTTCGCGTCGCCGCGGAAGGCGCTCATCCCCCGGTACGCGAGCAGATAGGCTTCCTGCACCGCGTCCTCGGCCTCGGCGTCGTCCCGCAGGATGCTGCGTGCCGTGCGGTAGACCATCTGGTTGTGCCGGCGCATCAGCAGCTCGAACGCGCCCTTGTCGCCGGAAGCGATTCGCTGCGCCAGTTCCAGGTCGGACAACTTGCCGTAAGCGATTGCGGTTGTTGCGGGTTGCATATGCGCCTCCTGCTGCTCTTTTACGCCGTCGCCATTGGATGAAGAGTGTGCCCGCCGCGTTCCCGGCCACGCCCGATTGCCCCTACATCCGGCATGGGAAAGAAGCAGCTTGCCCAGACCCCGCCCGCTATGCTTCTTGGGTCTGTGTATCGTCTCGGATACCGGAATAACTGTCCGCCGCAACGTGACGCTGTCCGTTTTCGTCATACCAATACAGCTTTTTCGGCTCTTCCCCCTGCGTAATTTTGTGCGTTCCGTCGCAGAACGGCAGCGTGGCAGAAAGTCCACAGCCGCAGATGTACTGGGTTTCGCCGCCGACGGTCACCTCATAGGGACTGTTGCGAAGCCGTTTCACGAGTCTTGCCATGGTTGTCTCCTTACTTCGCAAACTTCTTCGGGAACTGCTTTACGATCCCGCTCGCCAGCATGTCGGAAAACATGAGCATGTGTTCGTGGCCTTTGTCGTAGGCCTCGATATCCGCCGCCCAATCCTTCTTGAGCCTCGAAACGACCTCGGCGGTGGTGAAGTCGAGGTGCTGGTACAGCATGTCGGTGAGCGCCGGCTTTTTCCAGTTCGGGTTCGCCCCGCTCAGGAAATCGGCGAGGTCATCGGCATTCCCGCGCCACTTCTTCTGTCCCGCCGCCACGCCTTCGCCGTTGCCGACCCTGGCGGCCGTGACGATGTCCGCGGCGATCAGGATATGGTCCCTCAGCAGGGCAGAGAGCTTTTTTCCGGCCTCTTCTCCGTAGATCGGCTTGATGGCGTTGCCGATGTCGTCCTGATTCCTGAGCAGCCGCTCGGCGACCTTGCCGGTGTCCTCAGTGCCCGCGAGGCCGCTGATGATGAAGTTGCGCGTGTAGACGATATGCTCCTCCCACAGTTGCCGCATGGCAACCCGCAGACCGACGGCCGACGGCGTCGCCGCGACCTTGAGTCCCATCTTGTGCGCGGCATCGCCGCCCTGGGCGTGGCTAACCGGCATGACCGCAAAAGCGGCGGCGCCGAACAGTGCTGCGGTTATCTGCTTGAACATGCGAATCTCCTCGAGTAAATTTCCGGTGTTTCGTAGGCCGATCGGCCCCGTGTCTGACCGATTGGATGAAGGCGCGGAGCGCCGCGTTCCCGCGTCACCCCGAATCCCCTGCTTCACGGAAAACAAACGGGGCACTCAAGGGACCGCCGGTCCCCCGTGCCCCGCTGATTCATTTTCTACAGTGATTTCAGGTACTCGATCAGGTCTCTCTTTTCCCGATCCGTCAGCCCGAGCCTGAAGTTGTTGTCGTAGTGCTCGATAACGTCCCCGAGGGTTGCAAAGCGGCCGTCGTGGTAGAAGCCACCCTTCTGGTGCGTCCAGAGTCCGGCAAGCGGGGCGGTACGGTACATATGAGTCGGCGAGCGGTCGGCCTGGAACGAATCGACCCCCATCTCGGCAGGCGTGTGCAGGTTGTGCCCCGGCTCGGTGAAGAGCGGCGGGACGTGGCAGGTCGCGCACTTCCCCCTCTCGTTGAAGACATCCTTCCCGCGCTCTGCCGCCCCCTTGCCGAAACTGCCCGCAGGCGCCTTCGGCGCAGGGATGGCGATCTGATAGAAGTGGAGCGCAGCCAGCTTCGACGTGACCCGGTCGGGCGTGCCCCGTGTATTGCCGGCGCCGGTTCTCGCGGCGACCGGGTACTGATCCGGGTTGTTGAGCCGGGCGTCGAAGAAGGTGCCCGAGCCGTGCATCTCGGTCACAGCGACGTAGGCATTCCAGTACGGTACGGAGCCGAAACCGGTCCAGGTATGAAGGTTCACGCCGGCCAGACCGAACGCGGGTGGAATCAGCGTGCCCGCCTGTCCGCCGTCGGGCCGGAAGGCTTTGCCGTCCTTGTCGAGCAGGGCGTCGAACCGCCCGGGGCCCCAGCTGTTGAGCACCAGCCTCACCGTCGCTGCATCGACGCCCAGAAGGTCGGTGAAAGGCGTGAGGTTCGGAGAGAGCGACACGATAAGGCCCACATTGAGGTCGCGGTTCGCCCAGCCGTCCAGCCGTTTCCCGATCCCGGGGGCGAAAGAGTTATCGACCGTCGAATGGCAGAAGGCGCACTGGATGCCCATCGACCGGATCCTGCCCGCGCTGTCGAACAGGCCGGTCACGCCGACGACGGCATTCAACTTGAGCAGGGCGAGCGTTGTCGCCGGGTCGTCGAGATTCACCTTGCCCGCTGCGATCTGCAACTTCAGCGCGTCGGGCAAAGCGTCCGAGTCCACCTTGAGGCCGACTGCCAGGGCGGTCTTCGGGCTCACTCCTCCGCCCACACCGCCGTTCTTAGCGCCGGCGATCGCCCGATGCAGCTGCAAGGCATCCCCAAAGAAAGCCTCGGAGCCGAAAGTGTCGAAACGAAAGATCTGCCTGCCCTCCTCGATCATCCGTCGCGCGTGTGCGTTGATCAAGCGGTCGTTCAGGGTGAGCTCTTCGTCGGAGTTCCCCGCCTGGGCGTTTCCTTGCTCGCCTATGCCGAATCCCAGCCCGACGAGGACGGCAAGCCCGATCAGTACGGAAGCCAACGGCCAAATCGTTTTAGGTCCCATGCGAATCCTTTCCATAAATTGTCGATTGTCGATAGGGAAGGCAGCCCCTCGGTCACCCAGTGACCGAAAAAGGACTATCCGCCCCTCGTTGTGGACTTTCTGTTCGGCATCGAACGCAAGGCAGGGAAGATTATTTGCCGCCCGGGGAATAGAGCGCGCGGATCAGATGTACTTGCGGGGCCGGCAAACCCACAATGAGAAAACGGGTTTCCGAGGGGAGCGGATGCTCCCTCGGAAACCCGCAGGTCTTGCGGAACGGCGTTACAGGCTCTTCAGATACTGGACAAGGTCCGCCTTCTGCACCACCGTCAGTCCCAGCGCCTTTCTGGTGTCGTAGGTTTCCACCACCGCTTCAAGCGTGGGGGCGCTGCCGTTATGGAAGTAGGGGGGGTGCTGCCACAGGCCGGCGAGCGGCGCGGTGCGATACTGTTTCGTCGCGCTTCGCGCTGCGTAGCTCGTCACTCCAGGGGCTTCAGGTTCGCTGACGACTTCGCTGGCCGCGTGCAATCTGATATTGGCGTCGGTCAGCGTCGGACCCGAGTGACAGCTCGAGCACTGCCCCGCGCCCTCGAAGACAATTTTTCCCCTGGCCGCAGCTGCAGCATCGAAGCTGCCCGCCGGCGGCAACGGGGCGGCGAGGCTCAACTGGTAGGCTTGCAGCGCCGGGAGCTTGGAAGTCACCAGATCGGACGTGCCGTTCGTGACGCTCACCCCGGTTCGGCTGTCTGCAAACGTGCCCTGGCCGCCCATTTGAGTCACGGCGACATAGCGGTTCCAATAGGCAATGTCTTCGCCATCCCCCGTGGAGGTAATGCGATGCACGCCTCGCAGTCCATAGGCAGGGGGGATCACTTGCGGCCCATTCATGCCATCCAGGTTGAAGCGAGGGTCGTACTTGCCCGCGCCCCAGGAGCTGTAGATGGCCTTGCTGCCTGCCGATACGGCGGGCGAAAGCGCAATAATTGCGCCGGGATTGAGATCGCGGTTCGCCCACCCGTCCAGGCGTTTGCCTATTCCTGGCGCAAAGGAGTTGTCCACCGTCGAGTGGCATAGCGCGCACGTGGTCCCTACGCGCGTCAGCGTATCGACTCCGTTTACCGTTTCGACCGTCCCTTTCAGTCCGACGACGGCATTGAGCTTGAGCAAGGCTACGGTCGTGGCGGGACTCGTCAGGCTGATGCTGCCGTCTTGTATGCCCTGCACCACGGCGGGCGGCAGCGCCTCTGCATCGACCTTCAACCCGACTGACAGAGCCGTCGTCGGATCCACGGCGGAAGCAATGACCTGATTCATGCCTAAAGCGTCGGTCCAAAAGGCTTCGTCCCCAAATGTGTCCGTGCGAAAGATCTCCTTGCCTTGTGCGACGAGTACTGCGTCCGCATTGCTGGTTGCCTCGTCGTCTGTACTACCGCAACCGGCTACGGCCAAGGTGGCCAAGAGTGGAATTATCAGGAAATGCTTCAACTGAGGTTTCATCATCGTCTCCGTTTCCGGGAATTCGAACGCGTGCTTCTCAATAGGGAGCTCATCCTTATACGGTGAACGCATCGATACTTCTGTGCGCCAGCGAACTGCGACGAACGCATCAAGACTTCCGTGTGATAGCGCACACAGCGCAGGCTCGCCATTGCACGCCGATAGGATGAGGTTGCGGGACGCCGCGTTCCCGGGAATGCCCGCCGCTTGTTATCCTGCCGGGACGCACCCTCCGCATCCCCGGCACTTATCGCGCCCCGACGGCATCCAATGGAGGTCCGCTAAACTATGAGCGACCGCGCTATTTCCCGATGAACCCCGTACTACACTGGTTCGGCCGGCGCCTTGCCGATTACCTCTCCAAGCCGAGGCGAGGCGCGCAGATCGCGACCTACTCGCCCGCGCTGCTCACAGCCGCGCTCAAACCCGGCGACGTGCTGCTCGTCGACGGGAACACGCGCATCAGCATCGCCATCAAATATCTGACCCAGTCGACCTGGTCGCACGCGGCCTTTTGCATCGGCGACGCGCTCGGCCCGCCGAAACCCGGCGAGGACGCGAGGATTCTGGTCGAGGCCGACGTGCGCGAAGGGGTGCGAGCCGTCCCGGTCAGCGCCTTCGCCGGGATGCACACGCGCATCTGCAGGCCCGTGGGATTGTCGCAAGAAGACCTTCGCAAGGTGATCGATTTTGCGGTTTCGCACATCGGCGGGCACTACGACTTGAAGAACGTCATCGACCTGGCGCGCTATCTGCTCCCGACTCCGCCGGTGCCGGTGCGCTGGCGCCGCCGCATGCTCGCCTTCGGCAGCGGCGACCCCACGCGAGCGATCTGCTCGACGCTGATTGCCGCGGCCTTCGAGCAGGTGCGCTACCCTATCCTTCCGGATGTCACGATCGAGGGGACCAACGATCCGGCCTGCCTCGACTGCCACCGCGAAGTCATGCACATCCGTCACCACAGCCTGTATACCCCGCGCGACTTCGACATCTCGCCGTATTTCGAGGTGGTGAAACCCACGCTCGCGCAGTTCGACTTTCACCGGCTGGTGTGGGCGGACCCACCGGCCTGAACAAGGGACAGACACCATGGCTCGCTTCGACACGACACTCATCGACAGCACGACGGTCGCGGAAGGAACGATGGCGTTCCGCTTCGCGAAGCCCGGGGATTTCAAGTTCGAGGCCGGGCACTCGGTCAACGTGTCCCTCGTCGATCCGCCGGAGACCGACCAGAAAGGCAATTCGCGCTCCTTCTCCCTGGTCAGCGCGCCCTACGAGACCGAGCTCGTGATCGCGACGCGCATGCGCGACACGGCGTTCAAACGGGTGCTCAAAGGGATGCGGGCGGGCGGGCGGATCCATCTGCGGGGACCCGCGGGCAAGTTCACGCTTGACGGCGCGGACCCCCGCCCCGCCGTGTTCCTCGCGGGCGGCATCGGCATCACGCCGTTCGTGAGCATGTCGCGGCAGGCGGCGCGCAGCCGCCTCGCGCGCGACCTCTGGCTGTTCTACTCCAACCGACGGCCCGAGGACGCGGCCTTTCTGGACGAGCTCCTCGCGCTCCCTCGCACCAGCCCGCGTTACCGCTTTGTCGGCACCATGACCGAGATGGAAAAGTCGAGCCGGCCCTGGGGCGGCGAAACCGGGTTTATCGACCGCGCCATGCTCGAGCGCCATCTGAAAAATCTCGCTGCGTTCGTCTACTACGTGGCGGGGCCGCCGGGACTGGTCGAGACCATGCAGAAAATGCTCGCCGCGGCCGGGGTCAAGGACGAAGCGATCCGCACCGACGAGTTCTACGGCTACTAGAGCGCCGGAAGTCGTCGCGCGCGGACGGCGGCGCCGATAAAATAGCGGCATGCTGCAACGCCGCTCCGATCCCGCGATCGTCATCCGCGGCGCCCGCCAGAACAACCTCAAGAACCTCTCGCTGGAGATTCCGACGAACGAGCTCGTC
>Ga0137455_1000308_pt1 | contig 12830 bp, 10 predicted proteins | sample EasRivERMGT600_2_FD_102334 | JGI IMG/M metagenome (GOLD analysis project Ga0137455, IMG submission 102334) | Soil microbial communities from meander-bound floodplain in the East River, Colorado, USA - East River MetaG ERMGT600_2 | ecosystem: Environmental > Terrestrial > Soil > Floodplain ... | reverse complement strand
GATCAGCGCCACCGTCTCGTCGAGGTACGAATCGGACAGCAACAGATCGCGGGCCCGCTCTGTCGTCACGACGACACCGGACATCACCAGATCGCAATAGCCTTCGGCGAGCTGCGCCGCCATGCTGTCGCGATCGACGGGGACGAACGCGAGCGTGACGCCAAGCTCGCGCGCGAGATCGTGCGCCAGCTCGATGTCGAATCCGACCAGGTCTCCCGCCTGATTCACGAACGCAAACGGCAGCGCATCGGGGAGGTAGCCGACACGCAGCATGCCGCGTTGCTGGATCGTCGCCAGCGGCGGCAGGGTCGTCGCCGGCGCCGGTGAGGGCGTGGTCGCGAGCGTGGCCTGGACCGGTTGCGACACCAGCTGCATCGACGCAAGCACCGCATCCTTCGAATACGCCGGCGCGAGCGTCGTCGCGAACAGCAGCCGCGTGCCGCCGATCACGGTGAACACGAGCGCCGCGGTAATGCCCGCGTAGCGCAGCAGCGGTGCGCGGCTCCAGCGCAGGTGACCGGTGATCGCGCACGTCGCGAGCAGCGCCACGGTGACGGTGTGGACCGCGGCGACGAGCGATCCGACACGCGAATTGATCACGCCGGTCGCCAGAAACAGTTGGAACGTATCCGCCGGAATGCGGAACAGGTCGAGCAGGAACGGTACCGCCGCGCTGAGGCTGCCGAAGAAGCTCACCAGTCCGGCGAGCGCCAGCTGGGGATAGTCCGACACCGGCACCATCGCATCCGAGAACCAGCCGGCGAAGAGAATGAAACTCAGCGACAGCAGTTTTCCTGTGTGCGGAAAATTGAACGACGCCGGTACGATGACTTCGGTCAGGCGCCCCGGCTCCGCACTGCCGGGATCGAGCCGCTCGAGCAATGTGCGGCTGGACTGTGTGAGTGCGGGCAGCACGATGAAGAGATCGCCGGCGATTGCCGCGGTGATCAAGGAATTCTGCGACTCGCGCAAGATGTCGCGGGCGCGAATCGGCGTGAGCGCAGCGACGAGTCCGGGCAATACCCACAGGCTCACCAGCAACGCGACCACGACATACGTGATCAGATAGATCTGCAACCGGCCGAGCTGCTCGAGATCGAGCGTGCCTGCCGCGTTGGCCGCAATCGCAAACAGCCCGTAGGGAGTCAACTTTGTCACAAGGCGCGTCGCCCTCGCGATCGCGTCCTTCGCGACGTGCAGCACGTCGAGCAGGCGCTCACGATCCTTGACCCCGACCAGCGCCGAGCCCAGCACGATCGAGAACAGCACCACGGCTGGGACGATGTTGTTGGCGAGCGCGTTGAAGGGATTCGCTGGCACGTAGAGCGCCACGAAGTCGAACGGCTGCCGGCGCTCGACAAGGCTCGAGCTGAAGAACGACGCGCTTTGAATCGAAGGGAAGGTGAGCGGGACCAGGAACGCGAACGTCAGCGCGACGATCCACAGGCCGCCGATCACCGCCGCCGCCCGCAACCCCAGCGTGCGCAGCTCGGCGGGGTTGAGCGAGCCGAGACTCGCGATGATGGACACCGTGATATACGGCAACACCATCATCTGCAGCAGCTTGACGAAACCGTCGGCCACCCATGCGGTGGCCGACGCCCGTTCACCGAAGAACACTCCGGTGAGGATGCCGCTGACGAGCCCGAGCAGGATCTGCCGCGAGAAGGTCACGCGGCCACCCCGCTCGCGCCTAGAACCGGAAACCGAACGTCAGCGGCATATACTGGCCGTTGGCGTTGCCGCCGGTTCCGGCCGAGGTCGGCAGCTGCGTGGCCGACACGATCTCCGGACCCCACACGTAGCGGTACTTCGACTCGACGTAGAACTCGCCCGAGTCGCCCAGCGCGAAGCCGACGCCCGCGCCGATGTTGAAGCCGAAGTCCCAGCCGCCGCGCGAGCCGAGCACCGCTTCGATGGGATAGGTGCCGCAGACGTAGAACCAGGGATCGCACACCACGCCGGTGCCGGCGTACCGCGTGATCTCGACACTGCGGTAAAACATGCCGGGACCCGCTGCGATGTAGAAACGCACCGGGCTGTCCGGCTGCGTGAGATTGGCGATGATGTTGCCCGAGAGCTCGTGCGTCTGATGATTGGCGTCGAGCAGACCGATCGCGGCGTCCGCTTCGTCCTTGAGGGCGAACCAGCGATATGCGTACTCGAACTGAAACCCGATCCGTTCGCTGGTATCGAACGTGACGCCGACGGCCGGCCCCCAACCCATGCTGAACTTGTCGGCGAGATCGCCCATGAGGAACGTGGGTCCGCCGCCGATGTTGAAGTGCACTGGCTTGTCCTGTGCCGATCCGATCGCCGGCGTGAACGCCAGCAGTAAAGCGCTGAATAAAACGGTTTTTGCGATGCGCATTCTCAAACTCCTATGTGGGGAACAAGGTTCCACGCGCCTCAACAGCAATAGTCACGCCACGATGCCAACCGCAAGGAATGGCGGGAATTAGCGGCAACGCATCGGCGGGGAATCGGTTTGTCTCACCGCATGTTGTGAGAACACCGATAGATGTTGAGAGATCGCGGCCGGCTGCGACGATCTGGGCCGGAAAACAACGGTCTATGTCTTGCACAAGCACCGCGTCGTGCGTGTGCCGTTATTGATCGCGTTCCTGGTGATGAGTGTACCGGTGATGGTTTCAGCCCAGGAGACGAGGGCCGGCACGATCGCCGAGGAACAAGCGCGCAAGGCGAAGGCGCTCGCGCCGCGCGACCCACCGTTTGCCGAAAAACTAGTCCTCGCGGCGCACAAGATGATTTTGCTGCAGCCGGCGGGCGTCTATCCGTATTTCGACAGCGTGTATAGCGGCGGCGGGTTCACGCTCGGTGCGGGCTATCGTCACTTCACCGGCGATCGGACCCACTGGAATGTCGCCGGCTTGTATTCGATCTCCAGCTACAAACTGATCGACGCCGGCGTGGCCTCACGCGGTCATCGTTCGGGACGGCTCGATCTGCACGCCAGCGTTGGCTGGCGCGATGCCACGCAAGTGTCCTATCACGGGCTCGGGATCGACAGCCCGGCCGAGGGCGCGGCCTTCCGCATGCAGCAGACCTACGGCGGCGGCGATGTCACGCTGCGCGCGAAGCGATGGCTGTTGCTGACTGCCGGCGCCGCGTATGAGGGCTACACGATCAAAGATCCTACAGGAGACCTCATCTCCGTCGAATCCACGTTCAGTCCCGAAGCCGCGCCTGGCGTCGGCGTGAATCCGTCATACGTGCATACGACGATTGCCGCGGCGGTCGACTCGCGTCCGGGCGCCGACTACGCGCGGCGTGGCAGCCTGCTCCAGGTCACCCGACATCACTACGCCGATCGAGACGATACCTATACGTTCAGCCGCCTCGATGCAGAAGCCGTGCAGCACATTCCGATCCTGCGCGAGAACTGGGTGATCTCGCTCCGCGGCCGCATGGAGTCCACGCTCGGCGATGACGATCAGGTCCCGTACTTCCTGCTGCCGTCACTCGGCAGCGGCAGCACGTTGCGCGGCTACAGCAGCTGGCGCTTCCGCGATCGGCACGCGGTGCTCGCCTCGGGCGAATTTCGGTGGATCGTCAACCGCCTGGCGCTCGACATGGCGGTGTTCGTCGATACCGGGATGGTCGCGCCCCGTCTCGATGCGATCACGACCAGCGCGTTCGTCACCGACTACGGCCTCGGCCTGCGCTTTCACGGACCGGCGCGCACGCCGCTGCGGGTTGAAATCGCCAGCGGGCGCGAGGGCACGCGACTCGTCTTCGCCGCGAGCGCGGCGTTTTGATCATGACCAACCCAACGCGAGTGATTCGCGCGCTCGCACTCGGCATCGCGATCCTCGCCGGCAGCTACGTCTCCGGTGCGCCAGTGCGGTTCCTCGCGGACGATCCGCTGGCCCGCGAGCCCGACACGCAGGACGCCTCCGGCGTCTCCGAATGGGAGATCGATTTGACGATCGATCTTGCGACCAACCTGTTCAGCAATCCGGGCGACAGTGCGCGCGACGTGCGCGCGAAGAACGTCAACACCATCGACGAGGTGCCGGACTCGAGCTGGTTCACCAATCGCATCCTCGTCCGGCCGATCGCGCTCGAAGAACTGACGCGAGGGCCGCTGACGAGCGAGGGTCCGGCGCCGGGTTCGTGGACGGTCGTGTCGCCGAAGCTCGCCGGCTTCTCGCCCGGCTTCACCATGCTCGATGCACGCGGCGTGCGCTGGTTCGTCTCGTTCGACGCCGCCGGCCATCCCGAGGCCGCGACCGGCGCGATCGCCGTCGCCAACAAGATCTTCTGGGCGCTCGGCTACTGGCAGGTCGAGAACCATCTCGTCACGGTCAATGCCACGCAGCTCGTGGTCGGCGACACCGCCGTATTCACGCCGGAGTCCGGCCGCAAGCGTCCCATGGAGACGCGCGATCTCGATGCCATCCTCCAGCGCGCGCATCGCAGCGCCGACGGCACGTATCGCGCCATCGCCGCGCGAGCAGTCGAGGGGCGCCCGATCGGCGGCTTCAGGTACTACGGCACGCGCCCGGATGATCCCAACGACGTCGTCCCGCACGAGCACCGCCGCGAGTTGCGCGCGTTGAAAGTGTTCGGCGCGTGGACCAACCTGGTCGACATGAAGGCCGGCAACACGCTCGATACGGTCGTCACCGACGGCGGCAAGAGCGTCGTGCGCCACTACCTGCAGGACGTCGGCTCGACATTCGGGACCGGCGCCAACGGTCCGCGCGAGTACGACGAAGGGTGGGAGCTCCTCTACGACGGCTCGCTGTTGTGGAAGCGGTTCGTGACCCTGAACTTCTTCATTGCGCCGTGGCAAACCGTGGACTACACGGAGTTGCCGTCGATCGGCAGGTTCGAGGGGGATCGATTCGATCCGCCGTCGTGGCAGCCGCGGGTCTCGACCGCGGCCCTGCGCCACGCGCGCGGCGACGACACGTTCTGGGCGGCCCGGCGCGTCGCCGCGTTTACCGACGACATGATTCGCGCCGTCGTCCGCACCGGCAGGTATTCCGATCCCGCCGCGGAAACGCTGCTCGCCGACGTGCTGATCAAGCGGCGGCAGAAGATCGCGGCGGCCTATCTCACCGCGATCAATCCGCTCGTCGACTTTTCGCTCGCGAATGATGGTCGATTGAGCTTCAAGAACGCCGCCGTCGACGCCGGCGTGGCGACGGCTCCCGCGAGCGGATACCGCGTCGAGTGGTCGGTGTTCGACAACACGACCGGCGACGCGCGCGCCATCGCTCCGGCCGCGATATCACCGCAAACGGCTGTCGCGGCGCCTGGGCTGTTACCGGAATCGCCCGGTGCTTTCGTGCGAGTGCGCGTGACCGCGGTGGAACCGGATGCGGCAGCGTGGCGCACGCCGGCGGACGCCTACTTCAAGCGGAACTCGAACGGATGGCAGCTTGTCGGATTGGAAAAAGGAACACCATGATGCCTCTCAGATCGTTCACCGTGCCGATAGCCCTGTTGGCATTGAGCGTCCAAGCCGTATCGGCGCGGTTGGATGTGAAGGTCGACTTCGACAAGTCCTTCAACTTCAAGGCCGTGCGCACCTGGGGCTGGCATGCCGATGGACCCGGCGAGGTCAAGATGGCCCGCACCCAAACCGACAATCCGGAGGCGATGACCAAGATCGCCGAACCGCCGATCGTCGATGCGGTCACACTCGAGATGACCCGCCTCGGACTGCAGCAGGCCCAGTCCGATCCTGACCTGGCCGTTCACTACTATCTGTTGCTCACGACCAACCAGTCGGCGCAGACGATCGGGCAGTTTGTCCCGTCGACGATGGCGTGGGGGCTGCCGCTGTTCCCGCAGGCGACGCAGTCGCTCAAGGTCTTGAATCAGGGTGCGCTGGTCCTCGATCTGAGCGCCAAGGGTAGAGTGGTCTGGCGTGGCGTGGCGCAGGCGCAGCTCAAGCCGGATACCGAGCTCAAGAAACGCGAAGCGCTGCTGCGTGAAGGCGTGCGCGATCTGCTAAAGAAGTATCCGCCCAAGCCGTGATCGCCTTCGGCAAGTCCACCGCGCTCACGATCGGACTGGCGATGTGGGTCGCGCCAGCGATCTGCGCCGCCCAGGATCTGACGCCGCGCGCGTACTTTCCGGCGCCGGAAAAGTCGAACCTGGTGATCCTGACCTACGCGTTTTCCGACGGCGAGCTGGTCTTCGATGCCACGCTGCCGATCACCGACGCGACCGGCACGATCCACACGCCGGTCGTGAGCGTGTATCACGCGTTTGGTCTATTCGGCCGGTCGGCCAACGTCACCGGCTCGCTGCCATTTGCCGTCGGCGAACTGCGCGGCAACGTCGCGGGCGAGGATCGCACGGCCATCCGCAGAGGCCTGGCTGACACGCAAGTGCGCCTCGCCGTCAATATCGTTGGCGGCCCGGCGTTGTCGGTCGCTGAATTCGGCAAGACGCCGCTGCCTCGCGCGATCCTGGGCGCCAGCATCAAGGTCGTGGCGCCGACCGGCCAATACGATCCGGCACGGCTGATCAACATCGGCGCGAATCGATGGGGCTTCAAACCCGAGTTCGGATACACGGGGCGCACGGGTCGCTTTGTGATCGATGCCTTCGCCGGCATCTGGCTCTTCACCGCGAATGAGTCGTTCGGCGTCAGCGAGGCCAATCCGCTCGGCGCCACGCGCACGCAGGATCCGATCGGCGCCTTTGAATTTCACGTCAGCTACGACGTCAAGCCGCGTTTGTGGCTGTCCTCGGACATCAACTACTGGCGCGGCGGCCGCACCAGCGTGAATGGTGTCGAGGGATCCAATACGCTCTTCGCGAACTCACGCCTGGGGATCACCGGATCCCTGCCGTTGACGCGGCGTCAATCGCTCAAGGTCAGTTACAGCGACGGCGTCATCGTCCGCATCGGCGGCAACTTCAAGGTGCTATCGGTCGGCTGGCAGTACGGCTGGATCGGGACCCAATGGAGATGACGAGGCCAGCCGCGGGTCGCGCTCACAGCGGGCGGTGAGCCTGCGTTCAAATCTCGGGATCGGGCCGCGATTGCCGCAGATTTTCACCTGATTTCAACAGCAACGTCTGGCGCGGTCCTTGCCACTGGAACGCAGTGCCGATGGACATCTCAGGACTGAAGACTGGCGTTCCCGCCAACCGGTTTGCTGTCGCGCTGTTGTGTGTCGTGATTGCGGCCTGCGGAGGCGCGCCGGCCACCCCGCCGGCAGCGGCGTCGATCGCTCCGCCGGAGGCGGCGTCGATCACTCCGCCCGCGGATGGAGCGCCGATTCCGCCGACCAAGTCTCCGTTCGGTGCCTTGCCTGACGGCATCCAGAAGGTGCTCGATCAGCCCTTCAGCGGCGACCTCGACGCGCAGATCAAGCGGCGCGCCATTCGCGTTGGCGTGACCTACAACCGTACGCACTACTTCGTCGATCAGGGCCAGGAGCGAGGGCTGGCCTACGAGTCGTTGAAAAACTTCGAGGAAACGCTCAACACGGAGCGCAAGACCGGCAACCTCAAGGTGCACGTCGTGGCGTTGCCGATGACGCGGGACCAGCTCTATCCCGCGCTGGCCTCCGGCAAGGTGGACATGGTCGCGGCCATGGTGACGGTGACACCCGAGCGTGAAAAGCTCGTCGCGTTTTCAATTCCGACGCGCACCGACGTCAAGGAAGTCGTCGTCACCGGCCCCGGCGCGCCGTCGATCGCCAGCCTCGACGACCTCGCCGGCCAGGAAGTGTTCGTCCGCAAGGGCAGCATCTACGACGAGAGCCTGGCAGCCTTGAACAAGCAGCTGCAGGAGCGCGGCAAGCCGCCTGTCGTAATCGTCGTCGCTCCGAACGAGCTCGAAGACGACGATATCCTCGAGATGGTCAACGCCGGCCTCGCGCCGATCACCATCGTCGACGACTTCCTGGCGAATTTCTGGAGCAAGGTCTTCACCGGCCTGAAGGTGCACAACGACCTCGCCGTGCGGTCGGGCGGGACTCTGGCGATCGCGTTCCGCAGGGACAATCCGAAGCTGCGTGACGCGGTGAACGGCTGGATCAAGAAACACGGCAAGGGCGACAGCTTTCGCAACGTCATCGAACGCCGCTACCTCGAGAACGTGAAGTACGCAAAGAACGCCGGCTCCGAAGCGGAGCGCAAGAAGTTCCAGGCCGTGATCAACCTGTTCAAGAAATATGGCGACCAGTACAAGGTCGACTTCCTGCTGATGGCCGCGCAGGGCTACCAGGAATCGACGCTCGATCAGGAGGTCAAGAGCCCGGTCGGCGCGATTGGCGTGATGCAGGTGATGCCGCCGACGGGCAAGGAGCTCAACGTCGGCGACATCAGACAGGTCGACAACAACATCCATGCCGGCGTGAAGTACATGCGGTTCATGGTCGATCGCTATTACAAAGACGAGCCCATGGACAATCTCAACAAGGCGCTGATGACGTTCGCGTCGTACAACGCCGGTCCCGGCCGCGTCCGGCAGTTGCGGCGTGAGGCCAAGGAGCGTGGGCTCGACCCCAACGTGTGGTTCGGCAACGTCGAGCGGATCGCATCCGAACGCATCGGCCGCGAGACCGTCACGTATGTCAGCAACATCTTCAAGTACTACGTCGCCTATCGACTACTGATGGATCAACAGCAACGTCGCGACGCCGCGAAGGCGTCGGTGAAAAAGGGATAGTGAACCACCTAACCGAGATGAAAAGGGGAGATATGAAACCACGCACCGCTGCATTTCTCGCGCTCGCGATGTTCGTCGCGACCATCGCCGCCGCACAGATCAAGACGTTACCCGGAGAGACCATCACGGTGACCGCGACCGTCACCGCGATCGACCACACAACGCGCCTGGTCACACTTAAGAAGTCCGACGGCGAAGTGATCCAGACTACAGCGTCGCCCGAAATCAAGCGTTTCGCTGAGATCAAGGTTGGCGACACCGTGACCGCGAAGTACACCGAGAATCTCATCCTGCGCGTGATGAAACCCGGCGAAGCTGCCGTCAACAGCGCCAGCGGCGGGGTGGCGGCCGGCACCGGCGCCAGGCCGAGCGCCACCGTCACGGCCCAGCGCACGATCACCGCGACGATTACCGGCATCGATCCGGCCGTTCCGTCGATCACGTTGACGGGCCCGGCCCCGGAGAAGAAGGTGTACACCACCAAGGTCGCCGATCGCGAGGCCTTGAAACAGGTCAAGGTCGGGGATCGTCTCGACATCACGTTCGCCGCGGCCGTCCTGGTCTCGGTCGATTCACCGAAGAAATGACCATGAAATCAACAATACTCGCAGGAATAATGGCGGCGGCCGTGGCCTTCCCGGCCGTGGCCAATGCCCAGATCAAGACGCTCCCCGGCGACTCGCTGACCGTCACGGCGACCGTCGACGCCATCGAGCACGCCTCGCGCTCGCTGACGTTGACAAAACCGGATAAGAGCGTGTCCACGATCAAAGTGCCGAAGGAATATGAGCGATTCGACGCGCTGAAGGTCGGCGACAAGTTGACGGTGACCTATTACGACAACATCGTCTTACGGGTGAAGGAGAAGGGTGAGAAAGACGTCAACTCCCTCGGTGAGTCGCTGATCCCCACACCTGGTGCGAAGCCCGGGTTCACCATCGGCTCGCAGCGCGCGATCACCGCGACGATCACCGCGATCGATCCCAAGATCCCGTCCATCAGCCTGTCGGGACCGAATAACTGGAAATACAGCTCGCGTGTCGTAGACAAGGACGCGTTGAAGCTGGTAAAAGTCGGCGATCGGCTCGACATCCTGTGGACTGAAGCCGTGATGCTCTCCACGACGACACCAAAGTAAACGAGAGGCCCTATGTTGACCATGACTCGAGTCCGACAATCGGCCAGCGCGCTCATGGCGCTGGCGATCGTCTGCGCGGTGCCGGTACTGTCGGCGCAGAACGTCAAGGAGAAATTCACTGGTTTCGCGATCAACATGAATGGCGCCGCGAACACCGCCACCGTCGATTTCACCATCGAACGCTGGTCCACCGACGCCGAGCGGAAGACGTTGCTCTCCCTCATTCCTGAAGAGCACAAAGACCCGCAGAAACTGGTGCGCGCGCTGCAGGATATGAAAAGCGTCGGCAGCCTTCGCACGCCGCAGACGCTGGCGTGGGACCTCCGCTATGCCCGCCAGTTCAAGAACCCCGAGGGCGGACGCAGCATCATCCTGGTGACCGATCGTCCGATCGGCTTCCGGGAAGCCGCCAACTCGAACCGCAGCATGGATTATCCATTCACCATCCTGGAGATACGCCTGAACGCCAAGGATGAAGGCGAGGGCAAGATTTACGGTGGCAGCAAGGTCTACGTCGAGAAGGGTGAGCTGGTCGTTGAAAACTGGGGCACGCAGCCCACCCGCTTCAACAACATCAAGAAGCAGAAGTAGCGCCGCGTCGGGTCGGAGGGGATCAGAAGGCTTCCTGTACGGCCAGGTAGATCCCCCGAGACCCGTTTTTTCCGACACCGAAATCAAAGCATAGATTGGTTTTCGACCGCTTGTTGATCAGCAGGCGAAGCCCGGCGCCGCCGCCGATCGCGACGCTGTCGAACAGGTGCTCATCCTGCTGCAGGTTGCTGATGGTCGTGGCATTCACAAACGCCACCATTCCCAACAACCCGTTCTTCATCAACGTGCCGCGATACTCGATCTCGCCGTAGGCCAGTCGCTCACCGCGGAACTGGCCCTCGCTGTAGCCGCGCGCCGAGCGTCCATAGGTATCGAGCCCGGTACCCGGCAGATCGAGAAACGGCGCCACGCCGCCGACGATCATGTCCGCGAACATCCACCCGGCAATCGTGTGGCGGCCGCTATCCGAGACCGGACGGTAGGTTCGCACGTCGAGATTGACGCGCTGCCAGCTCGAGTCGGCGCCCAGCAACCCGTCGAATGACATGCGGTAGCTGGCCTTGGCCAGCCAGCCGCGCGCGGCGTTGATGAAGCTGTCGCGCGTATCCCACAGCAGATCCACGCTCGGACCTACTGATGCCTGTCCGTCGAGCGGAAGACCATGCGCTTCGCTGTATTGAACGAAGGGTGACTCCGCCCACTCGGCGTCCGCATCGGCGTCGTCTTCGCGCGGCCCGATGTTGATGTGATTGTCGAAGTAGAAGCCGGCGCCGGCGTACAGGCCGCGACGCAATTGGTAATAGGCCGTGTGATGCAGCCTGAAGAAGTCGAAGTTCGTGAGCACGCTATCGTCGGTGTTCGCGCTCGTGCCAAGCGGCCCGGTTTCGAGCGAGGTCCACTGCGCGCGATGATCGGCTTCCAGACGGTAGCGATCGTCGCGGCCGAACATCGTGAAGCGATCGGTCAGCGACGTCTGTCCCTTGCTCGAGAACGTCAGGCTCGCGACCATCGACGAAATGCGCGTCGTCGCCGGATCGCCGCGGTAGAACGCGATGTTGCCGGCCACACCGATCAGCGCGCCACTCGACGGCTTGACGCCGATCACCGGCGCGAACGCTTTCATCGCCTTGTGATAATCCCAGGCTGCCGGCTCGGGCGCCTTCTCCTTGTGGCGAAAGGCGCGCCACACGTCGAAGATGTCGGTGGTCGGGGCCCACGAGGCGTCCCCGGCTGGCGGCGCTGGTGACGGTTGCGCGGCAGCCTGACCTGGGAAAAGGACCAGGACGGCCACGGTGAGCCCCAGCGTTCTCAGCATGGTCATCACGTGGCAGCAAGCGAGGTGCCACGAATGGATGGGCAAATCGGGCACGATGCGCCCGCGCCGTGAGTCCGATCACGGCGCGCTGTGATCGGAGCCCCCGCTCCCGCGGCGGTGTGCGATTTTCCACGATTTCCCGGCGATCGCGGATGGCTCGGCTCTTGCCACGCCATCGGCAGTCTTCAAAGGGGAACCCATGTCGATCCGCTCCGCGAACCGAGGCACCGCCATAGTCATCGCTGCGATTCTCGCGGTGACGCCTGTTCTTCAGGCCTTGCCGCAAACCGCGACCCCGCCCGCCAAGACCGGCGCGAAGCCGGCCGCCGCCGCTGCTCAAACAGCGACCGATCCCGGGTGGCCGCGGGCGTACACGACAGAAAGCCAGGGACAAGTGGTCGTCTACGAGCCGCAGACCGCGAGCTGGGCCAACCAGAAGCACATGGTCGCGTTCGCGGCGGTCTCGTATCAGACCAAGGGCGCGGCCGCGACCGTCAAGCCGGTGCTTGGCACCATCAAGCTGGAAACCGAGACGAGTGTCTCACTCGATACGCGGCTGGTGAAATTCGGCAACCTGCGAATCACCGAGTCAAGTTTTCCGACGGCGCCCAAAGAGCAGCTCCGTGAGATCGTCACGGAGCTCACGAACGCGATTCCGGATGCGGATCGGCTCATCGCGCTCGACAAGGTGCTCGCGTTTGTCCGCAAGAGCACGATCGTGCCGAAGGACGTGCCCGGACTCAAGGCCGATCCGCCGGTGATCTTCTACAGCAACACGCCCGCGGTCGTCGTCAACTTCGACGGCGATCCGATCTGGAGTCCGATCGAGAAGAACGATCTGAAGTTTGCGATCAACACGAACTGGGACGTGTTCGAACATGAGCCGACCAAGACCTACTACCTGCGTTACAACGCCAGCTGGTTGAAGTCGACGGCGGTCACGGGACCGTGGGCCCCCGCGGGCAAGCTGCCGCCGAGTTTCTCGTCGTTGCCGGCGGACGAAAATTTCGCGGAGGTCAGGAAGTCGCTGCCGGGCAAGTCGCTCTCCGCGAAACAGGTTCCGGACGTGAAAGTGACGATGGTGCCTGGCGAGCTCATTCTGCTGAGCGGCGCGCCGAATTACATCCTCGTTACCGGCACGAAGGACCTGCTGTGGGTCT
>Ga0137455_1000306_pt1 | contig 12855 bp, 12 predicted proteins | sample EasRivERMGT600_2_FD_102334 | JGI IMG/M metagenome (GOLD analysis project Ga0137455, IMG submission 102334) | Soil microbial communities from meander-bound floodplain in the East River, Colorado, USA - East River MetaG ERMGT600_2 | ecosystem: Environmental > Terrestrial > Soil > Floodplain ... | reverse complement strand
GTCTCCTTCCGGATGACGTCCAGCACCCGCTCGGTGAAGTGGCCGTAGGTTTGGTCGTAGAGATCGACGTGCTTGGCCATGTGCAGACTCCGGACCAGGGCGCGCATGATACTCCCGACCTGCTTCCGGAGCCGCGGGAGATCCTCGCGAGTCGTGCGACGCCGATTCGTCGTGCTCGACGCCTACCCGCTTCGCTCACTTTCCGCCGGGCGTCTCCACCGATTCGGCCAGCAGCCTCACCAGGTGCTCCTTCCACACCGCCGCCACGGTGTGCGTGCCGTGGCCCACGCTCTGCTCGGTCCGCGGGATCAGCAGCGCGCGGCCCTTGGGCACCCGGCCGATCTCCCGCTCGAGGATGCCGAGCTCGGGCGGGTTGACGAGGTCGTCGGCGAAGTTGATCGCGAGCAGCGGCGCGCGGATGCGCTCCAGCGCGGGCGACGGGTCGTAGTCGGCCGACGCCTCGACCGCGTAAAGCATGTCGTTGGCGTCGGCGGTCGCGACGTAACGGTCCACGTAGGCGTCGATCGCGCTGTCGGCCTTGGCCAGCGTCGGCGCCTGGCGCTGCCGGATCACGGGATTGGTGCTCATCAGCCACAGCATCTGGGCGGCCGTGCGCAGGCTCGGTGGCTGCTTCGCGTACTCGCCGCCCTGCCACGCGGGGTCGTTGCGGATGGCGTCGATCACCGTGCGCCGCCACACCCGATTGCGGCCGGCGATCGGGCCCGGCAGGCTGGCGAGCGGCAGCAGCGCGTCCATGAAGTCGGGGTTACGCTCGCCCCAGAGCCAGGCGTGCATCCCTCCCATCGACGTGCCGAGGATGAGGCGCAGGTGATCGACCCCGAGCGCCTTCGTCAGCAGGCGATCCTGCGCCTCCACCATGTCTGCGTAGCGGTAGCTGGGAAACCGTGCGTGTAACCCGTCGCTCGGCTTGCTCGAGCCGCCGTGGCCGATGCCGTCGGGGATCACGACGTAGAAGCGGGTGGTGTCGAGCGGCTGCCCGGGGCCGAACAGCGCGCCGGCGAAGTTGGCCTGCATGAACTGCGCGCCGCTCCCCGTCGTGCCGTGGAGGATGAGCACCGCGTTGCGCACCCGGCCTCCGGAGCCGCGCTCGGGCCGGCCGAAGGCGCGGTAATGGATGCGGAGCTGGGACAGGGACTCGCCCGAGGCGAAGGTGAAGCGGCCGAGCATCGCGTCCGCCTCGAGGGCATGGGCGAAGCGGGCCGCGACCAGTACAGGCCCAATTAGAAGGAGGCCGATGAGCAACGTCCGACGCATGTTGGGCCTCCCGGGGCCGTCGAAGATGCTGCCTTCGCGCGCGGGATGGCCCGCGGCAGGACGGGCGATAGTAGGGCGAATGAGAGCACCCGACAACGGGGAGCCCAGGGCGCTCGAACGCTCCTGCGGACCGTTCGCCCCCGGGGGTATACTTCATGCGGCTGACACAGGGGAGCGCCGCGGCATGCGCCGCATCGTGGTGCTCCCATGGTGAACCCGACGTTGAGTCCAGGGGCGGTGCGAGTGACTGAGACCCGGTGGCCTAGGGCCACGCGATTCCTGATGGCCGTGCTCTCGTGCTTCATGCTCGAGGCGGCGCCGGCCGACGCCGTGACCTCCGACGCGACCGGCATCATCGTCGATGCGCCGACCCCGGCCGAAGGCCGAGACAGCGACCTCGCGGCGTACCGCCGCAGCCTGAGTCCGTTCGACTCGCTGACCACCGTGCGCTACCGGACGGCCGCGATCGCCCTGGCGAAGGCGGTGGCGACCGACGACACGAAGTCCTTCCGTGCCCTGCACTCCAGCGCGGGATGGGCGCAGGCCGACGAATGGTGGAAGGCGCTGCTTCGTGATCAGAAGCGCCGCTTCGGCCGCGTGGTGCGGGCCGTCGGCCCGCTGCGCGGCACGATCCGCGCCGGTCGCCTCAGCATCGGCATTCCGCCCCACGGCGTGGCGATCCTGCTGCGCTTCGAGGAGCCGGCCGGGGCCGCGATGTACTTCGTGCTCGACGAGGAGGGCCGGATCGCGACCTCGCGCCTGCGCGTCCTGCAGGAGCTCGCGGAGGCGGAGACCGACGATGCGGCGGTGCTGTGGGAGGTCCCCCGAGCGCGCGGCGGCGAAGTGATGAATACGCGCCGTGCTTCGCCGGCTCAGAGGTAGCGCAGCCAGGCCTCGCGGCGCCGCGCCTTGAAGGCGACGAACCAGCGGCAGGGGAAGTACAGCGCCGCGACCGCCACCGCCCAGACCAGGTAGAGCACTCCGAGCGCCGATGCAGCCAACGAGCGGCGCGTCGGATCGGGTCGCTGCTAACACTTCCGGCCGATCGTCCACGCTGGGTCGAGTCAGCCGCCGGTCACTCAATGGTTGAGGAGAGTCGATGAGCTCGAAGACCGATGTGAAGCTCTCGCGGGTGGGATACGTCATGATGCCGGTCCGCGATCTCACCCGCTCGCTGGCCTTCTACCGCGACACGCTGGGGTTGAGCGTGCGCTTCGCCGGCGACGAGTTCGCGTTCCTGGATGGCGGCGGCGTCGCGCTGGCGCTGCGCAAGGCCGCGGATCTCCCGGCCACTCCCACCGAGGCGTCGATCGAGGTCGTGTTCGAGGTGGAGGACATCGACGCCGCCTACGAGTCGCTCCGCTCGCGCGGCGCTCCGTTCCGGGTCGCACCCCGCGTCGCGACGGGCGACCGCCATGTCGCGGACTTCCGCGACCCCGACGGCCACGTGCTGAGCATCTTCGGTCCGAAGGGCGCCTGATCCGGATAGGGCAATTGGGTCGCGCCGATCCGGATCAGACCTCGGACCGGCGCGACCTCGTCAATGGTTGCTGGATACGAGCCGGCGCCTCAGAAGTACACGCGCGCGAAGAGCGCGGGGTTGAATCCGCCCACGACCTCCCAGGCGGCACCACTCAGTTCCTGGTCGGTCCCGGGGGTGTTCGACTTCTGGCTGAGGCTGGTGTACTCGACTCTCAGGAAGTCGGTGTGGACCGCGATGTTGAAGTGCCAGGCGGTCTCGAACTCGGCGCCCAGGCCGAGGCCAACCTCACCCCCCGTCTGGGTGATGGTCTGGTTGCCTCCGGTCCCGCCGATCTCGTTGGTGGACTTCTGTTGGGTCTGGGTGAAGTGGGCGAAGAGGTCCCAATACGGCGTCAGCTTCTCCCCCGGCAGAACGAATCGTCGCAGGCGAGGGCCGATCGAATACTGCGAGACCTGCTGAAACTGGCGGATGTCCGGGTTGACGGTCGGCTCGTCCTCTTCGATCTCCTGACTGATCAGGAGGAAGTTGACGTCGAGGACCAGCGCCCCCTTGGGCTTGCCGAGGATCAGCGAGAGCTGCCCCACGTCGTCGGCGATCCCGGCGCTCAGCCCCCACTGCTTGTTGATGTCGATGGCGAAGGCGGTACCGGGCAGCATCACCAGGGCGAGAACGACGAGCAGCTTCCGCATGCAACCTCCTTGTTGGAATCGTCCCAGGGGGACGATCGCCCATCCGTGGGCCTCTACAACGGCGGTCCCGTGCCGGGCCAGCGTGAAGCGACTCGGCACCGTGGCGAAACCATAGCGGCAGTCCGGCCCGATCGTCCAGAGCAGGGGCCGGCGCCGACGGCCCGTCGACCGCCTGCGCCGGGGGCGGCCCCCGGAGGTTTGCGGTTCAGATCGGGCCGCGCCGGTCCGATGAAGCCGACATGAGCACCAGTGCGGTCAGAGCCGTCGTCGATGACTGGCCGGCGGAGGAGGGCCCGCCCGCAGGGCAAGGCCGGTCTCCGCTGCGCCTCCTGGCCGCGCTCGCGAGCTTCCTCTGGCTGCTGCCCGCGGTGGCGATGTTGCTGGGCACCCACGGCCGCTGGATGTTCCCGGCGGCGGCGTGGCTGGCCCCGCTATTCCTGCTGCGATTCGCGCGCTCGCAGTCCACCTGGATCGCGCTTCCCGTCGCCTTCGCGGTGATCGTGCCGGTCTCGGCCTCGATCTGGTGGGCGGTCGTGCCGTTCGAGGGCGCGCTCCGTGGCGTCGCGGTCGGGCTGATCGGCCTGGCGGCGTTCCTCCCCTACCTCGCCGATCGCCTGCTCGTCGCGAGGCTGCGCGGCTGGGGTTCCTCGCTCGTCTTCCCGCTGTCGGTGGTGGTCGTCGAGTTCCTGCTCGGCCTCACTCCCTTCGGCACCTGGTGCGCCACCGGCTACACCCAGGCGCACGACCTCCCGCTGATGCAGGTCGTCTCGGTCACCGGCATCTCCGGCCTCACCTTCCTGATCGCCTGGCTGGCCGCGGTCGCGAACACCGTCTGGGAGCGCGGCCCTCGGGATCCCGGCGCCCGGATCGCGGCGATCGCGTTCGTCGTGACCATGGTCCTCGTGCACCTGCTCGGGGGCTGGAGCGTGCGTCGCGGCGTCGGCCATGACACGGTGCGGATCGCCTCGTTCACCATGACCACCGACCCGCCGCTGCGGATCGCTCCGCTGCTCGGCTCCAAGCTGGAGGGTCAGGCGCTCACCTCGGTCCGCGGGCAGCTCCAGGGCCTGCAGGCCTCGCTCTTCGCCCGCGCCACGCAGGAGGCGCGTGCCGGTGCCCAGGTGGTCTTCTGGTCGGAGGCCAACGCCATCGTGCTCGACTCCGACGTGGACGGAGTCCTCTCGGAGGGCGCGGGCGTGTCGCACGACGAGGGCGTCTATCTCGGCATGGCGTTCTCATCGCTCACGCCGGGGCAGGGGACCTACGACAACCGTTTCGTGCTGCTCGACCCGGCGGGCGAGATCCTGATCGACTACCGCAAGGCGCGCCCGCGTCCCGGCGCACCCGAGCGCGGCGCCGACCGCCATCTGGCGACGGTCGAGACGCCGATCGGGCGGCTGGCCTGCGCGATCGGCTCGGACGCCGACGACCCGGGGCTGATGCGCGAGGCAGGCCAGGCGCGCGCGGACATCGTGCTCGTGCCGGCAAGCGATACGCCACGGTCCGGGCCCGTCCCGGCGCGTCTCGCGCTGGCGCGGGGAATCGAGAACGGCCTCTCGATCGTGCGCCAGACCCGGCCCGGTCTCTCGGCCGCCACCGACGCGCGCGGACGCACCATCGCGTCGGTCGACTACGATGAGACGCGCACCACGGTGATGGTCGCCCAGGTCCCGAAGCACGGCGTGCCGACCTTCTACTCGCGGGCCGGCGACCTGTTCGCCTGGCTCTGCCTGGTGGCGCTCGCGCTCTTCGTCGGGCTGGCCGTGCGCGCCGGCCGACCTACTTCCGCCCCGACCCCGGCCTAGAAAACGGAGTGCGGGAGTGCCACAGGCACCCCCGCACCGCAGTGCTTCCCACCGCTCACTTGGCCGCGGTGGTTTCGGTCTCGACCGGACGCAGCTGGATCTCGATGCGCCGGTTCAACTCGCGACCCTCGGCCGTGTCGTTGGTGGCGCGCGCCCGGGCCTCGCCGGCGGAGACCACGAGCAGGCGTGAGCTGTCGAGCCCCGCCCCCTGGAAGAGCTTCACGATCACACCGGCGCGGGCCGCCCCGAGTTCCCAGTTGGTCGGATAGCGGCTGGCGAGGGACGCGCCGATCTTCTGGTTGTCGGTGTGACCCAGCACCAGGATCTGGTAGGGCGACTGCTTGAGCTCCTCCGCGACCTTGAGCAGCAGGTCCTTGCCGCCCTTGTCGAGGTTGGCCGAGCCGGACTTGAACAGGATGTCCTGCGCCAGGTTCACTCGGACACCGTTCCGCATCTGCTGGATCTCGATCTGCCCGCTGCTCAGCTCGGTCTTCATCTGGTCGACGAGGCCCTCGTAGGTCGACTTCATCTGGTCGGCCTCGGCCTTCCGCTTCTCGAGTTCGGCGTTGAGCTGGTCGACCGACGACTGCATGCCGGCCACCTGCTGCTTCAGCTTCTCGCTGTCCGCATTCGCCGCGTCGAGGCTCGTCTGCAGGGCCTGGTTCTTCGCCGTCAACTCCTCGGCGCTGGTGGTCGCCGCGAGGTACTTGGATTTCGAGACGCCGCAACCGGTCACCAGGACGATCGCCGCCAACGCAACCATCGCGGACAGCCACTTCGCGCTCGCGTTCATCGCGCCCTCCCCGTGTGAGTGAATCGATGGGATCCGGGGGCATCATCGTTCACCCCTGACGAACGTCAAGCGGAAAGGCCGCAGCCGGCGGCGGCGGCACGGGCGTCGTGCGCAATCCGATGAACACCCATGCGTCGTGCGAGACCGCAGGCGGTCGCGGCGAGTCCGCGGGGTGCGCGATCTGCCGCAGCCTGGGGCCCCGGAGTCGTGCCGAGGCCGCAACCCGTTTCGATTTCAGGGTGATTCCGCGCACGAGGCGCCGAGAGCGTGCACATCGCCCGAACGCCGGCGCCTTGGCCCGAGTCTTTCATCTATCGGGATTCGATACGTGGCGGTCTCCGCCGGCGTCCAGGAGCCCAGCTCCACAGGGCGCGGCCTTCGAGACACGCTGGCCAGGACGGCTCGCGACGCGCGCCATCCGGGAAGACGGCAGACGATCTCCCGACCGCGCGATGCGGGCTTTGAGGAGGTTCGTCATGATTCGCGTCAACGGCGGTGCGCGTTGCATCCGCCTTCTGCTCATCACCGCCGGCACTCTGATCGTGCTGGCGGGCGAGGCGGCGGCCCAGTGTCAGGAGCCGACTCCCACCATTTCGGGTCCCTCGGCCATGTGCTCCGGCCAGATCGTCGAGCTGTTCGGTCCCTTCGACATGACCGAATACCTGTGGGGTGGCCCGTCGGGCTTCACCGCCTCGACGTCGAGCATCAGCGTGAGCGAGCCCGGGACCTACACCCTGAGCGTGCGCAACGGAGGCACGTGCTGGAGCCCGACGGCCCAGTTCGGGCTCAGCCTCGACGCGCCGACGCCTCCGGTGATCACCGGCGTCGATAGCGTCTGCGCCAATCAGACGGTCGAGCTGTGCGGGCCGTCCGGAATGGCGGAGTACATCTGGTTCGGTCCCGGGGGCTTCGCCGACGCGACCCAGTGCGTCACCGTGTCCGAGACCGGCACCTACACGCTCGCGACCCGCATGGAGGGCAGTGCCTGCTACAGCAACGATCGCGAGTTCGTCCTGCGTCAGGGCTCGTGTACGGTCGAGCCGCCTCCCCCGCCGCCTCCGGGGCGTCCGAGCTGCCCGATGCCGGCGAGCTGGTGGTCGCGTCAGTGCTGGCCGGCTCCGAACGCCGGCACCCGTTTCACCGGCTCCGGGCTGACCACGGTCGCCGCGTGCGTCGACGGGCACGGGACCCTGTTCCAGTGGGCCGACCCGCGCTACGGACTCAACCGGGTCCTGAGCGATCGGCACGGGCTGCGTGACCGCGCGCTCCGTCAGTTCGCGGCGGTGGCGGCCAACGTCTGCGCGTGGACGAGCGAAGTCCCCCAGAGCCGCAGCCTCCTCGTCGGCCTGGACCCGGCGCGTTCACTCTCCCTGGAGTCCACGACCGCGACGACGGTCGGCGCGTGGCTCACCCAGGCCGACGCCGACCTCACCATGCTCGACAGCCGCAACCGGCCCCGTCGGTACGACGCGAGGAAGGCGTACCGCCGCATCATCCGCACCGGCTGGGCGATCAATCACGGCTTCGGCGTCGGCTCGGTCTGCGAGACCAGCGCGCGCACGGTGCCGGTCGTCCGCGTCGCCGACGACGAGGATGACGTCGAGGACGAGACGCTCGAGGACGAGGTCAGCATCGAGACCGGCATGGCCGCGCTCGAGATCGAAGCGGCCGCGCCCAACCCGTTCCGCAACACGACCCGGTTCGTCTACTACGTCGGCGACACTGGCGGTCAGGCGGTGGAGCTGGGGATCTACGACATCACCGGCCGGCGCATCCGCAAGCTGCTGACCGCGAACCTGCCGTCCGGTCCCCACGAGATCAGCTGGGATGGCCGCGACGACAACGGCCGCGGCGTCAACAACGGCGTGTACTTCGTGAACGGCCGGGTGGGCCCGGACCGCGTGAGCTCCACGCTGACGCTGCTGAAGTAGATCCAGAGTCCTGCTCCACGCGCGGGCCGGGTCCCCACGGACCCGGCCCGTCGCTTTGTGGCCAGCGCCAGGGGCGCCCTTCGGGCCAGGACCCTCAGCCCTTCCTCGCCTCCTTCGCGGCCTTCATCGCCGCCTTGTAGGCGTTGAGCTGGTCGGGCGAGACGATCGCGGCCATCGCCTTTTCGAGCTCGCCGTTGATGCCGTCGAGCGCGCGCTTGGCGCCCATCTTGTCGCGCATCGAGACCCGGGAGCCGTCGGCGAGCTTCTGCACGGCGTCGAGCTTGCCCTGCAGCGCCTTGGTCATCGCCGGCTCCAGCTTCACCACCTGCTCGTCGGTGAGGCTCATCACCGGCTGGAGCGTCGCGAGCCGGTTCTTCGCGCCGGCCGTGACGATGTCCTTCTCGAGCTCCGCCTTGAACGACCCCCACTGCTTGCTCTGATCCGGCGTCAGGACACCGGTGACGCCGGCGTCGAACTCCTTCTTGATCTTGCCGTACTCCTCGACGAAGGCCATCGCATCCGGCTTCTCGGCCGCCTCGAGCTTGGCGAGGGCGGCGTCCACCTTCTCGATGCGGGTGGCGATGACGGGCTGGAGCTTGGTCACCTGATCGTCGGTGAGCTTGAGCCACTCCTGCATGTTCTCCGCGGTGTCGATCCCCGGCAGACCGGCGACATCCGACTGCGCGACCGGGGCGTAGGCGATGGCGAGCGACAGTGCGCCCGCGATGATGAGCAAGCGACGATTCATGGAAGCCTCCTGGGTGCAACTTCCGGTATGGGTTCCGGGACCTTTGTGCAATGGGTCACGGCGATGTGTGGGGATGAGCGAGTCGACAGGTTACTCCTGATGTCGTGCCACCGCCACGTCGCGCCCACCGCGTTGCGCCGCGCAGGGGTTCCGGTCACCATGCGCCCCCATGCTCTCCCGCACGCCGGGCAAACACGCGCTGATCTTCGTCGCGCTCACCGTCCTGATCGACATCATCGGATTCGGGCTCGTGATCCCCGTGTTTCCATCGCTGCTGGTCGAGCTCACCGGCCGCGGGGTGAGCGAGGTCGCGGTCTACGGCGGGTGGCTGGCCTTCGTCTATGCGGCGATGCAGTTCGCCTGCGCCCCGGTGCTCGGCAATCTCTCCGACCGCTTCGGCCGGCGTCCCGTGCTGCTGCTCGCGGTCGCCGCCCTCGGAGTCGACTACGTCTTCATGGCGATGGCGCCGACGCTGGGCTGGCTCTTCCTCGGCCGCCTGCTGGCGGGCATCGCCGGCGCCTCGTTCACACCGGCCTACGCGTTCGTCGCCGACGTCAGCCCGCCGGAGAAGCGGGCGCAGAACTTCGGGCTGATCAGCGCGGCCTTCGGCGTCGGCTTCATCCTCGGACCCGCGCTCGGCGGCCTGCTCGGTGGCCTCGGCCCGCGCGCGCCGTTCCTGGCCGCCGCCGGCCTCAGCCTGCTCAACCTGGTCTACGGCCTGATAGTGCTGCCCGAATCGCTGCCGCCGGAGCGCCGGCGCCGTTTCGAGTGGCGCCGCGCCAACCCGCTCGGCACGCTGGCGCAGATGCGGCGCCACCCGGTGGTGCTGCGCCTGCTCGCGGCGCTCGGCCTGTGGATGGTGGCCCACCAGGTCATGCCGTCCACCTGGACGTTCTTCACCAAGCATCGCTTCGGCTGGTCGGAGGCCACGATCGGGCTCTCGCTGGCGCTGGCCGGGCTGGTGATGGCCACCAGCCAGGCGACCCTGCTGCGGCTCCTGGTGCCGCGGATCGGCGAGCGGCGCGCCGCGCTCCTGGGCATCGTCGTCGCCGGCACCGGCTACGTCGGCTACGGCCTGGCCAACCAGGGCTGGATGATGTTCGCCTGGCTCTCGACCTGGTTCTTCGGCGCGATGGTGATGCCGTCGACCAACGCGCTGATGTCGCGGACCATCCCGGCCGACGCCCAGGGCGAGCTGCAAGGGGCGGTCGCCAGCCTGTTCTCGCTCAGCTCGATCATCGGGCCGCCGCTGATGACGCATATCTTCAGCCGCTTCGCCACGACGGTGCCCGGCGCGGCGTTCTTCACCGCCGGGATCCTCGCCGCGGCGTGCTTCGTGACCTACTGGGCCGCGACCCGCGCCTTGCGGACGAGCCCGGTCGTTCAGGAAGCCGGCGCCTGAGCGCGCCGAATCAGTCGAACTCCGACCCCGGCGTCGGCGGCGGCTGCTCGGCACCGGTCTGGCCGATCGCGATCGCGGCGCGGAAGTAGCTCTCGCCGCGCACCGGCCCGCCGGCCATGCGGCGCAGCAGGTTGATCTGCCCGGTGTGGGTGAGCGCGTCGGCGACCGGGCCCTGGAAGATCTTCGCCGGCGGCGCCGCGAGCGGCTCGCCGGAAGCGACGTAGTCGTCCCACGCGCGGAGCGCCGCGAAGAAGCGCTCGACCTCCTGCGCCCAGGGCAGCGGCTCCGACACGTGGAAGACCGGCTTCGAGCGCGACATGGCCAGTCCCCAGTCCATCAGGTCGCCCATGTGCGCCAGGATCTGGGCCGGCGTGCGCGTCGTCGGCGAGGCGCGGTAATGCTCGAAGCCGTCGGGCGCGTCGCGCACCGCCTTGGCGGCGCGATAGGCCAGGGTCGCCAGCGTGTGTCTCAGCAGGGCTCGGTCGTCCATCGGGCTCAGTCGCCGGTCGGCACGATGTCGGCGCCCTCGACCATGAGGATCACCGTGCGCTCCGGTGCGCGCGTGCGATGCTGCACGCGCTTCGGCACGACGAAGGCCTGACGCGGCTCGAGCATCACGGTGCGGTCCTCGAGATCGACCAGCAGGCGGCCCTCGACGACGTAGAACAGCTCGTCCAGGTTGTCGTGGTGATGCCAATGGTACTCGCCCTGGATCACGCCCAGTCGCATCACCGAGTCGTTCACCCGGCACAGGGTCTGGTTGTACCAGGGGTCGGTGCAGGCGTCGATCAGGGCCTTGACGTCCACCACTTCGAGCGGCCCGAAGCGGACGTCGAGGTGGGTCGCGTAGGGATAGGCAGGCTCGCTCATCGCTTGGCTCCCTGCGCCGCCTGCGTCTGCCGGGTCATCACCGGCGTGAGCCCGAGCGCGCGCTCGTAGGCGGTGATCTGGCCGCGGTGATACATCTCGTGGGCGATGGCGAACCACAGCCCGGAGAGCTTGCTCTGCTCGCCGCCCCGCGACGTCATGCCCTGGGTCTCGAGCGCCGTTCCCAGCTCGCGCATCCGCCGGGCGACGTCGGCCCCCGACTGGCGCAGGAAGTCGAGGACCTCCGCGCGGCTCTGCGGCCGCGCGTAGCCCTTCAGCGCCTCGGCCTGGGCCTGCGGATCGAGGACGCGACGGAACGCGGTGTCGGGCCGCGCCAGCTCCGACGCGAACACGATCCCCGACTCGGCCACGTGTCGCGCCAGCTCGCCCAGCGTGCGCGCCCCCGGTTCGGGCCGGAAGTCCCAGTCCTGCTCCGGAACGTTCTCGAGCTCGGCGATCGCGCCCTCCCGAAACATCTCCCAGTGTCGAACGGCTTCCTCGACCAGGTTCATCGCGCCTGCTCCTTTCGCGTTGTCGTGTCCCCTTGGATACTGCTCGTGAAGGCTGGAAGAGACCCGCGGACCATACCCGAGCCGCATGTTTCGCTTGCAATCCCGGATTCAAGGAAGTGTCATGAGGCGCTGACTGGCGCGGACCCGTGTCGCGACAGCCTCCCGGAGCCAGGACGCCTCGGGCCATCACAGGAGGTCCTTTGCCCGGTCGAATCCTTCTCGCCGCCGCCGGCGCACTCGCGATCGTGCTCGTGGGCTGCAGCCGCGAGCTCGCCTCGGTGCTGGCGCCCAATCAGCCCCCCGAAGTCACCGTCTCCGGCGCCCCCGCGTCCACCTCGGATACTGACGCCTACGCATGGCGCGTCGCCTGGCGGGGCACGGACCCCGACGGCCGGGTCGCACGCTACCTGGTCGCGGTCGATCCGCCGTCGCTCGATCGCGTCGACGCGAGCTGGCGGTCGGTCGACGTCACCGAGCAGGTGCTCAGCTTCCCCAAGCCCGAGGCGCTTCTGCGACTCGACTCCGCCCCGCCGGCGCGAGCCTCCCACGTCTTCGTCGTGCGCGCCGAGGACGACCGGGGCGAACGGTCGGCGCCGGCGTGGTTCGCGTTCGGCGAGGGCAACCTCCCGCCGGTGATCGTGATCACGAATCCGCAGCCCAATCCTCTCGTGCCATCCACGTCGCTGCCGACGATCACGATCACCTGGCAGGGCACGGATCCCGACGGGCGGTTCACCGACCGTCCGGTCCGCTATGCCTTTCGCATGTTCAGGCAGGAGAATCCCGACTACCCCGAGATCAACAACTTCATCACCTGGAGTGTGGCCAACCCCGACTCGTTCAGAGCGATGTACTCGCCCGAGTTCGAGGGTTGGCAGTCCACAGGCTCGGACACGACGTCGGCGACCTACACCAACCTGACCCAGGACCAGCTCCACATGTTCGTCGTCACCGGCTTCGACGAGGCCGGCGACGACGATCCCGTGTTCAGTACGTCCAAGAACATGCTTGTCTTCCGGGTCGTACCGGCAGATAGCGACATCGGTCCGATCCTCACGATGTTCAACGAGAGCTTCACCTATACCTATCCCTCGGGCGGCGCCCGGGCCGACCCGTCGCGGATGTTCAACCTCTCGCAGCCGGCGGATCGCCTCGTCACGTTCAACTGGTTTGCGCAACCCATGCCGGGCAGCACGATCAATGCCTATCGCTGGGTGCTCGATCCCGAGGACTTTCTCGACGAGACGCCCCACATTGGACCCGACGACGTACGCCACTGGAGCGAATGGAGCCCAACCAGCACCAGCGCCACGATCGGCCCCTTCCCACCCTCCAAGGAGACGCCACACC
>Ga0137455_1000305_pt1 | contig 12870 bp, 11 predicted proteins | sample EasRivERMGT600_2_FD_102334 | JGI IMG/M metagenome (GOLD analysis project Ga0137455, IMG submission 102334) | Soil microbial communities from meander-bound floodplain in the East River, Colorado, USA - East River MetaG ERMGT600_2 | ecosystem: Environmental > Terrestrial > Soil > Floodplain ... | reverse complement strand
TGGTGTAGATGTGCTCGACGTTGCCGCCGACGTTCTGTGAACGGCCGCTCCACTGCGTTTCGTTGTAGATCTCGCCGCCGAACTTGAAGGTGTGGCTGCCGTGTTTCGTGTCCATGAAGTAGGTCGCCGCCCCCGTCGCCTGCTTGCGATCGCGATCGGTCTGCGATTCGGCGTGCGCGCCGGTGAGGACCAGCAGCGTGGTGTCGCGCCAGAAATACTCCTCGTCGCTGTTCGAATAGCGCGGGTCGTAGTAGCCGAAGTCGCCCCAGCGCGCCTCGACATACAGACGATCCGACAGTGTGCCGTTCCATTCGCCTTTGTAGACCCAGCTCGGTGACACCTGCCGCGACGTCTGCGTCGGATCGGTGTAGGTGTAGCCGCCGAGCGGCAGGCGGTTCGGCTGCTCCTTCATGTTCCACTGGTAGTAGCCGATGATCTTGTTCTTCTGGTTCAGTTGATACGTAACCTTCGCCGATGGATTCTGGTTCCAGGTGTCGAACGACTGATCGAACGTAAACAGCGGCTGCTCGACGGCGTTGAACTGACGGCGCCACGAGAAGTTCCACCACGCCTTGTCCTTCTTGATCGGGCCGCCGACGTTGAAGTTGACATCGTAGTAGCGCAGCACCTCGTTGGCGCCCTCGCGGAAGCCGTAGCCGCCCTGGCTGGTCGGCCGGGTGTAGATGTCGCTGAGATTCGATCCCTGCAGCGAGTTGTTGTACCAGTCGGTGTAGAGCTCGCCCGAGAAGCGGTTGCCGCCCGACTTGCCGAGGAAGTTCGACTGCACGCCCGGCGTGGCCGCTTCGGCCCCTTGGCCGGCGACGCCGAGGAAGACCTCTTCGAAGGATCCGTAGTCGTAATAGAACCCGGCGCCGTTGGTGCCTTCTGTGGTGTTGATGCCTTCGACCGAGGTGCGTACCTGCCCGCTCAATCCGTAAGCCCGGTAGCCGGTCTGCGTGCCGGCGCGGTTGCCGCCGATGTCGATACTGCTCATGATCACGCCGGGCGTCGCGGCGAGCAGCGCCCACATGTCGCGGCCGTTCGGAATCGATTCGAGCTGGGCCAGCTTGAAGTTCTGTTGCACGCGCGTCGCCGAGGTGTCGATCACCGGCGAGTCGCCGGTGACGGTCACCGTCTCCTGCAGCGTCGCGAGCGCCAGTTCCGCGTTCACGTTGGCGGTGAAGCCAAGCGAGACCTCGACGCCGTCGCGCTTCACCGTACGGAAGCCGGCGAGCTCGAACGTCAGCTCGTAGACGCCCGGCGGCACGGCCGGAAATCGAAAGGACCCGTTTTCGTTGGTGACCTGCGTCTGCATGCCGATCATCGACGGGCTCGATGCGGTCACCGTCACTCCGGGCAGCAGGGCGCTGCTGCTGTCGGACACGCGTCCCTGGATCGTGCCGGTGCTGCTGGCGCCGCCGCCTTGCGCAGCGCTCGTACACGGCAAGATCAACCCGATCACTAGCGCAGTGGCCAGGGTCTTCAATACAAATTTCATCTCAATTCCTCCTGGGAACCTTCGTGGGGGAAACCAGCAAAGCAATCCGCCTTCGCGCCTTCGGCGCGGAGGCGGACAAACAATCAACCTGGAATCGTAACCGGATCTCCCTTCTTCGTGAACACGATTGCGAGAAATTTCACGGGCTGAGTGGCGCTCGCGTTGCCGGAGGCCGAGTGCACTTCTCCCGGCGCATCGAACGACTCGAAGAACATCTGGCCCGCGTTGATCACCTTTGGCGCCTGGTCGTTGACCGCGAAGCTGTACTGCCCCTCGAGGACATAACCAATCACAAACCCGGGGTGGCGATGCTTGCGCCCCGGCGGTGCGCCCGGTGGAATCGTGATTTCCGTCGCCGTCATCTGCCAGCCGTCAAGATTGACCTTCGGCGCGTCCTTCGTCGCAACCGGGCGCGAAGGATTCGCCGTGGGTTGTTGCCCTTCGATTCGTGGCTCGACGCCTTCGGCATCGAGCCGCTCACTCAGGACGGCGGCGAACATCCCAGCCGCCGCTGCCATAAAGTCGCGTCTGTCATTCATCATTGAATCCTCGCCGTCGGTGCTGTGGGTCTGATCACGCTAATCGTTACGCTGGATGGGTACTGCTTCGAATGGTGGACGACGTTCCTCGCCACCACGCCCTTCGACTCGTCGAAATTGTTCCCGCCGGTGTTCAGGTTGCGATCGAAGCGCGGGAAGTTGCTGCTCGACACCTCGATGCGCAGGCGATGCCCGGCTGCGAAGTAGTTGCTGGTGTTCAGCGGCTGGAGCGCGACCTTGTAGACCTTGTCCTTCTCCATCCACACTTTCTTGTCGTAGCCGTCGCGATACCGCATGCGCTGGATCGATTCGTCCAGGTTGTAGGCGCGGCCATCGGGATAGACGTCGATCACTTTGACCGTGAAATCGGTGTCCTTCGCATCCGACGACACGTATAGCGTCGGCGTGATCGGTCCGCTGACCTCGATGCCGTCCTTGAACGGCTCCGACGTGTAGACGAGGATGTCGTGGCGCGATTCCATCTTGCGCTGATCGAACGAGCCGGCGGTGATCGCGTTGCCGGTGCAGCACACGTTGCCGCCATAGGAATTGACCGGATTCATCGGGTCGTAGGTGAACACGTCGGGCGTATCGGCGTCCGGCGGCGCGGCGGTGAGCTGGCCGTCGCCGTTGAGCGAGTTGGCGCGGCCGCCGCTCGACAAATGGAACGTCATCGGCTGCGCCGCGGCGGGCGGCCACACATCCGAGGTCTGCCACTTGTTGCTGCCCATCGTGTAATAGGTCACGCGGGCCTGCTTCTCGAGCCGTCCGTTCTGATCGCCCTTCAGGAACTTGTCGAAGAAGCCGTAGACGATGTCGTTGTAATCGAGCCGCGCGTCGCCCATGTCGCGCTCGCCGACGATGGTGTGCTCGCTGGCGCGCGTGTAGGCGCAATGCGCGACCGGCGCGATGACCGCCCACTGTTGATCCTTCATCGGCGCCTTCGCGCTGCGGCGCACGTGATTGAACATCTCGAGGTTCGGACCGACCGACACGTCGTACCACGACATGAACCAGAGACCGGGGACGTTGAGCGCCATGTCGTCGTGCCACAGCCCGCCCTTGCGCCACGCGTCCGACGATGGCTCGCGCTGCTGCATTGCGCCGCCGGTTTCGACCGGCATGCGATCGGCGAAGATTCCTCGCGGGCCGCCGACGCTCTTGAGGATGTCCTGGGTTGGCAAATGCCAGAGCGCCTTGTCCCAATCGACCGGGGGCATCCGCGGCGCCAGATCGAAGAGTCGTGAGGCCGCGATCAGATCTTCGCGCGGCGTGTCTTTCGGGAACATCGGCCGCACCTGGTTCTGTTCACCGTAAATCCAGGTGATGAACAGCATCTGCATCGCGCCGCCGCGATACCAGTTGCCCTGCTCCCAATACGGACCGACCTTCCCGACGCCGGCGCCGAAGCCCTGCACGTTCATCGCCGCAAAGCCCGGATGGCCGAGCGACGCGACCGCGGGTTGCCATTCGGCCGTCGACGAGCATCCGGTGGTGCCAAGCTTGCCGTTCGACCACGGCTGCTTCGTGAGGTAGTCGATGGTTTCGTAGCCGTCGGTGATCGGCGCGCCGAGAATGTCGTAGTTGCCTTCCGAGAAAAAGTGGCCGCGCTCGTTCTGGCCGACGTAGGCATAGCCTTTCTCGATGGCCTCGATGATGCGCGACATGTCGGCAGGCACGCCGTTGCGCACGTCCCAGAAGTTGAAGTTGTAGGGCGTCTTGACGAACACGATGGGCACCTTGCCCGCCGCGTTCTTCGGACGATAAATATCCGTCACGAGGCGCACGCCGTCCTTCATCGGGATCATCACGCGGCGTTCGACGACGGCGATGTCCTGCAATTTGGCTTCGAGATCCTTGCGGCGCTGCTGCTCGGCAGGGGTGAGCGTGCCTTGCTGCGCGGGAAGGAACGACCCCGCGAGGATGATCGCCACCGTCGTCGCCCAGGCCAGTCGTCGAGTGATCGTCATGCGGCCTCCTCTTTCACGCGCCGATTGTATAGCTCCGCGAGGGCCCAGCAACACAATGCGCTGGCCGAGCCGTAGAGATGGAGCGAGAAGCGTCCTTCGTGCCCCCAGCCGCGCGTCACGAGCGCGCCGGCGCATCCGGCAAGAAAGAACAGCACGACCGGCAGCGGCGCGGCACGCATCACAGGAACACCAAGGAGCGCGGCGGTCGCCACGAACGCGCCACCGAGAAGCGGCGCCGTCGTCCACGCAAAACGCGGCGGATCCTGGCCGGTCAGCACCATCAACAGGCTGCTGCCCATGGCACGTACGGCTTCCGGCCACGCCATGCCCGGCTTCCACACGGCGAGAAACTCCCGCTGCGTGCCATGAAACACGCCGAAGACACCGGTGTAGTACCACGTGCGCCAGGCGAAGAGGACACCGCCGATCGCGAGCGCTGCGCCAATCGCGATCACGATTCGCCATTGCATCTCCGGAAGCCACGCGCGCGGCCGCCACGCGGCGACGGCGGGCATCGTGATCGGCAACGCAAATGCCGCGACCGCCGCGGCCATCGGCAGGTTGTTCAGCCGCGTATAGAAACCCAGGACGACCAGCACGCCGGCGGCGACGAGATCGGCGGCGCCGCGATTGCGCATCGCGAAGAAGACCGCCAGGTAGATGAACGCTGCTGAAGAGATCTCCGACAGACCGAAGCCGACGAACTCCAGTCCTGGACCGAGCAGGAACATCGCGAACGGAGTGATCGCCGCCAGCAGTCCCCACCTGAATCCTTGCCGCGGGGCGACGAGGCGATACGCGCACATCGCGATGATCGCGATACCGGCGGCGTCCCAGTACGCCTGGCCGACGCTCGAATCGCCGAACAGCATGTGCAGCGCGCCGGCGATCCAGCGGAACAGCGGCTGGTTCCAGAATGTCACCTGCCCGCCTTCCAGCCAGAAGTGCTGCATGAAGATGCGATACGAAAAGCGCTGAAAGAGAAAGTTGTCGTTGCCGATTCCGTAGAGCGTCCAATGCCCGACCTGGCCAACGTTGGCGGCGCCGACAAAAGCGAGCCACGGCACGACGACGAGCAGAAACACACCGCGCGCAGTCATGAAACTGCGGCGCACCGGAATCAGTAACGCCAGCGCGATCACACCCGCCGCGCACCACGGCGCCTGCCCGGGCAGAACGATCGCGAGAGTCGCGATCACGAATGCCGAGGCGCCGCTCCACGCCAACAGCGATCGTTCGCCGATCGAGAACATCGCGTCGATCGCCCACGCCGCGATCAGCGCCACGGCGAGGAACAGCACGATCCAATTGGCAGCGGGTCTCGTCAGCCGATCGGCACGCTTCGGCGGCGCAATCGTCGCGAGCGGAAACCGCATCGAGCCCATCGCGACGCCATCCCACGACGGCACGACGCGCCACTCCTTGCCAAGCAAGGTGCCTTCGAACTGGATCGAGTGAACGCCGGGCTGAAGCTGGCTCTCGTGACGGCCGGGCTCTGCTGCGAGCACCGGACGTCCGTCGACCTGCACCGCCACGTTCATCGGCGCGGTCGTCGACAGCTGCCATACCCCTGGCCGTGAAATCGACAGGTAGCCGGCGCCGCGAATGACGATGGGAATCTGCCCCGGATGGAACCCGTCGCGAACCACCGCATCATTGGGTGGCGGGAGGTTGAAGAACCAGACGGGCATTTCGCCGGACTCGAGATAGCTGCGCGTCATGATCGCCGAGCACACCGGATCGTCAGCGAGCCAGTCGGCGCGCGCGTCCCACGCGTGCGGCTTGCCGGTGCTCTCGCGCACCATCGGGTACGGCGGCTCGAAGGCGATGCACCAGCCTGCCTGCTGCAACGTGACCGCGGTCGCGATCTTGACAAGAAGAATCGCAACGATCGCGGCGCGCGCCAGGGCGCGTGCGAGAAACGCAGGATGGAACCAGATCAGGATGGGAACGATGAAACCGATCGACAAGGCCTCGGCAATGCCCTGCAGTGGCGCACCGTCCAGCGGGCCGCTCAACGTGCTTGGCCACACGACGGCCACCATCGTGATGGCGGCCCACAACACCTCGCCTTGGCGGCGCGAGATCACACGCGTCATCGCTGCTTGCGCAGGATCACGGCCGCGGGCCGGTTGTCGACATCTTTGATCACGATTCTGACCTGCCACCCGTCAGCGACGAGAGCCTTGATCCTGGCGGTGTCGTCGTAGGTGACGAGCACGCTGCCGGCAACCGCCGCTGGACGATCATCTTGGCCTACGTAGTTGGTTCGCGACAACAGATCAGTGCGCCCTTCAAGCGTCGTGTAGAACCGCCACTTCACGCTCGCATCGTCGACGTCGGTGGTGAAGTAGTACTCCGGTGCGTCATCCAGGGTATGGATCAGTTCGCGGGCGACGTCGCGAAACGCGACCGGGTCGTAGTAGAACGCCGATCGGAATTTGTAGTGCGTGAAGAAATCGAAATAGAAATACCCGAACTGCACCGCAGATGCCGCGAGCAGCAGCGCCGCCAGCTGACGCCCAAATCGCAACTGCCACAGCCAAGCGAAACCAAATCCCGCGGCCAACCCGACAAAAGGCAGCACGTACATCGCGCGCTGAATCATGCCGGGCTCGCCTTTCACGGCGGCCGGCAGCAATCCGATGAAGAGGCCGGAGACGATCACCGCAGCGCGCCAGTCACGCCGTCGCACCATACCGATTGCGCCGGCGACCAACAGCGCCGCAACCGGCAGCAGGACGACCCCGGATCGCGCCGTGGCCGTCGTCAGACTCGGACCGCCCCGCACGAACCACAGGAGCGGCTGGATCAGGCTCACGAAGGTCGGCCCGAACGGCGTCTTCGGTACGTCGGGCGGCGCGGTGTAGCGCGCCAGCGTGTCCCGAGCCATGTCCGGATGAAGCGCGATCCACAACGGCGCGATCGCGACGGGAATCGCGAAGGCGATCGAGGAGACAACGATGGGACGCCAGCCGAGACCGGCGCGCAGCCACACCGCCCACGACACCGCCAGCAGCATCGGCATCACCGCCCACGACGCGATGTAGCTGTAACAGCCGACGCCGAGAATGAGGCCCGCCCATGCGACGTGCTTTCCCTCGCGATCGCGAAGCGAGCCGTCGAGAAACCACAACCACCCGAGCACGAACGGCACGGGCAGGATGTAGTCGAGCGCCTGCCGGCTCAGAATCACGTGCACCGGCGCGAAGGCTATGACCAACGCCGCGATCAGCGCTGGAAGCGGCTGACCGATCACGCGGCGCGCAACCGCGTAGAGCAACCATGGAGAGAGCAAACCGCCAATGAGGGCGATTGGTAATCGCGCTGCCGCAATGGTCGGAGGCGCCACCAACATCACGACAGCATCGAGGTAGAACAAGATCGGGTGGTAATACGTGTCGCCCCACGACGCCGCGGGCTCGCCGAGAGGATCGGCGAGGTTCACGAATAACGGAAACCGATCGCCGCGCAAGTTGCGCCCGGTCGTCGCAATCGAGTGTCCGATGGCCGCGAAGTGCGCTTCATCGCCCCCGAAATACACGGGAGCATTCGACAGGTCGAACAGGTAGAGCGCCGCGACCAGCGCAAAGACGACGGCGAGAACCGGTCGAGAGACTGACAACCGACAGTAGATTACGCGACCGGATTCGGGCGCGCCATGTTTTCCGGTTTCACCCACTCGGAGAACTGCGACGCCGTCACGTGGCCCGACGCGATCGCGGCATCGCGGAGCGACAGGCCTTCCCGATGCGCCTTGAGCGCAATCGCGGCGGCCTTCTCGTAACCGATGTGCGGATTGAGTGCCGTCACCAGCATCAGCGACTCTTCGACGTGCTGGCGGATGCGCTCGAGATTGGGCTCGAGGCCGCGCGCGCAGTGCAGCTCGAACGATCGGCAGGCGTCGGCCAGCAGCTCGATCGATTCCAGCGTGTTGTGCAGGATCACCGGCTTGAAGACGTTCAACTGGAAGTGCCCCTGGCTGTTGGCCATCGACACCGCCAGATCGTTTCCGAACACCTGCACCGCCACCATCGTCAAGGCCTCGCACTGCGTCGGGTTGATCTTGCCGGGCATGATCGACGAGCCGGGCTCGTTCTCGGGAATCCTCAACTCGCCGATGCCGGCCCGCGGGCCCGATGCGTAGAGACGAATGTCGTTCGCCATCTTCATCAGCGCCGACGCGAGCGTGCGCAGCGTCCCGCTCGTCGCCGCCATCGCGTCGTGCCCGGACAGCGCCGCCACGTGGTTGCCCGTCATGTGAAACGGCTGCCCCGTTTCCCTGGCGAGGTGCTTCGAGGCGGTCTCACCGAACTTCGGATGCGCGTTGAGGCCGGTGCCGACGGCCGTGGCGCCGAACGCGACCGCATACAGGCCATTCAGCGACGCCGCCACGCCGGCCAACGTCTCGTCGATTTGCGCGACCCATCCGTTGATCACCTGGCCGAGCGTGATCGGCACCGCGTCCTGAAGGTGCGTGCGGCCAATCAGCACCACGTTGGCGTACGCCGCCGCCTTTTCGGCGAGCGTGTTGCGAAGCGCCGCGACGGGCGGCATCAACCTGTGGACGATGCCTTCGACGGTCGCGACGTGCATCACGACCGGGAACCCGTCGTTCGACGACTGACCCTTGTTGACGTGATCGTTGGGATGGATCGGCTCGTGCGATCCAAGCGGCTTGCCGGCGAGCTGATTCGCTCGATTGGCGATCACCTCGTTCGCGTTCATGTTGCTCTGCGTGCCGGAGCCGGTCTGGAACACGACGAGCGGGAATTCGGCGTCGAGGGCGCCGTCGATGACTTCATCCGCCGCGCGCGCGATCAGCTCGGCGCGATCCTTTGAGATAGTGCCGAGCTCGCCGTTGGCTAGCGCTGCGGATTTTTTGAGCAACCCGAGGGCACGAATGACCGGCCGCGTCCACACGAACCTCGGGACCCCAATGGCAAAGAACTGCCTCGATCGCTCGGTTTGTGCCCCCCACAACCGATCAGCTGGCACTTCCACGGGGCCTAGGGCGTCGTGCTCGGTCCGGGTCATGGCCGAAGATTACACCCTTGCGCCTTCCCCGCTGGCGGGCAAGCCGATTGCATCAAATCCGCCCCTGGAGGCATCAACAATGAACCTACGAGACAAGTACAACCACGCGATTCAGACGGCCAAGGGATTCCACATGCAAGGCTCAGCTGAAGAGCGCGATGGGAAGCTGTACTTCAAGGGCCTCGTCAAAAATCAGGACGAGGCCAACAAGATCTGGGACGCGATCAAGGTGAACTCCGACTGGCGCAACGACATCGTCGGCGAGATCACCATCGATCCGAACGCGAAGGCGGCAGCGTCGACCTACACGGTAAAGGCCGGCGACACGCTCAGCAAGATCGCCAAGGAGCACCTCGGCAACGCCAACGCCTACATGAAGATCTTCGAGGCCAATAAGGATCAGCTGACCGACCCGGACAAGATTAAGCCCGGGCAGGTCTTGAAGATTCCCGCTGCTGCATGAGCGAGAGGCTGCAGCTTCTCTGGTTGTTCGTCCTGGCCGCGCCCGTCGCATGCGTGGCCTGGACGGTCACCCACGAGGAGGTGTTCAAGGAGTTTCACGAGTGGGCCGTTCGCAAGAGCGAAGAGTGCCCTCGCTTGTACCAGCAAAAGTTTTTCTATCTCTTCACGTGCGAATACTGCTTCAGCCACTACGTCGCTGCCGGCACGGTTCTGATCACGGACTATCGCCTGCTGTTGCCGGATTGGCGCGGCGCGGTCATCGCGTGGTTCACGCTCGTGTGGATCGCGAACGTCTACATCAGCCTGTTCGGCCGGCTGCGGCTCGACATCAAGCGCGACCGCGTCGAGATCAAGAAGGAAGAGCTCGAAGTGGAACGGAACGAGGAAGAGGAGGAGGAAGCGGCCGCTACACCGCTTGCGAGTGCGGCTGCGCACGTGCCCCGACTAGCCGCCGCAGCTCGGCCGCCAGCACGTCCGGCGAACAGGGCTTGAAGAAAAACGCCGCCACACCTTCGTGACGCGCGCGCTGCTTGACGGCCTCGGTCCCGCAGGCCGTCAACATCACGACCGGGATGTGTTTTGTCCGCGCGTCGGACGCCAGCCGCTGAACGAATTCCCAGCCATCGCCATCGGGCATCGCGAGATCCGTCACGATCACATCGGGCTGCTGCTCGGATGCGCAGACGAATCCCGATTCGCCTCCGACTGCGGCCATCGCGCTGAAGCCCTGGCTGCGCAGTACGATGAGACTCATTTGCCGTGTGTCTTCATGGTCGTCGACCACGAGCACCACCGGCGAACGCTGAGCGCCTGGCATGCGGTCCATCGAGAACTCTTTTTTTGAGAGTCCCCAAGATACCGCATTGATATGACGCCGGCGAAAAAATTCGATGTGACAGATTGCGTCAGGTGCGAACGAGACCGACGTTCGCGGGCCCGTTCATGACTTCGCCAAACTTGTCGAAGCGCGAGCCGTGGCAGGGACAGTCCCACGTTTTCTCAGCCGGATTCCACGCCACGATACAGCCGAGGTGAGGACAGACCGCTGATCTTTCGTGCAACGCGCCGGTCGCGTCGCGATACACCGCAATCTTCGCCGCGCCGCGGCGGATCACGGCGCCGGCATCTTTCGGGATGCGATCTTCCGATTCGACATCACCTTTCGTGACCCAATCGGCGTACTGCGCGACGGTGTTGACGGCTTCCTTCGCGTATTCGCCGGACGCGCGCAGCGTGATGCGGCCCGGATCGTAGAGCGCCTCCCACGGATTGTGCCGGCCGAGGACCTGATCGGTCAGCAGCATCCCGGCGATCGTGCCGTGCGTCATGCCGTTCCCCGAATCGCCGGTCACGGTGTAGACGTTGTCGGCGTCGAGCGGATTGTGGCCGATGAACGCGAGACCGTCGACGGGCTCCATCACCTGCCCGCCCCACTTGTGCGTGACCTCGCCCATCATCGGGAAGCGCTGGCGCGCCCACGCGTCGAGTCGCGGATGCCGCTGGTCGATGTCGTCCGCCTGACCGCTCTTGTGATCTTCACCACCGACGACGAGCAGGTCATGTTCGCTGTCGATCGCCATCACGAGCCGTATGTAGTGATACGGATCGCCGGTATCCCAATAGAGCGCCGTCGTCACGGAGTTGCGCGGCACCGGCGCGCCGATCACGTAAGTCATGTACGGCGCCTGCTTGGTGTGCACGACCACCAGATCGTTCACGGGCACATTCGTGGCCACGACGATGCTGCCCGCGCGCACGGTGCCGCCCTTCGTTGTCACCGCGGCGTCCTTGCCGCCATCGATCTTTGTCGCGTGCGTGCCTGTATAGATGCGGCCGCCGGCGCGCTCGATCGCTTCGGCAAGGCCCGCGAGATATTTCAGCGGATGGAACTGCGCCTGATTCGGGAATCGCAGGCACGGACCGGTATCGAATGCCAGCGGGGCGCGGCCGCTCTTGGCGACGTTGTGCAGCCCCGCGCGATGAATCGCCGCGAGCTCGCGGTCGAGAAACGCCTCGTCGTGCTCCGGCGCGCAGAACAGGTAGCCGTCCAGGCGCGTGAAGTCGCACGCGATGCGCTCCCGCGTCACGATGCTTTCGATGCGATCGATCGCGGCCGAATGGCTCTCGGCCGCCAGGCGCGAGCCGCGCTCGCCGTGAAACCGTTCGAGGTCGAAGAAGCGATCGTCGAGCGCATTGACGAGGTGCGCGGTCGTCGCGCCCGTCTGTCCGCTGCCGATGCCGCCGTCTTCGAGCACGACGACGGACTTCCCAACCTGGGTAAGCAGATACGCTGTCGTGAGCCCGGAGATACCGGCGCCGACGATACACACATCGGTTTTGGCGTCGATCGTCAGGGGTGAGTAGGACGGAACCTTAGCGGTGTCGGACCAGACCGGTCCCTTTGTCTTGGAAGCCATGAGCTTCCAGTAAGCAACGCTTATGCCTTGGCGAGGGCTTTCGAAACTGTTTCGATGACGGCCTTTTCCGAGGGGAATCCGCTGCGGGACTTCTCGGCGACCTTGGCGCCGTCGACCCAGATGGTGAACTCGCCGCGTCCGCCGGGCTCGAGATCGGCGTCGAGCTGGAGCGAGTCCTTGATGAGCGCCGCCACACGGGAGGCGCGCGGCTCATAGTTTCAAACGACGCAGTAGCGAATCTTGACTCTGCTCACGGTTCCAATTGTTCCAGAAGGTTCCAAAGGTTCCAAGGGTTGGGATTAAGCCCGCCCGGCGAACTCGCGGGTTTCGGTGTGCACCTTCACCTTTTCGCCTTCCTTGATGAAGAGCGGGACCTGAATCTCCATTCCCGTTTCGAGCACCGCGGTCTTCGTGACGCTGCCGCTCGCGGTGTTGCCGCGCACGCCCATCTCGGTGCTCGTCACGGTGAGCTCTACGTGCGGCGGGAACACCACGCCGATCGGCTGGCCATTGTAGCGGTGAATCTGCACCTCGACGTTGTCGACGAGCAGTCCGCGATCCTCGCCGAGGATGTCGGAGCCAAGTGTCAGTGTTTCGAATGTTTCCTGATCCATGAAATGGAAGCCGTCGGCATCGCTGTAGGTGAACGTCGCCGCGGACATGACGAGATCGGGCTCGCCGAACTTCTCGCCTGCCTTGAAGGTTTTGTCGAAGACAGCTCGCGTAATCAGGTTGCGCATCTTCAGGCGCACGAGCGTCTGTCCGCCGCGGGCGGTCGGCTTCGACACTTCGACATCCAGGCAGTGATACGGCGCGTTCTCGTATTCGAAGTACATCTTCCGCTTGATTTCGATCGCTTCTAACAGAGTGGCCATGAGGCAGCATTTTAGCGGCCTTTGACGTCGAACGCGCCTTCGCTGTCCCCAAAACGCTCGACATCTTCGAGC
>Ga0137455_1000304_pt1 | contig 12890 bp, 12 predicted proteins | sample EasRivERMGT600_2_FD_102334 | JGI IMG/M metagenome (GOLD analysis project Ga0137455, IMG submission 102334) | Soil microbial communities from meander-bound floodplain in the East River, Colorado, USA - East River MetaG ERMGT600_2 | ecosystem: Environmental > Terrestrial > Soil > Floodplain ... | reverse complement strand
GAAGTGCGCGCCGGCCGCAGCGGCAGCGAGTTTCTCTTCCTCTCGCTGCAGGATGCCACCGGACAGATCGTCGCCAAGCTGCTGGGCGACGCCGATCGTTACAAGAATGAGTTCGAGGCGGGCGAGTTCGTCCGCGTCGAGGGCAACGGCAGCCTCTACAACGGTCAGCTTCAGCTCGTGCTGTCGTCGATTCGACGCGTCAATCCCGATCAGGATCGCCAGCAAGGCTTCCGCGAAGAGGACGCAATCCTCAGCGCGCCGCGGCCGATCGACGACATGTGGTCGGAGCTGCAGGAGCATCTCCGCGGCGTCAAGAACGATCACATCCGCGTCCTGCTGAATCGCATCGTCTCCGACAACGAGGCGCAGTTACGCGTCTGGCCGGCGGCGCAGCAGATTCATCACGCGTATCGCGGCGGCTTCCTCGAGCACATCACGAAGATGGCCGAAGTCGGCCGCCTCATCGCGCGCGCTTACGCTGCGAACGAGGATCTGGTCTTCGCCGGCGTCCTGCTGCACGACATCGGCAAGTTGCAGGAGCTCGCTTACGAGGGCGGCGCCGGCAGCTACACCCGCGACGGCAACCTGATCGGCCACATCGGCCTCGGCATGATGATGGTGCGCGACGCCTGCAACGGCATCTCCGGATTCCCGATCGAGCTGCGCTCGCAGATCGAACACCTGGTCGCCTCGCACCATGGCGTCCGCGAACACGGATCGCCTGTAGAGCCGAAGACGATCGAAGCCTTCATCCTCGCCTCGATCGACGAGCTCGATGCAAAGCTGAATCAGGTGAGAAAAGCGATCGCGGAAGATCCGTCGGACGACGAATTCACGAGTTGGAATAAGCGTCTCGGTCGTGTGCTTTATAAGGGAGAATTTCCCGACAAGTAACACTTCCCGACAAGCTGCATTTCCCGACAAGAGTCACCTCCCGTCAGATCATTTTTCTCCCCTTTGTCTCCGGAATCCCCAGCCACAACACCGCCGCGATGATGTAGGCGATCGCCGTGTAAGTGAACGCGGCGCCAAAGCCGCGACTCTGCACGGTCGTGCCGACGATGAACGGCGCAATCGCGCTCAGTAATCGTCCGCTGTTGTACGTCACGCCGAGCGCGGTGGCGCGAATTGAGGTTGGAAAGAGCTCCGACGCAACCGCGCCGAATCCGCTGAAGAACCCCGTTCCGAAGAACGCGAGGAACGGTCCGAGCACGAGCAGGATCCACGGCTCTCGCGCGAACCCGTAGTACCAGACGACCAACGCCGCGATCAGCAGATACGAAATGTAGGTTGGCCGGCGGCCGAACGCGTCAGCGATGAATCCGAACGACACGTAGCCGAGCCACATCCCGACCTGCATCGCGACGATGAACATCGCCATCGTTTCCGTAGACAACCCGATGCCACCCTGCGTCGTCGGCGATGAAAGGTAAGACGGCACCCACATGCCCTGTCCCCAGTAGGCGAACATCGTCGCCGCGTTCATCGCCGTGAGAAAGATCGCAATTCTCAATGGGAACTTCCGGCTCCCTGATCCCTGATCCCTGTTCCCTGATCCCTGCCTGATCCACATCTCGGGTTCCTTCACGCTCCGGCGAATCCAGAAGGTGAAGAGCGCAGGAAGGATGCCGGTAAAGAACACCGCACGCCATCCGAAGCGCGGCAACACGATCGCGACCACGATCGCCGCCAGGCCGTAGCCGATCGCCCAGCAACTCTGCATCAGGCCGAGCGCCTTGCCGCGATGCTTCTCCGGCCACGTCTCGCTGACGAGCGTTGCGCCGCTCGCCCACTCGCCGCCCATGCCGATGCCGAGCAGCACGCGGAAGATCGCGAGCTGCCAGAGGTTCTGCGCGAGCCCGCACGCAAACGTGAAGATCGAATAAATGACGATGCTGAGCGACAGCGCGCGCGTGCGTCCGAGCTTGTCGGCGATGACGCCGAAGATCAGCCCCCCGACCGCCGACGATCCGAGCGTCAACGACGCCATCAGCCCGCCCTGCGCCGGCGTGAGCCCAAGGTCCTTGATGACCGAGGTCAGGATGAGGGCGTACAGCATCACGTCGAAGGCATCCAACAGCCAACCCATGCCGGCCGCCACCAGCGCCTTCCTCGCCTCCGGCGACGCCTCCCTCCAGAAAGTAGTCATTGGTGCCTGGCACCAACTGCTACTCTTCTGACGAACAAACTGGATATAATTCCCAATTATATACTTGACAAACCCAAGCCAAGTGGCTGACAATAGGCCACATGGACAGTTTGTTGAACCTTTCCGACCTCGCCAAGCATTTCTCGGACGAGGACAAGGCGCGGGAGCTTTTGGAGGAAATGCGTTGGGGCCAGAACGGGGCGGTTTGCCCCCGTTGCGGAGGCGCTGACCCCTACAAGCTGACTCCCAAGGCAACCAGCAAAAAGCCGGGGCGCAAGGGCCTCTACAAGTGCAAGGCGTGCCGAAAACAGTTTACGGCGACCGTCGGCACGATTTTCGAGGATTCACACATTCCGCTGTCCAAGTGGATGCTCGCGATTCATTTGATCGCCGCGTCTAAGAAGGGCATGAGCGCCCACCAGCTACACCGGATGCTCGGCATCACCTACAAGTCCGCGTGGTTCATGGCGCATCGTCTCCGCTACTGCATGACTCAGGAGCCAATCGCATCGAAGCTCAAAGGTATCGTGGAAGCCGACGAGACGTACATCGGTGGTCGCCGCAAGACCGGCAAGAAAGGTTTCAATCGCGACGGCAAAACACCGGTTGTCGCCCTCGTGGAGCGTGGTGGCCGCGTTCGCGCTATGGTCATGCCGAAAGTTCAGGCGCATCAGATCAAGGCTCATATCCTTGCGAACGTCGAACAGGACGTGCGCCTGATGACCGATGAATCGCCGCTCTATACCGGCATCGGTCGTGAGCTTGCTTCGCATGAAACGGTGAAGCACTCGATCAAAGAGTACGTGCGCGGCGACGTGCATACGAACACCGTTGAAGGTTTCTTCTCGCTCTTGAAGCGCGGCATCACGGGCATCTATCACCACGTTGGTGAAGGCCATGTGCATCGCTACGTCGATGAATTTGCCTTCCGCTATGACACGCGCAAAATGAGTGACGCCGAACGCGCCGAACTCACCGTGCAGGGCGCGGCGGGTAAGCGCCTTACCTACAAACAGCCAGCAAGAGTGGGCACGGCGTAACCGACAACTCCAGCACCAAGCCTGGAGAGACTATAAGGGATACAATAGAGTACGTGGACGGCAGGGGCGTCGAACCCCTCACAACGCAGGCTCCAGAAACCGGCAGTGGCACCACGCGCCGCCCACAATGAAGGGACGACTGACACAGCCGTCCCTTCCCTTCTTCGACTGACCGCGCTTTTGGGTGGTGGCGGTCTGGCCCGGACCTTAGTAAGTCTCTGGCGTCATCTTATTTGCCTCTTCTTCAAGATCAACCTCGCTGATCTTCTTGTCTTTGATGCCCTTCATGATGAGCAGCGGTTGAAGTAACGGATTCTTGAAGCGATAACGGTAGCGGCGCGGTTCGCCGCGTTGCTCAAGCACCGGCCCACGTGCGTCAGAGCAAAACTCGCTGAGATGTTTTGTGAAGTGTGCCGTCGTGCGCGGCCTTTTCATAATTTTCGCGAGTGGGCCTGTAACTGCTCCGGGGTAGAAAAACCCAAAGTCGTCCGTCTGAGCCATCGCACAAGCGAGAAGCACATCTCGATATATGTTGCCGGTCTGTGGGCTGGTTGTTGCCTTTTGAATGTCACTTCTTAAGACATGGTCCGAATCTTCGGCGGCTGTCGGTATCGCGGCGCTCACATGCTCGACTTCAACGGTCAAAGACTTCGCGTCTATTGCTGCTCTTACCGCGTGAAGTCCCAATAGTTGCGCGTAGTGAGGCAGGCCCTGGCAAAGCAAAGCTAGGCGCAGATTAGCCTGCGCGGTAACGCGCATTCCGAGCTTTGCAGTGCCTTTGTCAATCAGTTCATAAACGGCCTGACGCTGCATTCGCGGCAGCTTGATTTGCTTGAAGGCTCGGTCAATAGACTGGTGCTCAGTGATTAACTCATCGATGTCGTCTGCAACACCGATCACGATAATCGTGGCTTTAACAGCATTGTCAGACAACGTCTTAATGGTGTCAGCCATTGCCCGCTTTACTGCCGGATCAGTTACGCGATCAAATTCATCGAAAATTAGGTAGAAGAGTTTCTCTTCACCGAGCAGCGTCAACAGTCTGCGGATGTCTTCCGGGGAAGGATTCGGCGGAACAACGTCGGCAGCTTGAACGGTTTCCTGGAAGATTGTGGCTTCAAAGCCGATCTGCCGTTTCTTTTGTATAAGGTCGATCTGGGAAAACAACTCTCTCCAGAGTCGCTCAAACGTGTATGTCCCGACGCAATTAATGCGTGGCGCTAGTGGCGGGTTTCCACTCGCGCTCTTGATGCGAAACTGAAGAATGTTAGCTAGCGAAGTCTTGCCAACGCCCCGTTCTCCGTAAACAACCGCGTGTTGGCCACGCTGATTGATCGCGTCGCAAACTCGTCGGACTTCCTCAATCCTTGCGGCAAATAGGTCGTTCTCGCTGACGGGGACATTTGGAGTGAAGGAGCGACCCGCGCTATCGCTGAGTGTCGGCCAGTCGACCAGGTCGTCCATAAACGAGCAATACAATAAGCCAACAGGGTCCAACTGTCAATAAGTTGCTCCAAGTGGCTACTAGATGGCGCCAGTTTGCACAGGAAATGCTAGGGTTGGGTATGGCTAAACGAGAACTCGTACGATTGCCAGGAAACTTCGATGAGGCGCTGGCGGACTTGCTGAAGGTGAAGCCGCCCCCAAAAGGCACTAAACAGAAGCGACAATCAAGGCCGAAGAACAAAACTACAGCAAAGTCAAAAGTGACTAAAAACCACAAGATGTAGGGTGTTAAGTTCTGCGCAACTCGATAATTTGTATGTTTGCGGAAAATGCGTAAATTGCACGCACTCTAGTAATTAGAAGATTTTTTTAACAATTCATAATACCTACTGGACCTCCCAAAATTTGATCCATGTCACTACATCTTGTGTCAAGAACTAAATTTGGTTTGTTTTCAATGACTTAGCACGTACAGCAACTTTTCAGACTCCTATAGTTAAATAGCTCTCCTTTTAGTCTTCTTACAAACACTCTGAAACTATAGATGTCTCGGTGACGTCAATGGATAGTTGCGTCCTGCCGATACGATGATGACTATGCCCGCTACCCCGTCGATGATTCTCCAAGTGCTCGTAAGCAAATCGGAGCACGGTTGGGAGGCTCATTGTCTTCATATGGACATCGTTACGGAGGCTGCTGACGAAAATAGCGTGGTCAATGACATCTGTGATCTGATCGTCGCGCAGTTGAAGTTTGCGCGTGACACTGGTGATCTGACTCTCGCTTTCCGACCGGCTCCCGCCGAGTCATGGCAGAAACTCGCTACGGCCCGGCCGTCCGGTAAGACAAGGGAATTGTGCCTTGAGGGACGGTCCGAGCATGTTGACGCTCCGACCTTCGCAATACAGGAACTGGTCGCGGACGCAGCCGCCTAGTTAGCTCCCTTTGTCCGGTCCGAAGGCGAAACCCCATCGGATCTCGTATCGGGAATTCCGCGCCCGGTTGAAGGATTTCGGCATTTCCGAAATAAAAGGGCGCGGAAAGGGTTCAGAGCGGATATTCGCTCGTTACGACGCGAACGGCAAACCCAAGGCCAGCTATCCTGTTAAGTGTCACAACGAAGGGGACGATGTTCCTCTCGGTACCACTGCAGCCGCCCTGCGCCATTTTGGGATTACCGCAGATGACTTCTGGCTTGGCGTCCATGAGGAAGCGGCAGAAGCCCAAATCGATGGCGACCCTGGCATCGCCTACGGTTGCCTTAAGTGCCACGAAGACATGAAATACCTTCGAAGTATCGCTGCGGCTTGCGAAGGAGTCACGATCCATTACTACTCTTGCACGTTCCACGGCGAGTTCAAGGTGACACCTGACGGCAAGGTTCATCCGATAAGCGCCTAGGCGCGTTTCAGCCGACCATCTGGCGGCAGTATCAACAATCCATCCTTCTGACACTCGTAGTAAGCCGTCGGGCCGTCGGAGGGCACCAGGACGAGCTTCTGACCGCAATACGGACAGTTCAACGGAATGTCGGTAGGAAGTGGAGGTCTACCGGAATAACTCGGAGGCTTCATCTTCGCAGCCCGAAGGGACTCTACTTCAGACCGTAAGAGTCTGACGGACGCGAGCACCAGTAAGGCCGTCAGCAACAGGTAGATGATCAGCTGGTCCACTAATACAAAGACGTCCCTCATTCTTCCTTATTCGGTCGATCTCGTCCGAGCAATAGCGGAACAAAAGACGAAAGTTTACAGAATTGCGCAGTTTATTAGGTTAGGCTAATCCAGTAATTCTTGGTTGTGGTTCGGCTGGGGAAATCTGCCAACAGGTTGGCTGGTGAGCCGGTAGGCGAGGGCCGCTTCCTTCGGGGAGCGGCCCTTTCCTTTTCGGGCTATTTTCGCCTGTACTTTCGCCTACAATTGCGCGAGAATCCTATGGGTTTGTCAAAGGGATGATTCGCATATAATTCGTTTCATATGGCTTTTGAACGAATAATCGACGAAATCGATGGCTCTATTCTGGATATTCTTCAATACAACGCCAGAACCACCCAGGCGGAGCTGGCAAAGGCCGTAGGTCTGGCGCCCTCGGCGGTCCTCGAACGCCTGCGAAAGCTCGAGTCCAAGGGCATTATCAAGGATTACGTCGCACTTATCGACCCTCACGTGGTCGACAGGGGCATGCTGGCGTTCGTCGCCGTGAGGACCTCTGAGCACGGTCCGGAGATGCCATCGGCCTACGAACTCTCCCGCATCCCCGAAGTCCTCGAGGTCCATCACGTGGCCGGCGACGATTGCTACCTGCTCAAGGTGCGCGCCCGCGACGCCGAGCATCTCGGGCAGATTCTTCGCCAGCAGATCGCGTCGACCGCGTCGGTCACCTCCACCAGGACGACGATCGTGCTCGAAACGGTGAAGGAAGATCCCCGCATTGCGATTCCGAAGGAGCTGACCCTCAGCGATCTTGCGCGGAGCGAGCCGTGATCGCGCTCGCCCGCGATCGCAAGGGGCTCGCGTATATCGCCTTCGTCACCGTCTGCATCGTCTGGGGCACGACGTATCTCGGGATTCACGTCGCGCTCGAAACCGTTCCCGTGCTGCTCGTCGCCGGATTGCGATGGATGTTCGCGGGCGTCGTCATGTCCGCGCTGATGCTCGCAACCGGACGCGGCCTGCCGAAGCCGCGCTTGTGGGGACCGCTCGCGCTCCTCGGCTTCCTGATGAACATCGTCGGCAACGGCTTCGTCGTCTACGCGCAGCAGTTCGTGGCGAGCGGTCTGACCGCGGTGCTGATCGCGACGACGCCGTTCTGGTCGGCATTGATCGAGCGACTCCTGCCGAACGGGGAGCGCTTCTCGAAACGATCGCTCTCCGGCCTCGCGCTCGGTTTCTCTGGGATCGTCGTCCTCGTGTGGCCGGAGCTGACCAACGGCGGCGCCGGCGGCCGGCAGTTCGTCATCGGCGTGATCGCGATTCAGCTGGCGTGCGTCGGATGGGTGGTCGGCACGTCGTACGCACGACGCCACGAGCTCGGCGACAATCCATTTCGATCGACGGCGCTGCAGATGGTCTTCAGCGGCATCATGCTGCTGATCGCTGCCACCGCGCACGGCGACTGGGCGCAGCTGTCCTTCACGCCCCGCACGATCGCCGCGATGCTGTATCTCAGCATCGCCGGGTCGTTGATCGCGTACTCCGCATACATCTACGCGATCCAGCATCTGCCGCTGCAGCTCGTCTCCCTCTATGCGTACATCAATCCGATGATCGCAGTTGCGCTCGGGACGCTGCTCCTGAGCGAACCTCTCTCCGCTCGAATCATCGTCGCTGCGATTCTGGTATTTGCGGGTACTTGGATAGTTGGCAGACGCTGATAGGAACAATCCGGCTAAAGCCGGATGCTACACCGTGGTGACACTGTGGCATCCGCCTTTAGGCGGATTGTCCCAATTCAGCTGACGCGATTGTGACGTTGCGTTTCGCCAGCGACGAGCGTCGCTGTTTCGGCAGCAATGCGAACGCAATTGCGACCGTCGTCTTTCGCTCGATACAATGCCTGCTCCGCGCGCGCGATCACGGCCTGCACGTTGACCTCACCCGGCATCGTCTGCGCCAGGCCGAAGCTCGCCGTCACCGTCAGCCCTTCACCCGACCACGGCATCGGCCGCTCGGCGATCTCGCGCCGCAGCGTTTCCGCGACTCGACGCGCGCCATGCAGCGGCGTCTCGGGTAGCAGCACCAGGAACTCTTCGCCGCCGTAGCGGCACTTGAGGTCCGAGCCGCGCAGCACTTCCTTCATACGCTTGCCTACCGCGCTCAACACCGCATCACCACAGAGGTGACCGTAACGATCGTTCACCTCCTTGAAGTGATCGAGGTCGAACATGATCATCGATACCGGTGTCTGGCTGCGCCGCGCGCGACGCAGCTCCGCGTCGATCACGTCGAGCGCGTGGCCGCGCGTGAAGCAGCCGGTGAGCGCGTCCTTCACGCTGTTGTCTTTGACTTCGCGGAACAACTGCGCGTTCTTGATCGATACCGCGAGCAGCGCCGCCGCCGCTTCGATGATGCGACGGCGATCCGCGGAGAGCAGGCCGGTCTGCGACTGGACGCCGAGCACGCCATTGGCCTTGCCGGCGACGATCAGCGGAAAGCCGATCGCGCGACCCCTGATGAGCGTGTTCGGTGTCTTCTCGGGTCCGCTCGCCAGCAGCTGCTCCGCGAGATCACCCCATTGCAGAACTTCCTCGGCGCCCCGGGTGTCGCCCGCAAGCGCCTGCCATTCGGAGCCCTGCTGCACGAGCACCCAGACGCTATCGGTGCCGGCCAGCTGCGGCAAATGCTGCGTGATCGCCACGCGAATGCTGTCGAAATCGAGCGCGCGTCCCAGCGCCTGGCCAAACGCGACCAGCCGCTCGAGCTCTTCGGCGCGATGCTCGGCTTCTTTGGTCGCCAACATCGCCGCCTCCGCCATGGCCTGCTGCTGATGATTGCGGCGGTATTGGTTGAAAAGGAAAGCGCCCGTCAGGAGGACGAGGGCCGGCATCAGCGTCAACCCGCTTTGCCGTTCGATCTCGCGCGCATAATCGAGCGCTCGAGAAATAGACGACGAGAAGACGATGACCAGCGCTGCGGTAAACGCTGCAATCAGGAGCATGTCCTGACGGCCAAAAAACCTCATTGGTGGTTCCGCTGATCCTACCCTGCTGGTATAAATTGAGGGCATGAAACCAACCTCCGGACCATTCACGTTTCTACTCGGATTGGCCGGTCTCGGCTTGATAACTACGGTTGTGGTTGCGGCGAGCCAGGGAACGCCGCAGAAAACGGCTGCCGTCAAGCCCTCGGGGACCAAGCCCGTTGCCTCGCAAGGCGGACCTGTTCGCATGCGCGTGTCGACGCCGCCGCTGCCGAACGTCGGCTTCGCGCCGGTGCGGCCGATGGACGTCGTCCGCGCGACCTACGACTTCGCCGCGCAACATCCCGAGGTCCTGAAGTACGTGCCCTGCTACTGCGGCTGCGGCGAGCAGGGCCACAAGGCCAACGAGTCGTGCTTCGTCGCGAAGCGCGATGCGAAAGGCAACGTCCTCGAGTGGGATGAGCACGGCTTCGGCTGCACGATCTGCGTCGACGTCGCGCGCGAGTCGATGCAGCTCTATAACTCGGGCGCCGACACGGCGTCGATTCGCGCCGCGATCGAACGGCGATGGGCGCCGGGCAACGCCGCCGGCCGCACGCCGACACCCGCACCGCCATCGAAGAAGTGACGCCGACGTATCGAAGGCCCGAATGAAAATTCAGACCAGTGGCCTTCGAGACGCCCCGCCCGCCGGAGGCGGGCGAAGAAATGGATGAGCGAAATATCGCCTTCGCTCGTTTGTTCCAATCCGTACGCGAGGGTGTCTATATGGGCTCCCTCGGCGCCAACACTACGACGACCCTCGCCGCCAACCCGCATCTCAAACAGATCTTCGGCTACGCACCCGATGCCGCCGAGACCATCGTGCAGCCGTTCGAGACCTCGCGCTTCGTCGATCCGGAGGCCCGCCAGACCTTCATCGAGATACTCGATCGCGACGAGGTCGTCACCGATCACCTGATCCGCGTTCGCCGCGTCGACGGCACGCCGATCTGGATCGAAGTCTCGGCGACCGCGTCGCATCGGCCGATGCATCCCCGTCAAACGCAGCTCGCCACGCTGCACGTCGAGGCGTTGATCCGCGACGTCAGCGAGCGCAAGAAGCGTGAGGATCAAACCCGCGACGGCCGTTATCAACTGCTGCAGGCCGAGAAGATGGCCGCGCTCGGCCAGACCATCTCAGGCGTCGCGCACGAGCTGAACAACCCGCTTGCGACGATTCTCTCCTGGGCGGAGCGTCTCTCCGAGCGTAACCTCGACGACAAGACCAAGCAGGGCCTCGAGGTCATCCTCGGCGAATCCGAGCGCGCCGCGCGCATCGTCCGCAACCTGCTGACGTTCGCGCGCAAGCGCCAGACCACGCGCGCGATGGTCGATCTCAACCAGACCGTCAAGGAAACGCTCGCCCTGCGCGCCTACGAACAGCGCGTCTCGAACATCGGCGTCGTCGAAGCGTTGGCCACTGGCTTGCCAGATGTCTTTGCAGACAGCCATCAGATCAAGCAGGTCCTGCTCAATCTGATCATCAACTCGGAGCAGGCCTGCATCGGCGCCAACGGCAAGGGAACCATCGTCGTTCGGACCTCGCACGATACCGATCGCGGCTCGCTCGTCCTCGAAGTCAGTGACGACGGGCCCGGCATTCCCGAGGAGCGGCAGGGGAAAGTGTTCGATCCGTTTTTCACGACCAAGGAAGTCGGGCAGGGCACCGGCCTCGGCCTCACCGTCGCGTACGCGATCGTGCAGGAGCACGGCGGACGTATCTGGCTCACATCGAAGAAAGACCAGGGTGCGTCGTTCTTCATCGAGCTGCCGGTATCGGGTCAGCACCTGAATGCGCCCGCGGCAAGAGCGGCGCAGCAGCCGATCTCGCTCGAAGCGTTCAAGGGATTACGTGTGCTGGTGGTCGAAGATGAGCCCGCGCTGGCCGTCGCGGTGTCCGAAGCGCTCGTCGATGCCGGCTTCACGGTCGATCGAGCGGGGGATGGTGAGGAGGGTCTGACCCGCCTCACCGAAGCCCATTACGATTTGATCGTCTGCGATCTCAAGATGCCGCGCATTGACGGCATGCAGTTCTACCGCGCGATGGCGGCCGCGACACCCGCGCTCGCGCGGCGTGTGATCTTCGTGACCGGCGACGTCGCCGGCACCGATGCGGAGCGTTTCCTCGAGGAAACCGGCTGCCGCTGGCTGTCCAAGCCTTTCAGGTTGGGCGACTTGCTGCGCGCCGCTCGCGACACGCTGTCCTGATCGGTGGTGTTGTTTTTCACGAGCACCAGGCCGGCCCGCTTCTGAGCCGCCTCAGGCACTCGCGTATCCGACTGCGGGAGAGAAGCCTTCGCCATCTTCGGCTTGGCTTCCATCATGGCAAATGCGTCACGCAGGGCTGCCGATGCGGCAACTGGCGTGACTTCCGCTCCGAGCGCCTCGCGCAGGCGCCGGATGGCGCGCGCGTGCAACTGCGAGACGCGTGATTCGTTGACGCCGAGCTCGGCGCCGATGTCCTTCATCGTGACTTCGTTGTAGTAGTAGAGCGCGATGACCCGCTGCTCGCGCGGCGGCAGCGTGGCAATCGCGTTGCGGACGCGGTTCTTCACCTCGTTGCGCTCGTACTGCATGTCGGGGCGCTCCGGCTCCGCCGGCACCAGCACCGCCGGCAGCTGCGCCTCGTCCACGTTCTCGGCGCTCGAGAACGGCGACGTCGACTCGATCGTGTTGATGCGGACGATCGTCTTGCCGAGGCGCTTCTCGTCGGAGCCGATCGCCTGCGCGAGATCCGCGAGCGACGGCTCGTGTCCCAGCGACGCGCGTAACTTCTCGCGCGCCGCCTCGAGTTCACGGCGCACGCGGCGTACGCCGCGCGGCCACGCGTCCTTGCGGAGCGCGTCGATCATGGCGCCGCGAATGCGCCGCTCGGCGAACGTCTCGAACTTGATCCCGCGCGAGTCGTCAAAGCGGTGCGCGGCGTCAATCAGGCCGATCACACCATCCTGGACGAGATCGCTCAGGTCAATCGAATGCGGCATCGTCGCCGCCATTCGTCGCGCCAGAGCTTCAACAAACGGCAGCCCTGCCTCAACCCGATTCGCATGCGAAGTTTTCATGTTGCTTGCCCTAAGGCAACTGGGATGCCAGAGCTGAGTCAGGCTCTGCAGCCTTGTAAAACGACCACAATTGGTACGTGTAAGTAGCTGAAAAAGCAGAGTCTTATACGAAACTGCACAGGTGAGCATGCGAAAAAATGCGTCGCATTTCGATTCAAATAACGCCAAATGATTGGCGCTTCACACAAATGCTCCGTCAACTATTTGACTGCCAGTTTTGTTTTTACACTTGCACTTACAAATCTGTTGGTGGAGGCCTCGGTTACGACACTCCTCGTAGGCAGGCATACGGGCGTGGTCCGACCACGCCCGTAGGAGCGAAGGAAAAAAACGAGGATTGTTAGGGAAGGACTATTTTCCGTCGCCGACTGTCTCTCGCAGTTCACGAGAGACCGCCATCGCCTGGAGCGCGGCGTTGACCACCTGCGAGGCGCACGCCTTCTGCGACGCGTCCTGCGCCTTGGTCTCGAGCAACTCGGCGTGGGCGAGTATCACGCCGAGTTGGTTGTTGAG
>Ga0137455_1000303_pt1 | contig 12900 bp, 9 predicted proteins | sample EasRivERMGT600_2_FD_102334 | JGI IMG/M metagenome (GOLD analysis project Ga0137455, IMG submission 102334) | Soil microbial communities from meander-bound floodplain in the East River, Colorado, USA - East River MetaG ERMGT600_2 | ecosystem: Environmental > Terrestrial > Soil > Floodplain ... | reverse complement strand
TTGCCCGTGACTTTCAGGTAGAGACGCAGCAGTGGCGTCCACATCGGCAGATGCTTCTCGTAATACGCGACGTGGCTTCGCTGCCGCAGCCGCTCCATCTCGGGATTGCGCGCCGCCGACTTGCCACGATAGTGCAGCACTTCGGCGCCAGCGATGTAGAACACCTTGCGCCCGCGCTTGTGCATCGCGAGACACAGATCGACGTCCTCGTTGTACATGAAATAGCGCTCGTCGAGAAGCCCGACCGCTTCGAGATCCGGGCGGCGGATCACCATGCATGCGCCGCTGACCCAGTCCACCTCGCGCGCCACCCGGCTCAGTTTGTCCATCTTGCGGACGATGCGCCTGATCTTGCGCAGATACAGCCGCGAAAACACCATCGTCTTCAATTCGTTCCACGGCGTGATCGGCACGCCCCACGACAACTCGGGGAATCCACGATCGCTCAGCAGCCGCGCCCCGGCGATGGCCGCATCGGGATGCGAGGCAAGGCCGCGGACCAGCGCCTGGATCGCGCCCGGCGGCGCCACGGTGTCGGGATTCATCAGCAGGACGTAGTCGCTGCTCGTGGCGCGGATGCCGATGTTGTTGGCCTTGGCGAATCCGAGGTTGCCGCCGGCGTCGATGACCTGCACTGCCGGCCATTTCTGTCGCACGTGCGCCGCGGTGCGGTCCGGCGAGGCGTTATCCACGACCGTGATCGTGGTGGGGAACGGGCTGGTGTGGCCGACGAGCGATTCCAGGCACGCGTCGATCTCCTGCGCCGAGTTGTAGGTGACGATGATGATCGCGAGGCTGTCCCTATCGGGCACCGGCGGCCTCCTCGAGCACCGACAGCGTCGCGGCGGCGGCGAGAGGCCAGTCGTACCGATTCAGCACGTCGCGGCGATGGCGCAACACGTTCTGACGGGCGTCGGCATTCGACAGCAACTCGGCGATCGTTGCCGCAATGTCGTCATTCGATGCGGAGGGCGCGACATAACGCGCGCCGGCGCCGCAGGTTTCTCTCGCCACCGGAGTGTCCAGCACGATCGGCGGCACGCCGGCGGCAAGCGCTTCGAGCGGCGTCAGTCCGAAGCCTTCGTATTCGGAGAGAAACGCAAACACCGACGCGCGATCGTAGAGCGACGCCAGCGCGGCATCGTCCACGTACGATCGAATGCTGACGCGATCGCCGTGCCGGCAACCGGCGCGAATCGATTCGAAGTCGACGTGCGGGTTCGTTCGATTCTCGCCAACAATCTCGAGACGCGCGTCCGGCACGCGATCGGCGACCAGATCGAACGCGCGAATCAAACGATCGACACGCCGCCGCTGAAATAACGAACCTACGTATAGAACGATCGGAGAACGGCCGTCCGAACGATCGTCTGAACGGGCAGCGAGCCCCAGCGGAATTACGCGGAGTCTCTTGTCGTCGATGCCGATGAAACGCTTGATCTCAGATTTCGAGAATTCAGTGTCGGTGATGACCGCTCGGGCTCGGCGGGCTGACCAAGCCGTGAGCTGACGGCGGCGGACGCCCTCGCGGAACGAAAACCATTCCGGGTGGGCGAAGAACGACACGTCGTGAATCGTGAGGACCAGGGGAGCCGCCACGGTCAATGGAGCAGTGTATCCCGGGGCAAAGAAGACGTCGGCCTGCGCCGCGCGAACGGCGCGCCGCAGCGTGGTCTGCTCCCACATGGTCCCGCCACTGCCGCCGACGACTTCGACGGTCGCGGCCCACCGCGACGATCCTTCGAGCACAGCCGGAGCGATGAGCGTCCACTGATGGCGGCGTGCCGCCTCGCTCGTCGACCAGGCGTCGAGCAGACCCGTGAGATACCGGCCGACACCGGTGGGGCGGCCGCAGAGCTCACGAGCGTCGATTGCGACCCTCATGGACTTGTCCCGCCGAAGCGGGAACCGCGGAGGCGGACCTCGATCGCTGATTGATAGGCGCGCCGCGCCGCCGCGGCGCACGCGGGCCAGCTGTACTTCGCGGCCTGGGCCACGCCGCGCTCACCGGCCGCAGTCGCATCGCCTTCGAGCAGCGCCCGCATCGCGCGAGCGAAACCGTCGGCATCATCCGGATCGATCGGCGCCGCGGCCGGCCCTGCCACTTCGGGAAGCGATCCGCGGGACGACACGATCACGGGAACACCACAGGCCATGGCTTCGAGCACCGGCAATCCAAATCCCTCTTCATACGACGGCAGCACGAGCATCAGCGCATCCGCATAAAGATCGTTCTTCCGCGCGCTGTCCACGTAACCCGTAATCGTGACGTGTCCCTTCAATGGCGGCTGCTCGCAGCGCGCCTCCCAGCGCGCCGACGCCGGCGTGCGATGCCCGGCCAGCACCAGCGGCGGCGCATCGGCCAGCGTCGTTCGCAGCCGCGCGTAGGCTTCGAGCAAGGTGCCGACATTTTTTCGCAGGCTCAGCGTGCCCATGAACAAAATATGTTTACCCCGCGCTTCGATCCGACGCTGGCGCACGCCATCAGCCCACGCGGGGCGTCCGGGCGGGCACACGTGCACGCGAGATGGATCGAGGTTCAGCTCTCGCGTCACTTCATCGGCCGCGTACTGCGACGAGACGATCACTCCATGCGCGCGCGCCGCGTGCGATCGCGCCAGCGCCGGATAGTCGCGGCGAATTTCCGCGCTCATCTGATCCGGATGGCGGAGGAAGTCGAGATCGTGCACGGTGACGACTTGCGCCGCGCGCGTCGCGGGAATCAACAACGGACTCTGGCTGTGCACGACGTCGTGCGACCCTGCCAGCCACTCGACCGGCGGCCACTCCAGCCGATTCCACGCCCAAACCAATCCGCGAACCGGGACCTTGAGATCGATGATGCGAACGGCTGGCATCTCGGATGCAAGAGCCGGAGCCGGCCGATCCTTCCAGGAGCTGGTGAAGATCGCGATCTGGTCGTTCCGGTCGCGCTCCGCCTGTCCCGCCAGGGCCCTGGCCAACTCGTGCACGAACTCGCCGACGCCGGTCCGCTCACGCAGTGCCGGCCGGTAGTCGACGAGAATCCGCACGGCGAAGAGAGTACCATAAACACGGCAAGTCCTTGTGGTTCAATGTGTTGACTGCATTGATCCCGGGTGATACGCTGGCATTTTTAGGGGGTTGAATGAAGATCGCGGTGGTGGGGACGGGGTATGTCGGGCTGGTGCTCGGCGCCTGTCTTGCCGAATCGGGCAACGATGTCACGTGTGTGGATAAAGACACAGCCAAGGTGGCGATGTTGCGCCGGGGCAAGGTACCGATTTACGAACCGGGCCTGGAAGAGCTGGTCAAGCGCAACAAGTCGGAAGGCCGGCTGATCTTCACGACCGAACTCCCGAAAGCCGTGCGCGGCGCCGAAGTGGTGTTCATCGCCGTCGGCACGCCGCAAGGTGAGGACGGCTCCGCGGATCTGCGGCACGTCATGAACGTGGCGCGCGACATCGCTAAAGCGATGAACGGCTACAAGGTCATCGTCAACAAGAGCACGGTGCCGGTCGGCACCGCCGAAAAAGTTCGCGAGGTCGTCAGGCGCGAGACCACGCACCCGTTCAGCGTGGTCAGCAATCCGGAATTCCTGAAGCAGGGCGCCGCCGTCGACGACTTCATGAAGCCCGATCGCGTCGTGATCGGCGCCGAGGATCCGCGCGCCGCCGAGATCATGGTCAAGCTGCACCAGCCGTTCACGCGCACCGGCGCGCCGATCATGGTGATGGATTGCCCGAGCGCGGAGCTGTCGAAGTACGCGTCGAACGCGATTCTCGCGACCAAGATTTCGTTCATGAACGAGATCGCCAACGTTTGCGATCTGTTCGGCGCCGACGTCGATCGCGTCCGGCAGGCCGTTGGTTCCGACAAACGCATCGGCTCGTCGTTCCTGTTTCCCGGCGTCGGCTACGGCGGCAGCTGCTTCCCGAAGGACGTCAAGGCGCTGACCAAGTTCTCGTCGGACAAGAAGTACGACTTCAAGATTCTCAAGGCGGTCGATCAGGTCAACGAGTACCAGAAGCGCGTGCTGGTGAAGAAGATCGAATCGCATTTCGGCGGCTCGTTGAAGGGCAAGACGATCGCGATCTGGGGCCTGGCGTTCAAGCCGAAGACCGACGACATGCGCGAGGCGCCGGCGATTCCGATCGTCGAAGCGCTGCTGGCGAAGGGCGCGAAGATCCAGGCCTACGATCCCGAAGCGATGAAGGTCGCGAAGGGCATCTTCGGCAGCAAGATCACCTACGCCGCGAAGAATTACGATGCGCTGAAGGGCGCCGATGCGCTGGCGGTCGTGACCGAATGGCAGGAGTTCCGCGAGCCGGACTTCGCGCGCATCAAGAAGATGATGCGGTCGCCGGTGATCTTCGACGGGCGAAACATCTACCAGCGCGACTCGATGAAGACACTCGGGTTCACCTATTTCTCGATTGGACGATGAACGGCTGCCACGATCGTTCAGCCGTTCGGCTCCGCCGGAGGCGGGCCAAGAAGTAAATGTCGAGAGTTCTCGTCACCGGTGGCGCCGGCTACATCGGCAGCCACGCTGTCCGGGCACTCGTCGAGGGCGGCCACGCGGTGGCCGTGCTCGACGATCTGTCGGCCGGTCACGCGGCCTCGCTCCCGAAAAACGTGCGGCTGATCGAGGCCGCGATTCACGATCGCGCCACCGTGCATCGCGCGCTGGTCGAGCATCGCGCCGACGCGGTGATGCATTTCGCGGCGTGGCTCAAGGTCGGCGAGTCGGTCGCGAAACCACTCGAGTATTACGAGAACAACGTCGTCGGGACGCTGGCGGTGCTGGCGGCGATGCGCGACGCAAACGTGACGCGCTTCATCTTTTCGTCGACGTGCGCGGTCTATGGCGAGCCGTCCATCGTGCCGATCGTCGAGACGCTCGAGACGCGTCCGATCAACGCCTATGGGGAGTCGAAGCTGACGATCGAGCGCGCGCTGCCGCACCTCGAGCGGGCGCAAGGGCTCAAATGGATCGCGCTCCGGTATTTCAATGCCGCCGGCGCGTGGCCTGACGGCTCGATCGGCGAGGATCACGCCGACGAGATTCATCTCATTCCGCTCGCGATTCGAGCCGCCCACGGCGGACCGCTGCTGAAGGTGTTCGGCGAGGACTACCCGACGCCGGACGGCACCTGCCTGCGCGACTACATCCACGTCTGCGACCTGGCGGTCGCCCACATCCGCGCCCTCGAAGCGCTCGAGCGCGGCGGGCCGTCCGGGGCCTACAACATCGGGACCGGCATTGCCCATTCGGTCAAGTCCGTGATCGACACCGTGGGGCGCGTCCTGGGCCGGCCGGTGGCCTGGCAATCTGCGCCGCGCCGTCCGGGAGATCCTGCGGTACTCTATGCTTCCAGTGACCGCGCGCAGCGCGAGCTGGGGTGGCGACCTCAATACCCGGAATTGGAGGTCATCGTCCGGCATGCGTGGCAGTGGCACTCGACCCATCCACGAGGATATGTAGGGTGAGTTACACCGATCACTGATGGACGCCTTCCTGCGCCTGCTTCGCTATGCGACCCCGCACCGGGCCGTCATCGCCGGTGCGGCGCTGGCCATGGTCGTGTACGGGGCGGCGAGTGCGGCGCTCGCGTATCTCATCAAGCCGATCATCGATGACGTGCTGATCGCCCAGGGCGATCTGCGGTTCATCGCGGCGGCGATCCTCGTCGTCTATTTCGTCAAGGGCATCGGCGCCTATTTTTCCAGCTACCTGATGGAGGGGCTCGGCCATCGCGTCGTCATGGTCGTGCGCAACGATCTCTTCCGCCACATGCTCGATCAGTCGGCGGCGTTCTTCGCGCGCCGCGCGGTCGGGCAGTTGCTGTCGCGCATCAACAACGACGTCGGACTGATCCAGCGCGCCGTGTCGGAGACGATCGGCGATCTGGCGCGCGAGTCGCTGGTGCTGGTTGGATCGGTCGGGCTCCTGTTCTATTACGACGCCAAGCTGGCGCTGCTCTGCATGACCGCGGCGCCGCTCGTCGTCTACCCGCTGGTCCGCTTCGGGCGCCGCGTGCGCACGGTCACGCGGTGGAGCCAGGAAGCGCAAGAGCACATGTCGCACGTCGCGGCCGAAGCGTTCGCCGGCCATCGCATCGTCAAGGCGTTTGGCGCCGAGGGGCGCGAGGCGTCGAAGTTCGGGCGCGTGTCGTGGACGCTGTTCCGCACCAACCTGAAAGTCACGCGCGTGCTGGCGCTGCTGCCGCCGCTGATGGAATTCCTCGGCGGCATCGCGATCGCCGGCGCGCTGTGGTACGGCAGCCGCCAGATCGCGCTCGGCAATCTCACGGCCGGTGAGTTCACCTCATTTCTCGCCGCGCTGCTGTTCATGTATGCGCCGATCAAGAAGCTGTCGCGCGTCAACGCCAACCTGCAACAGGCCGCGGCGGCGTCGGAGCGCATCTTCGAAATCCTCGACGTGCACACCGAAGTGCTCGAGCGGCCCGGCGCGGTGCCGTTGCCGCCGTTCGAGCGCGAGATCGCATTCACGGACGTCACCTTTGCCTACGAGGACGGTCACGGCCGAAGCACGCTGCGCGGCGTGTCGTTGTCGGTGCACGCCGGCCAGATGGTGGCGATCGTCGGCAGGAGCGGCGCCGGCAAGACCACGCTCGTCAACCTGCTGCCGCGCTTCTACGACGTCACGACCGGCGCGATCACGGTCGATGGCCGCGACATTCGCGACGTGACGCTGGCATCGCTGCGCGCGCAGATCGGCATCGTGACGCAGGAAACGGTGTTGTTCGACGACACCATCGCCGGCAATATCGCCTACGGCATGCCGTCGGCGACGGCGGAGCAGATTGAAGCTGCGGCGCGCGCCGCCAACGCCCACGACTTCATCACCACGCAGCCTGACGGCTACCGGACGACGATCGGCGAGCGCGGGCAGCGCCTGTCCGGCGGCCAGCGCCAGCGCCTCGCGATCGCGCGGGCGTTGCTGAAGAACTCACCGATCCTGATTCTCGATGAAGCCACGTCGGCCCTCGATTCCGAGTCCGAGCGCCTCGTGCAGCAGGCGCTCGCGACGCTGATGATGAACCGCACGTCGTTCGTCATCGCCCATCGGTTGTCCACGGTCCGCCGCGCCGATGCGATCATCGTCCTCGAGCGCGGCCGTATTGTCGAGATCGGCAAGCACGACGAGCTCGTGGCGCGGCCGAACGGCTCGTACGCGCGCCTCCATCAAATGCAGCTGTTCGAATCGAAAGCCGAGGTGGGCGAGCTGAAATCCTACGACTCCGGCGCGGGCCGGCCCGTCGCCGGCCGGCAGAAGGCGGAAAGCTCGCGATGATCAAGAGCATGACGGGCTTTGCGTCGCTGACGCGCGACGACGAGCGCGGCGCGATTGGCGTGACGATTCGATCGGTGAATCATCGCTTCCTGGATCTCCAGCTGCGCCTGCCGCCGGTGGTCGCCGATCTCGAGCCGCGGCTGCGCGCCCTGGTCCAGAAACAACTCGCGCGCGGGCGCGTCGAGATCTCGGTGTCGCTGCAGCTTCGCCAGAATGCCGCGCCGCAGATCGAGCTGAACGAGGAATTCGCGCAGGCCCTCTCGGGCGCGATGGCGGAAGCCCGACGCCGCGGGCTGATCGCCGGCGAACTCACGCCGGGAGATCTGTTGCGACTCCCGCAGGCGCTGACGATTCGCGAAAAGATGCCGGAGTCGGGCGGAGTGTCGGCGATGCTCGGCACGGCGGTCGATGATGCGGTGGAGACGGCGATTGGGGAGCTCGAACAGATGCGGGTGCGTGAGGGCGTGCACCTGCGCACCGATCTCGATATGCGCAAGAGCCTGCTGTCCGGCTTGATCGCGCGCATCTCGACCGCGGCCAATACCGGGCGCGACGAGCTGGAAGCGCGGCTGCTCGAGCGCGCGCGCGAGCTGGCCGGCATGCTGCCCATCGATCAAGCGGCGCTCGCGCAGGAAGTCGTTCGTGTCGCGCAGCGATCAGACATCAGCGAGGAAGTGACCCGCTTCCACGGCCACCTCGCCCATTGGCACGCCCTGTCCGACAGCGCCGAGCCGTGCGGCCGCAAGCTCGATTTCCTGCTGCAGGAAATGAATCGCGAAGTGAATACCATTGGATCGAAGGCCGACGGCCTGCAGGTCTCGGAAGTCGTGATCCAGGCGAAGGCCGAGCTCGAGCGCATGCGCGAGCAGGTGCAGAATGTCGAGTAACGGTTAAAGACCGCGCCCATGATGTCGACGCAGCGAAAAGCAGCCCATCATCCCGAGCGGGGACTGCTCTTCATCATTTCTGCGGCCTCTGGCACCGGCAAGACGACGCTCGCCGAGCGGCTCGTGCAGATCCTGCCCAACCTGCGCATGTCGCGCTCGTATACGTCGCGGCCGGCGCGCGCCGGCGAACGCCACGGCGTCGACTATAATTTTGTCAGCCGCGAACACTTCGAGGGCATGATCAAGCGCGGCGAGTTCCTCGAGTGGGCGGATGTGTTCGGCAATCTGTACGGCACGTCGCGGCCTGACGCGGAGCAGCTGCAGGCGTCGGGGCAGGACGTGGTGCTCGTCATCGACGTGCAGGGCGCGGCGCAGGTCAAGCGGAGCGGGATCGATCACACGTCGATCTTCGTCCTGCCGCCGTCGTTCGAGATTCTCGAGCGACGGCTGCGCGGCCGCAGCGCCGACAGCGAGACGGCGATGCAGAAGCGCCTCGCGGCGGCTCGCGCCGAAGCCGGCTGCTACGTCGATTACGACTACGTCGTGATCAACGATCAGCTCGAGCCGACCGTGGTGCGGCTGCAGGAAATCATCGCGGCGGAGCGATCGCGCATGCACCGGATGACACCGGTGGCGGAAGACATCATTCAGACGTTTAAGAACCCGTAGTTTAAACTTGAAACTTTAAACTTTAAATTTCATGGCTTTTATTGCTCTCGGGGTGACCGGCGGAATTGGCGCCTACAAGGCCGTCGAGATCGCGCGCGGCCTGCAGAAGAACGGGCACGACGTCGTGGCGATCATGACGAGGTCGGCGACGCAATTCGTCGGGCCGTTGACGTTCGAAGCCATCACGCGTCGCGGGGTGATCACCGACCAGTGGCAGTCCGGCGCCAACGCCGACATCGAGCACATCGCGATCGCGTCGAACATCGATCTGCTGCTGGTCGCGCCGGCCACCGCCAACACCATCGGCAAGTTTGCCAACGGACTCGCCGACGATTTCCTGTCGTCGCTCTACACCGCGACGCGCGCGCCGGTGATGATCGCGCCGGCGATGAACTCGAACATGTTCGATCACCCGGCGGTCGCGAAGAATCTCGAGACCTTGATCGCCCGCGGCGTGCACGTCGTCGATCCCGGCTCCGGCTACCTGGCGTGCGGCTGGATCGGCAAGGGCCGGCTCGCCGAGCCCGAAGATGTCGTCAACGCGGCGGAGCAGCTGCTCAAGTCGAAGTCATCTTCGACGCTCGCCGGCCGCAGCATCCTGATCACCGCGGGACCGACGTTCGAGGACATCGATCCGGTGCGTTTCGTCGGCAACCGATCGAGCGGCCGGATGGGTTACGCCCTCGCGGCCGAAGCGCTACGCCGCGGCGCCGCGGTGACGCTCGTCACCGGGCCGACGCACCTGGCCGCGCCGCATGGCGCGAACGTCGTGAAGGTGCGTAGTGCCGCCGACATGCATGCCGCTGTGATGGAACGCACCAACGGCCAGGACGCGATCGTCATGTCAGCCGCGGTCGCTGATTACTCGCCGGCGGAGCCGGCGAAGAAAAAAATGAAGAAGGGCGTCGGCCCGGTGACGATCACGCTCAACCGCACGAAAGACATCCTCGGTGAGCTGGGCAGACTGCCGACCCGGAAGCAAGGCCTGCCCGTGCTCGTCGGCTTCGCCGCCGAGACCAACGACGTGGTGGCGTACGCAAAGTCGAAGCTGAAGGAAAAGGCCGCCGATCTGATCGTCGCCAACGACGTGTCGCGCAGCGACGCCGGCTTCGACGTCGATACCAACGCGGTGACGCTGGTGACGGCGGCGGGCTCCGAAGACATTCCGGTGCAGTCCAAGACGGCCATCGCCGCGCGCATCCTCGATCGCGTCGAGCAATTGCTGATCGCCGTTCCGAACAAGAACGCCGCCGCGAAAGCGTAGTCGATGTCGCGCGAGCTGGCGGATCACCTCAAGTACTACGAAGAGATCGGTGTGACTGGCGTAAGCCGGGATCCGAAGTGGCGTAACCGCGCGAGTGCAACGAGTGCAACTGGTGCTACGGGTGCAACGAGTGCAATAGACGCACCTGTCGCACTCGTTGCACCTGTTGCACCCGTTGCACTCGAATCCCTCGACGATATCAAGATCGAAATCGGCCCGCTGTGCATGCGGTGCAAGTTGTGCAACCTGGGTCGATCGCAGACCGTGTTCGGTGTCGGCAACCCGAAGGCCCGCCTGATGTTCGTCGGCGAGGCGCCGGGCGAAGACGAAGACAAGAAAGGCGAGCCGTTCGTCGGCCGCGCCGGACAGCTGCTTACGAAGATCATCGAGGCCATTGGCCTCACGCGCGACCAGGTCTACATCGCCAACGTGATCAAGTGCCGTCCGCCGGGCAATCGCAATCCGGAGCCCGACGAAGTCGCCACGTGCGAGCCGTTCCTGTTCCGGCAGATCGACGCCATCCAGCCGAAGGTGATCGTGCCGCTCGGCAAGTTCGCGGCGCAGTCGCTGCTGAAGACGATGGATCCGATCACACGGCTGCGCGGGCGGCGCTTCGACTATCGCGGCGCGGTGCTGATCCCGACCTTCCATCCGGCCTACCTGCTGCGCAACCCGTCGGCCAAGCGCGAAGTGTGGGACGACATGAAGAACGTTCGCGCTATCCTCCAATCAGAGGCGTAGGGCAATCCGAGATCCGCAATCCGAAATCCGAGATCGACTTGTGTGTGTCGCCGTGCCGGTGCCCGCGCTCGGCGTCCTCACGTATCGAGTGCCCGCGGACCACGCCATGCCGCGCGCCGGCGCGCGCGTCGTCGTGCCGGTCGGGCCGCGCACGCTGACCGGCGTCGTGCTCGGCGAGGCCGCGGCCGCCGACACCGCCTACACCATCAAGCCGATCAAGCAGGTGCTCGACGATCACGCGTTCGTACCGCCGGACGTGGTGAAGCTGACCGAGTGGGTGTCGGAGTATTACCTCGCGGGTCCGGGCGCGACGCTCTCCGCGGCGCTGCCGCCGCATGGACTAACCACCCGCACTGATCGATTCAAGACCATTCGCATCGCGGCGCTGACGGCTGCCGGTATCGACGCCGCGGAACGGCTGGCCGCCCACAGCGCCGAACCCGCCGAAGGGCCAAAGCTCGGCAAGCGGCAGGCCGAGGCGTTGCATCTGCTGAGGGGCGCGCCCGACGGCATCGCGGCGCCGGCGCTCACCGAGCGCGGCATCAGCGGCGCGGCGCTGTCGCGTTTGAAGGCCCTCGGGCTCGTGGCCATTCGCGAAGAACGGATCGATCGCGATCCGTTCGAGCACGCCGTCTCCGCGATCAAGCCGCACATTCTCCGCGACGCGACCCCCGATCAGGACACGGCGCTCGCGACGCTCCTGCCGCTGGCGGCGGCGAACGCCTTTCACGTCGCGCTGATTCACGGCGTCACCGGCAGCGGCAAGACCGAGGTCTACTTGCGCCTGGCCGATGCGGTGCGCAAGAGCGGCCGCGGTGTGCTCATGCTCGTGCCCGAGATCGCGCTGACGCCGCAAGTGGCGGCGCTGTTCCGCGCGCGCTTCGGTACTGCGGTCGCGATTCAACACAGCGGCCTGTCCGACGGCGAGCGCCACGATCAATGGCACCGCATCCGCCGCGGCGACGTCGACGTCGTCATCGGCACGCGCTCGGCGGTGTTCGCCCCGCTCGCCAATCCCGGCCTCATCATCGTCGACGAGGAACACGACACGTCGTACAAGCAGGACGAGACGCCGCGCTATCACGGGCGCGACGTGGCGATCATGCGCGGCAAGTTCGCCAATGCGCTGGTCGTGATCGGATCGGCCACGCCGACGATCGAGTCCTACACCAACGCGCTCGAGGGCCGCTACACGCTGGTGAAGATGGCGACGCGTGTGCTCGAGCGGCCGATGGCAAGCGTGACCGTGGTCAACATGCGCGAGGAGATGGCGGAAACTGGTGACGACGTGGTGCTGAGCCGCCCCCTCGTCACGGCGATACAGGAGCGTCTGGATCGCGCCGAGCAGTCACTGATTCTGCTCAACCGGCGCGGGTTCGCGACGGCCGTCGTCTGCCGGCAATGTACGGCGACGCTCGAGTGCCCCAACTGCAGCATTTCGCTGACCGTGCATCGCCGACACGCTGGCTTGCCCAGCCGAAGCCCGGAGCCGGAGGCCTTGTCGCGCCGTAGCGCGGAGCGCGAAGGCGGATGGAACGCGCGGTGTCACTACTGCAACTTTTCGAAGCCGGTCCCGAAGGTGTGTGAGAAGTGCGCCGCGCCTTACATGGAGCGCGTCGGCTTCGGCACCGAACGCGTCGAGGCCGAGATCAGGAAGCTGTTTCCGCAGGCGCGCATCGCGCGCGTCGATCGCGACACGGTGCGGCGGAAGGGCAGTCTCGTCGAGATCCTCGAAAAGGTCGCCAGCCGCGACGTCGACATCCTGATCGGCACGCAGATGATCGCGAAGGGGCACGACTTTCCGGAGGTGACGCTGGTCGGCGTGATCTCCGCGGACGTCGGTCTCGGCCTCGCCGATTTCCGCGCCAGCGAGCGGACGTTTCAGCTGCTGACGCAGGTCGCGGGCCGCGCCGGCCGCGGCGAGCGCCCCGGTGAAGCCATCGTCCAGTCGTTGCTGCCGAACCACTACGCGATCACGCTGGCGTGCACGCAGAACTATCGCGATTTCTACGACACCGAGATCAAGTATCGCCGCGCGA
>Ga0137455_1000302_pt1 | contig 12916 bp, 16 predicted proteins | sample EasRivERMGT600_2_FD_102334 | JGI IMG/M metagenome (GOLD analysis project Ga0137455, IMG submission 102334) | Soil microbial communities from meander-bound floodplain in the East River, Colorado, USA - East River MetaG ERMGT600_2 | ecosystem: Environmental > Terrestrial > Soil > Floodplain ... | reverse complement strand
GAGCGGTAAAGTGCGGGCTGAGCTGCCAGGTACAGATCCACTCGCCCTTCGTGATGTGCCAGGTAATCGCCTCAATATGGCCGTCAAGCTCGGTGGTATGCCCGTCTACCAGGGTTGACCGCTTCACCGTGATCATGTCGGACAGCTCACGCATAAAGACAGGTATCCAGGTATCACGGACGCCCGGATCAATTACCATGCGGTCAAGCCTGGTTCGCGCATCCTTGTAGCGGTGCAGCATCGTCTCGGCCGCCGTGAGCGCGTCCGCGTCGGTTGCATAGGGTAGCCCGGTCGATGAGAAGGTGCGGATAAAATAGTCGCCCTGGCTGCCGAAATCTTCGACCGTCTGCTTAATACCGCCCGCCCGCGTGACTTCGATCCGGTTATAAATGTCGCTATCGTCATACCGGATGGACACGGACGAGTAGGGCAACTCAGACCCGTCAGCCGCATCACCCCAGACATCCGCCGGCGTTGCCGTATCGCGGAGTGAGCGATCCTCGAAGGTGAACGTGCCGAACTTCGACATATAGAATGATCCGCGCTCGGCACGGGTGATGTCTTGAATCAGCCGCAGCGCCGATCCGTCCAGTGGCATCTCTGCGAGAGGTATACCAATGGCCGCGATATTGCGCTCAGACGCCGGCCAGAATACCCAACTATCAAGGATATAGCTGATCCGATCGTCGGAATCCTCAGCCGCGCGGTTGTCCGGCGTATGCACATCTGCCAGGCCGAAATACTTGAAAGCATCCACACATTCGAGCGTACATGTGCTGACACTCCCACCGGGGTAGTCAGGATGCCAGGATTCGACATAGCCGTGGAATATCCAGTAGGATACGCCGAGCCAGAGCGCCGCGATCTTGATCTTGACCATCGGCTTGATGTCACCGAGGTACGGCCCGCTACTATTGTTGGGATCAAAGCGCCGATCGGTATTGCGGAGCACCACGATCGCGGTACCGGCCTCATTCTCGTCGCGCTCGTGGTTGCGGCCACGGTGGATCATGTGGTCATCATTGCCGCTGACGTAGGCTGATACATCTTCCCAGGTCGCGCTGGCGGTCGGCGTCAACGGATCGTCGCCAAAGGCCAGGAACACTTGCAGCGCGGGCGTGCTCATCTGCGGGTCTGTACCCCATTCCGCGCGGACGTCTGTGAGTTGAGCCGGCGCGTGGTATCGGCGAGCTGGCGCTCGGTCACAACAGACCCTTGCACGTTATAGGTATTGTTGATCACGGTTGCCCCGCCAGCCGTGCCGGTTGCGGCCATCGGTTGCGCGCCGAACTGGTCAAGCTGCAAATACTGAGACGCCCCGGTTTTGACGGCTGACAGATCGCCGGTCGCTATGCCGGATGCGATGTTCAGCAGGCCGGTTGCCGCCCGTGTGGTAGGCAAGAGCAGATTGCCGAGTAGACCACCGACCGCCTCTTTTGCGTTTGTCGCAGCCGACCCCAGCCGATCATAGGTTGCCGCCCGCGTGTTGACCTGATCCGTTATCAATTGCTCGGTGACGCCGATACGCGCCAGTTCCTCACGGAGTAGCCGGCTACGCTCGGTCGCATCATCCGTAGTCGTCACGATTGCATCTAGCCGGCGCTTATCCAACTCGAAAATCATCTGGAGACTTTGCGATGCTTCGGCCCCCGTGCCGGTCAAGAACTCACGGATTGCCCGCCCCGCCTGGTCCGCTGATTCAGGTTGATACGCTCCGAGCAATCGCCGGGTTTTGTCCAGGTCGCTTATCTCGACATTGAGCGCATTGGTCACGGGGATCAGCGCACGGAAGGATTCGAGGTTTTCTGTTGTGGTCCCGCCGAACTTCAATTGATTCTCACGGGCAAGGGCCAGGACCTCATTGTAGCGTTCCACACTGCCGCTCAGCGCCCGGATCGTGGTCTGTGTCCGTTCCACGTCATTGGCCGCGCCGATCGCAGCCGCGCCGAACCGTGCGACCTCCTGAGCACCGAGCGCAAAGCCGAGCATCCCCAGGCCGCCCTTCAGACCAGCGAGGCCAGCAGCCGCCCCGCCCGCGATGCCACCAGCCGGACCACCACCAGCACCAATAACGGAAATACCGCTTATATCGCCGGACGTGCGTAAATCCTGCATCCTGGCCCGGTTATTCACCAAAGAGCGGTTTAATCGATCGTAGGCCAACTGAGCGCGTCCTACGGCCAGACTATCCGCATCATGCGCGGCCCTGACCTCGTGCAACCGTTGCTCGGCCAGCCGTAGCGCCTGCTCCTGATTGATGATCGACATATTGAGCGATCGCATCCGGGTAGCGGTCGTGGACCCGGCTTTGCCGAGCGTGATAATCGCACTCCCCGTTTCGGTTGCCTGGTTCTCAATGCGTGCCAGGCCAGTAACAGCCGGTGCCGTGCCGGTCGTCAACCGGGCAAGGTTCGTCGCGGCCGATGCAAACGCCGGCCCGCTCTGGTCACTTCCCCTGATGACTATGTCAATAATGCGTGGCATCTATCACCTTCGGCTGTACTGCGCTTCCAGGCTCAGTAGCTCCATCAGCTCGTGACGCTCAATCAGGCTCAGCCGGTCAAGCTCCGACTTCGGCCACCCCTGCCTGGGGAGTAGGACCATCTCAATGTAGCGGGCTGGCGCGCGGCCCGATCCGTGTACCTTCGACTGGACAAAGAAATCTAAGAGCGCCGATTCGAGTTTGGGTTACGTGTCTCCATCAGGTCGTCGAGCGCATCCCCAATGACCGCCCCGCTACTGATGTACCGGACCAGCGCGAACGGCAACTCCCCGATCGAGTCCTCAGTCAATGGCAGCGCCGGTTTCGGAGCATCGCCCATCACCTCGGACCAGTTGGGGAATCCAACAACCGCGCGGTACTGCTTTGCCTCAAGGCCGGCCAGGTACTCGGTCTGCGTCATGCCGAGATCCACAACCAGGTCAAGGTCAAAGCCGAGCGGACAATGCAGCGTATGGAGTAATGCTGGCATCAGACCACCGGCAGATCGGAGGCGGTGAGTGTGTTTAGCACCGTGACCTCAAACTGCTTCCCGCCAGCGGTCCAGGCCGCATCTTCGACGGCCCTCAGCGTGAGTGTGCAGCGCGTCGTGCCGTCACGTTCCTCTGCGATCTGGACGAACTCAGTACAGACGTAGCATCCATCGATCGTGAGGGTATGCCGTGGTCCGCTGGTCCCACTGTGATACGCGCCGACGTTGAGAATCCGAATATACCGTTTGGTGAGCAGACGATAGGCGCTGAACTCTGCGACGGCTGAGGCGTTGAACTTTGCGGTGAGCGTCAACGTGATCTCCGGCTCGTCACGATGGATGTCTTTCATGTCGAGCGCCATATCCATCGTATAGTCCGGCGCGATGCCTGAGTTCCACTGCACGCGCCAGCCGTAGACCGTGCCGGCCAGCACGCCGGTTCCAATGCCCGCCGCTGTATCATCGATCGATACAAACGTCAGCAGATTCTTTGCCGTATCGCCGGGCATGGTGACTTTGGCGGTATCGAATGAGCCGGTGACCATCTCACGCCCCAGGATGGTCGCGTTCAGCATCACCGCGCCGGTATCCTGCGCTTCAAGCGTCCAGTCCTCGACATAGCAGCCGGCCGCGCGCATTGCCTGGGTATTGTCGCCAGCGTACAGCGTCAGCGGCTTCAATGCCGGTATCGTGCTCAGCGGTTGCGTGTAGGTCCACAGACCAGCAGCCGGAGCCACATCGCCACGGATCGAGGCCGCAAAGATAAACGGGAGTTCGTTCGTCACCGCGCGGCCGGCATACGTGCCAGCGCACCGATAGGCGTAATCTGTCCAGACGTTGGAGCCGCCCATGCTGTTACGCCGCTCAATCCGGCGCTCACGCTGCGGCTGGTTGGTGAGTGCCAGCGCACCGGCCAGTTGATGCGTTGGTGCCAGCGCCGTACCATAGACGGCCTCTGGTGCAAGCTGGGACCGCCTGAATACTGCTCGGCTCATTCGTCACCTTCCTTTGCCCTGGGGGCACCCGCTTCGCGGTTCTTGCGGCGCTTGATGGAAAGTGGGCTATGCGTGGCCCCGTCTGCATCAACCAGGCCGAGCCGCTGTGCGACCTCGTGCGGGATCGTGTCCCACTCGCCGCAGAGCAGGACGCTTGGCTTATCATCCGCGATTTCATTCTCACCCATCAGGTCAGTCTTTTCTTTATTCGAGTACAGCCGGTACGGGCTGGTCCACATAACGATTCTCCTTAGAGCGCGTGCTGATAGATCAGCCACTCCGACACGGCAAACTCCAGCCGGCGCGCATGCCACTGCGTACCGCCCACGATGAGCACGCCCTTCCCACCGTCACGGATCAGGACTTGACCGTGCTCACCGAGCGCACCATGCGCGTCTACGTCCTGGCCCATCACGTCGATGAGTTGCGGTATCAGGACGCGGGCTATCCGCGCGGCCTCGGTTGCTTTGGCCGATATTGGCGCGATGACCAGGTAGCCGACGATGAGCCAATCGATATCCAGGCCGCTCGTGGGCTTCTCTGGGAAGGTCCATGACTCCATATCCAGAAACACCATCGGCAGTGGCCCCGGCTGGTCCGGCTCATACGTCAGGACGTTGAGAAGTGCCGTGACCGTCTTGAGTTGCGCGGCAATGCCGGCGATAATCGCGTCAAGATTGCTTATCACGGCTGGCCTTCAATCGTATCTGCGGCCTGGTCAATCGCGGCCTCATACTCACGCATCACGCCGCGCTCACCGCGTTCTACGGACCGCGCGACAAACTCATGCCGGTCATCCTCGAATGTGGCGTATGGCATAAAATTGGTGAGCGTCACCCGGAAGCCAGGACCGGGTATCAACTCGTTGGCCCCCCGGAGGTCGCCGCTAATGACATGCGTTTCATGCCAGAACGCCCGCCCCAGCACATCGGCCGCCTCATCTGATCCCACATCGATCGCATCGCCGATCGTCTCAGGAGCTGCGACCAGCGCACGCATTAGCGCCTCATCGCCGTGAATCTCGACTGTCAGATCGGTGCTCATATGACGAGCGCATCCCTGATCCGGTAGGTTGATGCCACGCGCAGCAGGGTAGCGATTGATTCATCCGAAAAGCCGCTACGCGCCACTCGTGCGCTACTGCCGGCGATCCCGACCAGCTCAGGGTAGCCGGCTGTTCGCGCGTTCCATGCGCGTACCGTCTCAACCAGCACCACCTGCTCCACCGCTGGTGGATGTGCGTTCGGCGTCATGGTGACGGCCAGGCCGCGCGCGCTGGTGGTCCAGTAGTCCGGTACGCCGCTTGCATCCAGGCGCATCAGGTAGCGACCTAAGCGTGGCTCCAGGTAGTACGCGTATGGATCAAGCACCATGCCGTCCTCGACCACGCTTGCCACGTCCTGCGCGCCTGGAGCCGGCAGATAGAGCATCGTATCTGCCGGCCCATCAAGGTAGTACACGGTCGTATCACCATCAAACTCAAAGAGCATGATCTGATTCGCCGTGTCCGTGGCCCTGACGATCTGTGCCCCGATCGCCGCGATGGTATCCCGATCGCTCGTCTCAAGGTTCAGCACCGCCAGGACCGCTTCAACCGTTGTATACGCGACCATCGCTAGCTCGCTTTGCGTGCTTTGGCTTCTGGTTCAGGTGCCACAGCCGCAGCAAAGCCCGCTGGCGGTGCTGGCATCGCGCCGGTGCACTCGACCATCAACCACGGCCGCGCCAGCAGCACAACCGCGTCAATCTCGCCCCTGAACGTCAAGATATTATTCTTGAAGCCGAGCGCCTCAGTTGACGAGACATTGAGCGCATCGCCGATGTAGAGCTTCGCAGCCATCGCCCAATCACCGACGAGTGCTTTGCCGGCTGGCATTGCGGCTGACTTGACCACGCGATAGCCGGCAAAGCCGCCGCCGTTCGTGATCTGGTTGAAGGTATTCGCCAGCCATTGGTACGTGATGAGACTCTGGTAGTCCTGCGGGTTGACCAGGATCGCATCGACAATGCCGCCGTTCGTTTCGACGGTTGCGATTGCGTCCATAATCTGGAGCACCAGATCAGCGCCGGTCGCTGCCAGCGTTGCCTGGGTGAGCAGACCGCTCAGTTGCGGTGCTACGCCCGTGCCGTTGATGATGCGATTCTCAAGGACACGTAACACGCCTTCGCCGAGCTCGGCTTCAATCTCACCGCGTAGGCCTGGCAGATAATGCAATTGCTGACGGATCACTTCCTTCCAATGCGCGATCGTCGCCATGTTGATCGTGAGGATCGTGCCGGCGTTCGTGGATTCCGGCTTTGGACCGCCCCACGCTACCTCAGTCGCGGCGTTGGTGAAGGTGAGCGGCAGATAAGGAATCGCATACCGGGTATCCTGGACGGTCGTGATCAGGTCAAGCACCGGATGTCGGTTGCGCGTCGTGAATTGGTTGTACACGTCCATCGGCCCGGTGAGCAACGCCGGGTTGGTGACGGCAAACGCGGCCTTTTGCTCAAAGAACGGGTAGAGCGCATCGGCCGGCAGCGTCTCACGAAACAGCCCGTCGCCCTTGATTGCGCGCTGAAATCCCTTCGTCTCAGTCAACTGATCGAACCAGCCTTTGCGCTCGGTTGGCTGGTCATTCCGGGCATGGCTCGGTACATCGTACTGCGCGCGTGAGACGAGCGGGGCATCGCGCAGTCCATCGGCCTTTTGCTCGATCGCCAGCGCATCTTGATAGCCGGCTACAAACTCATCATGGGTCGTGATGCGGCTCTTGACCTCATCCGTCAACCGGCGCATTTCGGCTTTTTGCTCATCCGTTGGGTTTGGCAGTTCGCGCAGCTCTTTGAGCTGGTCGCGTAGGGGTTCCATTTCCGTCCGTAGTCGTGCGGCGTAAGCACTCATGGTGATACCTCAGTCATTGCGTCGATTCGGGCTAATACGTCGTCAACCTCAGAAGTGAGTGCAATAAACTGCGGCTCGGCTTCGCTCGGCTCGGATTCAATTCCTAGTAATCCATTGACCAGATCCAGTATTTCATGCAGCCGGGCCAGGTCGTCATGCTTCCCATGCCGCCAGCCGGCCTTGATTTCATTCAGCGCCTCAAGTGCTTTGCTCAGCCGGTAGGCCCGCGTGCCGGCGTGGGCCGCATGGCCAGGGGCAACGGTCGAAACTTCAAAAAGTTGCAGTTCTTTGATGACCCGCGCGCGTGTCCCATCGGGGAGTGTGCGGGGTACAGATTTGGTTGCCCGGTAGCCGAAACTGGCCTGATACCCTATGCCATCCTTGATACCCTCGAATACCTCAGCGCCACGGCCGCTCTTAAGGTAGCGTGAGACGCACGCCATACCTCCGGTGGCATCCGGGTATTCGTTCTGCACATCGGTCGGCAGCTCGATCCGTTTCAGCGGCTGAAAGCTGAGTATCCGCGCGATTGCCGGCTGATTCAGGTCGTGCATATAGAGATGCGGTATCCGATCGATGCGCTCACTGGTTGACTTGCGGAACGCTGAGACTTCGGTGATATCCCCAACTCTGTCCAGACTATCCACAGAGAACAGCGTGGTCACATCCCTATTCTCAATATCCAGGACGGCCGGCGTAATATCGGCTTTGTACTCAATGCGATCGGCGTCGATCGTCTGGAGCGCAGCTAGCGCATCTGCCGCGCGTGTCTCGTCATCCATCGCTCACCTCTTGACGCGCCGGTATTTCGAGCATGGCCGCTTGCTCATTCGCGCGATCGGCTTTGTACACATCGCCGTCGGCTTCTCTCGGCAGTCCGAGCACGGCCCGGTATTCGTTGAGCTTGACGGTGCCGGCTTCATACCCGGCCAGGTAGAGCGTTGCCTTCGCGTCAACATCTTCCTGATACGGTCCCAGGCCGGCCGGGTCGAATCGACAGCGCACGTTGCCGAGCAATACGTCATCTTCCGATTCGTACTGCGTGAGAATCGCCCAGTTGATCCATTCGGCCCACTCACGCAAGAGGGGTAACGCGGTTGCATCCCAGGTCGATTCCCAGGCTTCTTGCAAGTTGGATTCGATCGCCCTGAGCAGGCCGGCATACGAGTAGATGATCAGCGGTGAGATACCGAAACACATGCAGATCCGTGTTTCGAGCAGGGTTTTGACCGTCTGAGAATCGACCTCTGACACGCTCACGCCGATCCGCTCGTAGGATTCGACCGGAGGAAACAGCAGCGCCGGCGCGCCTGGGGTCGTGCTCAGCGGGCCGAACCGTTTCATCCATTCATTGCGGAACGCTGTTGCTTTTGTCTCATCCCAGGCCTCGCGAATCTTGACGATACCGGAGGGTACGCCACCGTTGCTAAAGAACGTCCGCAGAAACGCCCCGCTTACCTCATCGGCTTCGACCGCTCCGAGCGCGGCTATCATCGGTGGCACATCGGCCCAGTCCACCGCTCGTCTCACGATCAGCTGATCCGGTGCATAGTGGACTGTGGGAGCGTCCGGAGGCATCCAATCATAGCCGGTGAGCAGTCCCTCAGAGTAGCGTTCGTGCATGTAGACCGGGTTCAGCGGGTTCAGGCCGGCCAGCCGTGAGCCGCGATACATCGGATCAAGGTAGAGCCGCCCGATACTGGCATAGCTGGCTTCCAGGCATCTCCACAGCGTCGGCGCGTCCATGTTGGGACCAGGCCGGCGAAACAGCGCGGCCATATCGTGATCCGGCTCATCGACATAGGTTCCATCGGCCTGCTTGCGCTCAACTTTAAACGCTGGCTGTATGAGAAATTTCATCCTCTCTCTCATGCAAGCGTAGACAATTTCGTTCGTTCCGAGCATCCCGATGAGCGTTGCCGGGGAGTCGTCAAGCATCCGGTGGGCCGTGCCGTCGAGGCCAATATCCCAGCCGTATTTCTCTTTGCCCGCGATGAGCGAGACGCCGCGCGCGGCGATGGAGCGCATCGCCCCGCCCACTGCGCTAAAGGTCGCATCGACCGAGCGGCTACTGAGTGCCTTTACAAGTCGTCCGGTCATCAGGCTATCCCCAGGCTATCCGAAGGAATATGCAGATTGAGGTCAACGGCCGCGAACACCATTGCGTCAAGCCGGTTGGGACTCTTGCCCGTGCCGTCATAGCTCACCAGCTCATCTTCGAGCGCATCAAAGACGCCGGCCATACGAAAGCCGCCGCGCTCACTCAAGGCCGCGATCGGGTCGGCTCGGACGAGCTTACCGCGCGATGCGTGGACCAGCTCCACGAACGGCGCGCCCGGTATCATCTGGAGGGTATGAGCGACCATATCGCCGCCATAATTCCCCTCAGCAACGATCCGGTTGGCTTGCCAGCGGTGATAGGCTGCGACCGCTTGACCGGCCCAGCGCGCCGGTGAGCCGTTGACGGTGCAATCTTCCAGTACATAGCCCTGGCCGTCTACACCCTTGCCGACCACGACGATACCGCAGGCGTCACCCGTGGCTGAGCCGGTTGGATCAACGCCGACCGTAATGCCGATCATCTCAGGGACTCGGCTCACGCGATACTGGTCAATCTCGGCACGTTTCCAGAGCGCACCTTCCACCTCATCTTCGTCGAGCGCGTCAATCTCTTGCCGGATGGTCGCTTGCAGCATGTCGGCTGAGAGCGCATCGATCGCGGCCATGCTGATATGTGGGTTGGAGCGGCTGGTGAAGTGGAACGTCTCCCAGCGTCCGGTATCGTCCTGTTCGGCGTGTTGAAAGAGCTTCGCGGCGTGATGCTTATCATCTGCGCGTGAGAGATGCCTGGTACGCCGGCTGGGAGGCGTATAAATGAATACCGCGTCACCGTCATTGTCTAAGAGCATCGGCGCTCCGACCTGATCCCATACCGACTCATGCATCATCTGGAACTCATCAAGGATCAGCAGGTCGGCGTAGTCACCCCTGAGTGTGTCGGCATTGAAGGCCGTTTTACAGCGGAGCCGGCGTTCGGTTCCGGCCTCTTCGATGTAGCGGCGTGTTTCATTCTTGACGAGCTGGCCGGCGTCGATTGCTGGTCCGAGTGCCTGTTTCACTTCGTACCAAAACTTGTCGGCCTGGTCCTGCGTCGGCACGGCGTACAGGACGCGCCGGCCAGCCACGAAGGATCGAACCGCGTGAATGGCGATCCCGGTTGTCTTGCCACCGCGCCTGCCCGCCCGGATAACCTTACGCTTTGCCGGCGATTCGATGAACGCCGCTTGCATGGCGTGAGGCTCACGGGTTGTCGCTGCGATCGGCGTCCGGCTCCGAGTCGTGCTCTGGTAGAGCGGCTGTACCCAGCCCGTCGCCGGCCACGGCTGCGCCTGCAAGTTTTCCTGTCTTATCAAAGAGGACGCCATACAGAATCCCTAGCTTGTCGCCATACTCCACGGCATGATTCGGTTTCTTCTGAATGTGATCGGTCAACGCTTTGAGCGCATTCAGGTTGTGATCGAGCTGTTCTAGGAACCGATCCTGTAGGTCGTTTATGTTCGCAATTTTGCGAACGTAAACGGCCCCGCGTTTGCTCGTGTGTGTGAGATTCGCGGCCGTTGTATGCGGCATATCGTATTTCGCTGCGACCTCCCGTACAGTCATGCCCGATAGCAGATCGGCCGCCGCTTGCGCCTTGATTTCTGCGCTCCATTGTTTGCGCGCCATAGGTCATGGCATTACGGCCAGGGCCGCAACCTCAGCAGCACTCAGCGCACGATTGCCGATCGCCACATGCGCTATCCAGCCGTAATGTTGCGCGGCCGGCGTATTATTCGACGCGCCGATGACCGTGATAGCCGGCGCCAGGAGGCCGGCCCACGTTCCGAGTCCGGTCTGCGTCGTACCTTCTTGCACCCCGTTCCAATAGGCTTTTAGTGCATCGCCCGACTTCGAGATGGTGAGCGCGGCATGCGTCCAGTTCGCGTTTGTCCCGGCTAGCGGCCGGGTCACTGACTTGGTTATACCGCCCGCCGCGTAGGAAAATAACATGCCGGTATTGGGGTTCTTTTGGAAGAAGAGCCGGTTACTGCTATCGACTTGGAAGGAAATGAATCTGCGGGTCAGGGTATCAGTCCAGACCGCGTTATCAAACGTCTTGAACAAAAGTGAGATGGTCAACTCCTGACCGCTCAGCGGTGCGTTGAGTGCCGTGGTATAGATGTCAACATACCCGGTCGTACCGTTGAAGAATGGAGCCGTGCGACCATCGCCGGCCCCGGTCTGTCCGAGCGTCACGCCGCCATAAATGCCATTGGCACCACGCGCCAGCCCAGCCGCAACACTCCCCGCAGCGTCCCACAAGGGCCAGTGCTCAAGCAGATTGCCACCAAAGATTGACCGTACCTTGTCGGCATACGGTGACGTTGGCCGCTTGCGATGCACGCCGAGCCGGTTCGCGCGCTGTGCGGTGCCGAGTGCGAGTGTATTCATTAGAAGAAGCTCACGCCGACGGTAGAGCCGGCCAGCGACGTGAGCAGTCGCAGCGTGCGGCCCGTGCCGGTATCGAGCAAGCGTACTTCCGTTTCGTTGGCATAGGCGGTATTCCCAACCGTGAGCGCATCCACGCCGGCCGCCACTGGATTCTCACCGATGGCAAAGCGCGTATCTGCGGTTGGCCGGAGGCGTAGGCCATAGGCAAAGTCGGGGATGTTGATGGTCACGACTGTACTAGCAGAGGCCAGCGTATACCGACCTCCGGTGAGCTTTGCCGTGACTGCATCCGGCTTGAGGCTGATACTGCCGGACCCGCCGCCGCCCGTGCCAGTGGCCTCGCTGAATGTACCGTCAAGATTGTCCTTGAGTGCGACCTTGACCAGGGTTCCGGTTGTCGTCGATCGCCAGTATGAGGTATCTGCCATAGCAGCTCCTTTAGGGTGTCCAACCCGGAACGGGCTTGACCTTCAAAAACGTATGGTCCTCTTTCTGGACATAGGCATAGTAGAGATACCCATCGGGCCATACCTGGAACTCACCTAAAGCGTAGTACTCGTCAGGGTCGTAGGCCCATATCACGGTGCTCTTGCCGTCCGGCGTCTGTTTCCAGACCAGCCCGCCGACGCCGCTATTCGGCCTGGTCGCGGCGAAGATGACGCCAGCGCCGTCCATCACTACTTGCGGGTTTTCGAGATGGGCCGTGTTGCCGTCCGGTAGTCTGACCACGATCGGCTCGGTCGGTGCAGCCTGGGTACCCATGACCCACGCAAGCCAAATGACGACGCCGCCCCAACTCAGAAGGACAGGATACACAAGTCGTATCATGTTGGCTCCTGCACACCTTCCATTGCTCGCGCAATATCATGGAGCATCTGGTAGGTTTGCTGTAATTCATAGGCTGTCATGGCGCCGATCAAGGTATAGTATTCCTCCCAATCCCGCCGCTTCCATGCACGAATAATCGTCATTAGTCTCGCCAGGCTGATCATGCTATCCGGTCCTCTGCACACACGATCGATGGACAAAGCCGATGCCAGCCGCGTGATGCAACCAGATCGGATCGGCGCCAACCGGATCGCCTATCTTGACCGTATCGGATTGGAAGGTATCGCCGTACGGAATGACCGCCGCGCCGTCGAGCGCAACCGGAGACTTCGTGGAGGGTTCCTCCCGCACGTTCGCCCCGTCTGAGGCGATGACGCGCCACCATGCCACAAGCGGCTCATCCATCTGTGCCATGGTTGCGAACTCGTGAGCACGCGTCAGGATCTGGACGATGGTTGCACCGAGCGGGTCTGACTTGCGGCCGGCTGGCGTGGCCACCTGTTTATGCGTGACATCGTAGTGACCGCTGAGATTGATACCGAGGTCAGCCCAGATCGCAACTGCCAGGAGTGCAGCTGCATCGATCTGGACACTGGTGCATGGGGTACCATCGTTCGGCCCGTCGAGTTCTATGCCGACCGTAATCGCGTTCACATCGGTATAGGTCACGTTGTCTACGGTCCACTGCGCTTTGCCGGCGTGCCATGCGGTGTAGGCGTCGTAATCGACATACTCAAAGATCG
>Ga0137455_1000301_pt1 | contig 12921 bp, 12 predicted proteins | sample EasRivERMGT600_2_FD_102334 | JGI IMG/M metagenome (GOLD analysis project Ga0137455, IMG submission 102334) | Soil microbial communities from meander-bound floodplain in the East River, Colorado, USA - East River MetaG ERMGT600_2 | ecosystem: Environmental > Terrestrial > Soil > Floodplain ... | reverse complement strand
GGCGGCGCGCGAGCGCGCGCTCGAGATGGTGCGCAAGCGCGCCAAGGGCGACGTGCTCCAGCAGATCGGCGAGATGGAAAACCAGCTTGCCCTGGCGCAGCTCGCGCACGCCGACTGGATAGCCTGCGCGGTCGAAGGCAAGCCGGGGCGCGAGTCCACCAGCCGCTCGATGGTCGACAGGACGCTGGTTGCGCGGGGCGTGCTCGGCACGGTCGATGCGGCCATGAACGCGGCGGGTGGCGCGGCGTTCTTCCGCCGGCATGGGCTCGAGCAGCTGTTCCGCGACGCCCAAGGGGCGCGCTTCCACCCGCTGCAGGAGGGCCCGCAGCGCACGCTCAGCGCGCGCGTGGCGCTCGGCCTGGAACTCTGATTACTGGAAGTACGCGACGGGGGCCGCAGTGCCCTTGATCTGGCTGCGATGCATGCGGCGGATGGTTTCCTTGTCGAACTCGTCGCGGCGGTGCATCGTGCTGTAGTTGCTCCAGATCAGCACGTCGCCGGGTTGCCACTTGTGCTCGTAGACGTTGCGCGGCTGCACGGCGTGCTTCCACAGCTCGTCGAGCAGCTTCTCCGATTCCTCGATCTCCAGGCCCATCACGTAAGCGCGCGGGCGCCGGCCGAGGAACAGCGCCGGCTTGCCGGTGCCGGGGTCGCGGATCACCGCCGGATGCGGGTGGCCCTTCGCGGTCTTCGGGTTCGGATCGTCCACCACGCCCTTGCGCAGGTTGCCGCCGGAATCGCGCGTGCCGTCGTGCTTGATCTGCAGCGTCTTGGCGCGCTCCTTGAGCGCGGCCGGCAGGTTCTCGAACGCCGCCACCATGCTGCAGGCCCAGGTGTTGCCGCCCCAGGCGGGCAGGCGGATCGACCAGAGCATCGAGGCGATCGGCGGCACCGGCTGGTAGCTCATGTCGGTGTGCCACACCGCCTCGCTGTAGCCGAGGGCGCCGAGCGCCTCGCCCGACTTGTCCTTCTCGTTGGATACCACGTACAGGTCGGGAAAGCCGGGCACGCCCTTGCGGCCGACGCCCTGGTTGGGCGGCGGGTCGAGCTCGCCGAAGCGCTTGGAGAAGGCCTCGAACTGCGCGTCGGTCATCGCCTGCTGGCCGCGCACCAGCATGATGCCGCTCGCCTTCCACGCCGCGTGCAGCTCGGCGAAGCCGGCGCCGCTTAGCTCGGGCAGCTTGACGTCGAGGACCTCGACGCCGAAAGCGGGGGTGATCGGGCGTGTCTTGAGCGCCATGACGGCTGCCATCGCTATTCGCCTTCGATTTTCGCGCGCTTCACCACGTCGCGCCATTCGGCTATCTCGCGGTGCACGATCTTGGCGAGCTCCTCCGGCGTCGAGCTCACGCCCACCGCGCCCTGCTCGAGCAGCTTGGCGCTGATGTCGGGCCGCACCGCGATCGCCGCGATCTCCTTCTGCATGCGCGCGATGACCTCGTCCGGCGTCTTGGCCGGCGCGAACACCGCGTACCAGGAATCGACCTCGTAGTCCTTCAGGCCGGTGGCCTCCGCGATGGTCGGCACGTTGGGCAGGATCGGCGTGCGCTTCTTGGTGCTCACGGCGAGCGGCCGCAGGCGGCCGGCGCGCACCTGGCCCATCGCCGCCGGGATCGAGACGATCAGCAGCGGCACGTCGCCCGCCATCGTAGCGGCGACTGCCGGGCCGCCGCCGCGGTAGGGGATGTGCACCATGTACGCGGTGAGCCGCATCTTCAGCAGCTCGCCCGCCATGTGGCTGGGCGAGCCGATGCCGACCGAGGCGTAATCGATCTTGCCCGGGTTCTGCTTGATGTACGTCATCAGCTCGGCGAACGTCTTGTAGGGCGTGGCCGGGTTGACTGCGAACAGCTGCGGCAGCGAGGCCACCAGCGACACCGGCCGGAAATCCTTCTCCGTGTCGAACGGCAGCTTCGGGTAGATGATCGGGTTGATCGAATGCGACGACAGCGTGAACAGCAGCGTGTGGCCGTCGGGCGTGGCGCGAGCGGCGATGCCGGTGCCGAGCGAGCCGCCGGCGCCGCCGCGGTTCTCGATGACGATCGGCTGGCCGAGCGCCTTGGCGAGCGGCTCCTGGTAGATGCGCGCGATGACGTCGGTGCCGCCGCCGGGCGGGTAGGGCACGATGAGGGTGACCGGCTTGGTCGGCCAGGCGGCGACCGGCAGCGCGGCGGCCGCGAGCAGCAGGGCGGACACGCGGATGAGCAGCTTCATGGTGTTGCTTTGCAGGGGTGCCATCCCCGCATCTTACGGCCTACCGGATAACGGGATCAATTCAGGAACTGTCCTTCCTTATTAACAATCGTCAGGTCGACGAAGCGCGAGCCGTTGTGGCTTTCCCCGCCGTAGTCGATCCAGAAGTCGCCCAGGTCGACTTTCAGCCCGTCGAGCGCGCGTGTCAGCCGCTCGCGCGTGGGCTGCAGCCCGGCGCGCTTGAGGCCCTCGATCAGGGTGCGGCCGGCGATGTAGCCTTCCAGGCTGGTGAAGGAAATCTGCGACTTCGGAAAGCTGGCGCCGTAGTCGCGCTGGTAGTCCTTGACCACGCGCACGTTGCGCCTCGTCGGCAATGGCACGACCTGGGCGAACACCTGGCCCTGGGCGAGCTGGCCGAGATCCTTCACCATCAGCTTGCTGTCGACGAAGGAGACGATCCAGAACGGCGTCGAGTTGCCGAGCCTGCGCGCCTCGCGCGTCAGCGCGGTGAGCGGCACGTTGTTCGCCAGCGCGAGCAGCACCTCGGGGTTGGCCGCGGCCAGGACCTTCGCCTGCTCCTTCACCTCCGGCGAGGTGCGGTCCACCCCGATCAGGACCGCCGGCTTCAGGCCGTGCTGCGCCAGCAGCCTCTCGACCAGCGGCACGTTGACCGCGCGCGCGTCGTTCAGGTAGGCGAAGCCGATGCGCTTGTGGCCGGTCATCACCAGCTGCCTGACCATCGCGTCGAGCTCGTCGTCGTAGCTGGCGCGCACGGTGAAGATGTACGGGTCGTACTTGTACAGCGCCGGGGTGCCCGAGAACGGCCCGATGAACGGGATCTTCGCCTCGGCGGCGATCTTCGCGCCGGCCACCGAGCTCGGCCGCGAGATGAAGCCGAACAGCGCCACCACCTTGTGCTCGTTGATCAGGCGCAGCGCGTTCTCCTTCGCGCGCGCTTCGTTGCCGGCGTCGTCGAGCGTGATCAGCTCGATGCGCCGGCCGTTGATGCCGCCCTGCTTGTTGATCTGCGCGAAGGCGGCGAAGCCGCCGTCGCGGATGTCCTTGCCGAAGTCGGCCTGGCTGCCGGTGAGCGCGGCCGACTGTCCGATGAGGATCGGCTGCGCGCTCGCCGCAGGCGCAAGCAGCGCCGCGGCTCCCGTCAAGAGCGCCGCAGCCAGTGCCGCAGAGTTTCTTATGGTCACGACTTTTCTCCCTCCGTGACCAAGACAGCCCACTGAGCCCGGAGCGCGCTACGCCCCCGGCGCAGCCCGGCTGCCTTGGCGCTTTCGCTTTAGGCCCGTGGCTTTGCGTCCCGGACTTTCGTCCGGTTTGCCCTTGTCAAGAAATGCAAGGTAGCGCCCCATATTGCAGCCGTCGACGCCGTTTCCGGAGGTGATTTGTCACATCCCGGCTCAAGATCGGATAGCGGGACAAACTGGAATAAAAAAAGCCCCGTGGAATAAAAAAAGCCCCGCGCCACGAACGACGCGGGGCCCCAGGAACCGGAAGAAGCTAGATGCGGGCGCAGCCGAAGCGCGCGCGCAAGGCGGCCATGCCGTCGCTGTCGTCGTTGATGCTGGACGCGGCGCCTTCGTAGACGCCGGTCTCCTTGACCAGCGCCACGCGGTAGCTCTCGAGGGATTGCGACAGCGCCTTGCAGGCCTCCGGCGTCTCGCCGAGGCGGTTCTGCGCGCCGGCAAGCTGCATCGTGGCCTGGCTCAGGGCGCGATAGTCCTGCGCCACGACCAGGTCGGGCAGGGAAGCCGACAGCCCGGCGGCCAGCTCGCGGTCGCTGCCGACGTCCGCCGAGGCGAAAGAGGCGCGGCCCAGGACGAGGAACAGGCCGAGCACCACGGTGTACTTTGCGATTCTGAACATTTGCCTTCTCCCTTTTCCGTTTGGCCCGGCTGTCGGGAAGCCGACATGCGCTGTCGGTTTTTCCTGAGGTTTCCCGCCTACTAGTTCACGTACCGGGCGCTTCGCGGGGACCTGAGGGAGAAGGAGCAACAGGGGTGCCAGAGCCCGCTTTTCGCGGGCCCCTTTCTGCAAGCATTTGCTGGATTCCCTGGCAGTTTCTTACCAGGGAAGGGGCACTTTCAGAGGCCCGGCTCGAGGTCGCCGACCCACTTCAGCAGCTCGAGGAACGGCTGCGTCGAGACCTCCTGGAAGCCGGTGACGACGCCTATCTTCTTCAGCACCACGCGCCCGCCGTCGCTGTCGGCGAGCGCCACCAGCGCGCCGCGCACCGCGGCGAGCTGCGTGTCGCTGATCTGCGGCGAGGCGATCATCGGCATGTTCGGCAGGTCGCCGCTGCGCGCGATCACCCGGTGGCCGTTCTTCTCCCAGCTGCGTCCCACGCCGGAGATGGCGTTCACCACGCCGACGTCGAAAAACTCGTTCTCCATCGACCAGCCGATCGCCGCCTGGTCGCGCATCGAGCGCACCTTCTCGTTCGCCATGTTGACGCTGGCGTCGCGCAGCATGGCATTGGCCACGCGCCATATGTAGGAGTACTGGTCGGGCGTCAGGATGGTCTTGCCCCTGACCTCCTTGAGGGCGCGCAGCGGCGAGTTCTTGTGCACGATGAACAGCGTGCGCGCCGCCTCCTTCGCCATCACCACCGGACGGTAGCCGAAGTCGCGGATCGCCTCCGAGGGCAGGTCGGCCGGCCGCGAGAGCAGCAGGGCGTACTCCTGTTTCCTGAGCGAGATCTTCAGCTTCTTCGGGTCGCGCACCGCGACCACGATGACCGGCGCGCGCAGCTGCTTCTCCACCACGTCGGTCAGCTCCTGGTAGCGGAACAGGGTCTCGCTCGCGTCGGAGTTGCCGGCGGCGCCCTCGTTGATGGCGATGAACAATCTGGCCTGCTGCGGCGCCTCTTTTTTTGCCGCGGCCTTCTTTGCCGCCTGCGCGCAGGCGCCGCCGGCGAAGCCCAGCGCGACCAGGACCAGGAACGGCCGCAGGAATTCCGCTTTCATTTGCTCTCCCATCTGGTGCGTTCTTCCGGCGTGGCGTAGTCGAACCCGTGCTTGCGGTACACCGCGGCGGCCGCGTCGCTGCGGATGAACTCGATCCAGGCCGCGGCCGCGGCGCGGTGCCTTGCGTCGCGGACCAGCGAGATCGCCAGCGCGTCGCGGAAGTTCCCCTCGCTCGGCAGGGCGACGTAGTCGAAGTGCTCCGGCATGCGGCGCTTGAGGTATTCGCCGAAGTGGTAGTACATCGGTGCGACGTCGGCCACGCCGTCGTAGATGAACTGCGGGTTTTCGCGGTGGTGCACGGCGAGCGGCGAGGTTGTGCTGGCCTTCTTCAGGAGCAGATCGGGGAAGCCGGCCCCGGCCTGGGCGCGCAGGGTGGTCGAGTAGCTCTCGAACGAGGCCGGCTCGCGCGCCGGCGACGACAGGGCGACGCGCACGTCCTCGCGCGCGAGGTCGGATAGCCCGCGGATGTTCTTCGGATTGCCGTTGCGCACCAGCAGCACGACGCCGCGGTTGCGCGCGTACACAGACCAGCGCTCGACGAACTTGGCTGCCTGCAGGCGGCGCTGCTGGCGCGGGCCGGTCATGAATACGTCGGGCCACAGCCGGTCGGGCCGCACGTCGATCCACAGGTTGCCGAGCGCGAGCTGGCCGGACTGCATGGCGTCGATCAGGCGTCCCGGCGGCGTAGTGGCGTAGAAAACGCGGTCAGCCTTCACGGCGGTTCGCTTGGGCTGGGCGGCAAGCCACGTGCGGAACTCGCCGATCAGCTCCGGCAGCACCATGTACTGGTTGCCCGCCATGAAGATCACCAGGTCGGGGTCCTGCACGCTGCCGTGGAAGTCGAGCACCAGGTTCGACTTCTCGGATACGTAGATGGCGGCTTTCGGCACCAGCGCCGTCGGCAGCTCGGCCGGCCATGGCAGCCGCGGGTTCGCCTGGGCGAGCGAGCTGCCTAGGCACAGCAATGCAACTGCGATCCTGATCACGCCCGCATCTTGAGTGGCACAATGTCCCGGCGCCGGTGGTTTGTCACGCTGCGGGACGCGCCGATAAGGGTTTCGGACTCCGGGGTAACAGAATGAGACGCGGGGGTAAATGAGCCAGCTGAATCTCGCCGCAGGGCTGGCGGGTAGCGTCGAGATCGTGGTCGGCGACGAGCACACCGCGCCGCGCGTCGGCAGCGGCAAGGTTGCGGTGCTGGCGACGCCGGTGATGATCAATCTGATCGAGGCCGCCGCGCTGGCGGCGATCGAGCACCTGCTGCCCGAGGGCTACCAGAGCCTGGGGACGGTGCTCAACATCCGGCACATCGCGGCCACTCCGGTCGGCATGAAGGCGAGGGCGCTGGTCGAGGTGGGGAAGGTGGAAGGCCGCACGGTTCACTTCAGCGTGGAATGCAGGGACGAAAAGGAATCGATCGGCGACGGCACGCACCAGCGCGTGGTGGTGAACGTCGCCAAGTTCGCTCAACGGGTGCAGCGCAAACTGGAGCAGCCATGAAAAAGACCGCATTGACAGTGCTTGCCGCAGCCATGCTCGTCGCAGCCGGGTGCCAGCAGGACCCGGTGCGCGGCGCGGGCGCGCCGCAGTTCAAGGTCGACCCCTACTGGCCCAAGCCGCTGCCGTCGAACTGGATCCTCGGCCAGGTGGCCGGCATCGCGGTCGACAAGGACGATCGCATCTGGATCGTGCACCGGCCCGCCACGCTGGTCGACGACGAGAAGGGCGCGCTGGCGAGCCCGCCGTCGACCAAGTGCTGCACGCCGGCGCCGCCGGTGCTGCAGTTCGACGCGCAGGGCAACCTGCTGCGCAGCTGGGGCGGCAAGGGCAGCGGCTTCGACTGGCCCGAGAGCGAGCACGGCATTTTCGTCGCCGCGGACGGCACGGTCTGGCTCGCCGGCAACGGCGCGAAGGACCAGCAGATCCTGCAGTTCACGCCGGAGGGGAAGTTCCTGCGCCAGCTCGGCAAGCCCGGCGCCGTCGGCGGCTCCAACAGCGCGGGCGAGCTCGGCCGGCCGGCGCACATGGTGATCGACTCGGGCGAGCTGTACGTCGCCGACGGCTACGCCAACAGGCGCATCGTGGTGTACGACGCGGCCACGCTCGCCTACCGGCGCCACTGGGGCGCCTACGGCGAGCGGCCGCACGACGACAAGCTCGCGCCCTACGACCCGCGCGTGGCGCTGGCGCGCTCGTTCGGCAACCCGGTGCACTGCGTGCGCGTCTCGGGCGACGGCTTCGTCTACGTGTGCGATCGCGCCAACGACCGCATCCAGGTGTTCGAGAAGAACGGCAAGTTCGTCAAGGAGTACCGCGTCGAGCAGCAGACGCTGGCGCAGGGCTCGGTGTGGGACCTGGTGCTGTCGGAAGACCGCGGCCAGCGCTACATCTTCGTCGCCGACGGCGCGAACAACCAGATCGTGGTGGTCGACCGCGCCAGCGGCGAGACGCTGTCGCGCTTCAGCCGCGGCGGGCGCATGGCGGGCGAGCTGAAGTGGGTGCACAACATGGCGATCGACTCGCGCGGCAACCTGTATACCGCGGAGGTCGGCACCGGTCGCCGCGCGCAGAAATTCCAGCGCGTCGAGTAGCGCGACTCCGACTTGATGCCCGCGCTCTTCCCGACGCGGGCCCACTTCTCCAGCTCCGCGGCGATCAGCGCGCGGAATTCCGCCGGCGTGCCGCCGGACGGGTCGGCGCCCTGCGCGGCGATCTGCTCGCGCACCTTCGTGTCGGCCAACGCCGCGCGCAGATCGCGCGAGAGGCGCTCGATCGCCTCGGCGGGCGAGCCGCCGGTGGCGAACACGCCGTACCAGGTCCACATCTCGTAGCCAGCCACGCCCTGCTCGGCTACGGTCGGCAGCTCTGGCGCCGACGGCAGGCGCTGGGGCATGGCGACACCGAGGATCCGCACCTTGCCAGCCCTGGCCAGCGGCAGCGCGGGCGGCAGGGCGGAAAAGATCATGTCGACCTGGCCGCCGACTACGTCGTTCAGCGCCTGCGCGTTCCCCTTGTAGGGCACATGCAGCAGGTCGACGCCGGCGAGCAGCTTGAACAGCTCGCCACCGAGGTGCAGCGTGGTGCCGTTGCCGGATGAAGCGTACGTCAGCTTTCCGGGGCGTGCCCGGGCGAGCGCGATCAGCTCGGCGACGTTCTGCGCCGGAACCTGCGAGCTGACGACCAGCGCGCTGGCCGCGACGCCGACCAGTCCAACGGGCGCCAGGTCGCGCACCGGGTCGTAGGGCAGCCTTGCATTGAGCGCCGGTGCGATTGTGTTGGTGCCGGTCGAGCCGAGCATCAGCGTGTACCCGTCCGGCGCCGCGCGCGCGGTGGCTTCCGCGGCGATCACGCCCGAAGCGCCGGGGCGGTTCTCCACCACGACAGGCTGACCGAGGGATTCGCTCAGCTTCTGCGACACGATGCGCGCCAGGAGGTCGTTGGCGCCGCCCGGCGGAAAGCCGACCAGCATGCGCAGCGGCTTCGACGGGTAGCCCTGCGCGCGGGCGCCGCCGAGCGGGGCCGCGCAGAGCAGCGCCGCGCACAGCAGCGCCGCGGCGGCGAGCCGCGGCTTCACGCCAGCGCCTTGGCGACGATCTCGCCGACGTCCTTTGAGAGGCCCTTTGTGTCGCGCACGCGCTCGAGCGCGGCGCGCGCGTGCGCCTGCCTGCCGTCGTCGAACTTCTTCCAGCGGTCGAAGGCGCGCGCCATGCGCGCCGCGACCTGCGGGTTGAGCGCGTCGAGGGCGATCACCTGGTCGGCGAGGAACGCGTAGCCGCCGCCGTCGGCGGCATGGAAGCGCACGTGGTTGGCGCCGAAGACGCGGATCAGCGCGTAGACCCGGTTCGGCACCTTGAGGTCGAAGGCGGAGTGGCCGAGCAGCTCGCGCACGCGCGCCAGCGTGCCGGGCAGGCGCGAGCCGGCCTGCACGCCGAGCCACTTGTCGACCACCAGCGGCTCGTCTTTCCACCTGGCGTAGAAGGCGTCGAGGGCCGGCTGCCGCTCCGCGCAGTCCAGGTTGGCGAGCACGCCGAGCGCCGCCATCGAGTCGGTCATGTTGTCGGCGGCCTTGAACTGCTCGTAGGCGAGCGGCGACATGCCCAGCTCACCGAGATAGCCGAGGCAGAGATTGCGCAGCGCGCGCTTGCCTGTGGAGGCTGCGTCGGGGGAATACGGGCCTTTGCCTTTCAGGCTCTCGTACGCCTTCAGCAGATCGTCCTTCAGCGCGACGGCCAGCGAGCGGCGCAGCGCGTTTCTCGCGTCGTGCAGGCGGTCCGGGTCGACCACCGCCATCTGTTCGGCGAGAAAGGTCTCGGAGGGCAGCGCCAGCGCTTCCGCGGCGAACGCGGCGTCCGGGTGCGCGAGCAGCGTGCGCGCCGCGCCGAGGAAGGCGGGCGAGGGCTTGCCGCTCCGCTCGAGGATCGTCTCGGCGGCGAGCCGCTGGCCGGACTCCCAGCGGTTGAACGGGTCGTCGTCGTTCGCCATCAGGTGCAGCAGCTCGGCCTCGGTGTACGAGTACTTGAGGATCACCGGCGCCGAGAAGCCGCGCAGCAGGGATGGCACCGGTTTGCTTTTCAGATTTTCAAATACGAACTTCTCCTCCGCACGCTCCAATGACAGCAGCTCCTCCCGGTCCCCGATCTTGACTGCGAAGGGGATGTGAAAAGGCGGGGTCATCGACTGCTTGACTGTGAGCGTGTACGTGCCGCCCTCGAACGAGCCCCGCACGTCGAGAACCGGCGTGCCGGCGACGTCGTACCAGCGCTTGAACTGCGTGAGGTCGATGCCCGAGGCATCCTGCATCGCCTGGACGAAGTCGTCGCAGGTGACGGCGTGCCCGTCGTGGCGCTTGAAATACAGGCGCATGCCGGCCTGGAACTTCTCCTCGCCGAGCAGGGTGTGCTGCATGCGCACCACCTCCGCGCCTTTCTCGTAAACCGTCATGGTGTAGAAATTGCGGATCTCTACATAGGACTGCGGCCGCACCGGGTGCGCCATCGGGCCGGCGTCCTCGGGGAATTGCGACGAGCGCAGGCCGCGCACTTCCTGGATGCGCGTGACGGGCCGCGAGTAGGTGTCGGCGCCGTACTCCTGGTCGCGGAACACCGTCAGGCCCTCCTTCAGCGAGAGCTGGAACCAGTCGCGGCAGGTGACGCGGTTGCCGGTCCAGTTGTGGAAGTACTCGTGCGCCACCACGCGGTCGATGTTCAGGTAGTCGACGTCGGTAGCGGTGTCGGCGCGGGCCAGGACGTACTTGGTGTTGAAGATGTTGAGGCCCTTGTTCTCCATCGCGCCGGAGTTGAAGTCGCCGACGGCGACGATCTTGTACTCCTTGAGGTCGAGCTTGAGGCCGAAGCGCTTCTCGTCCCAGGCGATGGCGCGCTTCAGGCAGTCCATCGCCCAGCCCGCCTGGTCGAGCTTGCCGGGTTCGACGTAGATATACAGCCCTTTGTCTTTATATTTTTCCTGAAGAACTTCAAGATCCGCGGCGACCAGCGCGAAGAGGTACGAAGGCTTCGGGAACGGATCCTCGAAGCGCGCCCAGTGACGGCCGCCGGCTTCTTCTCCCCTGCCGATCTCGTTGCCGTTGGAAAGCAGCACCGGGTACTTGCCGCGCTCGGCATGCACCGTGGTGGTGTACTTCGCCATCACGTCGGGCCGGTCGAGGAACCAGGTGATGCGGCGGAAGCCCTGCGCCTCGCATTGCGTGACGTAGCCGTGCCTGGTCGCGTACAGCCCCTCGAGCTTGGTGTTCTTCTGCGGGCGGATGCGGGTGACCGTCTCCAGCGTGAAGCGATCCGGCGCCTCGGCGATGGCAAGCTGCTCGGCGCTCACCGTGTGCTTCGGCTCTTTCCCGTCCAGGAGAACCGAGAGCAGCTCGAGCTCGTCGCCGTCCAGCAGCAGCGGGCCGGGAGCGTTGCGGCGGACCTGCAGCCTTGCGCGCACCAGCGCGTGGTCGCCGCGGATGTCGACGTCCAGCTCGACGCTCTCCACGCTGAAGGCGGGCGGCGTGTAGTCCTTGAGGTGGATCGCGTTGGCCTGGGCTTCTCTCATGCTCCCTATTTTAGTGGTGCAGCGGGCCCGCTCCGCCCCGGCGTGGTGCAGCGCTGCGGCCGCCCGGCCCTGATTTGCAAGGGGAATTTTCTGGCATGCGACTTGCGAAACGATCACCGGGAGGTGAAAGGGAGCGAGTGCGGGTTCTGGTCGTCGACGAATCGCCGGAGCGGGCGGAGCTGCTGCGCGAGGGATTGCTGCGCGCCGGCCACGAGGTCACCGCGACGCTTTCGTCGTCGCTCGCCATGCTGAAGACCATCGAGGAGCTCAAGCCCGACGTCATCGTCATCGACACCGATTCGCCGAGCCGCGACGTGCTCGAGCATCTGGTGTTCGTCAGCCAGCACACGCCGCGCCCGGTGGTGATGTTCGCCAGCGACGACGCGCCCGAAACCATCCGCGCAGCGACGCGCGCCGGCGTTTCCGCCTACGTGGTGGACGGCCTCGACGGCAACCGCATCAAGGCGATCGTGGAAGCGGCGGTGGCGCGCTTCGAGGAGTACCAGGCGCTGCGCACGCAGCTTGCCGAGGCCAACCTCAAACTCGCCGAGCGCAAGCTGGTGGAGCGGGCGAAGGGCCTGCTCATGAAGAGCCGCGGGCTCGACGAGGACGCCGCGTACGCGGCACTGAGAAAGATGGCGATGGACCGCAAGCTCAAGCTCGCGGAAGTGGCGCAAAGAGTCGTCGACGCCGCGGACCTTCTCGGTGCATAGGGCGCTGCGGCGCACCATCCGGGTGCGTCACTGTATGAGGTCTTACTCGCAAGCCCTTGTTTTCATAAAGATCCATTGCTGGCATATCGCTTGCGTATAAGAGTCTGAGCGGGCGCAACGGCGCGCCCGATGTCTACGAACGAAGGCGTTCGGAAATTTCGCGCAAGCGGAAGTCCGAACGCCTTTTTGTTTTCGAAAGGGATGCGATGAAGAAGCGGGATTTCCTGAAAGTAGCCGGAGCCGGAGGCCTCATGAGCTTGGTGCCGGAAAGCGTGCGCGTCGGCGCGTGGGCGCAGGGCTCGGACGCGCCCGAGAAGAAGGAAGTGAAGATCGGCTTCATCCCGCTCACCGACTGCTCCTCGGTGGTGATGGCCTCGGTGATGGAGTTCGACAAGAAGTACGGCATCAAGATCGTGCTTTCCAAGGAGGCCTCCTGGGCGGCGGTGCGCGACAAGCTGGTGAACGGCGAACTCGACGCGGCGCACGTCCTCTACGGCCTGATCTACGGCGTGCAGATGGGCCTGGGCGGGCCGAAGAAGGACATGAACGTGCTGATGAGCCTGAACCACAACGGCCAGGCGTTCACCCTGTCGCGCAAGCTCTACGACAAGGGAGTAAGGGATGGTTCCTCTTTAAATAAATTGATAAAAACCGAGAAAGGCGAATATACGTTCGCCCAGACCTTTCCCACCGGCACGCACGCCATGTGGATCTATTACTGGCTCGCGGCGCACGGCATCCATCCGTTCCAGGACGTGAAAACCATCGTCGTGCCGCCGCCGCAGATGGTGGCCAACATGCGCGTCGGCGCCATGGACGGCTTTTGCGTCGGCGAGCCGTGGAACTACCGCGCCATCATGGACAACATCGGCTTCACGGCGAACACCACGCAGGACCTGTGGTAGGACCACCCGGAGAAGACTCTGGGCTGCACCGCCGAGTTCACGGCGAAATATCCCAACACCGCGCGTGCGATGACCGCCGCG
>Ga0137455_1000300_pt1 | contig 12924 bp, 11 predicted proteins | sample EasRivERMGT600_2_FD_102334 | JGI IMG/M metagenome (GOLD analysis project Ga0137455, IMG submission 102334) | Soil microbial communities from meander-bound floodplain in the East River, Colorado, USA - East River MetaG ERMGT600_2 | ecosystem: Environmental > Terrestrial > Soil > Floodplain ... | reverse complement strand
GGGGCGGAGCGCCGCGGCCGCGGGATTCCTGCTTGAAGTCACCGCCGCTCGCCTCGAGTCCGATTGGGGCCGCTTCTCCGATCTGATCGAGTGGACGTGCGTGCAGTTGCGGACCACCGCGACGCCGACCGAGTTCGAGCGCTCGTGGCACGCCGCGTCTCACGCGCTCGCCGGTCGCGCGCGGGCCCGCCAGTGGCTGCTCGGCCTGACTCCGCGTTTGCCGCATCAGAAACCGGCGCCCGAACGAAAACTGCAGCCAAACGAGCGTCCGCCGGCCACGCATCTGATGCATGCGATCGAGCGGTTCCCAGACGATCCGCACTTTCAGCTGTCGCGCGTCGTCGCCTGGACGTGGGGCCGCGACGGCGAGCCAATCAGGAACGTGAGAGTGCGGGACGATGATGATCAGCGGCGTCCGTCGCGGGCGCCGCAATTGGAAGCGATCGTCACGCTCGAGCCGTTGACGGCGGTGCCGGACGTGGCGGCGGAAGCGTGGATCCGTCTTGGCATGGTGCGTTTCACGACGGGTGATTTCGGCGCCGCGTTGCGAGCATTCGAGACGGCGCAACCGATCGCGACCGAAACGTCGATGAAGTATCTCGCCTACTTCAACGCTGCCCGCGCGCTCGAGGGATTGCAGCGCGTCGATGATGCGATGCGCGCGTATCAGCGGGCGCTGGAGATCGTGCCGGATGCCGAATCCGCCACCGTCGCGTTGACGAGCCTTCAATTCATGCGCGACGACCGCGACGTCGCAGTTTCTGCGATCAACCGTGTGTTCAATCGCAAACCTGGTCCTGCGGATCCGGGCCGTCTGATCGGCTACGGCAGTTTCCTGCGCTGGGACAGGCTAAAAACTGCCATGCGCGCTGCCTTGAAACGGGACAAATTGTGACAAGGGGCCGGGGATCTTTTTTGGTGGCCGCGTTGCTGGCATTTGCGGCGATCGAAATGCCTCGACTCGACGCGAAGCAGGCAGTCTTTCGCGCGCGAACGGAATCGGTCGCGATCAGCGCATCCGTCAAACGCGGCAACACTCCTGTCGCCAATCTCACCGCGAACGACTTCAGGCTCACCGACAACGGCGTGCCACAGTCGGTCGAAGCCGTGACGATCGAATCGGTGCCGCTTGATGTCACGCTCTTCATGGACACGAGCGGCAGCACCGCCGGCGCGCTCGATCGCATGAAGTCAAACGTGATCACGATCGCGAAGATGCTGCGTCCGGACGATCAGTTCCGGTTGATGACGATCGGTTTGTCGGTGGACACGCCGGTGCCGTGGCAGCGAGCCGGCAGCCCGATCTCCCTCGACATGAAGGCGGTGCCTGGCATCTCGCTCGTCTACGACGCGCTCTTCGTCGCGTTGACGCACACGCCGGCGACGGGCCGCCGCCATTTGATCGTCGCGATGACCGATGGCGAGGATTGCGGGAGCCTGCTCGATGGGGCGCGCGTCCTTGATGCGAGCGGACGATCCGAAGCCGTCCTGCATTGGATCTACGTGAGCAACCAGGGCGACTTCGATCAGTTGAGCATCCCGGCGTGGTGCACGCCTACTGATGCGCGTGAAGTCGACTTCGTCGCGCAGAGCGCGGCACGTACCGGCGGCGACTCACATCGATCGCGGTTCGGCGATGCCGCGGTCCGGACCTTCGCGCAGATCCTGGATGAGTTCCGACAGAGCTACGTCCTGCGATATTCGGCACAGGGCGTGAAGAGTAGCGGCTGGCATACGGTCGCCGTGCAAGTGCCTGCGCAACCGGCACTTACCATCAAGGCGCGCTCAGGCTATTTCGGCGCGCCATAAAAAGATCCGCGGTCCCTTTTCCCCGTCCCCGAGTGGTCTACTTCCAGGTCACTTCCATGCCGAAGAAGTGCAGGAACACCTGCCGGGCCGGTTTGTTCTTCGGATTCTGTTGCGGGCTGCGGATGTAGAAATCGATCTGCTGCGCCGCGGGATTCACCTCGCCGGCCGGACCCTTCTTGCCGGCCATCGGGTAATTCACCTTCAGCGTCTTTCGATCGCGGATGCCCTGCGTGATCATGAAGTGCATCTCGTAGTCCTGGTAGAGCGGCTTGCCGTTGAGCGTCGCGTGGCCGAATCCCCAGCCGGCCAGATACACGAACGTCTTCGGCCAGTTATTGTCGCCGCACCCTGAATCGGTGCCGTGCTCGTGCAGGAAGCCGACGATGCCGCCGTTCTGGCACGGGTTGAATTCGTTGACGCGATCGAGCGCGAGCACGAGATCGCCCTCGGGAATTCTCACGCGCACTTCGAACTTGCCGGTGTTGGTCAGGTCGTTGACATCGATCTCCGCGGTTCCCGCCACCGGCTTGACGGTCGCGGCCGCGTTGTCCAGGTGATCCCAGCCTTCCGGATCGTCCAGCCCGCCGACCATGTAGAGGCGATTCGCCGACATCACGTAATGCCCGTCATAGAGGTCGTGCTGATCCGGCGCGAACATGGTGATCGCCGCGCCGGGTTGCTGACGCGGGTTGGGCGCCTGCTGCGCCGCCATGGCTGTGGCCGTGAGAACGAAAACGAGTATCAAGCTCTTCCGCATCGGCATCCTCCGAAAACGTTTGATCCTACCCCGCCGCCTTGACAGCGGCAACAATCGTACTGTTGTATGTAACAGTTGTTACATCATAAATCCAGCGCTTTCTGGCCGCTCTGCGCCGCCGGATTCCTCGCCTACGGCAGCTACGCGATGTGCCGCACGCCGCTGCTGCCGCTGCTCGCGCGGCAGCTGGGCGGCACGCCGGAAACGATCGGCGTCGTCATGGCGGCATCGACCGTCACCGGCGTCATCCTCAAGATGCCGGCGGGCGCCTGGTCCGATGTGCTCGGCCGCGCGCCGCTGTTGCTGGTCGCCGCCGGCGTCTTTACGCTGCTGCCCTTCACCTACCTCGCCGTCGGATCGCTCGCGGCGTTGATCGCCGTGCGTTTCGTACACGGCTCGGCGACGGCGATCATGGGGCCGGTGATGTCGGCCACGATCTCCGACGTCGCGCCGGCCGATCGTCGCGCCACGTGGCTCAGCACCTACTCGACAATCCAGGGCGCCGGCCAGGCGATCGCGCCGGTGCTGGCCGGATTCCTGATCGCCCGCGGCCGCTTCGATGTCGCGTTCGTGATCGCGGGGTGCACGGCGGCGATCGCGCCGCTGCTGATCGCGCGCGCCGTGCGCGCGGTGCCGTCGACCGCCGGCCTGCCTCGATCGCGAATGCGGCTGAGGCACGGCATTCTCGAGGTGCTGCGGGAGCGGCGCATCCTCGTCGCCAGCGTGACGCATGCCGCGTACTTCATGATCAACGGCACGCTCAACGCGTTCCTCCCGCTGTTCGCGCAGGATCGCATCGGCCTGACCGCGATCGAGATCGGCTGGCTGTTCGGCATGCAGACGGTGACAACGCTGGCGATTCGACCGGTGATAGGCATGGCATCCGATCGGCTCGGCCGGCGCGGAGCGATCGGCGCGGGACTGCTGGCGTGCGCCGTCAGCGTGCTCGGCATCTCCATCGCCACGTCGCGGGCGGAGCTGTACACCGCGGTGTTGATGTACGCGGCCAGCGTCGCCGTGACGACCGCGGCGACGAATGCCTACATCACGGACGTCGCGCCCAAGGCCCGCTTTGGCGCCGCACACGGCGTCTTCGGCACCATCTATGACATCGGCGACGCCGGCGGGCCGCTCGCCGGCGGACTCATGGTCGCGGCGTTCGGCTACGGCGCCACCTTCCGGACGATGGCGCTGGTCGCCGCTACGGCCGCACTGACCTTTCTCTGGTTCTCGCGAACGACTGGGAATGCGAAACAATGACCCATGGTCGCAAGGCTCTGGCACGGTTACTGTCCAACGCGCGCGCACGCGGATGCCTATGAAGCAATGCTGAAGCCGGAGCTGTTGCCCGGCATCAGCACGAAGAAGGGGTATCGCGGCAGCCACCTGCTGCGGCGCGATCTCGGACACGAGATTGAATTCATCACGATCCTTTTCTTCGATTCGCTCGACGACATCAAGGCCATCGCCGGCGCCGACTACGAGACCGCCGTCATTCCACAGGAACGCCGGCAACATCTCTCGCGCTTCGACGCGAAGGCGACACACTACGACGCTCCCGCATCGCACGCGATCACCTTCGCCGCAAGTCGCTGACCTATTTGGGACGGATGGGCGGGCGGCGGCGGGCGACGGGCTTGGGACCCGGGACGGCGCCCCGCTGCGAGAAAGATCGGAAGAGCGCTTCGAACAGGCCGATGCCTTGCTCGAGGAGCGCGTGGTCGTCGGCGCAGGCCATCTGCAGGCCCTCGATAGCGGCGCCGACCGTGGGCGCTTCGGGCGAGCCGAACTGGTTGTCTTTCAGGTCGATGTCGTGCACCACTTGCGCGAGCCGCGTGACGGCGGCATCGTCGATGCCGAAGTGCGCGCAGAGCGTTTCGAAGGTGCAGCGCTGGCCGCGGTGCGTGAAGGCGCCGCCGAACATGTCGAACGAGACGCTGCCCGCCGGCGCAGTGTGCACGTCGGCACAGAAATCGAAGCGGGCGCCGCGATCGATGAACCGGCGAATCAGCCACGCCGACCCCATGCGATCGACGCCAGGAAGCGGCCGAGTGACCCAGAGGCGATCGGTGTAGTGAGCAGCCGTGTCGCCCGCCGTCTTCGCCGGCGCCGGTCCGCCCGAGGGGCCATCCGCCGCCGCCAGCAGCGCGAGGACGCGGTCGCGTCCCGCGGCGCCGAAGAAATCGATCTTCTCGATCGCCGCCAGCCGCTGTCGATGGCGCGTCAGGTGATCGCGCCCTCCGGGCGAGGCGCCGCGGCGCTTCGCGGCCTTGGGGGACCGCTTCACCCGCTGCAGTTCTGCCGCCAGTTCCGCGTAAGCGGTCTGCCGCGATCGCCGGAACTCCTCGACGAGCTCGGCGTCCGCGGCCGCGTCGACGGCGTCGGCCACGAACACGCTGGCCTCGCCGCCGGAGCCTTCGATCTCGACGCGCAGCCACTCGAAGTCTTCGCGCGCTTCGGCGGAATCCGGCAGGACGTAGACCGACTGCTTGAGGGCGACGGCGCCAAGCTGCTGCAGCCGGCGCCAGGTCCGGACGCGCAGATTGGACGGCGACGCCGGCAGCTGGTGCACGAGCATCAGCCAGCGGCGAGCCGAGGCGGCGGCTGGACGGCCGGCGGGCTTTGGATCAGGCTGCATCGAGGTGTAACAACTGTTGCACAGTATACACGGCGAGGGCTTTCGTCCGGCGTCGCCCTGCCGTACGATTCGAGCGTGATTCGCCACACCACCAACGCGACGACGCGGACGCGCCCGCGGTCGATGCGCGCCGATCGCGAGCCGCTCCTCGAGCGCGGCGACGAAATTGCCAGCGTCGAAACGCGGTTGCGCTACCGGATCGATCGCCTGATCGGCCAGGGCGGGTACGGCCAGGTCTACACCGCGCGGCGCGTCGGTCGATCGGCGACCGTCCCGGCCACCGTCTGCATCAAGGTCAGCCGCCGCATCGAGGCCTGGATCCGCGAGGCGTACTTCGGCCAGCTGCTCGAGGGACATCAGAGGGCGATCGCGATCTACGACGCGTTCGTGGTGATGCGCGCCGACGGGACGCCGCTCTACTGCCTCGCACTCGAGTATGCGCGGCAGGGCGATCTCAGCGCGTTCATGCAGCGCAACCGCCGCAAATGGAAGGAGACGATCGCCAGGCGCGAGATCGCCGGCATCCTGCAGGTGCTCGGCCAGCTCCATCGCGGGCAGTTGCTCCACCGCGACCTGACGCCGCTGAACGTGTTCGTCTGCGACAACACCCGTCTGAAACTCGGCGACTTCGGCATCGTCCGCGGGCAGAAGAACAAGCGCGGCATCACCGCGCGCACGCTCAACCCGTTAATGGCGCCGAGCGACATCTTCGCCGGCGCGGTCCCCAAGTGGCAGGCACGAGACGACGTGTATCAGGTCGGGCAACTGCTCGGGATGCTGATCAAGGGCGATGCAAGCGCGCGCGTCCGCGCGCCGGAAGTGCGGAAGCTGCCCTGTTCCGATCACCTCAAGGAGATCATCTATCGCTGCATCGGCGAGCGGCGGAAGCGATACGAGGGCGCCGATGAATTGATCGACGCGCTCTCGAACCCGCCGGCGCCGCTCAAGTCGGGCGCCCTGCGCACGTTGAAGGGCGCGCACCTCGCGTTTACCGGCATCTTCTCGAAGCTGCGCCGCGAGGTCGAACGCGCCGCCAAGCGCGCCGGCGCCAAGGTCCACGGCATGCCGTCGATCAAGACCACGGTGCTCGTCCGCGGCAAGCCGAACGCGTTGCAGGCCGCCGGCCGCGATGCCGGCCGCAAGCTGATGGAAATCAAGCGGCTGCGCCAGAAAGGCCACCGCATCGTGATCATCAGCGAGCCCCAGTTCTGGCGCCTGACCGGCCAGTAACACCGGGTCGTGGAACTTTCCGTTGATCCCGGACGTCGAATCGGCTATATGTCGAATATCGACATGTCGAAAGCTAAACCGGATCTGCCGTACGGCACCCTGGACCTGCTGGTCCTGAAAACGCTCGACACCATGGGCGCGCTGCACGGCTACAGCATCGCCCGCCGCATCGAGCAAATGGCCGAGCGGAGCGAGGAAAGGCGAAATAGCGGGACCCTGCGCCTGTCGCAGGGCTCCATCTATCCGGCCCTCATGCGCCTCGAGCAACAGGGCTGGATCAGCACCAAGTGGGGCGTGTCCGAGACCAACCGCAAGGTGAAGTTCTATTCATTGACCCGCGCCGGCGCCAAGCAGCTCCACGTCGAAGTCGCCAACTGGGAGCAGGCCGCGGCGCTGGTCGCCCGCATCCTCGACGCCAAGGCATGACGATCAGACGCCAGCTCGCACGCATCTTCGCGCTGGTTCGCGCCATTCGCCTCGAACGGGAGCTCGGCGATGAAGTGTGCGCGCATCTCGAGCTCGCCGAGCACGATGCGATCGCGCGCGGCCTCGACCCGGCGGAAGCGCGCCGCGACGCCTTGCGACGGTTCGGCGGCATCGAGCAGATGAAAGAAGCGCATCGCGACGATCGCAGCGTGCGCTGGATCGAGAACCTGATCAAGGACGTGCGCTATGGACTGGCATCGCTGCGGCGCGAGCCCGTGTTCGCCATCGTCGCCATCGCCGTGCTCGCGCTCGGCATCGGCGCCAACACCGCCGTCTTCAGCATCGTCGACGCGGTGCTGCTGAAGCCGCTCCCCTTCCCCAATCCCGAACGCATCGTGCGCATGTGGGAGTCGACGCCGACCGGCGTGAACTCGACGACGGCGCTCAACTTCGTGGAGCTCCGCCGGCCGTTGCATACCTTCGACGCGTTCTCGGCGGAAGTTGATGTCAACGCCACCGCGGAGATCGGCGGTGAACCGGTGCGTCTCCAGGGACGACGGGTCTCGGCCAATCACTTCGACGTCTTCGGCGTCGCGCCGATGCTCGGACGCACGTTTGCCCGGGAGGAGGATCAGCCTGGCGCCGCCAACGTCCTGATCATCAGCCACGCCGCCTGGCAGCAGCGCTTCGGCGGCGACCCGCGCATTCTCGAGCGCGACGTCCGGCTCGACGGCGTTCCGTTTCGCATCATCGGCGTCATGCCGCCCGGCGCGCTCGACCGCGATCGCCGGCGTCCGCGCATGGCCTTCGTGAGTTTCTGGAAGCCGCTGGCGCTGACGACGGAACAGCTCGAGGCCGGCTCGCATTTCCTGAATCCGGTCGGGCGATTGAAACCCGGCGTCTCGATCGACGCCGCCCAGCTCGACATGCTCGCGGCCCGCGCAGCGATCGCGGATCTGATCCCGCAGTGGAAGAAGGACTGGAGCGTCAAGGTCGAACCCTTTGACGCGGTGCTAATCGACGGCACGTTGCGTCGATCGCTCTATGTCGCGCTTGGCGCGGTCGTGCTCGTGCTGCTGATCGCCTGCGCCAACCTCGCGAACCTGCTGCTCGCTCGCGGTGCGGCACGCCAGAAGGAGATCGCATTGCGATCCGCCCTCGGCGCGAGCCGCGGCCGGCTGATCGCGCAGTTGTTGACGGAGAGCCTGGTGCTCGGACTGTTGGGCGGCCTGGCTGGCGTCGCCCTCGCCGCCGCGCTGATGCGCGCCGCGGTCCCGCTGTTGCCGGTGGCGATTCCGTTCACGGCGACGATCGCACTGGACGTTCGAGTGCTGGTGTTCGCGACGATGGTCGCACTCGTGGTGTCGGCTCTCGTTGGCCTGCTGCCGGCGCTTCGACTGTCGTCGGCGTCTGCCGCGGAAGCACTCAACCATGGTTCGCGTGGATCTTCAGGACGGCACGACGGCATTCGGCGCTCGATCGTCGGCGCCGAAGTCGCGGTATCGATCGTGCTGATCTGCGGATCGGTCCTGCTCTTCAAGAGCTTGATGCGACTGCAGCAGGTCGATACCGGCGTGCGCGCGCCAAATGTCGTGACCGCGTCGGTGGACATCGGGCGCGACAAATACCCGACGGCAGACGATGCGATCGCCTTCTACGCTCGATTGATCGAGCGCGTCGAAGCGATCCCCGGCGTCGAATCCGCGTCGGTCGCCGGCGACGTGCCGCTCGAGGGCACCGGCGGCGAGAACCTGCGCACGCCCGCGACCGGCGACACGCGACTGCTGGTGCGTTTCAAGCGCGCCGACCCCGGCTACTTTCGAACCATCGGTCTCGAGATCGTCAAGGGCCGCGGCTTCACGCGTGCCGATCGCGTCGGCTCGGCGTATGTGACGCTCATCAACGAAGCGCTCGCCAAGGATCTGAACGCCACCTTCGGCATGACCGATCCCGTGGGACAAGTCGTCGATCTGCCCGCGATTGGCTTCAACTCATCCACCGTCAGGAGGCCGATGCAGATCATCGGCATCGTCAAGAACGAGCGCGTGCAGAGCGATCTCCGCGCCGACGTGCTCGGCATCGCCTACGTGCCGATCGCGCAGGCGCCGATGCTGTGGACCAAGCTGGCCGTGCGCACACAGCTCGATACCGATGCGATCGTTCCGTCGGTGCGGGCCGCGCTGCGTGAGGTAGACGATCGGGTCGCGCTCGCGGACGTGCGCACCGTCGAACAATTGCGCGAGCTCAGCTTGTCGGGCATGAAGGAGCCGGCGTGGCTGATCGGCATCTTCGCGGCGTTATCGGCGCTACTTGCCGCGCTCGGACTCTACGGGGTGGTGTCGCACAGCGTCAGCCAGCAACAGCGCGAAATCGGCATTCGCATGGCGCTGGGCGCGCGATCGGGCGAGGTTCTGTCGATGATCGTGCGCAAAGTGCTGACGACGATCGCGGCCGGACTGGTCATCGGCCTTGGCGGCGCGTTCGCGCTGACACGCGTCACTCAAAGCCTGCTCTTCGAAGTGTCCGCGCTCGATCCGTTCGCGTTCGCCGCCGCCGCCATCGTCATGTCGGTCGTCGGCGTGACGGCCGCGATCATCCCAGCCACTCGCGCCACGCGCGTCGATCCGACGACCGCCCTACGGTCGGAGTAGGCCACAGAAACCAGGGCCACAGAAGGCACAGAGAGCTTAGAAGTACATCGACAATTCAAGACAACTCGTGCGGGGGCGGGCGTGATATTTTTTCGCGCATGAACAGCCTCCGCACGACATTCCTATTCGCCGCCGTCGTCGTGACGACCGCCTTCCTCGGTCGCCCGGCGGCCGAACCCCTCGACTCCGCTCGGGGCAGGCAAGCCAAACCCGCGGCGAACGCCCCGGCGTTCAAAGTCGATCCGAACTGGCCGCAGGAAATGCCCAATCACTGGATCATGGGCGCGGTCACCGGCGTCTTCGTCGATTCGAAGCAGCACGTCTGGGTCGCTCACCTGCCCGAGACCCTCACCGAAGAAGAACTCTACGAGGAACCCTGGAAGGTGGGGGCGGGCGTCGAAGCGGGCAAACCAAAGCCGGTACAGCTCGCTACCTGCTGCAAGGCGGCGCCCCCAATCCTCGAGTTCGATGCACAGGGCAAGCTCGTGCAGGGCTGGGGCCAGGGCTCGTTTACCGACTTCTCCGACTGGCCGCGCGAGCCGCACGGCATCTTCGTCGATCACCAGGACAACGTCTGGGTCGGCAGCTTCAACCGGCATCGCGTGATGAAGTTCACGCGCGACGGCAAGTTGCTGCTGACGCTCGGTGAGTACGAGAAGACCGGCGGCAGCGCCGACACGCACTTGCTTGGCGGACCATCCGGCATCTGGGTCGATCCCAAGTCCAATGAAGTGTTCATCTCGGACGGCTACCGCAATCGCCGGATCATCGTGTTCGATATCAATGGCAAATACCTCCGCCACTGGGGCGCCTACGGCAAGGTGCCCGATGACACCGAAAAGTTCGATCCGAAGGCGATGATGAGCGGCGCGCTGCCGAACCAGTTCTCGACGCCGCACGGCATCACCGGATCGAACGACGGCAAGATCTACGTCGCCGATCGGCGCGGCAACCGCGTCCAGGTGTTCGATCATCAGGGCAAGTTCCTCGCCGAGAAAGTGATCGCGCCGGCGACGCTGTCGTCGGGATCGGCGTTCGTGCCGGTGCTGTCACCCGATCCGCAGCAACAGTGGCTCTACGTCGCGGACGGCACCAATCACAAGGTGTGGATCCTCCGGCGATCGGATCTCGAGATCGTCGGCGACTTCGGGCGCGGCGGACGGCAACTCGGACAGTTCCTGCGTCCGCACGGCATGAGCATCGACAACCAGGGCAACCTCTACGTCGGCGAAGCCTCGACCGGCCGTCGCGTCCAGAGATTCCTCTTACAGAAAAAATAGGAGACGCCGATGAAACGACTGATTCTTTCGCTGACGCTCGTCCTCGGCGCCGCGGCGCCCGCGTTTGCGACCTGGTCGGTGATTGCCATCGATGCGAAAACCGGCCAGGTGATCATCGCCTCGTCGACCTGCGTGCGGCAGCAGGGATTCCCCGAGCGCAAGCCGAACGGCGCGCGCGACCTGATGGACGTGCAGGCGGTGATCGTGCCCGGCATCGGCGTCGCCGCATGCCAGGCCGGCGTCGACAACACGCGCGAAAACCAGATGCTCGTCTACAACGAGATCAAGAAAGGCACGCCGCCCGCCGAGATCATCGAGATGTTGAAGAAGGATCCGAACGTCGAGCGGCGCCAGTTCGGCATCGTCTCGATCCCGAACGGGAAGACGATCACGCCGCAGAACAATCGCGCCGGCTTCAACGGCAGCGGCAACTCGAGATCGTCGTTGTACTTCGGCGGATCGTACGGCGACTTCTATTACCAGGTGCAGGGCAACACGCTGCTCGGCGATCAGGTGGTCCATCAAGCCGCGCTCGCGTTCACGCGCGCCAAGGGCACGCTCGCCGATCACGTGATGGCGGCGATGGAAGCGGCCGACGCCAACGGCGGCGATCATCGCTGCAACTGCGGCAACAACTTCACGCCGGAACTGCCGTGCGACAACAAGACGTCGCACGTCGCCTATATCGCGATCGCCGACAAGGACGATCAGGTGGGCATCACCCACAACGACGGCAAGTACTTCGCCTACATCGCCGTCGGCGACAACGATCTCAAGAAGGGTGAAAGCGCGAATCCGGTGAAGACACTGCGGATGCGCTACAACGCGTGGGTGAAGGCGGGGTCCAAGCGAACCGATCCGCCGGGGCCGACACCGTACAAGCCGACGTCGAACTAACGACCCGATGCGCGTGAGGCAGAGTCGCCGTAGATCTCTGCCCACGCGGCATCGACATCCGACGAGCTGAGTCCAAGGCAGTCGGTGGCGATGCGAATGGCCTTTTCTTCCGACAGCGATACGAATCCATCGCTCGCCGCGATCTGCAGCGCCGTCCTCAAGACGATGAACCGCGTTTGATTGTCGGAGTGCTGGGCGACCTGCTCACACGCCTCCTTCAACGGATCGAACAGCCGCTCCGGAGCGGATCCGTTGTGGACAAACGTCCGTTCGCAGTCGCGCACCGTCGCTTCCGCTTCGGCCACTTCATCAGCCGAAAAACCCGCGCGCGCGTAGATGTCGCGAATGATCTCGGACTTCGCCGGCGAAATCATGCCGTCGGCCATCGCGATGCACGACAGGACCTTCGCGGTGGCCGTCACATACTGATAGCGCTCTTGCTTCAGGCGCGATCGCCGGGAAATGACCGCCCAGCCCATATAGAGCTGGTAGCCGCCGGCGAACAGGCCCGCATACCAATAGGTCGATTCAAGCTGTAAGACCGCGGCAAACGACGCCGCGCAGATCGCCACGCCGAACGCGCAGCGGCGGATCCCTTCCTGTATCGGCCGGGTATTCGAAATCGCAATGACGGCTGCGGCGGCCGCCACGAACGCCGCGATGCCTGCCGGATCGATGGCGTCAAGCACGTTTGCGCTTCCTGGGTTTCGGCTCGCGCCGGACGTGCTCGCTCGCGAATCGCAGCAATTCGACGTCAGCACAGTCGGAGCACGTCGCTGTGCCTTCTTCAAACTGGCCATGACATCTCGGACAGTAGAGGACCAGCGACGCCTCGAGCGGCGGCGGTTCGCTGAACGGATCGCGCTTCAACGATTTCAGCAGTGCCCTGAACGTTGCGCTCTTCTGCGCTTGGTACCAGGCGCGGCAGCGCGCCGCTGGAGAATCGGCCTGCTGCGGAGCGGTTCGCTCCAGGTCGAATCCGAATCGGCGCAACAGCGGGTTGCCCGTCGCTTCGTCACAGAAGACGCCGATCACGACAAACGGGCTGAAGTGCGACACCTTTTCCTTCGAGATTCGATCGACGGCGCGAATCGCTGCGATTGGAAACAGCGTCATCGACACCGCGTGCAGCCACCGGTCTGCCCCTCGCGGCAGTTCCTGGCGATGAAGCCTGACGAACGCAATGGCGACGATCAGGCTGCTCGCGAACAGACCGCCCAGGAGGTACGGCCACGC
>Ga0137455_1000295_pt1 | contig 12967 bp, 10 predicted proteins | sample EasRivERMGT600_2_FD_102334 | JGI IMG/M metagenome (GOLD analysis project Ga0137455, IMG submission 102334) | Soil microbial communities from meander-bound floodplain in the East River, Colorado, USA - East River MetaG ERMGT600_2 | ecosystem: Environmental > Terrestrial > Soil > Floodplain ... | reverse complement strand
GTAAATGAGCGATGTCCTGTTGCTCGAGAGCGGTTTGAGGTCTGGTGTCGCCAGCCACAGTGCGTTGTCGTAATGCGTCGGATCGTTCTGCACGACGCGCTTGCGGCGTTCCTCGTCGCTGAGGGCGAAGATGCCGGCGACGAGCGGATCGACATCGTCCTGGGTCAGGAGCGCCGTGAGCTCCGCAGCCTCCTGGTCCGTCAGAAACTCCTGATTGGCATATCGTGCTGGCCGCGCGAGAGGTGTGAAGGTGTGCATTGTCCAGATGCCTTGCAGGTCCGGATGGCCATCGGGTGTTCGCGGCACCGTCCAGGCGGCGGCACTGAAAGGCGGTGAGGCCAGCGACGCCGTCGCCAGCGCGAACAGGCCAGCTGCGAGGATTCGCATGGCGCAGAGTGTCTCACAAAACCCGACGCTAGCCGTCGCCTGTCTTCCGGCGTGATTTCCACCACGCCAGGCGTTTCTTAATCTCTTTCTCGAAGCCGAATTCCGTCGGCTTGTAGAACTCGCGGCCCTTCAGGTTGTCCGGCAGGCAATCCATGTTCGCGATCGCGTCGGGCTCGTCGTGCGCGTACTTGTAACCCTTGCCGTACTCGAGATCTTTCATCAACTTCGTCGGCGCGTTGCGAATGTGCAGCGGCACCGGCGCCGCGAAGTCGCTCTTCGCCGCATCGGCGGCCTCGCTGTAGGCCATGTAGACGGCGTTGCTCTTCGGCGCGGTGGCGAGATACAGCACCGCCTGGGCGAGCGCGGTATTGCCCTCGGGCATACCGATGAAGTGCACCGCATCCTTCGCGGCGACGGTGATCGCCATCGCTTGCGGATCGGCGTTGCCGATGTCTTCCGACGCGAAGCGAATCAGCCGGCGGGCGACATACTTCGGATCCTCGCCGGCTTCCAACATGCGCGCCAGCCAGTAGATCGATGCATCCGCGTCGCTGTTGCGCATCGACTTGTGCAGCGCCGACATCAGGTTGTAGTGCTCTTCGCCGCTCTTGTCATAGAGCAGCATCTTGTTGGTGAGCACTTTGTCGAGAAGCGCGCGGTCGACGCGTGGCCGCCCGGCCGGTTGTGGCGCTGAGGAGACGGTGATCTGCAGCAGATTCAGCGCCGAGCGCGCATCGCCATTCGCGAACCGCGCGATCGCGCGCAAGGAATCGTCATCCGCCTCGGGGTTGTCGCGACCGAGGCCGCGTTCGACATCGGTCAAGGCCTTCCGCAGGATTGACACGATCGCATCCTCACCGAGCGGCTTCAGCACGAACACTTTCGAACGCGACAGGAGCGCGGCGTTCACTTCGAACGACGGGTTCTCGGTGGTCACGCCGATCAGGACGATGTCGCCGCTTTCGACGCGCGGTAGAAAGGCGTCCTGCTGGGCCTTGTTGAAGCGATGGATCTCGTCGACGAAGACGATCGTCCGCTTGCCGGTCATGCGCCGCCGCTGTTCGGCGGTCGTCATGACGTCCTTCACTTCCTTGATGCCGGACAGGACGGCGCTGAAGGCGAGGAACTCCGCCTTCGTCAGATCCGCAATTAATCGCGCGAGCGTGGTCTTGCCGGTGCCCGGCGGACCCCACAGGATGATCGACTGAAGCAGATCGCGATCGATCATCTCGCGCAGCGGGCGGCCCGGCGTGACCAGATCGTCCTGGCCGACGATCTCGTCGAGCGAGCGCGGCCGCATCCGTTCGGCGAGCGGAATGGTTTTGGGATCGACCGGCGCCGGTTCGTCGTTGAACAGACTCACCGGACCCTGCGCACGTTGGTGAGGTGCCGCTGCCGTTGCGCCTCGTATAAGAGAACGGCGGAGGCGACCGCTGCATTCAGCGATTCGACGCCGCCATGCATGGGGATGCTGACGCGCGCGTCGGCGATCGCCGCAATCTCTTTCGGCAACCCGGCGCCCTCGCCGCCGACCAGCACCGCGGTGGGTTTGGTGAAGTCGACGTCATACATCGACACGCCGCCTTTCGGAACGGTCGCGACGATGCGAACGCCCGCCGCTTTCCAATCGGCAATCAAAGTCGCAACGGCGCGGCTGCGGACGACGGGCAGCCGAAACGCGGTGCCCATCGAGGCGCGCAGCGCCTTCCATCCCCACGGATCGGCGGACAGCTCGTCGAGCACGACGCCGGTCGCGCCGGCCGCCGCGGACGAGCGAATGATCGCGCCGGCGTTGCCGGGATCCTGGAGCCCGGCGGCTGCAAGCACGAGCGCGGGAGCGGGCTTGAGCACCGCGGATGACTTGACCGACGGAATGCGCGCGCTGGCGACAACGCCGGTTGGCGAGTTCACCGGCGATAGCGCGTTCAAGACAGCGCCCGACACGTCGACGACGAGCGCGCCCTGCCGCTGCAGGCGATCGACGATGGTTTTCTCCTTGGCGGTGGGCGGACCGCAAATCGCGATCTTTTCGACCTCGACGCGCGCGTCGGCGGCCTCGCCCAGCAGATGCCATCCGTCGAGCAGCATCAACGGTCCGGCTCCGCGCGCCAGGTCGCGAAACTCCTTGACGATGGGATGCTGACGGCTGGTGATCACGCTCATCACCACCATTATGCTCAACTCACTCTGCTACCGTCCCGCCGGAGGCGGGACAAGCAGACAACGCGGCCGGGCAAGAATAATAGATATGCTACACTCCGAAGTTTGAAGGAATGAAAGAAAGACTCATCAAACGTTTCGAAGACGAGGTCAACGCGCTCGAGCGAGAGCTCCACATGGAGCTCCCGAAGGAGATCCAGCGCGCGCGCGAGCTCGGCGATCTGCGTGAGAACGCGGAATACCAGGCCGCCAAAGAGCGCCAGACCTACGTCAACGCGCGCATCGCGATGCTGAAGCGCCGCATGAGCGAGATTGCGCTCATGAACATGGAGCGAATTCCGCACGGCAAGGCCGGGTTCGGATCGACCGTGACGATTCGCGAGAAGGACCACGAAATGGTCTATCAGCTCGTGATGCCGGAAGACGCCGAAGCGGAAAAGGGTCTGATCTCCACCTCGTCGCCGATCGGGCGCGCCATCCTCAACAAGGAAGAAGGGGATGAGATCACCGTGTCGACGCCGAACGGCACTCGCAAATTCGAAATCCTGAAGCTCGTCACCATTCACGACGAAGCCTGATTCGTGACGGAGCCTCGAGACTCCTACTCACCAGAACGACGAACGGCCCTGCTGTTCACCGGCACGGGCGCAGACGGCGCGTACCACGCCGGCGCGATGCGCGCGATCCAGGAAGCCGGCGTCAAGATCGACGTGGTCGGCGGCCGCGGCATCGGCGCGATCGCCGCGGTCCTCGGCGCGGTCGATGGCGGATCGCAGCTGTGGGACCAAGGCGGGTTCTGGCGGTCGGCGTCGGTCGAGACCTTCTATCAATTCCGCTGGCCGTTCATGATCCTCCGGTGGCTCGGCGTCGCGCTCCTTGCGGTGCTCGCGATTCCCGCCGCTGTCATTCTTCTCGGCCTGATCGTGTATCCGATTGCGTTATTGCTCGGCATGGCCGGCCTGGCCGTCGGCGCCTATTTCGTCGATGGCTTCGTGTGGTGGCTCGGTCGCGCGTTCTCGCCGGGAGCGTTGCCGACCTGGATTCCGCGTCTGGCCGCGCTGTCCTCGCCGCGCGCACTGATCGTACTCGGCGTGGGCGCCGGGCTGGCGTGGTGGCGATCGCCGTTGTACCGCCGCTCGACGGGCAGCCGCTTGTGGACGCTGCTCGGATCGCCGATCGATGCGGGCGGAGCGATTCATCAGGCGACCGAAACAGTGTGGCGGCTCCTCAAGGGCGGCGCCGCCATCAAGACGCCCGAGGCCGATGACCTGAGCCGCCGCTACGCGGAGTTGCTGGCCGAGAATCTCAGCCAGCCTGGCTTCCGTGAATTGCTGCTCGTCGTTCACGATCTCGATGCGAATCGTGATCTGGTGTTCGGCCTGATCCGGGAGCCGTATCGCCGGATGTTGTTTCCCGCGCCAGGCGCCGTCTCATCGGCGCGCCGCGCCGAAGCGCAGGATTTATCGAGCGGCACGCAGGGATTCCTGGCCGATGTGCTGGCGGCGGCGTTGACGCTGCCGGGCGTCTGCGAATCACGGCTCGTGCGGTTTGCGCCGGATTCGTACTGGCGCGGCGAAGTGCATCGCCTCACCGATCGCCCGGCAAGCATCGGCCGATTGCTCGAAGAGGCCGCGGCCGCTGGAGCGGAACAGGTAGTGATCGTCGCGGCCACGCCCGATCCGCCGGGTCCTCACGAACTGCGCCCGCGCCGGCTCGACGGCCTCGGCCGCGTCGGCGAACAGATCGCTTCGGCGGAGACGGCCGCGCTGTCGGATGCGATCCGGCATCTGCACCATCGATTCCAGGGCCTCTACCTGATTCGGCCCTCGCATAACCCGATTCGACCGCTCGATCTGACGGGCGCCTACGACGAAAAATCCGATCGCGTGCAGCCGCTCGAGGAGCTGATGGAGCGCGGCTACGAGGACACCTACCGCCAGTTCATCGAGCCTTTCCTCGGCGCATCGGGGGAACGGGTCGCTCAAGTCACCCGCGAATAGTCATCCACGGATTTCACTGATTTCACGGATCCCGCCACGGCGAGCCGTTCGCCTGGCCGGCCTTCGGCCGGCCCGTCGCGGCGCGAAGCGCCGAGGCGAACGGCGACGTCTTGATCGCATCGGTCCTAATCCGTGTAATCTGTGTAATCCGTGGACAAACAAATGAAGCAGGCAACGAGACTGATTCACGCGGGCGAAGGCGTTGACACCGGCGCGACGCCGTCGTTGACGACGCCGATTTACGAGACGAGCACGTTCGTCTTCGATTCGGTCGCCGACGTCATCAAGTATCAGGAAGGCAAACTAAACGGCTACCTCTACTCCCGTTACGAGAATCCCACCGTCGTCGCCGTGGAGCAGAAGCTCGCGGCGGTGGATGGCTCCGAGATGTCGCTGCTGTTCAGCAGCGGCATGGCGGCGATCTCGACCGCGTTGCTCACGCTGCTCAAGAGCGGCGACGAGATCCTCTGTTGTAGCGCGATCTACGGCGGCACCTTTCACATCATTGAAGACCTCCTTCCCAAACTCGGCATCACCCATCGCTTCATCTCGATCGAAGAGCTCACCAACGTCGGATCGGCGATCGGTCCGAAGACGAAGATCGTCTGGTTCGAGTCGCCGATCAATCCGACGCTGCGCTGCGTGGACGTCCGTGCCATCGCGGCGGCGTGCAGGAAGGCCGGGGTGATGGCGGCGATGGACAACACCTTCGCGAGCCCGATCAATCAGCCGGTGTTGTCGATGGGCATCGATCTCTCGATGCAAAGCTGCACCAAGTACTTGAACGGGCACAGCGATGTCACCGGCGGCGCGCTCTCGGGCTCGGCGGCGCTGATGGCGCCGATCGCGAAGATGCGCCGCCTGCTCGGCGGGGTCATGGATCCGCTGCCCGCGTTCGCGCTCGGGCGCGGCATGAAGACGATGCCGCTGCGCGTCGCGCAGCACAACGCCAACGCGCTGACCGTCGCGCAGTTTCTCGAGCGACACCAGGCGATCCAACGCGTCTATTACCCCGGCCTCCCATCACATCCCGATCACGCGATCGCCGCACGACAGATGAGCGGCTTCGGCGGCGTCGTGACGATCGATGTGAAAGGCGGCAGGGACGGCGCCTTCCGCGTGTTCGACAAACTCGAAGTAGTGAAGCGCGCCGCCAGTCTCGGCGGTGTCGAGAGCATCTGCAGCCTGCCGATCCTGACGTCTCAGTACGGGCTGACCGATGACGAGCTCGTGAAGGCCGGCGTGACCAAGGGCATGATCCGGATCTCGGTCGGGCTCGAGGATGCCGGCGACCTGATCAGCGATCTCGATCAGGCTCTGTCGTAGCTTTTTTCTCTTTCGTCTCGTGCAGGAACTCGAGCACGAGCTCCAGCATGCGCTGGTTGATGCGGCTGCCTTCGTAGGTGCCGAACTTCTTCTGGAACGCTTCGACGGGCACGACTGCCTTGGCCATCGTGCGATGGCCGCCGGCGCTGCCGATCTCGGCGAACCAGCGCCGCACGAAGTCCCCGGCGTTGCGCGAGTAGCCCAGGTTCCGCACCGACACCACGAACTGATCGTTGACGACGCCGCTGATCACGGTCCACTGCACGTTCTCCAGCTGCAGGTAGAAGTCGGCGACATAGGGGATGAAGTCTTCGCGCGGCGGCTCGCCGAGGAACGCGCAGAACACGTGCTCCATCATGCGGCCCTGCTGCCATGCCTTGATCAGGTAATCGAGGCGCTCGGCGGTGATTTCCGCGCCCTCCATCTTCCGGATCATCGTGGCGTCGCCGAGCGGGTAGAGATAGGAGAACGCCTCGATGTCGGCGCGATTGGCGTGACGCTGGAAGAACAGCGTGTCGGACTTGATCGCGTAGAGCATCGCCGTCGCGGTGCGCTCCGAGATATCCATGTCCACCGCGCGCAGGTGCTCGGTGAGGATCGTCGACGTCGATCCGTACTCGGGGCGGATGTCCTTGAAGATGGCGCTGTAGCCCGATTGCTCCGGATGGTGATCGATCACCAGGTCGACGTGGGGCAACAAGCCGTGGAAGTAGTGCGGCTGCACGTCGACGAGCGCGATCTTGTCGAACTCCTTCAACTGCTCCGGCGTCAACGTCTCGATCTTCAGATCGAGGAGCTTGACCATCCGCAGGTTCTCGGGGCGCGTCACCGGCTCGAGGCAGCCAATCACCGCGGTCTGCCGCGTGCGGCGCAACACCGTCCGCAATGCCAGCCCGCTCGCCATCGCGTCGGGATCGGGATCGTTGTGCGTCAGGATCAGCACGCGATCCGAGTCGTCCATGTAGCGCTGATATTGCTGGACGCGCTGGCGCGTGACGGAGCGGCCGAGCTCGGTGCGGAGCGGCGGTCCGATCAGCTCGGCGATGGTGATCGTCGTGACTTCGGGAAAGTCGTCGCGGAGCGTTTCCGCTTTCTTGACGTCGTTCAGGCTGGTGCCGAGGACGTAGATGAGCGTGCCACCCGCGCCGCGCACCGCTTCCAGGACCTTGCGCAGGCCGCGGCGGCCGTTGTCTTCGATGAAGACCGGCATCACCGGCGAGACGCCGAGCTTGACGTAGCTGTCGATGCGATCGGTCTCGTCGACCGACACGGGTAGTTCCGAGGATTCGAACTTGCGGGCGAGTGCCCGGCTTTCCACTAAAACGTCGAGCTCCGCTGACGGAGTGAGGACTGCCTCGAGGAGCCGGACGACAAGCTCCGTGTGACAGACCGCAAGACAACGCACGATCCATAGATTATATTCCTGTCTGATGAGGGTCGCCGTCGCAGCTTTGGCCGCTTTTCTCGCGATCGTGCCTGGCACCGGCGCTGTACCCGCGATCGTGCCTGGCACCGTCGGGTACTTGTCCGTGCCAGGCACGATGTCACAACCCGTCTTCCGCTCCGGCGTCGACCTCGCCACGTTCGCCGCCACCATCACCGACAAGAGGGGCAACATCGTCACCGATCTGACCAGGGACGATTTCGAGGTGATCGAGGACGGCAAGAAGCAGGCGATCGAGTACTTCGCGAACGGCGACGGCGACACGAGCCCGGCGATGCATCTCGGGTTGATGGTCGACGCGAGCGGCAGCATGCAGGCCGACATGAAGCTGGCGCAGGGCGCGGCGATCAAGTTCCTGAACAGGCTGCCGGCGGCCGAGGACATCACGCTCGTCGACTTCGATACGCAGGTGCGCATCACGCGGTATCCGCAGCGCGACTTCGCGCGGCTCGTCGAGCGGATTCGCCAGCGCAAGCCCGACGGGTGGACGGCCCTGTACGACGCGCTTGGCACCTATCTCGATGGCGCGGACTCGCAGGAGGGGCGCAAGGTGCTGGTGATGTACACCGACGGCGCCGACTCGCGCTCCGCGCTGTCGTTTCCGGACACGATGAACCTGCTCAAAGCCTCGCAAGTCACCGTCTACGCCATCGGCCTCACCGAAAACACCGGCTCGTCTCGCATTCAGCTGCAGATGACGCTCCGGCAGATCGCCGAGGCGACCGGGGGCCAGGCGTTCTTCCCGACGGCGATGAAGGACGTGGAGAGCGCGTACGACAAGGTCCTCGCGGAGATCAAAGGGCAGTACCACCTCGGGTACCTGTCGACCAACACCGCGAAGGACGGCGCGTGGCGGAAGGTCGAGATCCGCGTCAAGCGGCCGGACCTGCGCGTCCGCGCGCGCAAGGGCTATTACGGCCCTTACAAACCGTCCTAGCCAATCCGAGATCCGCCCGATCCGAAATCCGAGATCTGGTACGATGGTGTGCTACGGCACACGCATCTATGCCTTCCGTCACCGGTCACTTCAACCTCGCATCCGATTTCGAGCTCGCCGGCGATCAGGTCCATGCCGTACCGGAGCTGGTCGATGGCCTGAACCGCGGCGACAAGCATCAGGTGCTGCTCGGTGTCACCGGGTCGGGCAAGACCTACAGCATGGCGCAGGTCATCGCGCGCGTGAACCGGCCGACGCTGGTCATGGCGCACAACAAGACGCTGGCCGCGCAGCTGTTCCAGGAATTCCGGCGCTTCTTTCCCGACAACGCGGTCGAGTACTTCGTCAGCTATTACGGCTACTACCAGCCCGAGGCATACGTGCCCGCCAGCGACACGTACATCGAGAAGGAATCGACGATCAACGACGAGATCGATCGCATGCGGCTGTCGGCCACGCGATCGCTCTTCGAGCGCCGCGACGTCATCATCGTCGCCAGCGTGTCCTGCATCTACGGCCTCGGCTCGCCGGACGCGTACTACGGCCTGGTCCTGCCCCTCGAGAAAGGGCAGCGCATCGATCGCGATCAAATCCTGCGCAAGCTGGTCGAGATTCAGTACGAGCGGAACGATCATGAATTCGCGCGCGGCAACTTCCGCGTCCGCGGCGACATCATTGAAGTGTATCCGTCGTACGAGGAGACCGCCCTTCGCATCGGGCTGTTCGGCGACGAAGTCGACGAGCTGACGTCCTTCGATCCGATCACGGGCAAGGCGTTCAAGCGCCACGATCGTACCGCGGTGTACCCGAAGTCGCACTTCGTCACGGGCCGCGAGCGGCTGAAGGAAGCGGTCGTCACGATCAAAGAAGAGCTCGAAGTGCGCCGCACCGACCTCGAGCGCGAAGGCAAGGTGCTCGAAGCGCAGCGGCTGCATCAGCGGACGATGTTCGATCTCGAGATGATCAAGGAGATCGGTTACTGCCATGGCATCGAGAATTATTCCCGTCATCTCACGCAACGCAAGGCAGGTCAGCCGCCGCCGACGCTGCTCGATTACCTGCCGTCCGACGCGCTGATCGTCGTCGACGAGAGCCACCAAAGCGTGCCGCAGGTCCGCGGCATGTATCACGGCGATCGATCGCGCAAGGAAGTGCTCGTCGAGTACGGCTTCCGATTGCCGTCGGCGCTCGACAATCGCCCGCTCAACTTCGAGGAGTGGGAATCGCGCGTCGGGCAGCTGGTCTACGTGTCGGCCACGCCCGGCCCGTACGAGCTCAATAAGGCCGGCGGCGTGGTCGTCGAACAGGTGATCCGGCCGACCGGGCTGATGGATCCGCCGATCGAAGTGCGTCCCGTGAAGGGCCAGGTCGACGACCTGCTCAAGGAGATTCGCGATCGCGCGGAACGGAAAGAGCGCGTACTCGTCACTACATTGACGAAGCGAATGGCCGAAGACCTGACCACGTATTACCAGGAGCTGGGCGTCAAGGTCCGCTACCTGCACTCGGACATCGACACTCTGGAGCGCGTCGAGATCCTGCGCGACCTGCGGCGCGGCGTTTTCGACGTGCTGGTCGGCATCAACCTGCTGCGCGAGGGCCTCGACCTTCCCGAGGTCTCACTGGTCGCCATCCTCGATGCCGACAAGGAGGGGTTCCTCCGCTCGGGCGGCGCGCTCATCCAGACGTCCGGCCGCGCCGCCAGGAATATCAACGGCCGCGTCATCATGTATGCGGACAAGGAAACCGATTCGATGCGGGTCGCCATCAGCGAGACGGCGCGCCGGCGCAAGCGGCAGGCCGAGTACAACGAAGAACACGGCATTACCCCGACTAGTATCGTCAAGTCGATCGACGACGTCTTATCCAGCGTGTACGACCGGGATTATTCGACGATCGCCGACCCGCGCGCGCCCGGCTTGTCGTTCCGCACCCACGCCGAGCTCGAGGCGCACATCGCCACGCTCGATCAGCAGATGAAGGCCGCCGCCGCGAATCTCGATTTCGAAAAGGCGGCGTCCCTGCGCGACCAGATCCGCGGCCTGCGGACACGCGACCTCGGCCTGGGCCCGGCCCCTCGATCGGATTCGGGGCCGGCGGAGTCCCGGTGAACGGGATGCGCATCTGGTTCATTGAATGGATCAAGAAGGCTTTGCTGGAGGTACAGGAGTACGTCCGGATGTGCGTCGCCGCCGGCACGGCGATGTTCAGCCGGCCGTTCTACTTTCGCGACGTCATTGAACAGATCGACGTCATCGGCCTTGGCTCGCTGACTGTCGTGCTGTTGACGGGATTCTTCACCGGCGCGGTGCTGGCGCTGCAGTCGGGCATGACGCTCGATCAGTTCGGCGCGCGGCCGTTCGTCGGCCGCTTGATCAGCGCGTCGATGATCAAGGAGCTCGGGCCGGTGCTCACCGCGTTGATGCTGGCCGGCCGCGTCGGCTCCGGCATCGCGGCTGAACTCGGATCGATGGTCGTCACCGAGCAGATCAGCGCGTTGCGCGCGCTGGGCACGGACCCGATTCGCAAGCTGGTGGTGCCGCGCGTGCTGGCGGGCTTCATCATGTGCCCGATTCTGACGGTGGTCTCCGACACGGTCGGCATGCTTGGCGGCTGGATCGTCGCTCTGACCCAACTGCGGGTGTCGTCGGGCGTCTACTGGAGCGCGGTTGTCGAAGGCTTGTTCATCCAGGACGTCTACATGGGGATCATCAAGCCGTTCTTTCTCGGCATCGTCATCGTCACCATCGGCTGCCACGTCGGCCTGCGCACGTCCGGCGGCACGCAGGGTGTCGGCCGCGCGACCACCAACGCCGTCGTCGCCGCATCCGTGCTGGTCCTGATCGTGGACTTCTTCGTGACGCGGCTGTTGATCTCGATCCTCTTCTGATGCGCGCCAAGAGCCTTGCGGAATTCGGGCTGCCGGTCGAACTCGCCGAGGCGCACGCGCCCGTCGTGCTGTTCGACAAGGTCAATCTCTCGTTCGACGAGAAGGTGATTCTCCGCGACGTGACGTTCTCGGTCCGCGCCGGACACACCAAAATCTTTCTCGGCGCGAGCGGCGCGGGAAAGTCGACGATCCTGAAGTTGATGCTAGGCCTGTTGAAGCCGGACTCCGGAACCATCTGGGTGCTCGGGCATCGCGTCGACCTGATGGACGAGGCGCAGTTGATGCGCGTCCGGCATCACATGGGGATGGTCTTCCAGGACGGCGCGTTGTTCGATTCCTTCACGGTCGGTGAGAACGTCGGCTACAAGCTTTACGAAGAGACGATCCTGCCGCTCGAGGAAGTGCGCCAGCGCGTCGACGAAGTGCTCGGATTCGTCGGGCTCGCGGCGCACGTCGACAAATTGCCCTCGGCATTGTCCGGCGGGCAGCGCCGCCGCGTGGCGATCGCGCGCGCGATGGCCGCCCGGCCCACGCTGCTACTCTATGACGAGGCGACGACCGGGCTGGATCCGATGACGGCCCTGACCGTCGACGCGGAAATCGTCAAGCTCCGCGACCTGGAGCAGGTGACGTCGGTGCTCGTCACCCACCAGCTGCGCGATGCGTTTTACGTCGCCACGCACGAAGCGCGTCGCAACGCGGCCGGCAAGATCGAGATTTTCGAAGCGGCGGAGCAGAAGATCGAAGAGGCGGATTTCCTGATGATTCGCGAGGGGTGGGTGGCCTTTGAAGGCCATGCGTCGGATTTGCGCACGTCGAAGGACCCGTACCTGAAAGCGTTCCTTTCGTAAGAGACTAGAGAAGAGATATGCCACGCACACGTTCACTCGCCTGGGCCGAATTGAAGTTCGGACTGATCGCCGTCTTCGCGCTGGTGATGTCAGGATTGCTGATCTTCGCCGTCGGTGGTAGCGGCGGGTTTTTCTGGCAGAACTATCCACTGAAGGTGCAGTTTCCGAATGTCGCCGGGCTGATGAGCGGCTCGCCAGTGCGCGTCGCCGGCGTCGAGGTCGGCTCTGTGACCAACGTGAAGCTCGTGCCCAACGGCGCCGAGGTGTGGTTCAACATCATCGATGACATGCGGCCGGTCGTCACCGATCGCTCGAGCGCGAAGATTGGCTCGATCTCACTGCTGGGCGAGGGCGCGGTCGATATCGAGGCCGGGCCCGGCGGCATCCCGATTCCGGACTGGGGCTACGTGCCGACCGGCAAGGCGGCCCCGACCATCGCGGAGCTGACCGAGCAGGCGGGCGACGGGATCGCGGACGTCACGGCGCTCCTTAAAGACCTGCGCGCCGGCAAGGGCACCGTCGGCAAGCTGCTCACCGATGAATCCTTGTACAGCGACTTCAATAGTCTGCTGGCGGCGGCCGACAGGGTCACCCGCAATATTGCCGACGGCAAGGGCACGATGGGCAAGTTGGCCAATGACCCCAAGGTCTACGACGAGCTCAATGCGTCGGTCGCGAACCTGAATGCGATCACCTCGAAACTGCGCAAGGGCGAGGGCAGTCTCGGTCAGCTCCTGAACGATCCGGCAATGGCGAAATCGCTCACCACCACGACGACCAATCTCGAAGGCGTGACGGGCCGGCTGAATCGCGGCGAAGGAACGGCCGGGAAGCTCCTCACCGACGATGCGCTCTACAAGCGGATGGATTCGCTGACTGCGCGGCTAGACACGGTATTGCAAAACCTGAACAACGGGGAGGGCACGGCCGGGCAGCTGCTGCACGACAAGCAGTTATATGAGAACATGAATC
>Ga0137455_1000294_pt1 | contig 12976 bp, 10 predicted proteins | sample EasRivERMGT600_2_FD_102334 | JGI IMG/M metagenome (GOLD analysis project Ga0137455, IMG submission 102334) | Soil microbial communities from meander-bound floodplain in the East River, Colorado, USA - East River MetaG ERMGT600_2 | ecosystem: Environmental > Terrestrial > Soil > Floodplain ... | reverse complement strand
TGCTGACGCGGCCGCTGGGCGACTGGCGCGAGCACGCGGCGGTGGGATTCGTGGGCGGCGCGTTGGCGGGCGCGACCTGCGCGCTGCGCGTCGAGGCCGGCGCTCACTTCCCCACCGACGTGCTGGGTGGCGCGGCGATCGGCATCGCGGCCGGCGCCGGCGTGCCGCTGCTGCACCGCTACGTCGCGGACGGCGCGCGGGCGCCTTCGCCATCGCGGGCGGCATGGCTCGGCGCCGCGGCGGGCACGGCGATCGGGATCGGCGTCGGGATCCTGCTCACCCCCGCGCTCGCGCGCTGATCGTCGCCGGCCCGCATCTCTCGACTCGCCGGTCCGCCTTCCTCAGGCTGCCGGCCCAAGGGCGGCGGGAGAACGATCGGTCATTTGCTGGTGGGCTCGTGGAGCTTCTCCAGTGCCTGATCGATCGAGAAGCTGCCCGCCTTCTGCCGCGGCGGGAACTCCTTGAACGTCGCGAGGAACTGCCCGACATATTGCTGCGCTGGCACCAGGAGGAAGACGCGATCGACGCGCCAGCGCCCGTAATTGATAGCCTCGTGGTCGGCGGTCTCGAACGGATCGGAGCGCAAGTTGAAGAGCTTGGGCAGACGGAGCGGCGTGAACGGGTCCTGCCACACGTCGAAGCCGTGCGAGCGTTGCTCGCCGAAGACGATCTTCCACTGGTTGTAGCGCAGGCCGACCAGCGAACCGTCGTCGTTGAAGTAGAAGAATTCCTTGCGCGGGCTGGGCGTCCTGCCGGCCAGGGCGTCGGTGAGGTTGTAGCCGTCGAGGTGGACCTTGAACGTCTTCTTTCCCACCTTGTGGCCCTTGAGCAGCTTCTGCTTGATGTCGGGGTCGCCGGCCGCTGCGACCAGCGTGGGCAGCATGTCCTCATGGGCGAAGACGTCGTTGAGGACGGTGCCGGGCTGGATCACGCCCGGCCAGCGGATGGCGCAGGGCACGCGATAGCCGCCCTCCCAGTTCGTGTTCTTCTCGCCGCGGAACGGCGACTGCCCGCCGTCGGGCCAGGTGAACTTCTCGGCCCCGTTGTCGGTCGAATACATCACGATCGTGTTCTGGGCCAGGCCCAGGTCGTCGAGCGCCTGGAGCACCTCGCCCACCATCGCATCGTGCTCGACCATGCCGTCCGGGTAGAGGCCGAGGCCCGTCTTCCCCTGACTCTGGGCCTTGAGATGGGTCCAGATATGCATGCGGGTGGAGTTCCACCACATGAAGAACGGCTTGTTCGCCTGCTTGGCGTCCCGCATGAAGCGGATGGCTTCGCGGGTGAACTCCGCGTCCACGGTCTCCATGCGCTTCTTGTTGAGCGGACCGGTCGACTCGATTCGCTGCGTGCCGTTGGGGTTCGCCCACGAGTGGATCACGCCGCGGGTCCCGAAACGCTTCTTCATCTCCGGGTCCTTGAAGTAGTCCGGATTCTCTGGCTCCTCCTCGGCGTTCAGGTGGTAGAGCGAGCCGTAGAACTCGTCGAAGCCGTGCGCGGTCGGCAGGTGCTCGTCGCGATCGCCCAGATGATTCTTGCCGAACTGGCCGGTGACGTAGCCCCTCGCCTTCAGCAGCTCGGCGATGGTGACGTCACCGGCCTGCAGTCCTTCCTTCGCGCCCGGCAGGCCGACCTTGAGCATCCCGGTGCGGAAGCCCACCTGCCCGGTGATGAAGCACGCGCGCCCGGCCGTGCAGCTCTGCTGCCCGTACCAGTCTGTGAACAGCGCGCCTTCCTTGGCGATGCGGTCGATGTTCGGCGTCCGGTAGCCCATCATGCCCTGGTTGTAGGCGCTGACGTTCCAGAACCCGATGTCGTCGCCCCAGATGATCAGGATGTTGGGCTTCTCCTGCGCGGCTGCCGGCCACGCGCCGACGAGGCAGAGAACGAGCAGAACGACGGCTCGAGCACACCACTCATGGCGCACGATCATCTGGCTTCTCCGTTCGAATGGGATGGTCATCGACGGTGTACTTGGTGTCCCCGAAGTGGCGCAGTATGGAGTCCGAGGTGATCCCCCACAACTGGAAGTTGCGCGTCATCCAAACACGGAGCTAGGCCGGGATCTCCCAGAACGGACCGCGCAGCCCGATCCGATCGAAGATCGCCCGCACTTCGTCGCCGACCGGGCGGCGCGACTCCTCGGTGATCCGGTTGGCGTACCACGCGACCGCCAGCTCCCAGAGCTGCGCCATCGAGACCCGCGGCTGGACCGGGAGGCCGCGGGTGCGGCACCAGCGCTCGACGTGCTCTTCCGACCGGAAGAGGAGCATCGTGCTTCAGGTGTAGACCAGGTCGTCCCACCACAGGGCCGCGGGCACCGCGAAGTGCGCGACGCCGGTCGCCGGCGGCGGCGGACCGTTCTGCACCGCGAAGACCATCGGGTCGCCGCAGCAGCCGCAGCTCGCCCACACCGTGACGTCGCGGTGGAGCGCGGCGGCGATCCCGAGCGCGTCCCAGACGCAGTTGGCGAACCAGGCGCGGTCGACGGCCGTGACGCGGAACGGTGTCGGCGAGGCCGCAAACGGCGGCGCCATGACGATCTCACCCGTCTCGCGCGCGAGAAACAGCAGCCGCCGCTCGCGCAGACGCGCGAACGCCGCGCGGACCTCGTCCTCGTCGCAGTCCGCCGCGCGACGGCGGCACGGGACGGAATGGTTCCGCGTTCGGCCACCAACCGATAGACGTGGAGCTTCACCCGCACGTCGAGTTCCATTGGCGACACGGTCGCCGCGAGGCGGCGGCCCGTCAAGCGCGACGCGACGATCGCCGGGTCGACGCCCGCCGCGCCCGCGCCGGGGCTGCCTTCCGGGCGCCGCGCGCCGCGATGTACCCTCACGGCCCCCCTTCCCTCGGAGACGCCTTGATCGGCACGCTGATCCAGAATCGCTATCGCGTCGAAGCCCTGCTGGGCGAGGGCGGCATGGGCCGGGTGTGGCGCGCGCACGATGTGCTGCTCGGCCGCGATGTCGCGCTGAAGCAGCTCATCGGGCCGGGCGATCGCGCCGTGGCGGGTGAGCGGTGGCTGATCGAGGCGCGCGCCGCCGCACGGCTCAACCACCCCAACCTGGTCGCCGTGCACGACGCGGGGGTCGCGGACGGCTCGCCGTTCATCGTCATGGAGCTGGTGCCGGGCGGCACCATGCGTCAGGCCGGCGCGCTCCCGGTCGCCGAGGTGGTGGCGATCGCACGCCAGATCTGCGGCGGCCTCGATCACGCGCACGCGCACGGCATCATCCACCGCGATCTCAAGCCCGAGAACGTGCTGCTCGTTCGCGCGGGCGATCGCCTGCTCGCCAAGCTCACCGACCTCGGGATCGCCCGGCTCGACGGCCTGGGGCGCGTCACGACCGAGGGCCTCTTCGTCGGCACGCCCTCCTATCTCGCCCCGGAGCAGGCGCTCGGCGGCGCCATCGACGGGCGCGCCGACCTCTACGCGCTCGGCGTGCTGCTCTACGAAGCGCTCACCGGTCGGCTGCCGTTCGTCGGCGACGAGGCGCTGGCCGTGGTCTCGCAACACCTGCATGCGCCGGTCGTGCCGCCACGCGCCTGGCGCGAAGACCTGCCGCCCGCGCTCGAGGCGGTGGTGCTGCGCTGCCTGGCCAAGCGCCCCGAGGATCGCTTCGCCTCGGCGCGCGAGCTGGAGCACGCGCTGGCCTCGGCGCCGCTGAACGGATCGGAGCCGGCGACGGCCGCGGGCCCGAGCGGCGCGGTGGTGCTGCTCGACCAGCTCGCCCGCGGCCGGCTGGTCGGCCGGCGCGACGAGCTGGGGCGGCTGCGGGACCTGTGGCGGCGCGCGCTCGAGGGCTCCGGCCACCTGGCGCTGCTCTCGGGCGAGCCCGGCGTCGGGAAGACCCGGCTGGCCCGGGAGCTGATGGTGCAGGCGCAGCTCCAGGGCGCGATCGTGCTCCAGGGCGGGAGCTACGAGTTCGAGGCGACGACGCCGTACCTCCCGTTCGTCGAGGCGCTGCGTCGCTGGGTGACCGGCCAGGAGGCCGCGACGCTCGGCCGCATTCTCGGCGCCACCGCGAGCGAGCTGGCCCGGCTCGCCCCCGAGATCGAGAGCAAGCTCGGCCGGCTGACGGCCAGCGTGCCGCTCCCCGCCAACGAGGAGCGGCTCCGGCTCTTCGACTCGGTCGCCCGTCTGCTCCAGTCGCTCGCCCGCGATCGCGGGGTGCTGCTCTTCCTCGACGACCTCCACTGGGCGGACCACGGCTCGGTCGCGCTGCTGCACTACCTGCTGCGCAACCTGCGCGCCGAGCGGCTGCTCGTACTCGGCGCCTACCGCGAAGTCGAGCTCGATCGCGCCCACCCGTTGTCCGCCGCGCTCGACGACTGGAACCGCGAGCGGCTCGCCAGCCGCATCGCGCTCGGGCGGCTGACCCGCGAGGAGATCGGCCGCCTGCTGGCCGCGATGTTCGGCCAAGACGAGGTGACCGACGATTTCGTGACCGCGGTCCATCGCGAGACCGAGGGCAATCCTTTCTTCGCCGAGGAGGTGGTGAAGGCGCTGATCGAGCAGGGCCAGATCACTCGCGCCGCCGGCGAGTGGCACCGGCCCGACGTCCAGTCGCTCGCCATCCCGCAGAGCGTGAAGGCCGCGATCGGCCGCCGGCTGGCCCGGCTCGGCCGCCCCTGCATGGACGTGCTCCACACCGCGGCCGCGCTCGGCAAGGTGTTCGACTTCCGCGAGCTGGCGGCCGCGACCGGCGGCGAGGAGGAGGGTCTGTTGGACGCGCTCGACGAGGCCGGCGCCGCCCAGCTGGTGCGGCCCGAGGCCGACGAGACCTTCGCGTTCACCCACGACAAGATCCGCGAGGTGCTGCACGACGAGCTCAATCCGATTCGCCGCAAGCGGCTCCATCAGCGGATCGGCGAGAGCCTCGAGCGCCTCCACGCCGCGGACCTCGGGCCGCGCATCCCCGACCTGGCGTTCCACTTCGCCGAGGGCACGGATCTGCGCAAGGGCATGACCTACGCGCTCGCCGCGGCCGAGCAGGCCGAGCGCGTCTACGCGCACGAAGAGGCGCTCGGCCACCTGGACCGGGCCCGCGAATGCGCCGAGGCGCTCGAGGATCGCGAGCAGCTCGCGAGCATCCACGAGCGCGGCGGGCGGATCGAGTCGATGCGCGGCGTCTTCGCCGCGGCCGTCGAGCACTGGCAGCGCGCGCTCGATCTGGTGACCCGGGCTCCGCGCCGCGCCGAGATCAAGGGCTGGATCGGCGAGGCCTACGCCCGCAAGGGCGACCCGCGCGGACTGACCTGGATCGAGGAGGCGTTGAAGGAGTTCGATCCCGCCACGCAGCCCGACGCGATGGCCCAGGCGATCGCCAACGTCGGGCGCTATCACCACTATCACGCGCAGCACACGCGCTCGATCGAGAGCCTGGAGCGCGCGCTGGAGCTCGCCGAGCCGGTCGACAACCCGGAGACGCTGACGCTGATCTACGCCTACCTGGCCGGCGCCTACCAGCACCTCGCGCGATTCGACCAGAGCACGGCCTGGGCGCGGCGCTCGATCGCGCTCGGCGAGCGGCGCGACTGGCCGGCGGCGATCGCCTCGGGCTACGAGTTCGTCGGCGAGAGCGCCCTCAACCTGGGGCGGTGGCGGGAGGCGATCGATGCGGGCGCGCGCGATCGCGAGATCGGCGAGCGCCTCGGCTCGCGCGACCGGATCGCCTGGGGCATGTTCGTCCAGGGCTGGGCGCTCCACATCCGCGGCGCGCTGCGCGAGGCGCTGGAGCGCGATCAGGCCGCGCTGGAGCTGGCCGAGTCGATCGGGGACGACCGGCTGGCGACCTTCATGCTCGCCAACCTATCGCTGGTCGAGACCGATCTCGGCCGCCGCGAGTCCGCGCTCGAGCACAGCCAGGAGTCGGTGCGACGCGCCGAGCGGCTCGGCCAGCTCATCATCCACGCGGCCGGGCTGCGCGCGCTCGCGCGGGCGCGGCTGGCGACGGACGACACCGGCGACGCGCTCGAGCGCTGCGCCGAGCTGCTGGAGCGCGGCAGGAGCACGGACAACCGGGTGCATCTGCTGGTGATGGGCGCGCCCTACACGGAGCTGCTGCTGCGCGCCGGGCGGCCCGAGGAGGCGGCGGCCTTCCTGGCGCGAGTGCTGCCGGTCGTGGTCGAGGCCGAGGCGTGGCAGTTCCAGGGCAACCTGCTCCGCCTCGACGCGCGGCGGCGCGCGGCGGCGGGCGACGCGGCCGGCGCTGCGGCTGCGCTCGACGAATCGGTCGCGCTCCACGAGCAGCACGACCATCCGCTCGACCTGGCGCGTGCGCTCCACGAGCGCGGCGCCTGGCGGCTGGAGCGCGGTGAGACCGCGGCGGGTCGCGCCGACCTCGAGCGGGCGCGGGCGGGGTTCGAGGCGTGTGGAGCGGAGCCATTGCTCGCGGCCGTCGAGGCGCTGCTGGGCGCGGGGGCTCGCGCGGGCGCGTGAGGGCGCTCCCCGCGGCCGGGTCAGCTCGGCTTGATCCGACTCGCGGCGGGCGGCGTGTCCTTGAGGTTCGGCGTCGGCGCCTGCGAGCCGGTCCACACGCAGGTCATGGGCACGCCGCAGCGTGGGCAATCCGGCAGGTGCTCGCGTCCCTCGTCGGGCGTCTGCATCCACCGTTCGACCTTCTGATTGCAGCTCGGCGTGTAGCAGAAGTAGACGCACAGCGGCATCGCGGACTCCGTCAGGGTTGCCGCGGCCCGTCGCCGGGGCCGGGCGTGAAGTGGAACGTGTAGATGGTGAGGCCCGGATCCTCCGGAGATAGCTTGGCGACGTGCATGCCGACGCCACCGACCGCGAGCGTGTAGAGCCGCGGCCGATCCACCCAGATGCTGGCGGCGCCGCTGGGATCGAACTGCACGTCGGCGCCGGCGTCCCCGCGCGCGGGCCAGCGCTCGTCCCTCAGGAACCAGACTCGCGTCGGACCGGTGGCGGGCGGGCTCATCACCACGCTCAGCGCCGGGCCACTATAGCGCAAGGCCATGATCGTGGCGGCCCCGCCCCGCGCCGCCGTGGCGCCGTCGGCGCCCGGCGTCCAGGTCCCGACCGGATAGGGCGTCCACGCCTCGCCCTCGACCTGCGAGCGGAAGACCACGGGGAAGACCGTGAGCTGCCCGGTCGGCACGCCGACCAGCGGCCCACGCGTCACGCGCGCGTTGCCGACATGGACGGCGGGATGAGGACCCGGACCTTGCCCCCCCGTCACGCGCATCGGCGGCCCGTCGTGACCGAGCACGGCGCGAGTGATCGCACGATCGGACGCCATCGGCACCCCTTCTCCACGCTCGTCGAACACGACGCGGCCGTCGCGGTCCACGATCAGCACCCGTGGCCCTCCGGCATGCGGGCCGAGCACCTTCCAGGTGCGCAGCCCAGGGTCGAGCGCGATCGGAAAGGTCACGCCGAGACGCCTGATCGCCGCCGCGGGCACCGCCGAGTCAGCCGCGAACGCGAACTCGGGCAGGTGAATGCCGACGACCTCGACGCCGGAGCGCCCGAGGTGCTCGTGCCAGACCTGGGCCCCGAGCAGCTTCCACAACGACTGCGGGTCGGTGTCGCGCCACAGCACGATCGCGGTGACCTTCCCGCGCAGCGAGTCCGCTCTCTGCGGCGGCCCGTTGAGCCAGGTCTCCAGCGCGGGGAGCGCGGGCAGCCGGAAGCCGATGAGCGAGGTCGGCAGCAGCGGCGGCGGTGCTCCCGCCGGGCTGACATGTCGCTCGAACCAGGTGACCAGCCGGCCGAAGGCGCGTCGCGTGGGCGGCAGCAGCAGCATGCCGACCGGCAGGACCAGGAGCGCGAGCGCGAGAAAGACGAGCCGGAGCGTCCGCACGGCGAGGCAGTATAGCGGCCGGGCGGCTTGACGCGTTCGTGACGAGCGCTCCAGCGGCGAGCGGCGACGAGGCGAGGAGGGGGTGTAGGGCTGCGGGCCGCCGTTCGGAGCGCGCTTCCTGCGCGCTCCTCACTAATTGCGCGGCGGCGCTCGCCATCCTGGCTCGCAGGCTCGCCGCCGCTTGGTTGCGGCCCGCAACCCTACGCCCCCTCCTCGCCTCGTCGCGTGCTAGACTCCGGCCTTCGTCCTCCCCAATCGTTGCGCCCGCGATTCGCGGGCCTCCAAGGAGTGCAATCCATGTCGAACCGTTGGTTCCTCGGCGCGCTGTCCGGCGCGCTCGTCGTCGCCGCGCTCGGTTGTTCCGGGCAGCAGGCCAAGTCTCCGTCGGCGAGCGGCCCGACCGCGCAGTCGACCGGCTTCAAGATCGGGCTCATGACCGGCACCGTGTCGCAGAACGAAGAGGAGTTCCGGGCCGGCGAGCAGCTCGCCCGCAAGTACGGCGACCGCCTCAAGCACGTCACCTACCCCGACAACTTCATGCAGGAGCAGGAGACGGTGATCGCGCAGCTCGTCGGGCTCGCCGCCGATCCCGAGGTCAAGGTGATCGTCGCCGGCCAGGCCATCCCGGGCTCGATCGCCGCGGCGCGCAAGATCCGCGAGCAGCGCCCCGACATCCTGATCGGCTTCGTCGAGCCGCACGAGGACCCGATCCTGGTCAACGAGACCGCCGACATCGCGATCCAGCCCGACCAGCTCGAGCGTGGCCGCACCATCATGGCCGAGGCCGCGGCGATGGGCGCCAAGAGCTTCGTCCACTACTCGTTCCCGCGCCACATGTCGCAGGAGCTGCTGTCGCGGCGCCGCGACATCATGAAGCAGGCTGCGGCCGAGAATCACATGCAGTTCTACTTCGTCACCGCGCCCGACCCGATGGCCGAGGGCGGCCTGCCCGCGACCCAGCAGTTCGTGCTCGAGGACCAGCCGCGCCAGATCAAGAAGCTGGGCAAGGGGACCGCGTTCTTCTCGACCAACTGCGGCATGCAGGATCCGCTCATCCGCTCGGTGCTGGCGAGCGGCGGCTACGTGCCCGAGCAGTGCTGCCCGAGCCCGACCCACGGCTATCCCACGGCGCTCGGCATCGCGGTGCCGCCCGACAAGGCCGGCGACATCGCCTTCATCAACGCCGAGAACAAGCGGGTCATCGCCGAGCACCACATGTCGGGCCACTTCGGCACCTGGATCGCGCCGGAGAGCATGGTGGCGATCCGCGCGACCGTCGACATCCTGGTCGACGCGGTCGACAAGAAGGTCGACCCCAAGGACACCGCCGCCGTGCAGAAGTATCTCGAGGCGGAAGCCGGCGCCCCGGTCAAGGTGCGCAAGTACGATGAGACCAAGGGCGCGCAGTACATGATCCTGCTCGACCACATCATCTACTAGCACCGCTGCACGCTACGGGCCGGGCGCCTCAGCGCCCGGCCCGTTCGCGTCTCACGCGCGCGTCCGCTGCAACCACCCCCAGATCCGCTCGGCCAGCGCCTCGGCGCTGGGCGGGTCGAGGTTGGCGAGCACGACCAGCGTCTCCCCGCGCTCGAGGTCCATGCCCACCGCACCGTTGATCCCCGGCGCGCCTCCGGCGAACAGGCTGGATCCACCCACCGCGCGGCTCACCGATTCGGGCTTCAGCAGGCGGCCCGCACGCAGCGCCGCGGCGAAGCGCACCAGGTCGCCGGCGGTCGAGTAGCCGCCGCCCGCGGACGTGCCCCTCGCCGGGCGGGTGTAGAAGTTCTCGCGCAGGCCTTCGCCGGCGCGGCGCGTGTAGCCCATCGCGACCCGCGGCGCCGGCACCTCGGCGTCGAGCGCGCCGGTGTCGTTCATGCCGGCGCGCCGGAAGATCTTCTCGCGCACATAGTCGTCGTACGACCGGCCCATGAGCTTCTCGATCACCAGCCCGAGCACGATGTAGCCCACGTTGGAGTAGCGGAAGCGGGTCCCGGGCTCGAACTCCAGCGGCCGGTCGCGGAACAGCGGCAGGTAGTCGCGCAGCGTGCGGAAGCGGCTCTTGTCCGCGGCCTCGAACTCGGGGCCGAAGATGTCGCCGAGTCCCGAGCGATGGCGGAGGATCTGGTCGATCGTGATCCGACCCGCCACCGCCTCGGGCAGATCGGTGAGGTGCTTCGACAGGAGATCCGATCGCGAGAGCAGGCGCTGTTCCTCGAGCTGCGCGATCGCCACCTGGGTGAACGACTTGTCGATGGAGCCGAGATTGAAGCGGGTGTCGATCCGGTTGGGCACGCCGTGGCGGCGATCCGCGAGGCCGCAGGTCCGCGAGTAGAGCGTGTCGTCGCCGCGCACCAGATGGACGACCCCCGAGAAGCGGTCCTCGCGCATCAGGGCGTCAAGCGCGCGGTCGATCGAGTCGCGCATCGCCGCCACCGTGATCGGCGGCCCGGTCGGCTGCGCCGCGGCGCGCCGCACCTCGCCCGGCGTGCCCGCGGCCCCCGGCCCGCCGCCCTCACCATCCCCGACCTGGATCCCCGAGCGCACCAGGCGGCGCTCGCCGCCGGCTTCGCTCTCGAAGGAGGCCTCGACCCGTCCGCCGCGCTCGGCGATCAGCTCGAGCACGACGCGGTCGGGCCCGTCCGCGGTGGCCCCCGCGAGCCGCAGCGAGCCCAGATCCTCGCGCATCTGCTTCCACCGCTCGAGCCGTTCGGCCGCCGGGCGGCGGGCGAGCGCCTCGGGCGCCCAATGCGACTCGATGAAGCGGAGCATCGACGCCTCGTCGCGCGCGTAGGCGTCGAGCCAGGCGCGGGCGTGCCGGCCCGCCGGCGTGTCGGGGATCGTGGGGACCGCCGGGGCGGCCGCGAGCAGGACGGCGAGCAGCGTGACGATCATGATGGAATCCTGAGAGGAACCGCGCGTCAGCGGGCGGCGCGCGCGAACTCCAGCGCCCGGTCGAGCGCCTGGTCGTAGGGCACCGCCACCTCGGGCGTGAGGCCGTCGGCCTCCCAGCCCTTGCCGGTGCGCGGGTCGTAGGTGCGGCCGCGCGACAGCCAGAGGCTGAATCCGCCGGCGAGCGGCTCGACGCCGCCGAAGTGCCCGCCGCCGCCGGTCTTCTCGCCCACCAGGGTGACGCGGCCGTTGATGTCGAGGCCGAAGGCGAAGGACTCGGCGGCGGAGAAGGTGCGCGGGCTGATCAGCACGTAGACCGGCCCCTCGAAGCGCGGACCGGGCACCGACTCGACCGTCCAGCGCTCGAGCGGCTCCGGCTCCCCGCGCAGCTGCTGCGAGACCAGATGCGTGGGCTGGTCGAAGAAGTAGGTCGAGAGGTAGCCCACCATCATGCCGTCGCCGCCCCCGTTGCGGCCGAGATCGATCACCATCGCCTTCACGCCGGAGAAGGCCTTCATCATCGAGTCGACGCGCGCGCGACCGGAGTCGGTGCCGTGGAAGCCGCGCAGGTCGAGGTAGCCAATGTTGCCGTCGAGGATCTCGATCCGGGCAAAGCCGTCGTTGGGCACGGAACGACCGGGCGGCATAGGAGTCATCGGGCCACCCGGCGGCGCGGGGCCGCCCGGCGCACCGCCCGGCGGTGTCATGCGCCGCATAACCGGGGCGCCGGGAGGGCCGGGCGCGCCGGGCCCCGAGCCCGGCGGCATGCGCATGAAGCGCGGCATGCCGCCGGCCTGCGCCGAGTCGGGCATCACGCGCAGATGGCGGTCACCGCTCATCTCCTGCAGGTCGCGGGTCAGCGCGCGCGCGAACCCGGCGCGGTCGAGGAGCGAGTCGTAGCGGCCGGCCGCGGTGAAGGCCGAGAGCTTGGCGGCGTAGCTGCGGGCACGGTCCTCGTAGACGTAGCCGTCGATCAGCAGGCGCGAGGCGGAGTCGATCACCGCCTTCCGGGTGGCCGGATCGAGCGGGGGCGACGGCGCCGCGGGCGCCGGCGCCGGCGTGGGCTGCGGGATGGCGGGCTCCGCCGCCACCAGCAGGGTGGCGAGCGGAACGAACAACATGCGAGCGATCATGGTCCCTCCCTCGGCCCAAGGGACGAACCGGTGGGGCGAAAGTTGCGGGTCCCCCCCGTCCCGGACGTGTCAGAACCGGGACAGGGACGCGCATTCGCTGCGATCGCCATTGAAGCGCGCCGGATGCGGCGCCTAGACTCCGCGAGCCCAGTCCGAAGTCATGCGGCGGCCCAGGGACGGCCGCGCGGAACCAAGGGGCACGGACGCACGTACCGCGGCCACGTGCCGCGAAGGAGCCGGATCATGGCGAAGCCCGCCAAAAATTACCGTCCCGAGGATGTCGGCACCGTCACGCCCTATCTCACGATCAAGGGCGCGGCCAAGGCGATCGACTTCTACAAGCAAGCGTTCGACGCGAAGGAGCAGATGCGCATGGCCGGCCCCGATGGCCTGATCGGCCACGCGGCGCTGCGGATCGGCGACTCCACCATCTACCTCTGCGACGAGATGATGGGCTCCAAGGCCCCGACCACGATCGGCGGCTCGCCGGTGACGCTCCACATGTACGTGAAGGACGCGGACGCCACCTTCAAGCAGGCGGTCGCCGCCGGGGCCAAGATCCGCATGCCGCTCGCCGACCAGTTCTGGGGCGACCGCTTCGGCCAGGTCGAGGATCCCTTCGGCCACCTGTGGTCGATCTCGACGCAGAAAGAGGAGCTGACGTCGGAAGAGATCACGGAGCGCGCCAAGACCGCGATGCAGCAGATGGGCTGACGCCCGCCGACCGCGCGGCGTCGAGCGAGGGAGGCCTTCACCGGCTTCCCTCGTTTCTATCGTCGATGTGGCGTCGTGCCGTGAGCGGGAGGCCTCGACCGCTGCAGGGGTTCGTGTCGTAATGCTCTCCGTTGCGGCCCGTCACGATCGACGTCATCGACGAAGGCTTTCGCACGGTACGCCCACACGATGGGTTGGCCTCGATGTTGGGTGAGGGTCACGATGAAGCCCTGGGCTTCCGTATCATCACGTCCCCGGGCGCTGGCGACGAAGCCGGTTTGAGACGCGCCACTCACGGAGAAGTCCCATCGACTAGCAAGATCGCCCAGGTAGACTCCGAGTATGACGACAAAGTCGGCGTTGCTCGGCACATCGATGTAGGTGAGCATGCGCCGGAAATAGACCTGC
>Ga0137455_1000292_pt1 | contig 13000 bp, 12 predicted proteins | sample EasRivERMGT600_2_FD_102334 | JGI IMG/M metagenome (GOLD analysis project Ga0137455, IMG submission 102334) | Soil microbial communities from meander-bound floodplain in the East River, Colorado, USA - East River MetaG ERMGT600_2 | ecosystem: Environmental > Terrestrial > Soil > Floodplain ... | reverse complement strand
TGTCGGGTCCGACGACGACATCGGCGTCGACGTACGTGGTCGCGGGATCGATCAACGTGACGCCGGCGGCCATGAGCTCTTCGTTCTTTTGTTGGCGGACCATGGTGGTGACCTCTCCAAGTTCGGCACGGCTGTTGATGCCGCGGATTTCGTCGGCGCGCTGGACCGTCCAGGTCGCAATCGCGCGCTTCTGCTTCCGATAGATGGCGATGAGATCGGGCAGGTAGTACTCGCCCTGTTTGTTCGCGGTGCCGATTGAATCGAGTGCGGCGAACAGCGGGGCGAGGTCGAACGCGTAGATGCCGGAATTGATTTCGGTAATCGCCTTCTGCGCGGCGGTGGTGTCGCGCTCCTCGACGATCTTCGAGATCTTCCCGCTGGTGCGGACGATGCGGCCGTAGCCGAAGGGCCGTGGGAACGTCGCGGTGATCACCGTGGCGGCGGCCGCGGCTTCCAGGTGCGTGGCGAGCAGCGCCTTCACTGAATCGACGCTGAGCAACGGCGCGTCGCCGGACAGCAGCACCACGGTGCCGCTTTTGCCTTCCAGGAGCGGACGCGTTTGCAGCAGGGCGTGGCCGGTGCCGAGCTGCTGCTCCTGCGTCACGAACTGGAGGCGGGTCCGCTTCGCGAGCGACCGCTTCACCTCGCCGGCGCCGTGGCCGACGACCATGGTGATGCTCGCGGGCTGCAGTGCCGCGGCGGTCCTGATCACTCGCTCGATGATCGTGAGACCGCAAATCTTATGCAGGACCTTGGGCAAGTCCGATTTCATCCGGGTGCCCTTGCCGGCAGCTAAGACAACGACGTGTAGGTCGTTCACGCGAGAGGAATCCAATCCTTGATTTTAGTCTGAGGTTGAAATTGGTGCCTGGCACCGAATTCACTTTGATTTGGTCAATAAACCTACTTATTACGTTCGATGATGTTGTAGACCTGCTTGGCAGTGAGTCCTAGCCGCTCTCCAGTCTCCCTGGCGGTCTCCCTTTTGGAGCCAGTTGTCTTAGATTCTGTTATTTGACCAAATAATTCAACCACTTGTTCATCTGAGACCTCGACGACCGGCTCAAGAGCCGGATCTGCTGGCGGGATCATGACGGTAAATTCACCCTGGGGATACTCGAATCGCTCCAGAAGTTGGGCCGGAGTGCCCGTCACGAACTCTTCGTGAAGCTTGGTCAGCTCGCGACCGATAATAATTGGTCGATTAACCAAATTACCAAGTTCCTCGAGGGTCCTTTTGAGCTTATGCGGGGCCTCGAAGAAGACTACCAAGCGGCGTTTGGCGGTCTCGATTAGCTCGGAGAACCAGAGTTTGCGGTCTTTAGACCTAATTGGCGGAAATCCGAGGAATGTGAAGCCGTGAGATGAGACTCCGGAGGCCGAAATGGCGGCGGCGACCGCGCTGGCCCCGGGGATCGGTTCCACTGTAAAGCCAGCCTCACGAATGGCGGCGACCAGGGCTGCCCCGGGATCCGAGATTCCGGGAGTGCCGGCATCGGTCACCAGGGCGACCGACTCCCCTTTCGCCAGTCGGCCAGTGATCCGTTCGATACGTGCACGCTCGTTGTGCTCGTGGACGCTGAGGATCGCGGTTTCGATATTGAAATGGCGAAGCAGAATGCCGGTTCGACGCGTATCTTCGGCAGCGACGAGCTGGACCTGCTTGAGCACCTTGATGGCGCGAAGGGTAATGTCGTCGAGATTGCCGATGGGCGTCGCGACGACGTAAAGCACGCCTTTGGAGTCGCGGGCCATCAGGGCATTCTAAGTTACCATTGCGGGATGGCTCTCCCTCGTTAAACCTCAGGAAGGCATGCACGCGGCTGAACCTTTACCCCACTTCGTAGACGATTACCTTTCATTCCTCTACGAGGTGCACCCCACCGGCGCCACCATGGATGGGGTTCATGTCCATGACGATCTGATCGAAGACTATCGCCGCTCCGCGATTGATACGCACGTGAGCGCGCTGGCAGGCTTCGGCCGTCGACTGGACGGCATTCCAGTGGACAACCTCCCGACGCTCGAGCAGATCGAGCATCAGATCGTCGCGTCCAACATTCGCGCGCGGCAGTTCGAGCTCGAGGCGGTCCGCTCCTGGGAGAGAAACCCGCACGTCTACGCCGACACGCTGGCATCGAGCCTCGCCGCGCAGGCGATCTTTACCTACGCGCCGGAGACCGAGCGCGCGCGCCGCGTCCTGTCGAAGCTGCGGCAGGTGCCGCGCCTGGTGCAGGCGGCACGCGACAACATCAAGGAGCCGCCCGCGATTTTCGTGAAGGTCGGCATCGACACCTGGCGCGGAGCGATGGCGTTCATCGACGCCGATCTGCCGCGCGCGTTTTCGAACATCGACGACATGCACCTGCTCGGCGATCTCGCCGATGCATGCGGCGAAGCAGTGCAGACGATTGGCGCCTACGTCAACGATCTCGAGACCGAGATTCGCCCGAAGGCCAAGGGCACGTTCCGTCTCGGCCGCGATCGCTTCGAGCTGAAGCTGCGCCACGAAGAGGGCATCACGCTGCCGGTCGATCGCCTGCTCGCCATTGCGACGCGCGAGCTCGCCGCCACTCAGGAAGAATTCCGCCAGGCCGCGGGCCGCTTGAACGGCGGCGATCCGATCGAGGCGTGGCGCAAGGCCAAGGACAAGCATCCGGCCGCCGGCTCGCTCATCGCCACCGCGCGCGGACAGCTCGACGAACTACATACGTTCCTCTCGCGCACGCCGGTGATGTCGATGCCCGACAGCGGCAGCATCACCGTCGCGCCGACGCCGGAGTTTTTCCGATGGTCGTCGGCCAGCATGTGGACGCCGGGCCCGTTCGAATCGAAGCCGTCGCGGGCGATGTATTACCTGACCGACGTCGATCCGAAGTGGGAAGCCGATCGCAAGAGCGAGCACCTGCGCGATTTCAACCTGCCGACGCTGTGGTCGATCTCGATCCACGAGGTCTATCCCGGCCACTTCCTCCATTACCAGTTCCTCAAGAAAGTGGAGTCGAAGGTCCGCCGCTCGACCATGTTCGCGCCGGCGTCGTACATGGAAGGGTGGGCGCACTACTGCGAGCAGATGATGATCGAAGCCGGCTTCGGCCGCGGCGATCACTCGCTCAAGATCGGGCAACTCGCGGAAGCGCTCGTCCGCCTCGCGCGCTTCGTCGTCGGCATCCGGCTCCACACCGAAGACTGGTCGGTGGAGCAGGGCGTGCGCTTTTTCATGGAACAGGCGTTCCTCGAGGAATCGAGCGCGCGCCGCGAAGCGGAGCGGGGAACGTTCGATCCCACTTACCTGGTGTATTCAGCAGGGAAGTTGATGATGCTGAAACTGCGCCATGATTGGTACGAAGAGCAGGGCGGGAAGCCCTCACTGCGCAACTTCCACGACGCTCTGCTCGCACATGGATCGGCTCCGTTCTGGGCGTTGCGGAAGTTGATGCTGGAATCGCACAACGATTCGGTTCTGGAATAGAAGGACTTATGCCGCTCTACGAATACCAGTGCGAAAAGTGCGCGCATCGCTTCGAAGTGATTCAGAAATATTCCGATGCGCCGATCGCGATCTGCCCGAAGTGCGGTGGACCCGTGATGAAGCTGTTGTCGTCCCCGGCGATTCAGTTCAAGGGCAGCGGCTGGTACATCACCGACTACGCGAAGTCGGGCAGCAGAGACAGCAAGGACAGCAAGGACCACGCGCCGGCGAGCTCGTCCTCGTCTTCGGAAACGAAAACCGAAACGAAGTCCGAGACGAAGCCGGAATCAAAGAGCGACAGTAAGCCTTCTACTTCAGAGTCTTGAGATACTCGCGAAACGGCCCCGCGAGCTCGGGCCGCTTCATCGCGAAATAGACGCTCGCCTTCAGGAATCCCAGCTTGTTGCCGGTATCGTGACGAACACCGTCAACTTCGTACGCATAGATGGGTCGCGACTTCAACAGGCGACGCAGGCCATTCGTGAGTTGAATCTCGCCTGACTTGTCTTTCTTGGTCGCGTGAAGCGACGCGAAGATATCGGGCGTCAGGATGTAGCGTCCGATGATCGCCAGATCCGACGGCGCCTCGTTTCTCGGCGGCTTCTCGACGAGATTCTTGACGCGATACACGCCTTTGCCGAGCTCCGGCGCGGGCTCGCCGGCGATCACGCCGTAGTTCGAGACCTGTTCCATCGGCACGCGCTCGACTGCGAGCACCGGTCCGCCGGCGCGGTCGAACACGTCGATCATCTGTTTCAACGCCGGCGGCGTCGCATCGATCACATCGTCTGCAAGGATGACGGCGAACGCCTCGTTGCCGACGATCGTTTCGGTGACGAGCACGGCGTGGCCAAGCCCGAGCGGCTCGCCTTGCCTGACGTACGAGAGCTGGATCTGGTTCGAGATCTTGCGGACCTCGTCGGCGATGTCCTTCTTGCCGCGGCTCTCGAGAAAGGCCTCGAGTTCTTTCGAGACGTCGAAGTGATCCTCGATCGCGTTCTTGCCGCGGCCGGTGACGACGACGATGTTGGGAACGCCGGAGTTGAGCGCTTCCTCGACGCCGTATTGAATCGTCGGCTTGTCGACGAGCGGCAGCATCTCCTTCGGCAGCGCCTTGGTGGCAGGGAGAAATCTCGTGCCAAGGCCGGCGGCGGGGAAGACGGCCTTACGAACCGACGAGCTCATTCCCATTAGAATAGTTCACCGCCATGCTTGATCCCAATTTCGTTCGCGACAACCTCGAAGCGGTGCAGACCGGAATGGCGAACCGCGGCCTCAACGTGACGGCCGAGTTGCAGCAGCTCGCCACGGCCGAATCGCATCGCCGCCGCCTGATTCCAACGATCGAAGGATTGAAGCGCGAGCAGAATTCGTCGGGCGATCAAGTGGCGCGCGCCAAGCGCCAGGGGCAGGACGCCTCACATCTGTTCGAGGCCAGCAAGCAGCGCGCCGGAAAGATCAAGCAGCTGGAGTTCGAGCTCGATAGCGCCGAGCGCCAGCGCACGGTGCTGCTCGAAGCGCTGCCGAATCTTCCGCATTCAAGTGTTCCAGTCGGCAAGGGCGCCGCCGACAACGTCGTCGTGCGCACGTGGGGCGAGACGCGCAACTTCGACTTCGAACCGAAAGCGCATTGGGATCTGGGTCCCGAGCTCGGCATCATCGACTTCGAGCGCGCGACGAAAATCTCAGGGACGCGCTTTGCGTTTCTGATCGGCGCCGGCGCGCAGCTCGAGCGGGCACTGATCAATTTCATGCTGACGCTCCACACCAACGAGCACGGCTACACCGAAGTGGAGCCGCCGTTTCTCGTGTCGTCGACGACGTTGTATGGAACGGGGCAGTTGCCAAAGTTCGAGCAGGATCTGTTCAAGATCGCTGGCGAGTGGGATTTGTATCTGATCCCGACGGCTGAAGTGCCGGTCACGAACCTGTTTCGAGGCGAGATTCTCGACGGCAAGAGACTGCCGCTGAAATACACCGCCTACACGCCCTGCTTTCGCAGCGAAGCCGGATCGTACGGCGCCGACACGCGCGGATTGATCCGGCAGCATCAGTTCGACAAGGTCGAGCTCGTGAAGTTTGCGACGCCGGAGACGTCATACGACGAGCTCGAGAGCCTGACCGCGAATGCGGAAAAGATTCTGCAGCTGCTCCGCCTGCCGTATCGCACTGTCGTGCTCTGCACCGGCGACATGGGGTTCTCGGCGGCGAAGACCTACGACATCGAAGTGTGGCTGCCGAGTCAGAACGGCTATCGCGAGATTTCGTCGTGTTCGAACTGCGAAGCCTTCCAGGCGCGCCGCGCCAACATCAAGTTCCGCGCGGAAGGGACGGGGAAGGCGGAGCACGTCCACACGCTCAACGGATCCGGGCTCGCGGTCGGGCGAACGTTGATCGCGATCCTGGAGAACTATCAGCAAAAGGACGGCTCGATCGAGATTCCCGAGGCGCTGCGTCCGTTCATGGGCGGGAAGGCAGCGATCAGCCGATAATAGAAACAGCGGAGAGGTGGCTGAGTGGTCGATAGCGGCGGTCTTGAAAACCGTTGAACCTTCACGGGTTCCAGGGGTTCGAATCCCTTCCTCTCCGCCAGTCACTCGCGCTTCGCGCTCGTTCCCGGCGTCGAGGCGGGCTTCAGTCACGCATCGATGGCCTTCGGCCATCGCTAGCGGGAGCGAATCCCTGTGATACCGATGTTGAAAGTGTTTTTGTCCGTAGCATTACTCGTCGTGGCTGTCGCATGCGGCCGCACTTCAACGGACGACGATTTTCCCGAGGTTCCTCCGATGGCTGACAGCGGCATTAAGCAACTGCAGATGGATGACACGAAAGTCGGCACCGGCGCCGAGGCGCGGCCGGGGCGTGTGGTCCGCGTGCATTACACCGGCTGGTTGTACGACGCCACCAAGCCTGACAAGCGCGGGCAGAAGTTCGACAGCTCGAAGGATCGCAACGATCCGTTCGAGTTTCCGCTCGGCGGCGGGCAGGTCATTCCCGGATGGGACAAGGGCTTTGCCGGCATGAAGGTGGGTGGCACGCGCGTGCTGACCATTCCGCCCGACATGGGCTACGGCGCCCGCGGGGCCGGCGGCGTGATTCCGGGCAATGCGACGCTCGTGTTTGAGGTGGAGCTGCTCGAAGTGAAGTGAACTGCAAACACTTCGTCGTTTGCGGCGGATGTACGCTGCCTGGCGTACCGTATGCCGAGCAGCTCGCGCGAAAGCGGAAAGATCTTTCGCGGCTGCTTGGCATCGACGTCCCTCCTTTCATTCCGTCTCCATCTGAAGCCGGGTTTCGCAGCAAAGTTGCATTTGTTTTCGGAAACGGCGTGATGGGCCATTACGCACTCGCGTCCCAGCGCATTGTCCCGATCGAGGAGTGCCCCGTTCATCATGAGCGCGGCAATCGGATCGCGTTTGCGTTGCGAGATCGTTTGAACCGCGCCCGCATCGCTCCCGGCATCCTTCGCCACATCGTGATTCGCACCACCGCCGACGGGCGCGAAGCGTCGGCGATGCTTGTCGTCACCCGCAATGACAAGTCGCTGCGCGCGCCGGTGAAGGGGCTGCTCGCCTCGCCGGAACGGCCGGACGGATTTTGCGTGAACATTCACACGAAGTCCGGGCCGTACATGGTCGGCGACGAGACGATTAAGATCGACGGCCGGAGTCACGTTAAAGAAGTCGTCAACGGGGTGTCGTACCTGGTGTCGCCGACGGCGTTCTTTCAAACGAACGTGGGCGCGGCGGAGATCCTGGTGAAGCTGGTGCTCGAGGAACTGGGCAAGCCTCGACGTGTGCTCGATCTTTATTGCGGCAGCGGGCTGTTCTCCCTGCAGATCGCGAAGACCGGCGCGGCGGTGACCGCGGTGGAGGAGAATCGCCAGGCAGTCGCCGATGCGGAAGCGAACGTCCGCATCAATCGGCTTCCGCCCGGGCAGATTCGCTTCGTCGCCTCCCGCGTCGAAGACGCCTTGGCGAGGGTCGGGAAAGACTCGTGGGATACGGTTGTCCTCGATCCGCCGCGCCAGGGTTGCCCGCCCGAGGTGATCGACGGCGTGTTCGAACGCATCCGGCCGGCGCGCGTCGTCTACGTGTCGTGCGGACCCGATGCGCTCGCGAAGGAATTGCCGGTTATCCTCAAGGCCGGCTACCGCGTCAGGCGCGTGCAGCCTGTTGACATGTTTCCCCACACCGATCACATTGAGACCGTGATGGCGTTCGAGCGCGGATGATTCGCGCCTCCCGCATTCTCGTCATTGCCTCGACGGTCCTGGCCGCCTTGGCCGAATCGTTTCTCGCCTCGACGTATACGCCGCAATTGTTCTGGACGGCGGTCGCGGGCTTCGCGCTGATGCTGATCGCCGGCCGGCTGTGGCGGCATGTCGCGATGCCCGTCCTGATGGCGGCTCTTTACCTGACGCCGTCGCTCCTGCTCGTGACGTTCAACACGAAGGGGTTCGAGCACGACACCATCTGGATCCTGCCGCTGCTTGGGCTGCTGCTCTCCGATCGAGGCGAGGCGCTGCGATGGTCGCTACCGGCGCGATGGCAGTGGCCGCTCGTGACCTGGGCCGTGATTGTGGCGATCACCTGGCCGATCGTCTTCCTTCGCGAAGCCGACTTCGCGCCGTGGATTCTGCTGGATGACGTGCGGGTGTCGAACACCAGCATCGGCGTCCCGCCCTCGCTGGTGAATCTGAGCGTTACCTACTACGCCCTCGGGCACATGCTGGGAATCCTCCTGGTCGATGCCTTATGCCGGTGGTATCGCGCCGACGAGGCGCGGTTCAGGCGCGAGGTCTTGAGGCCGCTGTTGGCCGCGGCCGGCATTGCCGCGCTCGTCGCCTGTTACCAGGGCTTTGTCGATCTCGGATTCCTCAACGAGGGTTTCTGGGAATACATGATTCGCGCCTCGGGAACTCTCGGAGACCCGAACAAGCTTGGCGCGGTCGCGGCCTTCTGGACGGTCGGCGCGAGTGTCTTTGGCCGCCGGATGCGGCAGCCCTGGAATGCAGCGATCACTCTCGGCGGACTCGTCCTCGGCATGGCGGCGGTGTGGCTGTCCGGATCGCGCACGGGCCTGGCGGCCGTCTTGATCAGCGTGCCGGTTGCCGCTCTCGAAGCGGTGCGATGGCTCAAGTTGGATCTTCGCAAGCTGGCACTGGCGGCCGGTGGCGTGCTGGTGATCGGCGCGACGATGATCATGGTCCTGCAGAACGCATCGACGCACACGATCGTGCAGCGCGGCACGCTCGGCTATCTTCCGTTCTTCGGAGATCGCGGCATCGCCCAGAGCGCCAACGAATTGTTGTGGGATCGTTTTGGCTACGGACCTGCTGCGATCCAAATGATCAAGGAGCACCCGCTCAACGGCGTCGGCGTCGGCACCTTCCACTCACTCTCGTACGACTTCGGCCGAGCGGCGGGCAGAATCATTCCCGCTCAGGACAACGCGCAGGCATGGTGGCGACACAACCTCGCCGAGCTCGGGCTGCTCGGGTTCATCCCGATGATCTGGTGGTGCGTCGTGTTTGGTCGATCGCTGTTCTCGCGAAGAGCCGGCGTGGATCGGCTGTCGACCGGAATGTTGCGCGGCGTATTGGTTGGGTTTTTCATCGCATCGTTGTTTGGCGTGCCATCGCAGTCTGTGGCGATCACGCTGACGTTTTGGATCTTCGCGTTCTGGATTGCCAGTGAACAACCCGACGTCGAGGCACCCGGCATCGGGACCACACCAACGAAGCGGAGTGCTCTACGGGCGAGCGCGATCACCGTCGTATTGATCGCCACGCAAGCCGCGATCACCGCCTACGACGCATTTGGCGATCTCCGTCCGCGCCACCGCGCGGAGCGATTCGACTGGTATTACCGGCACGGCTGGGTGATGCCCGACGACGTGGAGCGCGATCCGGGCGGCAACCCGATTGGCCGCCGCTGGACGAAGAAGGATTCGCTGGCGGTGATCAAGGTCAAGGGCAAGACCCTGAAGTTCGTGGCGTGGAACGATCATCCCGACAGCGACGTAAGGCCGGTGCACACACGGGTCTGGGCGGATTCGAAGCTCGTGTTCGAAGGCGATTTGAGACGCGCGCCTCTGATGCTGGACATTCCAGCGACGCCGGGCAAGACTCACATGCTCATCGAGACATCGATCGATCGGACGTGGCGGCCGAGCGACTCGGGCACGGGCAGTCGCGACGGCCGGGAGTTGGGGCTCTCAATCCGCGACTGGGTCTGGGAGTAAATCGATCTCGGATCTCGGATTTCGGATCTCGGATTATTTCTTGATTGTCTTATCTAGGTACGTGCGGATTGTGTCGTAGGTGTGCTGCTGTAGCCACGCTTCGACGACGCGGGCGTTCGTATCGGCGAGTTGTTTCGCGCGCTCGAGGATCGGCGTGTAGAACGCTTCTTTCGTGAGCGCGAAGGCGCCGGCAGGAATCGCCGCCATTCTCTCCGCCACTTCCATCGCGCGATCCATCAGCATTCCCGACGGGCACTTCTCATCGATCAACCCCATCGTCTTTGCTTCGTCGATCAGGACCGTGCGGCCGGTGAAGACGAGATCGCGCAGCGGACCGTCGGCGACGCGGGCGGCCATGATCTGAAGGGGTAATGAGGGAAACGGAACGCCGACCGCAAGCTCGGGAATGCCGATGCGGCCGTTGCCTTCCGTCATGATGCGGTGATCGCAGGTCGCGGCGAGGATGCAGCCGCCGGCGATGGCGTGACCATTGATCGCCGCGATCATCGGTTTCGGCAGCGTCAACGCGGCGCGCAGGAAGTTGTCCAGGACCGGAAGGAAACGTCGCCCGTATTCCGGTCCGTCCTTGAGCACGCGAAACAGATCGACGCCGGCGGAGAACGATGATCCGGAGCCGGTGAGGATGACGGCCTTCACCGATGCGTCCCGCGCGTCATCCATCTCCCTGAGCAACGCTTCGCCGAGCTCGATGTCCATCGCGCTGACCTTGCCGTGCGCGAGCTTGAGCGTGCGAATGCCGTCCGCGTCCTTGCGCTCGATCATGCGGGGATTGTACGGGATTCGCTTCATAATTGAATGCTGATGGTCACTCCGGAAATCGCACCCGCGCGGCCTGCGGCTACTGTGGTCGTGCTGCGTGCCGGCGATCCCTTCGAAATCCTGATGGTCCGCCGCAACGACAAAGTCGCGTTCATGGCCGGTTCGTACGTGTTTCCCGGCGGCCGCGTCGACGACGGCGATCGACCGCCGCCCGGCGCCGCGATGAGACCGGCGGTCTTCGGCGATCTCAGCGATGCCGAAGAAGCCGCGTATCGAACCGCGGCGGTGCGCGAGCTCCAGGAAGAAGCGAGCGTCACCATCACCGTCGACGATCTCGTGCCCTACGCGCACTGGGTGACACCCGAGATCGAAATCCGCCGTTACGACACGCGCTTCTTCCTGGCGCGCATGCCGGCCGGACAAACGCCGAAGCACGACGAGAGCGAGACCACCGCGCTCGAGTGGCTGTCGCCGAGTGAAGCGATCGCGCGATTCGAGCGGCGCGAGCTCCTGCTGCCGCCGCCGACGTGGACCACGATTCGCCAGCTCGCGCATCGCACGTCGATCGAAGATGCGCTGGTGTGGGCGACATCGAAACCGATCGTGCGCGTGATGCCCGGATTCTTCAAGGACGGCGACCTGGTCACGTTGACGCTGCCGGGCGATCCGTCGTTTCCGACGATTCCGGGCTGGGATGTCCCCGAAGAGACGCGCTTTGTGTTGCAAGACGGAGCTCGATGGCAGCCACTGAAGGTGTGATCGACGCGATCGATCGCGTGATCCGGTATTTCAACGCGCGACAACTCGATCTGCCCGATGGCTTCTTCGATCGCAAGACGCAGTTCGTGATCAACGGCGCGCCGTTCGAGACGCTGCTCGGTCAGCCGGCGAACGATCCACTGGTCCTGATGCTGGCGAGAGGACCGGCCGGATTCCGCTTCACCTCCAAAACGCTGCAGCACGCCATTCCCGATGCGAAGTTGGAGCGTGGCGAGATACCCACCGATGGCGATCCGTCCACGATCGCGATCGAGCTGTGGTTGTCGGGCACATTGCGGGGCACGAGCGAAGCCGTCAACACGGTCGTCCCGATCACGCTGAAGTTCGCGTCCGCCGGCCACGTCGAAGTCGCCGAGGCCACGGTCGATGCGGACGTGCTCGGCAAGATTCGACAGGCGCGGTTGCGTCCGTAATGTCGATTGCTCGCCATCCCGATCGTCATCAGGGCAGGAGGCGTTGATGCATCTGCTCATTTCGCTCGTACTCACGTTCCAGGTGGCGTCCGATCCCCTACTGACAAGGTTTGCCGGGCAGTGGTCGGGGACCGGAACTGTCCTCAACCAACCTTCGAAGATTTCGCTCACCTGGACGCCGGAGCTTGGCGGGCAATTTCTGCGATTGACGTTCCGGAATGAAATGCCGAAGACCACGTTCGAGGGGCATGCGTATTACCGGCCTGCCGGCGACCCTTCGACTTCGCTCAGGGCAGGCGGCCGTTACCGTGGGATCTGGTTCGACAACTCGGGCATGATCCGGCCGATCGAAGCGACAAGCGACGGCGATGCGCTCGTCTCGAAGTGGGGGACGCCGGAAACGGAAGAAGGAGAGACGACCTACCGCCTCACATCCGATTCGCGCATGGAGATCGTCGATCGCGTGAAATCGAAAGATGGCTCGTGGCGCGAATTTGGACGATCCGTCGTGACCCGCTGACGCAGAAACTGCATCAAAACCGCATGTTCAGGGGTCAGTCCCGGTTACATCAGTCAGGATTGATGAAGCGGTAGAGGACGCGAATGATTCGATAGGCTTCGGGCATCGTCGCTCGCGTGAATTCGACAGTGTCGGGCGCGACGAGCTGGATCTCACTGAAGGCGGTGGCCACTTCGGGGATCGTAAAGTTCCGCAGCTGCATGCGGACCTTGTAGGCGGCCAGGCGATCGCGTGCCGGCTTCTTCGCCGCCGCGACGCTCTCTTTTGCCGCCGCTTGAATCTCGCGGCGCGCTTCCGCCGGCGACATCCCCTCGACCGCGCGCATGTTGATGGCGCGCTTCACCACGACGCCGCGCACGTTCGGCGTCCACTCCTTTTGCTGCTCAACCGCCACATCGTCGCCGGTGATCATCACCACCGGCACGCCGTACCAGTGCGCCATCAGCGTATTGAGCCCGCCTTCGCCGGCCGATCGGCCGTTGACCTGCACGTCCTTCACCACGCCGGAGCCGGTATGCGCGAACAGTCCGCGAGGTGAGTCGGCCTTGGCGTGATAGCCGATGAAGATCACCGCGTCGAAGGACTCGTCGAGTCCCTCGACCATGCCGTGACGCTTGAAACTGTGGCTGATCAGGCGGGCGCGCGGATCGAGATCTTCCGGGAGCAGGTTGCGCTGGCTGCCGTGCGAGTCGTTGACGACGACCTGGGTGGCGCCACCTTCGAACGCGCCACGAATCGCCGCATTCGCATCCTCGGCCATCAGCTTGCGCGAGCGGCCGTATTCAGGCT
>Ga0137455_1000290_pt1 | contig 13024 bp, 15 predicted proteins | sample EasRivERMGT600_2_FD_102334 | JGI IMG/M metagenome (GOLD analysis project Ga0137455, IMG submission 102334) | Soil microbial communities from meander-bound floodplain in the East River, Colorado, USA - East River MetaG ERMGT600_2 | ecosystem: Environmental > Terrestrial > Soil > Floodplain ... | reverse complement strand
GCCCATCGTGATCGTGATGTCGGATAAGGCAGAGTTGTCGACGATCGTGAAGCGCCCCCACGAGATGAGCGCCTTAGTGACCTCGTCCTTCAATTCGTCCTTCACTTCGTCCTTCGCTCCATCGGACGACGCATTGACGACGTACACCTTTTTCGCTGCGATCAGGGCCTTCGGGACCTCCTGCTGGGCGAGAAGACCGCTGGTCATGCCGCACAACACGAGCGCGGTGATCACCGTTTTCATAAGCTTTGCAGGAATCCTACCCCGGGTTAGTCCTTCGAGCACGGGTCCGGCTTGCCGAGAGGGATGGCCGTGAGGGTGTGTTGGCCCTGAGCGTGGCCGGCTAAGCGATGCACGGCGCGCAGTTCCGTGCATTGCCATCGAAAGCGGCTTGACAGCAGAATTTGGGCGACGACAATTGCTGTGTATGACCGTCCGGGTCTGCCACGTCCTACTCTTACTCGCTCTGCTCCCTGTCGCTGCATCGGCGCAACAGGTAGCGACGCTCACAGTGGATGCCCCGGTGTACCTGTATCCGGATCCGAAGCGGCAGCCGCTCCTTGTGGCTGGCAAAGGCAGCACCGCCGACATCGAGGAAAGCAAAGGCGAGTGGACCCGAGTCTCTTTCGTGGATTCCCGCGAATTGAGGCGAGTCGCTTGGATTCAGACGAAGTTCATCACCATCTCGGTCCCCAAGCAGGAAACGGTAGCAATACCGAACCAGGTTCCGCAGCAACTGCCGATACCTACAACGCCACCTATGGCCGTAACGGTACTGCCGCGACCCCAACCTAGGCCAGCGGCAACAGCAGTCCCGATCAATCGGGCAAGGGCTTACGTGTTGTCCGTCAGAATCATTGGCCGCGAGACCAGCCAAGGCAGCTATCACTACGTGACGCCGACGGTCGCAACGTCAACCTCCAATGCATTCGCGAACTGTGCCGGGCATGCGACCACACACGTTCCCCCAACTCGCTACTCTCCGATCGACACGGACATCTATGCGAACTGTGTCGGCAGCGCGAACAGTAGTACGACGATTAGCCCGAGCGTCGAATACGGCTACGACGTCACGGGCGCCACGTTCACACTGCTGCTACCGGACAGACGTCGGGCGGTCGTCAACTGTGACAGCAAGTACGCGCTCAAGGGAGACTACATCAATCGACGTAGTTGCAGAATGCCGCCCCAGGACGAAATCACGGTCGAGTTTAAGGGCGAGAATGCAAAATTGATTTGGCCGGTAAGTATCGACGGTCGCAAGAACCAATCTGAAACCTACAAAATCATTGCGATTCTTCCCGCCTTCTGATCTTGGGACGGCCCCCGCCAACTGCTTACCCGAGTTCCCGTACCGCAACTCCTCTCCTGACTCATCTGCTCACTTTGGTGAGCCAAGGATGATCGGAACAAATTGATACCCGGAAGGTCTGCAGGTTCGTTTGGGGCACGGCCTCGAGGGTTCACTCCATCGTTCCACTCGTTGGTGCGGTGGCATTCGGGTCGCCTGGATTCGCTTGAAGCGCCAACGTTCCTCGCCAGGTTCCGGTCAGGAATGAAGTCCCGCCTGAAGGTGCTGTCGGACTGGAAGAACCGCCGCTGCAAGCAGACAGCGCGATCAGGAAAGGGATGGCAGCCAGGCTCGCGAATTCATGAGTCCTCGCTTTCTTTCGGGGGACCACCATCACACACCCAAAGGCGGTCGAGTTCAAACTGATCCGTAGCGCCGTCATAGCCGGCGACGCCCAGTGCCTCTGTTACCGTCCGGCATCCAGCTTTGCGGTCGATGTGGACAACGAGATCAATGGCAAGCGCAATGGCTTCACGGGTACTTCGGTGCGGTAGGCCGGCGTTCGCGGCGACCACGCAGTGTGCGAATCGCGCGAGCGCCTGGCTTGCGGAATTTGCGTGGATGGTGCTGATCGCGCCCTGATGTCCGGTATTCAAGGCTTGCAGCAGGTCGAACGCCTCCGCACCCCTGACCTCTCCAACCAGGATGCGATCCGGCCTATGACGGAGCGTCGCCCTCAACAGGTCTGCGATGGTGACCGCCGGCATCGGAGCCTCTTGACCCAGCGGTTGCTGCAGTCGCCGCGCTTCAAACCGAACTAAATTCGGTTTGTCGATTCTGATCTCAGAGGTCTCCTCTATCAGCACGATCCGATCGTCGGCAGAGATTGTCTCGGCAAGTGCATTCAGCAGGGTCGTCTTTCCCGTGCCGGTCCCTCCGGAAATCAGGATGTTCCGACGCGCTTGTACTGCGGTTACGAGCTGGGCGGCCAAAGACCTCGTGAGAGTTCCAGCCTGAACGAGCTCATCGATCGTGTAGTGCCGGCCAAATTTCCGAACGGTCAAGGTCGGACCGTCGACTGAGCATGGCGGGAACATCGCAGCGATTCGTGAGCCATCCTCGAGCCGTGCGTCGAGGGTCGGCTGGGCCTCGGATATCTCGTCGCCACACGCCCTGGCGATGTTCTTGATGGCGACAGTGAGGTTTCGGAGCTCTAAGGTTCGGTCCGCGACAACCTGTAGCTCGCCGTTCCGTTCGATGAACACCTGCCGACCGCCGCGATTCACCATCACTTCGGTGATGGTCGGGTCCTGCAGCAAGTCCTCGATCGGTCTCAGGAACGGCATGATGCGTTCGAGACTGCTCATAGCGCGCCTCGCTCGAGATGGTCGAAATAGCTGGTCTGGACATCCAGGTAGTTCGGCTTCAGATAGCAGTACTGCGGCGGTAACGGATTCACACCGTCGTATGGCAGCACGATCGCCTGCGCGTTCTGGAGCTGCGTGAATACGCGCGGCGGGAAGATGTGCTCGTGCGTCGGCGCATAGCTTTTTGTTGCCGTAAGCGAATGTTTGTTTGCCGCGGCGCGCCCGGTCAGGAGCGAGATGTGTGCTTCGCGGCCGGACTCGGAAAGACTGTAGTGGGCCTTCAGACGGTCGCGTTTGCCACACAGTTCCGCGGCGTTCCTTGCGGTGAATTCGTCGCTGGTAGCGAGAAACACTTTGTTGCGGAAGCACTGAAGCAGCGTTCGCCAGCTCTCGTCGCCCGGCAGCACTGACCTGAGCGAGCTGATACTCTGTGTCGCAACGATCGGAATAAGACGGGCCTGCCGCGACAACGCGAATGTTCGTTCGTCGCCGGTAGGATCAGTCTCGCCGACGGTAGCAAACGCGTGGTACTCGTCGCAGACGAACACGAGATCGCGCCACACCTTCGATGGGTCAGAACTCATGCGAGGGATCCGCTGCAGCACAGCCCGCTGAAAATCGAGCTTCAACATGACGCCCATGATTCGAGCCAGGCCCGGGTTCGCAGCTACCGGAAAGTTGAGCGCGAGCACCTTGCCGGCGTCGAGGAGCGTGTCGATGGGTGGCAGAGGCGTTGGTTCTCCGGGCGGCACTGTACCCAGGTAGGCACTGCGAGGCGGACAAAACGCACGGTGTACCGAGGGGTTGTCGTCGAACAGCGACAGGAAGACAACGATGCCCTCCGTAATTGAGGAACGAAGCCTCGTATCGAGCCGAGTCCAACCGCCTAGATACCAGCGCTCGACGGCTTCGAGTTGATGCTTTCGGTCCGCCCAACCGCCGCCCTGCGCTTTGCGGACAAGGTACGTGGCCCCTTTACCGTTCAAGAAGGTATCGAGCTCCGAATCGTACGGGTGCGCCATCTGGTTCTCATCGTCCTGGAACCAATGTGTCCATGACCGTTGAAGGCCCAGAAGATGAAACTCAATCACCGGAACGACGATCACCTCGGGAGGTTCTGACAGCGCGACTTTGAGTCGCCGAATGTCACGATCGATCTGCGAGTCATCCAGGATATAGCGATAGACATCGGACAGAGTCGTGTAGCCGTCGGTCAACCGGCGTAACAGGATCACAAATTTCAGAAGATCGGTGTACGCCTGCTGCCAAAACGGCTCCTTCGATCTACCAAACAGGTTGTTCAAAAGTGAGGCGATGGCATAGGCCACAGCATACGGATCGAGATCGTTGTGGAGCGGGTTGTAGCAGGTGCCGGTATCGAGACCGATCTCGATGTAATCCGACGATCTACCGGTGTCGTCAAGAATGGTTCTTACTTGTCGGCAAAAGTCGCCTTTGACCTCCATGACGAGACCCCCGATCTTTCGCTGCTCATCCTGACTCTGCCAGCGCAGGAGTTGGTCAACGTACGGGTACATGCAGGCCGACGTCTTGCCTGTGCCGACCGCGCCGACAACCATGACGCCCGTATAGAGGCCGCGTTGGGGAATAGTGAGCCACTTCGGTTCCGCAGCACGTCCCGGCGAATTAATGTGATGCGACTCGCCGAGAACCAACGACGGCAATGACCGCTCTTCCGGTCGTGGATACGTCGGCAGCGGACGGAACCGAATGGTCGGTTCGATCCGGTAAATGACAATCGCTCCAACAGACACGAACAGGGACGTGACAAAGAACGGTGTCGAGAACCACAGCGCGGCGTATCCGTAGGACAACGCGGCGAGCAGATCAGGCCGGCTCATCGCGATCAATGCGACAAACGGATCGTCACTACGAATCGGGTACATCCGCAGTCCAATGGCTCCCGTTGCAGCTGCGGCGCAGAGCGACAGTAACAATCTGCAGTCGACAAGAAGGCGTAGCGCCGATTGGGACAGGAACATTGCGGGCGTCGCGATCACGAACCGCTGGTTGCCTGAAAAGTTCGGCGACGTCCTGACCTATTCCTTCCGGCGTCGATCGGCGTTTGGGCGCGGGAAATGTACGACTCAGGGTGCGTCGCCCGCCATTGCAGATACTCCTTATCCTTGCCGAGCACGTTGTCGATCACCTGATTCAGAACGTATTCGGTCGATTCGCCGATGAATGTGGCGTATGCGTAGAGCGTCTCGTTCGTCTCTTGATCGAGACGCGTGCGGTGCCTTACGAGTTGCTTGCCGCGAGTACGGGGCTTGATCAGTGCCATGCTGCAGGTCCTCCTGTGCTGCGATTGACAGGGTGCGCGGTTGATTGAAGCGCGCCACGCTGTCAGTGACCGGCGCAGACGAGTGCGGAAACATCCGCGCTCGCGATGGGCCCACATCGTGCGGAACAATCTGCGACACATCTGGGCGTGAGCGACCCCACTCCACCGAGAATCGGGTCTTCACCGAGCAGTCTCGGTGGGGTCGCTCACGCCCAGATTCAAAGTTCGCCCCAGCTCGGGGCCGATCACGGCGGCAAAGAACGCCGCCATCCGGAACGTTGATACGTGAAGCCAACCTGCAGGCCTGTACGGACTTCCGATGTGGTCGACGCGAGCGGAGCACCGGTTCCACGTAAATCGAAGCAGCGCTGGTCGCGCGAACACATGGTTCCAATGGGTGTTCTCCCACGTGTTCCCCTGCTGCGCCCTCGTTAGGCCGTTCCGACCATCGACTGAAGCTGGAAATAGGAATGAGCCAGGACATACGTCTCTACCTCGCCTCTGCCACGTGCAACCGCGTCCGCCAGGGCCGGTGACGACAGCGCATCGAACGCCATGGACCCTTGCTCCAGCCAACGCCGATAGAGCGCACTGAACCGAGGGCCTTCAAATGCTCGAGAGGCGGCACTGAACCGCTCTGAATCCGCCAAATCCTGCCTGCCAGAAGCGACAGCCTTCTGGTTGAAGAACCACTTCAGCTCCTCCACGACGCCGAGGCGCAAGGGCATCAACAATTCCTCGTGGACAGCACTCAGGTACACGCTCTCGCAGCGAGCTAAATGTTGCGGAATGACAAGCCGTAAACGCCACTTGGGTAGCGCACGAAATAGCTCGGCATGCCGGCATAGGAAGGGGCGAAGATCGACCGGTGCTGGCCGCTTCACCAGGAAAGTGAAGATCGTTTCATCGGCCGCACCCAGTCCGATCGGGAGCTTGTCAGGAAAGTATCGAGTCGTGCTGTTCGGCGCCGCTCCGAATTTCAGGTTTGGGAGGTCAGAGCGCTGGAAGCGAGCACCGAGTTTAGTCGTGAAATGCGCCACTTTGTCGCGCTCGGTGGCCAGCCAGTTCGTGTCCTGGCAAGCGAGAACAGCGTCGAGCAACATGACCCGTTCGACTGCGGCACCCATTGAAACAGGCTTCCGGTTCCGATTTTCGGGCTCGCCGATCGCGTCATAAAGAGCGCTCGCGAAAACGTGGAAGACTCGCAACTTCCCATTGGCATCAGAAGACGATGTCGCGTGTTTTCGGGCGATCAGTCTCGCGAAGAAGTCCTGCGATTTCTGTCCTCGCGATATACCACTGAACTGGCAGTATTGGCGGACAGTGCAGACGCCAGAATGGAGCATCACGAGCACCAAGAAGCGCGCCTGGCGCTCCGTGTAGCCCCTAGCGACAATCGCACTCACCCGGTCTTGCTCAGTCATCGCATCATCTCCTCCGCCAATCTGTCGTCGCGAGACCGGCCGCCCTTCGCCGAGCCGCGCGCGCCGCCCACTCGCGTCGACGTGACACGGTGACACTTGAACCCTGCAGCCGCGGTCGATGCAGCGTGAGTACCCCGGTAGTTCTCCGTGACGACTTCCACGTCCTGCCCCTGCGTGGTTCCGTCCTGACTCTCGTACTCGATGCGGAGATCGGGGAATCGGACCGAGCCGCGAATGACGGGCAAATCGCGTTCGGAGGCCCACTTCGAAATGGCTTCTCGGTCGCGCCGAGGCAGGCCGATCGAGTCATGGCGGCCGCGATTGGGCTCCTGTAGAAATCGCTGATAGTCGCGCTTCAATTCAGTTTCGAGTACCACTCGACGGACCTTGGCGCCATCGGCAGTCAGTCGCTCATGGGCCTGCCTGTATGCTGCGTAGAGCCGGCTGTCGTGCGACAGCTCTTTGACCCTCGCAACTCCGGAATAGAAGGCCTGACGCTCATCCGGTTTACCGTCGCGCCGATGCTGCTCCAATAGCTCAAGCCCCTCTCTTGTAAGGGTCACGACCGTCGTCCGTTGGCGCCCAATCATGTAAGGTGTGGTCGAAATAAGACCATCCTGCCGCAGCTGATCGAGCTCACGGGCCGTGGCCACTGAACGTTCGAGATCGCTTCGGGGTACCACCCGGAACGCTCCGACAGTTGCGAGAGTTCGAACCTCTGAGCCGCGCAAGCAGTAGTTGTCTACTGGCTCCCTTTCCCGCCCATGAGGCAGCGCAAGGTGCTTCGTGAACGCGTCATCGGAGCGAGTCGCATCTCGAAACTGATCGCGCTGAGCACCCGCGTGCTGGTCGCGAGGATCGTCTTCTCTGAACATCGCGATTCTTTAGTTGGAATGAATGCCGATGTCTTTGATGGCTGCGTCGGCGGTGCCCAGTTGCCGGTCCATGTGCAGTAGCTTGCTGCCCGCATCGCGAAGGAATAGCCACCGCGCAACTTGGTAATAGAGCGCGCTCAGGTTGAAGAACAACACCAGGGCTGTGCCCGCGATGAGCCAGCCGTGACGCGCAAACAACGGCGCCTTATACGGGGACAGGAACGACAGTTCGCCGGCCAGCCAACCTGCCAGCAGGAACACAGTGATGACAGCGAGGAAGGCCGTGTTCGCGATCATTGGCGGGCCTCCTGGAATGCCTCGTCAATTCGGAAGTAGACAATTTGAAGACCAAGCGGATTGACGGGTACAAAAGCGTTCGGAACGCTGTCGCGAAGCGTGAAGTTCACTTGCGCGACGTATGTGCGACGGTCGCGCTCTTGGCGAGTCCCGGGCGAGTAGTTCACCATCTGGAAGTTGATTGAGGCCTTGAACGGCTGCGTAGAAAGCTCGCTAAAACTCACGTTCTGAACGGAGACATCAGTCTCATCAGCCGACGGGTTCGTCACGAATGCTTCAATCGAGCGGTCCTTATCGTTCTGTGCGATTGTCGCTTCCGCGAGAGACGATTCCAGGAACAGCAGGGAGTCTGGGAATTCGCGCTGAACCGTCGCCCGAATTCGGCTGAAATGCTTGATCACGAACTGCGTCAGGAAGTAGCGCAGCTCTGGTGGCTGCGGCTGGTACCTTGTAGCGTCATAGGCCACCGCCTCGGCCCTTCCAACGCCGTCGATCCGAATGACAAGGGGCTTCACGTTCGCGTATTGGGCCGCCGTTTTCAGATTCAGAACCACGAGACCGATTGCGACCAGCGATAGGAGGACGACCGCAATCTTCAAGTAGGTGTTCAGTACCAGAGATGAGCCGTACAACTCGACGAACTGGCGTTTGGCGTTCTCGAGATTCTTGGGGCCAAGGTCAGCGACAGTTGGGTTCATCGCGGCATTCCTCCTGAACTCAGCGAATCCAGCCCCAGACGAGCCATACCACACCGGCAAGAAAGCCGAGTAATCCTGCGCTCAGAAATCCGATCACCAGAAACCGGGACACCCGCGCCGACGCCGGATAGTCCTCTTGCTGTTCGCGATTAGGAATGAATGCCATGAGGTCCCCTCACCCTCGGAAGACGTGACTGATACTGATTCGGTTGGCAAGTGCGCTCTGCCCGCTCGAGCCTGAGAAGATCGATTGAGTGAGCGAAGGCACCTGCAGAATTCCCATGCAGAACGTTGCAACGACAGCGAAGGCCTGAAGTGCATAGATCCCGTACTCGGCCTGCGTAATCATCGGCGGCAATGTCGTCACGTATCGGAAAACGAACTGCTCGAAGATCATCAGGAATGCGATCGCGATCACTGGAATGAACGAATACTGAATGAACGATCGCAGCCACCCCCAAAACAACCAGTCGAGCTTGGGAACGATGAAAAAGGGCACGAAGATCGGGCCGAGCAGCGCACAGACGGCACTTGCAATGAGGCCAAAAGCAATCACGGCCAGCGACACTCCTTTTGCGAAAGCGACCAAGAACAGCACCGTCCAATAAATGAGATTCGCCAGGATCGACCACGGGTCTGGCTGCATAAAGTGAGCCGACAATTCGTCTAGGTGGCGGTAGACATTGTCGAAGGCGCGGGCCTGCAGAACGGACTGGAAGTAGCCGGCCTGATCGGTGATTAGATTGCTAAACGATACGCCAATGCCCGGCAGTGGACTCTCATAGAAAGCGATCAGCGCATAGCCGAACGACACGAACAGCAGAAGCTTCGCGAACTCGAACATTTGCTCGCCAAGCCGTTCGCCCCCGAACATGACCTTGATGCCGTGCCAGGCGATCAGGATCACAGCGAAGGACACAAACAGCCGGTAGCCAAACCGCAGGAATTCCGGTTCGTACGTCAGCAGGAGATTCGTGATCGCCTGCTGAATGGTCGGAACAAGATCGAGAGAAGTTTCGGATCCCATCGCTGCTCCTGAACTAGGGCTGTCGCCACGTCCGCAGGGCGTCGCCGGTTCCCGAAAAAGCGCCTGCCGCCGCGGCGCCATGTGCCCATTGCGACAACTGCATGTTGAGCGCGGCCGCATGGGTATCGCGCTCGCGCTTCGTGTCCACGGCTAATTGCTCCACCAGCCCGATCAGGAGTTCACCTCTGGCTTGACGCTGACGCGCGCCAATCAGAGTCGCACCACTGATTTTGTCGAGAACCGCTGTAGCGCTTTGATCGAGAGATCCGTCCGTCACGTCGGCATCCAGTGCCTCGATGGCCCTGAGTTCGGCGCGTCCCCCGAAACGGAGACGGCCGCTGCTGTGATCGTCGCGACGCTGACAGCATCTGCCAAATCAATGGTCGACAGTTGCCGTTCCACGATGCTGCGCGCGGACGCAGGTATTGCAGCCATGGCTACCGGATCCGCGATTACGCTCTGAATGACGCGGCTATAGCCGGCACCCTCTGCATCGCCGAAATCGAGCGCTGACTGCAGTAGTGACGAGAACATCTCCTCGCCCTCGTCATCGACGCCAGGATGGCGGCGCCAACGTGGGGCATCCGGCGCACTGTACTTTCCCAGCTGGGTGAACATACTCAGGCGCTGCGCCATTCGGCGAAGCTGACTGTGTTGCGACATCTGGAGGTCAAGCAGGGACTCCTTCAGGGCCGCTGTGATCGCGTTTCGAATCGTGACTGACGTGTCATGCACCACGATTTGTGCGTGGCCAGTCGAACTTAGAACCGTCACGCCTAGAAGAATCAGAGCGATGCGCCGCATTGACCACCTCACGTTCAAGGCTGCCGCCAGGTTCGAAGCGCGTCGGCCGTCCCGGCAACCATCGCGTCATTTGCACGTTGCGCATCGCGCCATGTTGTCAGCTGCATGTTCATGGTCGCGGCTTCGGCATCCCGCAGGCGCTTGCCGCGGGCGAGTAGCTGCTCTACTGCGTGGGACAGCAGTTGATTTGCCGCCATGTCCTGGCGCCGGCCTAGCAGCTCGCCGGCGGCAACCTTGTCAAGAATTGCGGTCAGCTCGTGGTACCGAGCCAGGCCGTTCATTACGTCTTCCTCGAGACTGTCCACGCCTTGTTGCAACCGTCCGCTGTATTGCCTAATGGCCCCAATCTGGTGGCCCGCCATCATGGCTACTGAATCGGCCAGTTCAACACTCGCAATCTGGTTGGCGAGAGTCCGATGCGCTGCGACTGACATGGTGCGAGGGAGTGACTGGATAAAGTTCAGCGGGACCGTCGTGGCGCCGTACGCCGATCCTGTCGGATCACCCGAGTTCAGTCCCTGGAGCCACGATGCAGCGTACGGCCATCGCTGCGGATTGTGGGACACGCCCATGATTCCCGGGGTCCGGTATCGATCGAGATCCCCTAGCCCTCGCGACATTCGCAGAATCGTTCGGAATTGCGCCTCTAGCTCCTCAAGATGTCGCTGCGTTCGCTGAGCGATCAGCACGGTCTGCTGCAGGTTCGAGGGATCAATCACCGCGAGCTGCGCCCAGGCCGGAGCCGGTATCAGGAACGCAGCAACGACGAAGGCGAATATTCGGACCATGGCTTAGTCCTCCATGTTCGGCGTAGTGACGCCGGTCCATTCAGGAACGTCGACGTCGCGCGTGACATAGACCTTGACTCGGTGACCCTCCCGAATCGTGATGGTCGGCATCCGGTTCAGGAACTGACTCATTGATTGAGCGGCGGCTTGAGAAGCGGCGTCCGCCGAGCCGCCGGCTACGATTACCGTCCGATCTCCGTCGCCGCTTCCGAGAGCGACATTTCCGAGCAACTGGGAAAGGCCGCCGACCAAACCGACGGCTGCCGCGCCGCCGAACGTCGACCAGTAGTGCCGGTCTACCTGATCGCGCAATCCCGAGTCACCAAGCTGATTCAAGCCGAGAAAATGGTCGAGAGCGATCGAGCTCCCGTCCGGCATCACGATGCGATGAAAGCTCACTGCCAGTCTGGTCTCGCCCCACCCCTCTACTGCTCTCGTTTCGCCGAGCACTCGAGCGCCGGCCGGGATCAGGATGCGACGACGGTCTTCCGAATAGAGGGAGTTGGTTACGAGGCAATTGACCGGCGAGGACGCTCCACCGTCGAGCCGATTGGTCAGGACGGCATCAATGATCGTGCCTTCCGCGATTCTGTACGTTGGCCCAACAATCGATTCAGGTTGCGCCTTCATCGCAGCGTTGCGCGTCACGGCCGCCGCCGGCGCATCGGTCTGTGCGACCGGACGCTCTATCCGCCCCGTCGCTCGGACCACTGCATCGGCGATCGCGTCGAGAGATGGCTCGCTGGTGGTGATCGCATCCGTCGACCTTTCGGGAATCGCGATGCCCCGGCTAGCCTCGGTTCGCTGAAGAGGCGCTCGGCGGCTGACAACGACGTTGCTCGCGAACAGACTCTCGTATTCGCGCCGCTGGCGCTCGGCTGCGAATGGGTCACTCCTTTCGGCTGAGCGGACAGGTTGATACTCGGCGACGGCCGCCTGCATGACCGGCGGATTCATGGACGGCCTGGCCGGCGCAGTTTGAAGTCCCAGTTTCGCGTTGATGGCCGCTAGCCGATCTTGGTAGTCACGCACACGCTCCGGATTGGTGACGGCGGCGACAGCGTCAGCGTGGACCGGTCGTGCAGGCGCCTGCGGCTGACCGGCAAAGAGAATGATCACGACGATCACGCCAGCGATTCCAACCATCAGCCAGGTTTGGATGCCTTTGGGTAGCACGCCACGCGGCACCGGTCGGCGATCGACGACTGCGGTGTTGCCGTGTTCTGAAGCAGACATCGCTACTGCTCCCGCTGCTCGAACGTGAACTTCGATTCGCCCAGGGCCAAGTAGCCGCGGTCGAGCACCTTTGGGATGACGTAGGTCCCAGCGTGGACCTGAAAATTAACGACCGACGGCTTACCGTCCTTGAGCTCATAGAGCGCCGGCAACTCGCGAGCATCTGTCTTCAGATACGTAAACTCGCCGTCGTTCCAGATCGCCCGCACGAAGAATGGTCGCTCGTACTTTGGGGCTCCATAGACGAATTGAAGCTTGGCAGGATACTGCTGCGTAGCCGCCGTTACCGCTTCTTTGGCACGCTGCTCGGTCTTGATTATCGCGTTTCGTGCCTCGGTTAGCTCCGTGTTCAGCTTCTCGACGTCAGCGGCGCTGTAGTATTTCGGCCGCCCATTAGGGGCAGCCTCGCTCGCATTGACGTAGATCTTCAAGTCCGGTTGCCCAGCGCCGGTCTTCTCCTTCAGTAGAAACGAATAGATCGTTCCGCGCGCCGTCACCAGATTGAGGTTCGTCTCGGCGTCAGCCTTAGCCGGTTTCACATGGGCGACATTCTGGACGGCGCTGACGACCCAGAAATCGCGATCGCCGCAGATGACATCGAGGATCTCGTCGCCCTCTGGCAGAACAATCATCGTCGTGTAACGCATCCTGGTGTTCAATGGAATGACGTTTCGATCCGTCGCCGTCACCTCACGGATACCGGCTGTTTGCGCCGACACTGACGGGGAACCTGGAACCAACCCGAACGATGCGATCAGTATGAGTGCTAGACCTGTGCGCATTGAGCGCTCCTTTCATGCAGTGGCGGAGAGGTGATCGAGGCCGGCCGCGAATCCCAGCTCGCGAAAGACAGAAGCGACCCGGTCGTTGTCGATGGGAGTGTTGGTGTAGATCCAGTAGCTCTTTGGATCG
>Ga0137455_1000287_pt1 | contig 13125 bp, 8 predicted proteins | sample EasRivERMGT600_2_FD_102334 | JGI IMG/M metagenome (GOLD analysis project Ga0137455, IMG submission 102334) | Soil microbial communities from meander-bound floodplain in the East River, Colorado, USA - East River MetaG ERMGT600_2 | ecosystem: Environmental > Terrestrial > Soil > Floodplain ... | reverse complement strand
GAGACGCTGGCGGGTTATCGCCGATACCTGCCGATGCGGCTGCGCGACCTGCTCGCCCGCGGTCGCTTCGGCGCGTTCCTTTCGCTGTTCGGCCCGACGGCGGCGCGGCTCGGCGCCACCCACACGCTCGCGCTGGCGCTCGAGCCCTGGCTGCCCGCTGGCGTCGTGAGTCCGCTGCGCGGCGCCTTCGGGCAGGGCAAGGACCGCGTCCTCTCGGAGCGGCTGCGCAAGCTCTCGCGCGAGACGGCGGCGCCGCGCCCGCCGGCGTCGTTCCCCAGCGCGCTCTCGCGCCAGCTCGCCTTCGACACGCTGCAGCGGCTGCTGCCCTCGCTGCTCCGCTACGAGGACCGCAACAGCATGGCGTTCTCGATCGAGACCCGGCTGCCGTTCCTGGATGTCCGGATGGTCGAGCTGGCGTTCTCGCTCCCCGACGAGCAGAAGCTGGACGGCGCCACCACCAAGGCGATCATGCGCCGCGCTCTGGCCGACCGCATTCCGAAGTCGGTGCTCGACCGCACCGACAAGATGGGCTTCGAGACGCCGGCGGACCATTGGCTGCGCGCCCGGCACGCGGGCGAGGTGCGGCGCCGGCTGCTCACGCACGGGCCGCTGCACGACTGGGTCGACCCGGTGGCGCTCGCGGCCGAGCTCGACGATTGGTTCGCGGCGAAGCGCGAGATCGGGCTTCAGATCTGGCGGTGGCTCTCGCTCGAGTCGTGGGCGCGCCAGCTCGTCGCCGTCGATCCCCGCGTGGTCGAGCGGCCGCCCGAGTTCCAGACCCACCCGGGCCTGCACAAGACCTACGTCCAGGTCATGGAGCAGCTCGCGGCCGAGACCAACGGCGCCGCGCGCACGGCGCGGGGGACGGGCGTCGCCGCCGGCTAGCCGCGGCGCGCCGACTCCTCACGCCGCCGCCCGTGGACCTCGTCGTTCTCTCCGAGGTGCGCTGGGGTTACTTCCGCACCCGCAAGCAATTCCTGCTGTCGCGCTTCCCCGAGCGCTGGCGGGTGTTCTTCGCCCAGCCTCCCGGGTCGGACGGCGACGACCCCTGGACGCCGCGCCGCGAGGGCCGCGTGACACTCTTCACCGTGCCGTTCCTCAAGCCGGCCACGCGCAACGCCGCGTACAACCTGGTCGCCGCCACGGCGCCGGGGCGGGCGGCGATCGAGTGGGCCGCCACGCGCCACCTGCGCTCGCGCCTTGCGTCGCTCGGGGTCGAGCGCGAACCGGTGGTGATGGTCTCCAACATCTACGCGGCGGGGGCGCTGGAATCCCTCCAGCCGCGGCTCGTGGCCTACGACTTCAACGACGATCCGTTCCAGTTCGCCGGCACGCCGGCCTGGGCGTCGCCCTACTGGCCGCGAGCGCTCGCCCGCGCCGACCTGGTGTTCGCGGTGTCGGAGCACTACCGGCGACGGCTGGCCCGCGAGACCGACCGGCCGGTCGTCCCGCTCGGCAACGGCGTCGAGTTCGACCACTTCGCCCGGCCGCGAGGGGTGCCGGCCGACCTGGCCGCCCTGCCCCGGCCCTGGATCGGCTACGTCGGACTGCTCTCTCATTTCCTCGACTTCGGCACGCTCGAGGCGCTGCGGCTCGCCCGCCGGGGCGGCACGCTGGTGCTGATCGGCCCGGGCAGCCCCGCGACCGAAGACGCCGTGCGGGCGCTGGCATCGCGGGAAGGCGTTGCGCGGCTGGGGCCTCGGCCCTATGAGGAGGTCCCGGCGTACATGCAGGCGCTCGACGTCGGTGTGATACCTTTCCGGGCGCAAGACCCCTACGTGCAGGGTATCAATCCCAATAAGGTCTACCAGTACTTGGCCTCCGGACGCCCCGTCGTCACCACTCCCGTGCTCGATCTCAGCCCCGTCAGCCCCCATCTCCAGTTCGCCTGGGACGCCGAAGGCATGACCCTGGCCGTCCGCCGCGCTCTCGACGCTCCCCGCCAGGCGGAGGCCTGCCAGGCCATCGCCAGGCCCCACGACTGGGACGCGCTCGCCGCCCGGATGGTCGACGAGATCGACCGCCGCCTCACCTGAGCGCCCGACCGACCCACGCGGAGCCCGCCGCCTCCCGAATGACCCGACGGCCGACCACGCCGAAGAAGCCCGCGACTGCCCGCGCGCCGTTCCAGTTCGACGCGCGCTGGGCGGCCGCGCTCTACGCGCTGCTGGTCGCGCTGCTGTTCCACGACGTCGCGCTCGAGGGCATGACGTTCGTCTCGCCCGACACCACCGCGCCCGCCGGGTTCGTGCGCGTCGGCGAGCAGACGCTCTACGGCGAGAAGACCTACCCGCTGTGGAACCCGTTCGTGTTCCTCGGCATGCCGTCGTACGCCAGCGGCGCCTACAACCCGCTCATCTACCCGCCCGATTGGCCGCTCGCACTGCTCGCCCGCGTGGTGCCGCTGCCGGACATGATCTGGCTCCTGCTCTACTACTTCCTCGGCGCGCTCTTCACCTACCTGCTGGCCCGCGAATGGGGCGCGCGGCCCGAGGGGGCGCTGCTCGCCGGCGCGGCCTACGTCTTCGCGCCCAACCTGGTCGCGGTCGGCTCGCACGGCCACGGCAGCCAGCTGGTGAACTCCGCCTACGTACCGCTGCTGCTGTGGCTCGCGGCCCGCTGGATGCGACGCGGCGGCGTCCACCATCTCGGCTGGCTCGCGCTCGCCGGCGGGTTCCAGATGCTGCGCGGCCACGTGCAGATCGCCTTCTACACCTGGCTGGCGATCGCGCTGTGGCTGGTGGTCGATCTGGTCGCCTCCCTGCTGAGGCGCGGCGACCGGCCGCCGCGCGTGGTGGTGACACGCGCGCTCGCCGTGGGCGGCGCGATGGTGCTCGCCTTCGGCCTCGCCGCGGTCTACAACCTGCCGCTGCGCGACTACGCGAAGTACTCGATCCGCGGTGGCGGCCCCGACGGCGGCGTCGGCATGGACTACGCGACCGCCTGGTCGCTGGGCCCCTGGGAGCTGCCGACGATCGTCGTGCCCGGCTACGCCGGCTTCGCCAACCCGACCTACTGGGGCGGGATGCCCTTCACCGACTACCCCAACGCCTACGTCGGCATGGTCGCGGTGGTCGCCGCGCTCCCGGCGCTGCTGACGCGGGGTGCGCCGCAGGCCTTCGCGCTGGTGCTGGCGCTGTTCTCGCTCGGCATCGCCTTCGGCCGGCACTTCCCACTCTACGGTTTCCTCTACGACCACCTGCCGCTGTTCAACAAGTTCCGCATCCCGGTGATGGTGATCGTGCTGTTCCAGCTCGGAGTCGCGCTGGCGCTCTCCTGGGGCGTCAGCCGGGTGCTCGACGATGGCGAGGCGCGGCGGGCGGCGAAGTCGCCGGCGAAGCCGGCGGGCGACCTCGGCGGGCGGCTGCTGATCGGCGTCGCGGCGGCGCTGGCGCTGGCGCTGCTGATGAGCATGATGGGTCAGGACGCGCTGCGCGCGGGATACATGGAGACCGCGCTGCGTCACGGCCGCGCGGCCAACCCGGGGTACTCGCCCGAGGCCGCGGCGGTGGCCTATCAGGGCTTCGTCGGCGACCTGGCCCGCGTCTGCATGCTCGGCCTGCTCGCCGTGGGGGCGCTGCTGCTCGCCCGGCGCGGCTCGCTGCCGCCGCTGGTTCTGTCGTTGGTCCTGCTCGTGCTGCTGCTGGTGGAGATCTGGCCGGTGAGCGCGCGGGTGATGGCGCCGGTGATCGGCGCGCCGTCGCAGAACCAGATCGAGCGCGAGCGCGACGACCTGGTGCAGCGGCTCGAAGGCGCGGGCCCGCCGGGGAGCTACCGCATCCTGCCGCTCAACGGGCAGGAGTTCCAGAGCAACCGCTACGCAGGCTTCGGCATCGCCTCGGTCGGCGGCTACCACGCCGCCAAGCCGCGGCTGATTCAGGACCTGATCTCGTCGGGACGCCTCGACAACCTCACCTGGATGCGGCTGCTCAACGTCCGCTACGTCCTGGTCGACGCCATCCTCGACACCCCGGGGCTGCGCGAGGTGCATCGCGGCCCACGCATGATCATCTACGAGAACGTCGCCGCGTTGCCGCGCGCGACCATCGTGGGCTCGTATCGGGTGGCGCCGGACTCCGTGATCATCGACTCGATCGGGCGCGGCGGCGACCCCGCGCGCACGACTTGGCTGACCCGGGACCCCGGCCTCACGCTCGGCCCGGTCGAGGGCGCGACCGCGCAGATCACGAAGTATTCGCTCAACGAGGTGATCGTCGACGTCGACACCCAGGCCCCGACCCTGCTCCGCCTCGCCGACCTCTGGTACCCGGACTGGGTCGCGCGGGTGGACGGCCGGGCGGTCGAGATCCTGCGCGCCGACTACCTGCTGCGCGCGGTGCCGGTGCCCGCCGGGCGGCACCAGGTGGTCTTCCGCTTCGAGTCGCCGGCGATGCGCATCGGCCTGCTCGCGTCGCTGGCGAGCCTGGCGGCGGCGATCGCGCTGATCGCGTGGGGGATGCTCCAGGCCCGGCGGCGGCCCGCCGCGGCGCGGGAGCCGATCGGAGCGGCGGGCGCGGCCTGATGGAGAAGCTCGTGATCGTGCCCACCTACAACGAGCGCGAGAACGTCGACGCGCTGCTCGAGCAGGTGCTGGGGCTGCCGTGCGGGCTCGAGATCCTGATCGTCGACGACAACTCGCCCGACGGCACCGCCGACCGGGTCGCGGAGCTCGGCCGCGGCGAGCCCCGCATCCATCTGCTGCGACGGCCCGGCAAGCTCGGGCTGGGCTCGGCCTATCGTGACGGCTTCCGCTACGCCCTCGAGCGCGGCGCCGAGTACATCTTCGAGATGGACGCCGACTTCTCGCACGATCCGGTGGCCATCCCCGAGTTCCTGCGCCACGCCGAGGAGGTGGACCTGGTGCTCGGCTCGCGCTACCTGCACGGCGTGACCGTGGTCAACTGGCCGCTGAGCCGTCTGATCCTGTCCTACACCGCGAACCTGTACACTCGCGTCGTCACCGGCCTCCCGGTGCGCGACGCCACCGGCGGATTCAAGTGCTTCCGCCGCCGGGCGCTCGAGTCGGTCCCGCTCGATCGCGTCAGGTCCGACGGTTACGCGTTCCAGATCGAGATGACGTTCAAATGCTGGAAGCGCGGCTTCCGCATCCGCGAAATCCCGATCACCTTCGTCGATCGTCGTGCCGGCGTCTCCAAGATGAACCGCCGCATCATCTGGGAAGCGGTATGGATGGTGTGGCGGTTGAGGCTGGCGGACCTGTTCGGCCGTCTGGAGTGAGGTCATGATGTACCGCATCCTGCTGCTGCTCCCCGCCTGCCTGCTCGCTCTGCCGCTCACCGCCACCGCCCAGGGAGCGGGCGCCTGGACCACGATGCTCCGCGTCCGCACCTTCGCGGACATGCTCGCCACCCGGGACACCGTCTGGTGCGCCACGGGGGAGGGCGGGCTGCTGCGCTACCGGCGCGCCGCCGACACCTACGACGTGGTGCGTCGCACCCCGAACGGCCTGGCCAGCAACCGGCTCACCTCGCTGGCGCGCGACGCCCGCGGCCGGCTGTGGGTCGGCACGCTCAGCAACGGTGTGAGCCGGCTCTCCGCCGATGGCTCGCGCTGGGACGCGGTCAACGTCCTCGACGGGCTGCCGATCGACAGCGTGTCGGTGCTCGAGGCCCAGGGGGACACGGTCTGGATCGGTGCCGGCCCGGGCATCGCGCTGTGGAACGGGGACGAGATCTCCGGCGCGCTGCCCGACGGCAACACCATCTCCTACGACACCACCTTCACCGGGGCGCCGATCACCGGCATCGCCGTGCTCGGCGACACCATCTGGGTGTCGAGTCGGCGCGGGGTCGGCTTCGCGCGGCTCTCGACCGGACTCACCGACTGGCGCCGCGTCAGCGCCGGGATGCCGCAGCTCGACGTCGTCGCCCTGGCCAGCGACGGCGCCAACCTGCTCGCCCTGTCGGCCGGGTTCCCCTACCGCTGGAACGGCGCGCAATGGGTGCAGGTGGGCTATCCCATCCCGGTCTTCAACTCGACCTGGACCCTGATCGATGACGCCGGCGTGGTGATGGCCGTGACGCTGAACGGGACCTTCACCTACGGCGCCTCGGGGTTCACGGAGATACCGGGCTCGCCGGCGGCCAGCGCCGTGGGCCAGGTCGAGGTGACGATCGACTCGAACGGCGTGATCACCGCGGCCGACGCCGGCGGGCTGCTGCTGCAGCCCATTCCCGTGCCCGCCGTGGACCGGACCCTCGGGGCCGGCCCGACCTGGACGCGGCGGCCACCGCCGCCCGGTCCGCCCGGCAACAACATCAACTCGGTCATGGTCTACGGCTCGCTGGTCTACGTCACCACCTTCGAGGAGGGCGTCGGCCGCTGGGACGGCAGCGAGTGGCGGATCTGGGAGCCGGGGGTCTGCCAGGCCGGCTGCGACACGACTTTCCTCGAGAGCAGGTTCGCGTTCGGGACGCTGGCGGACAAGCAGGGTCGCAAGTGGATGAGCTTCTGGAGCGCGTGCATCCAGCAGTTCGACGACCAGTCCTCGCCGCCGATCTTCCAGCGCAAGTTCGAGGGACAGAACCTCCACACCTTCGGCAAGTCCGCCGCGGTCGATTCCTCCGGCCGGGTATGGATCGGGCTCGACACCAACAACTCGACGGTGACCCCGATCGCGCTCGACCTCTACGACTCGAGCGGGGTCTTCATCCGCAACTTCAACCCCGGCACCCAGCCCGGCACCAGCGGGTCGCTGGTCCACACGCTGACCGTGAGCCGCAACCGGCGACTGTGGGTCGGCTACGACGACCGGGGCGTGGACTTCGTGGTGCTCAACGACCCGTTCGACCCCGCCACGCTCACCTTCGTGCCGCTGCTCAGCACGACCGGACTCGAGGTGCGGGGCATCGCCGCGCATGGCGACTCCTTGTGGATGCTGACGCCCTCGGAGCTGCGCCGCTATTCGGCCACCGCCAACACCTCCGCGCAGCCGCTCCAGGTCATCAGCCTCACCGGCGCCGGCGGCAGCGCCCAGTTCACCACCCAGCCGCTCGAAGTCGGGCCCGACGGCTCGGTGTGGGCGGGGACCCTGAATGGCGTCTACCGTTTCCGCCCCGGCGTGCCGGTCTCGACCCCCGATCGCTACACCACCTCCAACTCGCCGCTCGCCCACAACGAAGTGCGCACCATCGACGTCGATCCGCTCACCGGGGTGGCATGGATCGCCACCGCCGCGGGGCTCTCCCGCTTCGACCCGGGCTACGTCCCGCCGTCCCCGCCGCCGTTGCCGGAGCTGGACATCACCGTCTACCCGAATCCCGCCCTGCTCCACGGCGGCGGGATGCAGCTACGACTCAGCGGTCAGGGCTCCTCGTATCGCGGGGCGATCTACGACATCGCCGGACGGCGCGTGCGCGAGTTCACCGTCGCGACCAACGGCGGCGTGTTCTGGGACGGCCGCAACGAGTCCGGTGTGCTGGTGGACCCCGGGATCTACTTCGTGCGCGCCGAGGCCGGGGGCCGCTCGGCCGTCGCCCGCATCGCCCTCGTTCAATAGGAGGCGCCCACGGTCGCCGCGGCGCGCTGGCTCGACGCCCCGCCCGGGGACTGGGAGCGCCTCACCGTCCAGGGCCAGGGCGGCACCGTCGGGCACCGGGCCGCGCTGTGGCGCGCCTTCGCCGACGCGCTGCCCGGCATGCGCGCGGAGTTCGTCGCCATCACATCCGGCGGCGCGCTGATCGGCGGCGGCGGGGTGGTGATCGAGCGCCGCGCCGGGCAGCACTGGATCCACGCGCTGCCGTGGCTGCTGCCCGGCGCGCCATGGGCCGCGCCGGGTGCCGCGGCCGAGGTCGATCGCGCCTTCGCCGGCGCGCTGGCGGCGCGCGCGTGCGAGCTCCGCGCCGCCGGCGGCACGTGGGCCGCCTATCGTCCCGACGACCCGGTCGACCGTGCCGCGCTCGAGCCGGTCGGCGGCGAGACGCGCCGCGTCGAGGCCGCGCTGATCGAGCTCGGCGAGGGCGTCGAGCCGGCCTGGCGGCGGATCGAGCGCCGCGGTCGCCAGGAGCTCGATCGGGCGCGGCGCGATGGCTTGCGCTTCGCCGAGGAGCCCGAGGCGCTCGAGGCGGCGGTGGCGCTGCACCGGGCGCAGTCGCGGGGATGGCCCGGCCACCGGCCGCTCCCGATCGAGCTGTCGCGGCGACTGCTCGCGCCCGGGTCGGGCGCGCCGGCCGCGCGGCTCTTCACGGTCCGCGACTCGCGCGGCCTGCTCGCGGCGACGCTCGCGCTGATCCATCCGCGCGAGGTGATGGCCTGGTGGAGCGGCACCCATCCCGACGGCCGCCGCCGCCACGCCTTCGCGTTCCTGCTGTGGTCGCTGGCCGAATGGGCGGCCGCGCGCGGGGCCGCGCGCCTCAACCTCGGCGCCAGCGCCGGGCGCGAGGGCGTGATCCTCTTCAAGCGCGCGCTCGGGGCGGTCGGCCATCCCTACCCGGTGCGCTGGCTCGACGACCGGCATGCGCCGCCACTCGGCCGGCTCGCGGCCGGGCTGCAGCGCCTGCAGTGGCGCGGCCGCGACCGCGGGGAGAGAGCGTGAGGATCGCCACCGTCTCGAACGCGGCGGTGGTCCACACCCAGCGCTGGGTCGAGACCTTTCGCCGGCGCGGGCACGAGGTGGGCGTCTGGTCGCTCGAGCCCGGGCCGGAGGGGCTCGGCGTGCGGGCGCTGCCGGCCGCGCCGCTGCCCGCGTTCCTCCGCTACCCGCTCGCCGCGCCGGCGCTGGCGCGCGCGCTGGCCGACTTCGCGCCCGACGTCGTCGACGCGCACTACGTCCCCAACTATGGGCTGCTCGCCGCGCTCGCCGGCGCCCGGCCGCTGTCGGTTTCGGCCTGGGGCTCCGACCTGCTGGTCGCCGGCCCGCGCGACGCCCTGCAGCGCGCGCGGGCGCGCTTCGTGCTCGGGCGCGCCGATCTGGTCATCGCCGATGCGGAGAACCTGGCGCGCGCCGCGCGCGCGCTCGGCGCGGCGCCGGAGCGGGTGCACGCCATCCCGTGGGGCATCGATCTCGCCCGCTTCCCCCTCGGCGCCGCCCGCGAGCCGGGATTGATCTTCAGCGCGCGCATGCACGAGCCGGTCTACGACCTCGAGTCGGTGATCGACGCGGCCGCCCGGGTGCTCGCGCGCGTGCCCGCCGCGCGGCTGATCCTCGCCGGCGACGGCTCGCGGCGCGCCGCGCTCGAGCGGCGGGCCGCGGAGCGGCTGCCCGCCGGACGCTTCGGCTTCCTGGGGCAGGTTGACGCCGCGGCGCTCGCCGACTGGCTCGGCCGCGCCGAGGTCTACGTGTCGGCGTCGCACTCGGATTCGACCTCGGTCTCGCTGCTCGAGGCGATGGCCTGCGGGGCCGCGCCGGTGGTGAGCGACATCGAGGGCAACCGCGAGTGGGTGGAGGAGGGCGTCGGCGCGCGCCTGTTTCCCGCCGGCGATGTCGCCGCGATGGCCGCCGCGCTCGAGGCGGCGCTGGCCGACGGCGGATGGCGTGCCCGCGTCCGCTCGCACAACCGCGCCGAGATCGAGCGCCGTGCCGACGCCGCGACCAACATGGGGCTCATCGAGGCCCGTTTCGCGGCGCTGGCGGCCGGGGTCCGGGCGGGCCGGCCGCGATGACCACGCGCCGGCTGCTCGTCCTGTGCTACTTCTACCCACCACTCGCCGGAGGCGGTGTGCATCGGGTGCTCGGCTTCACGCGCCATCTGCCCGCCCACGGATGGACGTGCACGGTGGTCTGCGCGGGAGAGGAGGACTACTGGGTGAGGGACGACTCGCTCGTGGCGCCGCCGGGCGTCGAGGTCGTGCGCGTGCGCGGCGGCAGCGCGCTCTCGGCCTGGATGGCCTGGCGCCGGCGCGCGGGTGAGCCCGCCGAGGGGCGCCGGCCGGGGGCCGCATTCGACCGCCTGCGCCGGCTCGGCGACTGGTGGCTGCTCCCCGACTCCTACGCCCCGTGGGCCGCGCGCGCCCGCCGCGCCGCCGAGGCGCGACTGCGGCACGGCGACGTGGACGCGATTCTCTCCACCTCGCCGCCCGACAGCGTCCATCTCGCCGCGGAGCCGCTGGCGCGTCACCGCGGGCTTCCCTGGGTGGCCGACTTTCGCGATCCCTGGGTGGGGCTCTCGTTCCGCGTGCCGCCCACCGCGTGGCACCGCGCTCGCCAGACCGAGCTCCGCCGCCGCGTGCTGGAGGGCGCCGACGTCGTGATCGCGGCCTCCCGCACCCACGCCGATGCGCTGCGCGTGCCGGGCTCCCGGATCCGCCGCATCGAGCACCTGCCGAACGGCTACGAGCCGGCCGTGGGCGACGCGCCGGATCCCACGCCGGCCGACGATGAGGTGTTCCGCCTGGTCTTCACCGGGACGCTCTCGCTGATGCCCGACACCGAGCTGTTCCTCGAGGCCCTCCATGACCTGCTCGCGCGCCGCCCTGAGGCGCGACGCCGTCTGCGCGCCACGCTCGCCGGGCCCTTCGACACCGGCTACGAGGATCGCGCGGTGGCACTCGGGCTGCGTGGCATCGTGAGCTTCCCGGGCCCGCGGCCGCACGCCGAGACCCGCGCGCTGCAGCGGCGCGCCGACCTGCTGCTGCTGTGGAAGCCCGCCGGCGCCGACTATCGCACCATGGTGCCGGGCAAGCTCTACGAGTACCTCGATGCCGGGCGGCCGCTGCTGGCGATGCTCGACCCCGACGAGGAGGCGGCGGAGCTGGTGCGCCGCGCCGGGGGCACGATCGTGCCGCCCGGGGGCGCGGCGCCGGGCGCGTCGCGCGAGGCCCTGGCCGCGGCGATCGAGGAGCGCTACCTGGCGTGGCGCGAGGGCGCGCGGCCGTCCTCGCAGCGGCCGGCGTGGCTCGCCGATCACACGCGCGCCCGGCTCGCCGGCCGGCTCGCCGGCGTGCTCGACCAGTTGGTGGCGGAGCGGGCGCGGTGAGTCCCGGCACGGGGCCGATGCCGGCGGGAGAGCTGCCGTTCAAGCCCGGCGAAGCCCCGTTCACCCGGATCGAGCAGTTCGGCCTGCTGGCCGCGCTGTTGCTCGCGGCCGCGCTGATGTGGCCGCTGCGTGACTACGTCACCGACGACACCTACATCCACCTCCAGTACGCGCGCCACCTGGCGCAGGGCCAGGGGCTGGTCTTCAATCCCGGCGAGCGCGTCTACGGCTGCACCAGTCCGCTCTGGGTCGCGCTCATCGCCGACGGCATCGCCTTCGGCCTCGACGGCCTCGCGGTGGCGCGGACGCTGGGCTTCGCGGCCACGCTGGCCTCGGTCGGTCTCTTCCTCCAGTTGCTGCGCCGCACGCTGCGCACGCCGGCGGTCCGCGTCGCCGGCACGCTGGCCTGGGCGGGCCACGCCTGGATGCTGCGCTGGTCGATGTCGGGCATGGAGACGCCGCTCGCCGTCGCGCTGATCCTGGCCGGCTTCGTCGCCTTCACCGAGGGCAAGCAATGGGGCGCGCGCCCGGTGCGCACCGGCTCGCTGTGGGCGCTCGCGGCCCTGACGCGGCCCGAGGCCGCGCTGCTGCTCTTGCTCTGGGGCATCTTCCTGCTGGTCGACGCCGAGAATCGCCAGGGCCTGCGCCGACTGGTCGCGGGGGCGCTGCCGCCGCTCGCGGTCTACGGGGGGTGGCTGTTGTTCGCGCGGGTCTACTTCGGCACCTTCTGGCCGCAGACGCTGACGGCGAAGGCCGCGGCCGGGTCGGGGCTCGAGTTCCAGCTCGCCAACCTGTGGCGGCAGGCGCGCATCGTCGGTGCGACCGACGCGCTGCCGGTCGCGATGCTGGCGCTCGCGCTGGTGCTGGGCGGGAGACGCCTGTGGGGCGTGCGTCCCGCCGAGTCCGCGGCGCAGCGCCTCGTGCCCTGGGCGTGGATCGTGGTGCTGCCGCTGCTCTACAGCGCGCGCGGCGTCCCGGTGATCTCGCGCTACCTGCTGCCGGTGCTGCCGGTGATCCAGTGGCTGGCCTGGCGCGCCTGCGAGTCGTGGTGGCTGGGGCGTGACGCCACGCGCGCGCGGCGGGCGACGGTGTTCGCCGCGATCGCCGCGGCGGCGATCCTGGTCTGGAACTTCGGCGTCTACCGCAGCGCCGTGATCCCCCAGGTGCGCACCTTCTCGCCGGCGCTGAACGAGAGCCTGGTGCGGTGGGGAAGGTGGTTCGACGAACACGCGGGGGAGAAGGCGTCGATCGGGACTCCGGACATCGGCGCGATCGGCTACTTCAGCCGGCGCCACGTCGTCGACTTCGCCGGGCTGATCACGCCCGAGATGGTGCGCTTCCTCCGCCGCGAGCCACAACACGACGCGATCGCGGCGTTCCGCTTCGCCGCCTTCTCGCGGCCCGACTACCTGGTCGACCGCGACTCGACCGCCTTCGGCCTGCGGCATCGCAGCCCATACGGCGCGTGCCTCCAGCCGCTCGGCGCGGCGGAGATGCCGAACCTGGGCATCGCGCGGCCCGAGCCGACGGTCTACAGCTTCTACCGCGTCGACTGGGCGGCGTTCGATTCGCTGCGCGCCGCCCGCGCCACCCCCGGCGGCGCGTCGCCGTGACCTCCCTGCACGCGCGTGCAACAGCGCGCTAAAAAATCCCACACGCCAGCGCCCTTTTGCTTTGACACCACTCTCGGGGCGGACCTATGTTGCGCCCCGGTGGCAAAAAGTGGGGATCAGTGGTGGTCGGTGGCAAATCCGTCCTGAGGTCGCATCCATGTCGTCGTTCATCGGAACCGACGTCTACGCCATCGATCACAAGGGTCGCATCACGGTGCCGCCGTCGATGCGCCGCGGCGAGAGCCGCAAGCCGATCACCCGCTTCGTCCTCAACATGGGCTTCGACGGCTGCGTCGCGGCCTATTCGCCCGAGGAGTGGAAGCGCGTCATGGAGAAGCTGCGCCGGGTAGCGATCGGCAGCGAGACCGGACGACGTTTCCGCCGTGCCTTCATGACCGACGCCAGAGAAGTGACGGTGGACGCGCAGGGAAGGATCCCGATTCCACCGGCACTGATCCGTCGTGCAGGACTCGGCAAGGAAGCCGTCCTGCACGGCGCGGAAGATCACATCGAGATCTGGAGTCCCGACAAGTTCCGCAGCGAACTGGCGTCGGTCGTGGAGGTGCCGGGCGAGTACG
>Ga0137455_1000284_pt1 | contig 13201 bp, 11 predicted proteins | sample EasRivERMGT600_2_FD_102334 | JGI IMG/M metagenome (GOLD analysis project Ga0137455, IMG submission 102334) | Soil microbial communities from meander-bound floodplain in the East River, Colorado, USA - East River MetaG ERMGT600_2 | ecosystem: Environmental > Terrestrial > Soil > Floodplain ... | reverse complement strand
CGGCGATCACCGCATACACGACAACTGCGATTGCAAGGCTGCGCGTGGTGAAGAGCCGGTTGCCTGGCCGGATCATCGACCATGCGCCTTGCGCCAATAATGCGGTGAAGACGGTCTTGCCGGCGACATAGGCTGCGGCGACGAAAGGAAACGCCGCGTCGGATTGCACCAGCCAGTAGATCGTCGTGGCGGCGAGCGCGAGCAGGTTCGCGGTCCACGCGCGAGCCCACCAGCGCAACTCGGGGCGCGGGTTCGCATGCGCGAGCAGCGCAAAGAACGCCGCGACCATCGCCAGCGACGTCAGCTGGACGATAGTGCTCCAGCGCCACAACAGCAGTTGCTGCGTCTCGTCCATTTTCAAAGTGCGGGCGCCGCGGCTGTGGCGCGGAGCCTAGCGCCCGTACGATGGAATGTAGGTTACCGGTTTATCGCTGGTAAAAGCAGGTATGAACAGATCAATTCGCGCAAACCCATCCATGTCGCGGCCAACCGGCAGTCCGAGAAAATACAGAATCGTCGGCGCCAGATCGACCACCGACGCACGTGGCGGACGACCCGGCGCGACATTCGGACCAAAGGCGAGCACAAAACCGTCAGGCGCGCGCTCATGAGTCCCGCTGATCTGCGGATTGCCTGCAATGATTTCGAGGACCCGCTTGCCTGGCGACAGCGGCTCCATCCCGAACGCGGACACCACGAGGAGCAAATCGTTGGGACCCAGCCGCTCGATTTCGCGGCCGACCAGCGTGTCGAGGAATCCGTAGTACTGATTCAATACACCGCCAAACTGCGCGCGCTCGGCCTCTGACACGTCGCCAAACGCGGCGGGGTCCGCGTAGCGCAGGAAGCGATGTCCCACCGCATCGATGCCGGGAAAACGCACCGCCAGTAATCGCGGCGTCGGCGCTTCGAGCCCATCCAATAACTGGAGGTGCACGCGATCGGCGACGATCGGGGCCTGGTCCCTGCGCACGTCGTAATCGTTGACCGGCTGGGGCGCGCCCATCGCGCTCACCAGCGACACCGGATCGGGATCGGCCGGCGTCTGCAGCGCCACGAGCGCGTCGTCCAGGAGATCGGGCGGCCAGAGCGCCGACGTGGAACCGAGACTGAGCTCGGCCTCCGGCAATCGATGAAACGCGTCGCTCACGACAAAGCCGTTCACGGTCGGCGCCGGTTGTGTCAGCGGCCAGCCGATCACGCCGACGCTCGCGCCGCGATCGCTCAAGATGTTCCAAATCGGCCGCGCCAGCAGATCGGCGGCGGTCTGCTGCTGCTCGCTCAGAAACCCAAACGTCACCAGCGCCTGCGTGAAGCAATAGTCGGGCAGCAACTGGATCGGCGTGCCGTCGAGCACTCGATACACGACCGCCGATCGCACGCCGTTCGACATCGGATATCGCCCGGTCGCAATCGAGCTCCACACCGGCTCGGCCTGCGTCGGTCGCAGCGTTGCGAGGTGCAGTACGGATCCTTTGTCGATGATGCGCGCGATGTTGGGGAGGCGGCCGGCCGCCACCGACGACAGGATCACTTCGAGCGATGCGCCGTCGAACATCAGCATACGGATGTGCGAGTCCGAGGCTGATGTCCCGCCATCGATGACGGTCGCCGTTGGCGGCATCGGCAACGGCGGCTGGCGGGCCGGGCCGCGGGCAACGATCGGCGCCGCCACCGACAGCACCATCGTCGTCGACAGAATCGCGGCGCTGATTCGTCCGCCGCGGCGGCCGAGGTGCGCGAGCCCGAGGCCGAGAAAGATGACCGCGGAGGCGGTGACCAGCGCGGCGCCCACGAACATCCGATCGCGCGTGATCGGATCGAGCACGTCGCCGAACCCGCGAAAGTTGAGCCACATCAGCGCCGAGGCGGCACCCGCCGCGATCGTGCACAACCATGACAGCAGCCGGACGCTCAACCAGCCCGGCGACAGCACTTCTACCGCGAGAATCTGCCGCATCACGATCAGCGCGTAGAACGCGACGGTCAGGTTGGCGCCGTAGGCCACGCCGAAGACCAGGGCCAGCGGCAGCAGCGTTGCCGGATCAATCGAAATGGACGGATTGAGTTGAAGAACGAGCACCGTCAAATAGCCGGAGGCCACACCCGCAGCAATCACCGAGTTCGAAAGCATCCGCAAGTAGCGCATCGCTTAAAGAAGGATGTACCATATCTGATTGATGCCACCGGTTGATATCGATGCGACCGTGATCGCGAACGCGCGTCTGTCGCGAGACTATTCGGTGTTGAGCCTGGCGGCGCCCGAGGTCGGCAAGCGCACGCAGCCCGGACAGTTCGTGATGGTGAAGCCGGCGGGCATCACCGATCCGCTGCTCCGCCGGCCGTTCTCAGTGTTCGAAGTGCTTCGCAATGGCGCGGGCGAGGTCACCGGCGTCAGCATCCTCAACAAGCGCGCCGGCCGCAGCACCAAAAAACTCTACGAGCTCGAACCGGGCGATGTGGTGTCGTGTCTCGGTCCGCTCGGTGTGCCGTTCACGCCGGTCGCGCCGCCCGTCGAAGCTTGGATGGTCGCCGGCGGCGTTGGCCTCGCGCCGTTTGCGACGCTGGCCGAATCACTCGCGGGCGCGAAGACACCGACAACGTTGTTCTATGGCGCGCGCACCGCTGAAGAATTGTTCTATCTCGACTTCTTCGAACAGCTCGGCATCAAGTTAGTGCTGACCACGGAGGATGGCGGGCACGCGCTAAACAAACACTGCGTCAAGGGACGCGTCACCGGTCCGCTCGAAGCGGCGTTGAAGAATGCCGGGACGTCATCATCAGGAAACGCGGCCGCGATGGTTTACGCGTGCGGCCCCGAGCCCATGCTCGAAGCCGTCGCCAAGCTCGCGGCTCGCTACAATCAGCCCTGCCAGGTGTCGGTCGAACGCGTCATGGGCTGCGGCCTCGGCGGTTGTTACAGCTGCGTCGTCCCCGTCAAGCACGGCGACGAGCACGCGAACCTGGTGCGTTCGTGCATTAGCGGTCCGGTCTTCGACGGCGCCGAATTGGTGTGGGATTGATGGCTCCCGATCTTTCCGTCTCGCTCGGATCGCTGACGCTCCCAAACCCGCTGATCGCGGCGAGCGGGTGCTTCGGCTACGGCCTCGAATACGAGCAGGTGGTCGATCTATCGATGCTCGGCGGCGTGGTGTCCAAAGGGCTCTTCATGAAAGAGCGCCAGGGCCACCCTCCACCGCGGATCGTCGAAACGCCCGCCGGCATGATCAACGCAATCGGCCTCCAGGGCATCGGCGTGCATCGCTTCGTCAAGGAGAAGCTGCCGCTGCTCAACAAGGCGGGCGCGCGCACCTTCGTCAACGTCTGCGGGACGACGATCGATGAGTACGTCGAGGTCTGTAAAGTGCTGTCGCAGGCGGATGGCGTGGCCGCCATCGAGCTCAACATTTCCTGCCCGAACATCAAGGAAGGCGGCATTCAGTTCGGATGCAGCCTGACCGGCACCTACGATGTCGTGAGTGCCGTGAAAAAAGCGACGCACCTGCCGATCATTCCGAAGCTGACGCCGAATGTGACCGACGTCGCATCCTTCGCGCGCGCCGCCGAAGATGCCGGCGCCGATGCGGTGTCGCTCGTCAACACCTTCCTCGCCATGGCGATCGACGTCGAGACGCGGCGCCCGAAGATTACGAACGTGATGGGCGGGCTGAGCGGCCCGGCGATTCGTCCGATCGCCGTCCGCATGGTGTGGGAGTGCTACCAGCTCGTCAAGATTCCGATCATCGGCATGGGCGGCATCACCGACGCGCGTGATGCGATCGAGTTCATGCTTGCAGGCGCGACCGCGGTTCAGATCGGCACGCAGAATTTCGTCGACCCGTTCGTGTGGTCGAAGGTGCTCGACGGGTTGAAGGACTACATGACCCGCCACAACGTCGCGAAGATCAGCGATCTGATCGGCAGTTTCGATCCGACTCCACCCAAAGCCGTTCACGCATGAACCCGATTCTCGTCGCTCTCGATGTCGAGTCGGCGGTCAAAGCCGTTGAGCTCGCCGACGCACTACGTGGATCGGTTGGCGGATTCAAGATCGGCAAGCAGTTGTTCACCGCCGCGGGACCTTCGATGGTCCGCGAGCTGACGGGCAAAGGCGATCGGGTCTTCCTCGACCTGAAGTTCCACGACATTCCGAACACGGTAGCGGGCGCGGTGCAGTCAGCGATTGCGACCGGCGCGTGGATGGTCAACGTCCATGCCTCAGGCGGCAGCGCGATGATGAAGGCGGCGGCCGAAGCCGCGGCCAGGACCGCCCGGTCGCTCGGCAAGTCGCGGCCGCTCGTGATCGCGGTGACGGTGCTGACGAGCATGGACGATCGGGCCTTGAGCGAAGTCGGCGTGTCGCGGAAGATGATCGATCAGGTCGTGCATCTGGCGAAGCTCGCGCAGGCCTCCGGCCTCGACGGCGTCGTCGCATCGCCGCAGGAAGTCACGGCGATTCGAGCGGCATGCGGTCCGGATTTTCAGATTGTGACGCCGGGCATCAGGCCGGCCGATCAGCAGGGCAAGGACGATCAGGCAAGAACGTTGACGCCGGCGGAAGCGATGATGGCCGGCGCGTCATACCTGGTGATCGGCCGCCCCATTACGGCGGCGGCCAATCCCAGGGAAGCTGCGGAGAAAATCTCGGCTACTTTGCGGTGATGATGAAGTGGCCGCGGCGGTTCTGCTGCCAGCAGGCTTCACCCTTCTCGGCGCAGAAGGGCGCTTCCTTGCCCTTGCTGACGATCACGATGCGATCGCCGGGCACGCCGAGCTCGACCAGATGCGCCTTCACGGCGTTGGCGCGGCGCTCGCCGAGCGCCAGGTTGTATTCCGCAGTGCCGCGCTCGTCGCAGTGGCCTTCGATGTTGATGCGCGTGCTGGGCCAGCGCTTGAGATAGGTGGCGTTGGTCGAGAGCGCCGCCTTGCCTTCGTCCTTGATCGCGGCGTTGTCGAGATCGAAATAGACATCGCCCAACGGACGTTCGTTATTCAATTGCGCCAATGTCTTCTGCGCGAAGAGCTCATCTTCCGAGAGCGTGCGCGGCGTCGCCGCGGCATTCGGCGCCCCGGGCGGCGCCGGTGGCGCCGGCGGTGCGACCGCGGTCGTCGGCATCTCGGGTGGCGGCGGCGTCAGGGCCGCCTGCTTTTTTCCGCAGGCCGCTGCAGCAAGACCCAACATCAGGGAGAACGCGGCAATCGCCGCCGTCCGTTGATACAAGCTCATTGTCAGTCGCTCCTAGGTCCGCTGGAAGAATTGATTGCCGTGCAGATTAACGACTACTTTCTGCCGGTGTCAATCCGTTCCTTCCTGTAACGCGAAGTGCAAACACGCGCAGGCCCAAACGCCTTCGATCCGGCGCGCTGCCTCGCTCCGCTGGGACAAACGTCTTATCGGTTTGGATTGTGATCTCTCCACCTGTCGCCGCAAGGGCGTCGGCCGGGACCTCAAAAGTCCAGTCGCCCCCCTCGGAGATGGCGGATGCGGCCAGTTCCCGCTCACCCGCCAGGGCACGGACCCGTGGCGGCGCGTCGAAGTAGCGCAAGGGCGATTCGATTGTCAGGCTGACACGCAGTGGCCGCGGGGGACCGGCAATGCGCACGGTTGCACGATCGCTGGTCCAGCGCCAGACGCCGAGCGCCATGCTGTACTCAGCTTCCTGCCAGCCAGGACCATAGCCCCACATCGTGGCCTGTTCATCCTGCACGTCAAATTGCTCGACCGCGGTGATGATGGCCGACGGTGTCGACTGCACGGACACCGCCTTCCACGTTCCCCGGCCGGAGAGGAGGCCGGCGGGAATGTCGAAGATCTTCAGGAAGAAACCAGGCGAGGCATCCCACTCCTGGATCAGCACGCCATCGATCGCGACCCTGAAGTGCGCCGCCGGATCGTTCGGTCCGGCGAGATTGCGTCCGCCGATCAGCATGCGCGCGGCTTCCGATCGCCGGCGGATCATTCCGGTGATCGGCGCGAGATGCGGACCGCGTCCCATCAGTCCCGCCATGCCGGACGTCTCGGGCGTCAGCGACCAGCCCTCTTCGACGAACCATCCAGGCACCGGCAGGCGAATCCAACGCACGGCTGACGGCCGCATGCCGCCAAAGGCGGGGCGCGCGACCAGCGGCCACGTAAGCTCTGTCACGTCCTGGCGGCTCACGGGATCGATCAACGCCAGATCGCTGCGCATCGGATCGGCGAGAAACCAGATCGGCTCCGTCTTTTCCGACTTCCAGTACTTCGCGAGCTCGAGCCATTCGAGCCGCGGCGGCGACGGCAGTTGCGGCGTGAGGCCGACGTCCTCGGCCTCGAGCGGACGAACGAACGTCTGGTGCATCGCAAGCGCGCCGGGCTTCTTCACGAGCGCTTCCATTCGCATCGCGTCAACCGCCCGCACCTGCGGGCTTGGTTCGCCGCTGTATGCGACGAGGACGGGACTCGCAATCGCGACGCCGGCGGTCGAGACGAGCGCCGCTACCACCGGCACGGCCTTCATCGACACCAGCGAGACGCCCCTCACCGCAAGAAACGACACGACCGGCACGAGCGGCAAGGCATACCGGATGAACGAGGTGTCCTGGAACAGCAGATGAAATACCAGGTAAGGACCGGCGAGTGCGAACACCGCGGCGAGCGATCGCCGATCGCGCCATAGCAAGTGCACGAGCCCCGCGGCAGCGAGGATCAACACCACCGCCGCGAGCGCAGTGGCGTCCCATGGATGCACGAACGTCCGCAACAGTGCGAATGCCGCGGCTCGCGGATTCGGATTGAGATACAGCATCTCGCCGGCGGCGAAATCCTCGCCGGCCTGCGTGCCGAGCGCAGCGAGATAGCTGTTGAGCCCGCCGCTCGCGATCAGCAAGGGAATGCCCCACACGAGACCGCCCGCGGCAAACATCACGCTGCCGCCGATCAACGCGCCCGCGACACCGCGGCCGACTCGATCGAGCAGCACCAGCGCGAGCAGAGGCGCGGTGAACCACACGGTCTGCGATCGCAGTCCGATGCTGAAGGCGGCGAGAAATGCGCCGATGACAATCAAGCGGCCGGAGGCGGCGGTCACGGCCGGCAGCAATCGCCGATCGCCATCGGGACCGGGCCGCTGCTTCGACCACGCCGACATCAAGCACGCTTGCGCGGCGAGCGCCGCCGTCAGCCCGGGCAGATCGCTCATCGGCCGGGCGCCGAGATACCACAACAGCGGACACGACACCGTGATCGCCGTCGCGGCGAGCGCTTCGACGTTGACCGGCGCCCGCAAGGAATCGGGCACCTCGTCGGCCGCGCGGCTCATGCCGGTGAACACGCGATACAGGAAGAAGATCGCCAGGACGCCGGCCAGCAACGACAACCCCGCGAGCGACCTGGCTTCGATCGTCGACTCCGGCGCAGTTGATGTGATGTTTGCAATCGCCTTCGCCGTTTTCCCGAGCGCGATGTAGACGGGGTAACCGGGCGGATGGGGCCGGTGCGTCGCGACGTCGAAGTCGCGAACACCGAGGGCGAAGTTGACGGAGTCGATGTCCTCGAGCGATGCCGCCAGGAACGGCAGGTGCGCGAGCGCAAAGATAAGCGCCAGCGCGGCCAGCGCGCGGGAAGCCCTGCCCTGAGCGAGAGGACTACTTGTCAAGGTAGTCCTCGAGTCGAAGGGTCACGACACCGGGCGCAGGCGCAGCGCCTCGTTCAGGCTCCCGAGGCGATAGCCCTGGAGATCGAGGCTCACGTATTGATAGCCCAGGGCCTTCAAGGATGCGACGAGCTGCGTATTGATCCCGGGATCGAGCGCGCGCGCCATTTCGCTGCGGGCGATCTCGAGTCGCGCGACGGTCTCGTGATGACGCACGCGAAAGACGCGAAAGCCGAGGTCGCGCAGCACGGTCTCGGCCTGCTCGATCTGCCGGAGTTTTTCGTCCGTGACTTCGTGGCCGTAGGGAATGCGTGACGAGAGGCACGCCGACGCCGGCTCGTTCCAGCTGTCGAGCCCGGCGTCGCGAGCGAGCTCGCGAATATCGTCCTTCGTGAGATCGGCTTCGTCCAGCGGGCTGCGCACGCCGTGCTCGCGGGCCGCCTGCCGGCCGGGGCGATAGTCGCCGCGATCGTCGGCATTGTTGCCGTCGACCACGACCGCGAGTCCTCGCTCTGCGGCCAGCGCCGCCAGCCGCCCGTACAACTCGTCCTTGCAGTAGTAGCAGCGGTTCGCGGGATTGGCGCGGTATTCGGGGCGCTCGAGCTCGTCGGTGTGAATCACTTCGTGCGCGAGGCCGAAGTCGTTGGCGATCGACAGCGCGAGGCGGCGGTGCGCATCCGGGTAGCTCGGGCTATCGGCGGTCACGGCGAGCGCGCGCGGACCCAGCGCCTCGGCCGCCGCGATCGCCAGGTAGGCGCTGTCGACACCACCACTGAACGCGATCAGGACGGACTCGTAGCCAGCAAGGATGTCCTGGAGGCGCCGGCTTTTTTCCCCAAGGAGCGTCCGGCTCTGCTCGCCGAGGACGCTATTCGTCGTCGTCGACCTTGTCGTCGTCGTCTTCCTCGTCGTCATCGCCGTCGTCTTCTTCCTCTTCGCCTACAACGGCGTCATCGGTCACTTCTTCTTCCTCGTCGAGATCGTCGTCTTCGTCGGCAATCTCGAACTCGAGCGGTGAATCACTCGCCACGCGCAGCAAGGACCCGCATTCCGAGCACGTCAGCTCATCGCCGATGTCGACGTCGAATTCATCAACATCAATGGGCGAATCACACTCGGGACAAATCGCGGACATGGCTGGATGCTCCTTGGCGGCGGAAGGGTGGCGTTCTGTGATCCAAATTATAACGAGAACCTGATAAAGTCTGCAACGAACCACGCGCGTCACACACGCGTTATGACCTCAACTTCAACTTCAACACGCAAGACCGTGGCAGTCGCCACCGATACGGCATTCGCGCGCGATCGGTTCAAGGCCGCTCTCGACGCCGCCGGCCATCGCGCCATGATCATCAAGTCCGTGGCGCAGCTGCTCGCGCACGTCCGCGCCGACTTCGACGATCTCCATCTGATTGTGGTCGATCTGCGGATGCCGCATGCCTCTGGTGTCGAGCTGGTGAAGCGCATTCGCAAGCTTGACCGCGGGCGCCTGCCGATCCTGGTGTTCAGCGGCAGCGTCGGCAGCGTCGACGAAGTGCGCGAGCTGGCGTCGCTCGGCGTCGCCGGCTACCTCAATGAATACAGCGCCGTCGAGCACATCCTGCCGTCGATCGCACCGCACCTGTTTCCTGCGAATTTCCCCAAGCGCGAACATGCGCGCGTGGTCATGGGCATTCCGGTGTCGTACCGGATCGGCAAGACGATTACGGCGGCGATCGCGATGGATCTCAGCGGCGGCGGCATGGCCATCCGCACCAACAACCCGCCGGTGCGCGGCACGGTGTTGAGGGTAAAGTTCGCGCTGCCCGGATCGAAGCGCCAGCTCGAGGTGGAAGGCGTGGTGTGCTGGAGCGTGTCGAAGGCCGGCACCGGCATGCAGTTCACGAAGGTCAAGCCCACCGATCAGCAGTTGATCAATGGCTTCGTCGAAGCGCACTTTTTCCGGTCGGTCAAACTCGAAACCTAGCGAGGCTGCGCCTTGGACCCAACGCGCTGGCTCCGCCTCGCTAGTGGCAGCGTTGCTTTACCCCGCCTCCGGCGGGGCGGCTACCTGAATCGTCGCAGCCGGACCGCGTTGGCAACGACCAGCGCCGACGCGCCGGTGTCGGCGAGCACCGCCATCCACAACGTCGCGACGCCGGCTACCGCGAGCACCACGAACGCGGCCTTCAATCCGATCGATATCGCGACGTTGGCGCGAATGTTGGCGAGCGTCGCGTGGCTCAGGCGGATGGTGTACGGGACCTTCACCAATTCATCGGTCATCAGCGCGATGTCCGCGGTTTCGAGCGCGGCATCGCTGCCCATGGCGCCCATCACGATGCCGACATCGGCGGCGGCCAGCGCCGGCGCGTCGTTGACGCCATCACCGACCATCGCGATCGCGCCGTGCGCGTGACGAAGGTTCTCGACCGCGGTGACCTTGTCGGCCGGTAGCTGGCCGGAACGGACGTCATCCACGCCAAGCTGCGATCCGGTTGCTTGCGCCGCCGCATCGTGATCGCCGGTAATCATCGCGACTCGCGACACACCCTGGGCGCGAAGTTCCTTCACCATCTGCGCCGCGCCGGCCTTGGGACGATCCCTGACGCCGAGCACGCCGATCGGAAGTCCGTTGCGAGCGACGACCACGGGCGACATCCCGCCCGTGACGATCGTCTGCGCGAGGGCGGCAATGGCCGGCGTCAGCGCGCCGCGCTCGGCAAACAGCCGCGGCGTGCCGCAGACGATTGAGGCGTCCTGCACGCGGCCTTCGACGCCGAGCCCGGGCAGGGCCCGGACATTCGTCGGCGCGGTGAGCCGAATGGCGCGAGCCCGCGCCGCATTGAGAATCGCCGCGGCAATGGGGTGCTCGGATTGCGATTCGACCGACGCCGCCAGGGCGAGAAGAACGTCGGCGCTGTAGCCGTCGACCGGCAGCACCGCATCGAGCGTCAGCCGGCCGGTGGTGATGGTACCGGTCTTGTCGAAGGCAACGACGCGCACGCCGGCGAGGCGCTCGAGATGGATCCCACCCTTGACGAGCACGCCCTGCTGCGCCGCGCCGGCCAGCGCCGACACGATCGACACGGGTGTCGAGATCACCAGAGCGCATGGACACGACACCACGAGCAACACCAGCGCGCGATACAGCCACGTATCGAACGGCTGCGCGAAGACCAGCGCGGGTACCGTCGCGACGAGCACCGACAGGATCACGACCGACGGCGTGTACCACGCGGCAAAGCGATCGATGAACGTCTGGAGCGGCGCGCGCTTGCTCTGCGCCGATTCGACGAGGTGAACAATGCGCGCCAGCGTGGTGTCGGCGCGGCGCCGGGTCACCGCAACGGTCAGGGCGCCGTGGCCGTTGATCGTGCCGGCGAACACTTCGTCGCCTTCGACCTTCTCCACCGGCAATGACTCACCGGTGATCGGCGCCTGGTTGACGTCGGACGTGCCCTGCCGCACGATGCCGTCGAGCGCGAACTTCTCGCCGGGCTTGACGATCATCAACGCGCCCGGATCGACGAGCTCGATGCCGATGCGCCGCTCCCCCGCCTGATCGCGCACCAGCACCTCGCTGGGCGCGAGATCAAGTAGCTTGCCGATCGCCTGGCGCGCGCGATCGAGGCTTTGCGCCTCGAGCCACTGCGCGGCCGCGAACAGCGACACCACCATCGCCGCCTCTTCGTACTGGCGGATCACAATCGCGCCGATCACCGCGATCACCATCAGCACGTTGATGTCGAGCGAGGCGCGCTTGATCGACTGCCACGCGCGCTCGGCCGGAAACACCGACCCGACAATGGTGGCAGCAATGAAGATCGGGACGCTCCACTCCGGGAGCGGCGTGAACCAGCTGAGACCGCACGCCACCACGACCAGAGCTGCCGCAAGGCCGGTGAACCAGCCGCGAATCCGCGCGCCGGTGGGTGCCGGCGTTTCGGTCTCGCAATGCGAGCAGCCGATCGCGTGCGTGTCGCTCATCGAGCCGCCTTCGATCGGCGCGCCCTGGCGGCCGGAGCAGCGACCTGCTCTTCGACGTGCTGCAGCGTCTGCTTGAAAATCGACATGATGTGCTGGTCGTCGAGGGAATAGAAGACGACGCGGCCGTCGCGCCGCGGCCGGACCAGCCGCATGCCGCGCAACAGGCGCAGCTGGTGCGACACCGCCGACTGGCTGACGCCGAGCACGGCGGCGAGATCGCAGACGCAGAGCTCGCCATGCGAGAGCGCGTCGAGGATGCGGACGCGCGTCGGATCGCCGAGGGCGCTGAAGGTGTCGGCGAGCCCCTGGACCGCGTCTGGCTGGACCAGGGCCGCACGAATCTTCCGGACTCGGGTGAGGTCGATCTGGACCAGGTCGCAGACTTCGTCATTTATGAACATATGAGCAACTGTTCATATGTTATTCATGACGATGGGTCCTGTCAATTCGGGCTTACGGGCTACGGGACGAGGAGCAGGCGGTGCTTGGACGCCCCGGTGACGGCGCCGCGGGAGAACGGCTGCGTCCGATACTGCCCGGTTCGCCAGGTCTCGGTCTGATCGAAATAGAACGGGCTGACGGGATTGCCCGACTGGCCGGCCGGCATGGCGACGCGGGCGGCGTCCCACTCGCCGACATCGAAGATCTGGCGCCACGACGGATGCTCCCACGCCGCGAACGGCGTGAGACGGTTCCAGCTGATGCGCATGACCGTCGTGCCGTCGCCGTCAACCGGCACCGGGCCGCGGCTGAGGAACCAGCGGAACGGAAACGCGATGTTGCCGAGCGGGTGGCTGAAGCGCGCCGCGTGCACGCGGTCCCATCCGCGCTTCGACTCGCCGCCGAAGTCGCCTTCCAGCTGGTCGTCGGCGTCGCGAATCGCCAGCAGGAAGATGTCTTCGCGCGACTCTTTCTTCTCCACCGTCGTGATGTCGTCCCACCACGGCGAATTCCTGTCGCCGATGATCGAATACAGGCCGGCGGGCTTTTCCGCGCCCGCCCACTCGTAGAACTTCACGAACAGCGGCTCGTCCATCTCGTCGCCGAACGTGCGCCGCCACAGCGCGTGCTCGAATGCCTCGTACAGCGAAACGACCGGCCGCGAGTCGACCACCCGATTCCATTTCGCGAGCTGGTCCAGCATCGACGCCGATCCGGCTTCGCCACTGAGCGATCGCGCCTTCTTGATCGCCTCGTCGGCCCCGGCCAGGATCGCATCCGCCGCGAGGCTGCGCTTGTCGTTCTGCAGCGCCGCCATCGCGTCGAGATCGACGCCTTCCGCCTTGGACAGCTGATCGCGCAGGCGCGAGGCGCGGAACCCGGCCGCCCAGTCGCGCGTGATCAGGCCGCTGAAGGTGCGATCGATTTCGTTGTTGGCCGAATAAATCAATCCCGACGGCGGATTGAACAACCTCGGCAGCGCCCCCGGCTCGATCGATCCGGTCCACGCCGGCGCCGAATTGCCGTCGGCCGGCATCGTCCCATCGCCGGATGCGCGGATCGGCAGCTTCCCGGACATCGCGTAGCCGATGTTGCCGTCGACGTCGGCGTAGACGATGTTCATCGACGGGACGGAGAACCCTGCGATCGCGTCGTTGAAT
>Ga0137455_1000283_pt1 | contig 13207 bp, 6 predicted proteins | sample EasRivERMGT600_2_FD_102334 | JGI IMG/M metagenome (GOLD analysis project Ga0137455, IMG submission 102334) | Soil microbial communities from meander-bound floodplain in the East River, Colorado, USA - East River MetaG ERMGT600_2 | ecosystem: Environmental > Terrestrial > Soil > Floodplain ... | reverse complement strand
GACGTGCATGTGCTGCGCGACGATCTCGTGGTAACCGTGGCCATCGAAGACAGGCCGGCCGGTCGCGAGCCAGTACGCGACGCAGCCGAGACCGTAGAGATCGGTGCGTCCGTCGATGGGCCGGCCCAGCGCCACCTCGGGCGGCATGTAGTGCGGCGTGCCGATCGTCTGGTCGGGGAGGGTGATCCGCGGGTCCGGCACCGTCGCCGCCCGGTGCTCCGCCACCAGCCCGAAGTCGAGCACCTTGACGAAGTCCCGGCACGTGCCGCTCCGGCACACGTAGATGTTGGCGGGCTTCACGTCGCGGTGGATGAGCCCCTTCTCGTGCGCCTCCTCGAGCGAGTCGCAGACCTGCCGCAGGAAGTGGATCACGCGTCCCGGCGGCAGGGGGCCGAAGCGGCGGACGAGATGGTCGCAGTCGAGCCCGTCGAGCAGCTCCATCACGTAGTAGAAGGTCCCGTCGTCGGTCACGCCGAAGTCGTAGATGTCGATCGTGTGGGCGGACGTCAGCGACGCGGTGGCTCGTGCTTCGAGCTCGAAGCGGCGCAGCAGCGCCTTCGCCTCCTCGGGGTCCGCGCCGCCGATGGACGCCGGGTGGATGAACTTGATGGCCGCCTCGCGGGCGAGGAGCTGGTGCGTGGCCCGCCACACCTCGCCCATGCCGCCCTCGCCGAGACGCTCGACGAGCCGGTAGCTCCCCACCTCCCGCGCGCGGGCGACAGCCTTGCCGAGCTTGTAGACCGTGCGCGCGCCCACCCAGGCCATGCACGCGCAGATCGACTGGGGGATCGCCACGCCGACCAGGAAGTGGTGGAGCGGCAGCAGGTGGAGCTGGTTCGTCTGGCGCAGCACGAGCCAGATGACCACCATGGGCGCGGACGCCGAGGCGATCAGGGCGAGCAGGGCACGCCCCGGCGGCGCCGGCACCATGATGGAATAGAAGATCATCCAGATGGCGACCCACGATGGCGCCTGAAGAAGGAAGATGAGCGGCACACCAGGGAGATCAGGAACGTCGAGATACATCGCGAGCGCGATGCCGTAGCTCCCGACCACTTCGAAGGCGAGGCCGAGGTTGACCTTCGCGTTCCATCCCAGGCGCGGCGTCGAGACGAAGGCCGCGAAGGCCAGGGCGGCGGCGATCGAGACCGTCGTCGGGATCCACATCCCGGGGTGCTGCAGCCTCATGGGGAAGTGGCCCATGAAGATCGACGGCAGCACGTCCGCGAAGAGGAACGCCAGCGCGTAGACGATCGCGACGATGCGGATACGGCGGGTCGCCTCGTCGCGCAGGTCCGACGGCAGGCTCGCGCTCGCGCCCCCATCGGACGTCGAGGGTGGCTCGGCGTGGGGATGGAAGAGCGTCGCGCCGGGCGCGTGCGTCGTCCCGGGTCCCGTGGGTGAGGCGTGACGCGGCGTCATCAGTGTCATGGTACGGCACGGTGGCGGTCCCCGCGCACAGCCTGCAGGAGACGGCGGCCGCCTCCACCCGGCGCTGATGCGAAGGAGCTTCCGATTGAGAACGGCTCCCCTGGGGGGAGCCGTTCTCCGGCCGGGCACGGAACCCGCGCCCGACCGCCCTGCGCGCCGAGCGGCTACTTTCGGAAGGGAACGCGGGCCGACACGGTGCCCTGCGCACACGGTGCGCTGATGTCGTGGGTGATCACGGCGGATCCGATGATGCGGTTGTTCTGTCCGAAATCGTTGATCCTGAGATTCGGATGGGGGCCGACCACGAGCTTGTTGTCGAAGCTCGTCGGCGTCTCGAACCCGAACAGGCAGGTGGTTCCGAGCATCTCGATGTCGTACGCCCCGTTCCCGGAGCCCGTGTTGTTCACCACGGTGCACTTGTTCGCGCCATCGATGACGAGCAGGCCGGCGTAGAGGTTGTTCGACCCGTCGTTGCCCTGGACGAACCAGTTGCCACCGGGGATGTCCGAGCCGACGACCGCGCCGCTGGGAAGCTGGTAAGACCCCGCAGGGATCTTGCAGAGGATCATCCCGACGAAGCCCTGATGGGCGTCATTCCAGAGATAGTAGCCGTTGGCTCCGGCGCAGAATGCGTTCAACAACCCTCTGGACATGTCGTTGTCGACGATGCGCACGCGGGCTCCGTTCATGTTGAGGACCCCGAGCGCGTCGACGAGCTCACCGGTCTGCCACAGGGGGCTGGCGACGACCTTGTTCCCGATGACGGTCGAGGCGTCGGCGTAGTGGAGTATCACGCCGTACTGGAAGTCCGTGATCGAATTCCACCCCACCGTCGTGCCCGGCGCGTTCTCGAGCAGTATGGCCGTGCCCGCGACCGAGCCGATCGGCCTCATCGTCAGGTTCCAGATCGTCACCCCGCCGGCGTCATGGATCCAGAAGGCGGGGCGCAGAATGGTCGGAACGTCGTTCGAGTGGGTCACCCCCGATTCGATCACGGCGCCGGTCTCTCCGACGATCGCGACCCGCCGGTCGATCTCGACCGTCGAGTGCTCGGTGTGCAGACCCCGCTCCAGGATCACGACGCCGCCGTGACCGGCCGCCGCGATGGCGCCGGCCAGCGCGTCCACCGAGCCCGCCGGCACGACGATCGGTCGTTTGCCGGCCGTGGAGGCACCCTCGTAGTGGGAGCGCACGCCGCGATCGTCTGCGGCCGCGATCCGCCGCAGCCGCGCGATCTCCTCCTCGACCTCGCGCGGCGGGCCCGCCGCCACGTCCACCGACGGGTCCGTCGGCGCCGTTGAGAGGGGGACGCCCTCCTTCGTGCCGCATCCGAACGGCGTGAGCGCGAGGAGCAACAGCGCCGGCGCGAACAAGCGTGTGAAGGGAGCGACGAATCGACGGCTCACGACCCACCTCCTATGGAAGGGAACCAAACCGGCGAGCCTGTGCGGCTCGCATTGCGGACGGCGGCCGATCGCCTCGGGCGCTGCCGGGCGTGGGGCGGAGGAGCGGCACAGGGTCGCGGACGTCTCGGGCCGACGTTCCGAAGTCGCTAATGCATGCGAGGAGTGACAGCGCACACTAGAAAAGGACCGGCGCGCCTCCTCGGGCGGGCGGGAGGTTACCGGGGGGTTGCCGGAGCGCTGGCGCAGCGCTCGAGTCGGTCCCCCACGGGCCTCCCTCCGCCGAGGATTCGGCTGACGTCGGTCAGCAGGCCGAGCGCCGTGGTCTCGGTCATGCCGCCCGCCAGCACCGTGGAGCGGGTGGCGGTCTCCGCGCAGAGCAGGTAGGAGACGGCGACGGCACGGTCGGGGCGGACCGCACCCGCGCTCACGGCCACGGGCTCGACTGCGCGGGCCAGCCCATTGCGGATGATCAGCCGCTGGAGCTGCTCGCGCTCGATGCGGGCGCCGTCCGGCTCGATCCCGAACGGGGACACGACGAACGTGCCGCCGGGCGAGCGCCGGCGGTCGATCCGGCCTCCAAACCAGTGGTCGGCCCAGCGGTACAGCCACCCGCCGCCCCACCCGGCGATCGCGAGCCGGATCAGGATCTCGACCATCCCGGCGTGGGGCGGGGTCGTCCCGACGACGGCCAGGCCGAGCAGCGCCGCGGGCACGACGGCGAGGGCGGACGCCCGGGGCGCCGGCGCGGGCCTCACGGTGAAGCGCACGCGGCCGCCGCCCACAGGCTCCTGCTGATAGCCGCTCTCCATGGCGTTTCTCCCGGGGCCAGGCACGGGGCATCGCGTATACTCTTCGCGTCCACCCCCCATTGCGCAGACATCCAGGAAAGACCGTCATGACCGCTCCGGGGGGGACACCCCGCTCGCGTTGGGCCTCCGTCGCCCCGCCCGCCGACCGCCGCGCCCTCGACGAGCTGTTCAGCACCACCTACGAGGAGCTGCGCCGGCTCGCCGCCAGCGTCCGGCGCGGCGAGGTGAGCACGACCCTCAACCCCACCGCACTGGTCAACGAGGCCTGGATCAAGCTCTCGGCCAACCCCGCAGTGGCCCAGACCTCGGTCCTGCACTTCAAGCGCATCGCCGCGCGGGCGATGCGCCAGGTGCTGGTCGAGGCCGCGCGCCGGCGGTTGGCGCGCAAGCGCGGCGGTCCGGACGCCGTGTTCGTGACCTTCGACGAGTCGGTGGGGACCGAAGCGGCCTGGGCCGACGACCTGGTCGGGCTGGACGCGGCGCTCGAGTCGCTCGGCCGTCTCAACCCGCGTCAGGCGCAGATGGTCGAGAGCCGCTTCTTCGGCGGGCTCGACGTCGCCGAGACCGCCGAGCTGCTCGGCGTCTCCGAGGCGACGGTGCTGCGCGACTGGCGCGCCGCCCGGGCCTGGCTCTCGCGCGAGCTGCGCGCCACCTCCTAGGGAGCCCGCCACCCGGCCGATGGACCGCGATCGCTGGGAACGCGTTCAGCTCCTGTTCCACGAGGCCGCCGACCTGCCGGCGGGTGAGCGTCGCGCCTTCCTCGCCGCCCGCTGCGCGGACGACCCCGCCCTGGTGGACGAGGTGCTGGCGCTGGTGGACGAGGACACGCGCGGCGATGCGCTGGTCGATCGCGACCTCTCCGCGGTCGCGAGCCGCGTGCTGGGCGAGGAGGCCGCCCGCGCGCATCCCCGCGACCTCGGCCCATATCGCCTGCGCGAGGTGCTGGGCGAGGGCGGCATGGGCGTCGTCCATCTCGCCGAGCGCACCGATCTCGGCAGCCTGGTCGCGATCAAGATCCTGCGCGACGCCTGGCTCTCGCCGGCGCGACGCGAGCGCTTCGCCAGCGAGCAGCGCACGCTGGCCCAGCTCAACCACCCCAGCATCGCGCGGCTCTACGACGCCGACACGCTGCCCGACGGCACGCCGTGGTTCGCGATGGAGTACGTCGACGGCGTGCCGCTCACCCGCTACTGCGCCGAGCAGCGCTGCTCGATTCGCCGCACGCTCGAGCTGTTCCGCGACGTGTGCGAGGCCGTGCTCCACGCTCACCGCCAGGCGGTGATTCATCGCGACCTCAAGCCGTCGAACATCCTGGTGACCCGCGGCGGGCAGCCCAAGCTGCTCGACTTCGGCATCGCCAAGCAGGTCGAAGGTCTCGGCTCGCGACAGGACTGGACCCGCGCCGAGCTGCGGCTGATGACCCCGGCCTACGCCGCGCCGGAGCAGTTCGGCGGCGAGGGTCAGGGCGTGCACACCGACGTCTACGCGCTCGGCGCCGTGCTCTACGAGCTGCTGGCCGGGAGTCCGCCGTTCGACCTCGAGGGGCGCACGGCGGCCGAGGCGGCGGAGATCGTCGCCCGGCAGGCGCCCGAGAAGCCGTCGGCGGTGACGCGGCGGGCCGAGCGCGGCGCGGCGTGGGCGGACCTCGACGTGCTCTGCCTGACCGCGCTGCAGAAGGAGCCGGCGCGCCGCTATCGCTCGGTCGAGTCGCTGATCCGCGACGTCGACCACTACCTGCGCGGCGAGCCGCTCGAGGCCCGGCCCGACACGCTCGGCTACCGCGCCGGCAAGTTCGTGCGCCGCAACTGGCGGGCGGTGTCCGCCGCGGCGGCGGTGATCCTCGCGGTGGTCGGGCTGACGACCTTCTACACCCTGCGCCTGGCGGCGGCGCGCAACGCCGCCGTGGCCGAGGCCGAGCGCACGCGGCGCATCCAGGCCTTCATGAACGGCCTGTTCGAGGGCGGCGATCCCGCCGGTCCCGCCGACAGCCTGCGCGTGGTCTCGCTGCTCGACCGCGGCGTGCGAGACGCGCGCGCGCTGACCTCGGAGCCGGCGATCCAGGCCGAGCTCTACCAGACCCTGGGGACGATCTACCAGAAGCTCGGCGATCTCGACCGCGCGGACTCGCTGCTCGTGGCCTCGCTCGCGGAGCGGCGCGCGCGTTTCGGCGACGATCACCCCGACGTCGCGCGCGGCCTGGTGGCACTCGGGCTGCTGCGCTCGGACCAGTCGCGGCACGCGGAGGCCGACAGCCTCACGCGCGAGGGTCTGGCGATCAGTCGCCGGCGCGTGCGCACCGACCCGGCGGCGGTGGCCCGCGCCAGCACCGCGCTCGGAGTGGTGCTCGACGGCCGCGGCGAGTACGACGAGGCGATCGCCGTGCTCGAGGACGCGGCCCGGCTCGACTCGGCGGCACGCCTGCCGCCGGCCGACGTCACGGCCACGCTCACCGAGCTGGCCAACAGCCACTTCTATGCCGGCCACTACGCGGTCGCCGACTCGCTCAACCGGCGGGTGCTGGCGATGGACCGCGCGATCCACGGTGACCGCCATCCCACCGTCGCCGGCGACCTCGTCAACCTCGGAGCGATCCAGCAGGAGTGGGGACACTGGGCCGAGGCCGAGCGCTACTACCGCGAAGCGCTCGAGATCTACCGCCGCTGGTACGGCGAGGACCACTTCGAGACCGCCGCCACGCTGAACATGGTGGGTCGGACCATGATCCAGCAGAATCGTGGGGCCGAGGCGCGCGAGCCGCTGCGCCAGGCGCTGGCGATCCGCGAGCGCATCTACGGCCCCAACCACCCCAGCGTCGCCTCGACGCTCAACGAGCTGGCGCTGCTGGCACAGAAGGAGGGCCGGCTCGACGACGCCGAGGCCGACTTCAAGCGCATGATCGCGATCTACCGCGCCGCCTTCGACGACCGTCACTATCTGATCGGCCTGGCCTATTCGAACCTGGGCGGCGTCTACACCGAGCGCAAGGACTTCGCCCAGGCCGAACGGAGCTTCCGCGAGGCGCTGCGGCGCTACCACGAGACCCTGCCGCCGGGGCACCTCTATTTCGGCATCACGCACCTCAAGCTCGGCCGCGCGATGTTGCGGGCCGGGCGCTACGCCGAGGCCGAGTACCAGAGCCGCACCGGCTTCGAGATCGTGGCCCAGCAGACCGAGCCCTCGGTGCGCTGGCTCGAGGCCGCGCATACCGATCTGGCGGCGGAGTACGAGGCGCTGGGCCGCCCGGCCGACGCCGCGCGGCACCGCGCCGAGCTGGCGAAGTCCGCGGCGGACGCCGCGCCAGCGAGCACGCGCTGACGCGGTCGGGTTCCGGGTGAGAGGCGGCGGCCCACCGGTGTGGGCCGCCGCTTCATCTTTTCGCGGGCCGCGCCATGCCCTCGCTCAATCGAGGACGACGACTCGCGAATGGAACGCCTGCGTCGGGGTCAGGAGCCGAATGAAGTAGACGCCGGCGCCGACTCGATGTCCACGCTGGTCCTGCCGGTTCCACACCGCGGCGTGCGGGCCGGCCGCCATGGTGCCGGACGCCAGCGTGCTCACGCGGCGGCCCGCGAGGTCGAACAGCTCGAGCCGCACGTCGCCGGCACGCGCCAGCCCGAATCGCACCGAGGTGCTGCCTCGGACGGGGTTGGGGCTCGCGGTCGCCAGGAAGTCCAGCAGCGGCGACGACTCCACCGCGACCGTCCCGTCGGCATTGACGATGACGCTGAATCCGGCCGCGGGCCCCCAGTTGGCGGCGGCATCGCGCCCGCGCACCCACAGGGAATGGGTTCCCGGCGACGACCCGAACTCCGTGAGCGGCACCGACACCTCCGCGGTGATCGCGCCGAAGGTCCCGGACATCGGCGTCCCCCCGCCCGGCGGCGCGGGTGCCGCGCCGATCGAGTATTCGGCCGCCTCAACGAATCCAGCGCCGGTCTCCGCGTCGCTCAACGTGGCGTACAGCGTGGCGGGCCTGGTGGCCACCACCGGGGACGGGCTGGTGCCGGCGGTGCCCGCGACGAGCACGGGACCCTGCATGTCGCCGGTGGGCCGCGCGAGCGTGAACGTGCCGGCCATCACGGCTTCACTGCGGAGCGGCGGCTGGCCGTCGTCGACCACCCGCACCCTCAGCTGCACGCGGGTCGAGTTGGGGATCGGATCGCCCCCGAGTGCCGCACCGAGGTCCCAGATCCAGCCCGAGTCGCCGCCGGCGGTGGTGTGGAGCAGGTTCCAGGTCTCTCCACCGTCGAGCGAATAGTCGAGCGAGCGGCTGGAGATCGATCGGCCCGGGTGCGGGAGGATGGAGTACCGGATCGGCAGGAAGTCACCGGACACGATCGCACCGGGCAGCGGCGCGTTCAGGGTCAACAGCGGGGGGTGGCGTCCGAGGAGCCACTCGACCGAGCGCTCGAGGATGCCGGTGCGCACCGCGGAATGGCCGACCGCCGTGGTCGCGATCGCCGGCCATTCGAAGAACATGCAGACCAGCCGCGATCGCTGGCCACCCCAGACGCCGCTGCCGGGGACGCCCTGCGGGGCATGGCTCTCCCAGCGCAGGCCCATGGGCACGCCCGGCAGTCCGTCCCCGAACCAGTTCGAGACCCCGACCCCGTTGGTCCCCGGAGCCGGGATGGCGAGGTCCCCGGCGTCGGGATAGAGATACTCGTGGTACAAGGTGCCCCCGATCCATGGGCTCGAGATCGGGTCATCGGCGAGGCCCGCGAGCGTGTCCGCGGCGTAGATGTCGTAGTAGTACCTGCTCTTCAGCCCGCTCTCGAGCCAGGTCTCGCGCTCGGGCGAGTAGCTCGGCGCTCCCGCGTCGGCGAGGCTGAAGCCGATGTCGTGTCCGGTCACCAGGAGTCGCCCGCCCCCGTTCAGCAGCGAGTCGATCGCCATGCGCTGGGCGTCGCTGAAGGCGGGATAGCGATTGGGATCCACCTGCCAGAGCACGGCGTTGTAGCGGCGCAGGCCCGCGGAGGCGTTGCCGACGAGCGGGGGATCGAGCGCGGAGCCGACCAGCACGTCGACGTTCCAGCCCAGCGCTTGAAGGGCGTTGGTCCAGGTCGCGGCCACGGTCGAGCTCGGGTCGTCCATCAGCAGGGCGATGTCGCCCGGAGCCTGGGTGGTGAAGCTCCGGTGTGCGCCGCCCAGGCTGTCGCGCGACGTCGCGCCCGTGCCGCTGGCGGACTCGACGTCGTAGCGGTAGTGCGCTCCGGGGGCGAGGCCGGTGAGCAGGACGGCATGCTGGGTGGTGAACCCGCTCGAGTCGGCGACGCTCGTGATGGGAAGCGTGGCGCCGTAGCGCACGCGCGTCGTCGCGGCCAGGTCGGTGGTCCAGGTGATCAGCGCCTGCGCGCCACTGAGCGCGGTGGCGTGCACGTTGGTGATCACCGGCGTCTGGACGTTGACGCGCGCGGTCGCCGAGAGGGTGGTCGCCGGCGACACGCCGGCATAGGTCACGGTCACGACGTCATCGGAGGACACGGAGAGCACGCCGTCATGGAGTCGAGCAGTGATCGGGGCGATGGGAGTGACGCCACGGAAGACACCGTTGCCGCCGGTCAGCAACACCGGCGCGCCCCACGGTTCGGTGCTGGAGGACATGGTCACGGCCAGCGGGCTGGTGGCGTTGTCGTCGAGCACCTCGATGGCGATCGTGTCGTTGAGCGCGTACTGGAAGCGGTCGAGCGCCACCGCGCCGACCGGGCCGCCCACGCCGCCGGTGAGGCAGAGGGCGAATCGCTGCGGGCCCTGCGCCACGCGGCGGGCCTCGACCCGCACCGTCCACAGGCCGGCCTCGGGCGCCGGGATCCGAACCAGCTCCTCGACGTTCAGTGAATCGCGCGTCCCGCCGGCCACGGAGACGTAGTTGAGCAGGTAGTTGCCGCGATAGGTGGAGCCGCCGTGGGTCACGAGGAGGTCGAGGTCGTTCACGATCTGGACCTGCGAGGCGGGGTGGCCAGGGGCGTCGGTCCAGCACAGCACGATCTTGAGCGGCTGGACCGGGTTCGTGACCTGCACCTGGTACTCGACGTACTGCAGATCGTGGAGTCCGTCATTGGAGTCGATGAGCAGCGTGCGGCCGGCATCACCCGGAAAGTGCAGCACGTCGTCGAGCGTCAGCCGGCCGTAGCCGATGGAGTTGTCCGGCACCCGGAACGTGGTGACGTCGTTGCGCGAGCCGGCCATCGCGATCGCCTTGAGCAGCGCCGCCGAGGGATCGATCGCATTGGCCGCCACCGGGGCCCCGGTCGGGTACCAGCCCTCGATCAGGTACTGGCGCGCGAGCGCCAGGGCACCCACGGACGCGGGCGTCGCCATCGAGGTTCCCGAGTAGGTGCCGTACGAATAACGGGTGGAGCCGACCGACGAGGTCACGAGGTCGCCGGGCGCCACCAGCGTCGGCTTGCGACGGCCGTCCGCGGTGGGGCCGCGGCTGGAGAAGTTGGCGAGATCGTTCGCCATGGAGCCGTTGCCGGTGGCGCCGATCGTGAGGCAGTTCTTGGCTGTGCCGGGGGAGTGCACCGTGGCGAAAGCGCCGACGTTGCCGCTCGAGAACGCGATCAGGTAGTCGGGGTGATGCCACATGAACTGGTCCACCTGCATGGACGAGATCGAGTAGCGCGCCACGGTGTAGCTGCCCCACGAGTTGGACGAGATGCGCGCGGCGCCGCCGGCGTTGCCGAGGTAGGAGGGCAGGAACAGGTCGTTGAGGTCCGCGGGCGGATGGAGGCCGCCGCCGACAGGCCCGGAGAGGTCCATGAAGTACAGGCGGGCGTCCTTCGCCATGCCGCTCCAGGGCGCGGTCGAGTACGGACCCGGACTCCCGGCGACCGTCCCTCCGGTGTGCGTGCCGTGATAGTCGAACAGGACCTCGTCGCCGAACGACACCTCGGGATCCTGCGAGGCCGGCTTGTACGCGATGATCTTGCGATGGGCGGGGAAGTCGCCCCAGCCGGTGATGGCCAGGGTGGTGTCGTCGAACATCTCGTGGTTGGTTCGGATGCCGGTGTCCGAGGTCATCACCACCTGCCCCTGCCCACGAAGGCCGCGGGCCCAGACCGGGCGCGAGTCCTCGATGTTGGACTGCAACACCCACTGCGCCTGGTCGTTCAGGAGCGTGTCGCGCGGAGAGGGTTCGATCCAGGCGACGTCGGCGAGGGCGGCGACCTCCGCGAGCCGCGCCCGGTCCAGCTCGAAGCGCGCGAGGTGATTCAGGTCCCCGCGGTGTGAGCGCAGATTGATCGCGCCCAGGGATCGCAGTGCGGCCGCGGTGGCGTCGTCGTTGCTGTCGGCGAACAGCAGCGCCGTCACGTCGACACGCCCGGTGGCGGCGGGATCGAGTGCGGGGCTCAGCTTGTAGGCGGGCTCGTAGGACGCGATCCACGGCTGGCCGCCCTGGCCGGCGAGCCGCGCCCTGGCGTCGGTCTCCATGCGGACGAGATAGCCGCCCGCGAGCGGCGTGACGATCGTACCGCCGGCACCCTCGATCCGCGCCCGCGCTGAATCCGCAGATCCGTCGGCGAACTGAACGATGTACGCGCCGCGGCCGCGGGACTCCGCAGCCGATCTGGCGGCCCGCAGGAGGCTCGCCGGCAGCACCGGCGCAGGACCGTCCGGCACCAGCGAGTAGCCCGCGGCCAGCTCGATCGACCGGCGGGGCGCGCCCGACCCTGTGGGCGGTGGCGCCGGCAACCTCCCGGTGGCGCTCATCGGCACGGCGCCGTCGGGCGCCGCGCGATTCGCGAAGCGTGGCACCAGCGTGAACGTCCGCGCCGCCGACGCACGCAACGCGCCGGTCTCGGCGTCGGTCCACGTCACCGCCCACCACAGGGGGGTATCGGTGCCTTCGGCGAGGCCCAGCGGCCCCATGACGACGGGGCTGGCGCCGTATGGCAGGACCCACCACGCCGGCCCGGCAGGCAACGAGGTCCAGCCCGTCGGATCGAAGGGAACCCTGGCGACGACGATGTGGAGGTCCCTGGCGCCGCCGCCAGGCGTCACCACGAACCGCGCGATGGATTCGGAGAGACGGTCCCCGGGAAGTGGAAGGGCCGGCGCCGGCACGCGATCTCCGGAGTCGGCGCCCGCTTTCGACGGAACCCGGGGTTCGGCCGGCCGTGCGAACGCGCCGGCGATCAGGAAGAAGACCAGGGTCCACAGGATGAGCCGGAAGCGGGAAGGGGACACGGCGACGCTCGCTTTCGCTGGGGTACGGATCGGTGGGATCGCGTCGCAACACTATGGCCGCTCTCAGCGGCGAGTCAATGACATTCTCTGGGAGACGACAAGTTGACGTATTAGCAGCAAATAGCCATAAATCAGCCATATTGTCTTATACATGACATTCTCTGAGATACCTCTTGCGTTTCTTTTGGCCATCTCATACCTTGCGTTTGTCGCGCCCCGAGATCGGGGTCGACGGCTTCTTCCTCTTACTCGTGAGGTGTCCCGTGTTCCTGCGTCACTCCATGTTCGTCGCAGCGATGTCGCTGCTGCTCGTGTCGTCCGCCACGACGGCGGGCGCCGTCGTCCTCTGGGATCAGTCCAACTGGAACCCCAACGGCGAGGGCTCTCTGAACCTCTCGTCGACCTCCGCCTGCAGCCAGATCAGCGGAAACACCAGGCTCCACACCGCGAACGACGTCCACTTCTCGACCGCTGTGAACATCAACTCCATCAAGATCTACGAGACCCACGGCAACGTCGAGGCCGCGACCCAGGCCTATCTGTGGATCGCCCCGAAGACCGGGGCGCTGCCCACCGCGAGCAGCACCGACGTCAACAATGCCGCCAACATCGTGCCGATCGCGATCAGCTATGAGACCGTCGGCACCGACCAGACCGTCGTCGTCACCGCCTCCGGCCTGAACATCACCCTGCCCGCCGGCGACTACTGGGTTTCCCTGACCCCCAGGCACAACCGGGGCAGCCTCTTCCCCTGGACCATTCACCGCATCACCTCGAGCGCGGTCGTGGGCGATCCGACGCCGTCCATCGAGGCTTGCACCCCGAACTCGAACTGGATCTACGTGCTCGCGCCGGCGATGTACGACTACGCGATCAAGATCGAGGGCGAAATGGCGACGCCGACCCTGCCGTCGACGTGGGGCGCACTGAAGTCGATCTACCGCTAGGGGACTGGGTGATCGCTGGACCACCGCGGGCTCGAGCCCCGGTGGTCCACGCGATAGCGCGCCGCAGACCACTCCATCCAGGCCGCTGCCGAGTCGAACCACGCATCAGGGAGACCAGACATGAAGCAGGCAGTCGCAGTCCTCGCCGCTGGCCTCGTGGTGTTCGCGCACCCGGCCCATGCCGCCGTCACGTTCGACTTCATCTTCGACGAGGCCTTTCCGATCTCGGTGTCGAGTGACGGATCGGTGATCACGGGGACCCTGCCCGGAGGCTTCCCGGCGTTCCGCTGGACACAGGCCACAGGCGTGGTGTCGCTCGGTCGCGTCCAGACCGGTGGCGGAGGTGGCGTGCCCGCCATCTCGGCAGACGGCACCCGGATCGCCCACAGCATCGGCAGCCTCGACAGCTCGTACCGCACGCAGG
>Ga0137455_1000282_pt1 | contig 13210 bp, 29 predicted proteins | sample EasRivERMGT600_2_FD_102334 | JGI IMG/M metagenome (GOLD analysis project Ga0137455, IMG submission 102334) | Soil microbial communities from meander-bound floodplain in the East River, Colorado, USA - East River MetaG ERMGT600_2 | ecosystem: Environmental > Terrestrial > Soil > Floodplain ... | reverse complement strand
TGCTTGCCTTTGCCAAAGAGGGTACAGGTCCAGATGCCATCAGTATTTCTGATAGTGGCCTCAGTGCAAGCGTTTGTCTTGAGCCACTCCCCTAACTGTTGAGTGGGCGTAATGATTACGGGTCTGGCTTCCACAGTGAGGCGTTGGGGTTTGGCTTCTGCCTCCAGATTGCGGACCTCCTGCCAGTCTTCAGGTCTACTTGAGGAGGGTGGGGATGATATCAGGACCTTTGCCGCTTGGAGGCGCTTGCATAGCTCATCCACGTCGTAGGGGGCTATCTGGAAGGTGTCCTTCAATAGGACAGAGCCCCCTCCCAGGTTAATAAGAATTCTAGGCAGATCTGCCTCTAGCTTCTGGATAGAGACAGTCATAGTGTGTCCCTTTGCCACTGGACTGGCGTCTGCCAGCACGAGTACTCTGAGTTCTCCAGCCATTACCGTCCACTCCTTATCTGCACGTCGTCATATGCCTCGATACCCGGCCAGGAGTCCATGCGACCGTCTCGTGCCGCTGCATTGAGCACTGCCACATTCAGACTCACCACATTCGCTGGTATGTCCCCTGCCCCTACCGCCTGCAAGAACTCAGCCATGTTCGTGATGCGCCACGACTTGACTATGACAGTGTTGCTAGACGGCATTCGCGGCGTAATGATTACGGGCGCTTGTTCTACTTCAACAGCCTGCGCCTTCAATGCTTCCCTCTGCTCTGCCAGCTTGGTACGCATCTGCTCCGTCTTGGCCCTGGCCGATGCCTTCTCTTTGGCTTCTGCCTCTGCCCTGAGACGGTCAGCCTCAACCCTCTGCGCCTCTTGCTCTATCTCAATCCGTCGGCGTTCATAACTTGTCATCTCATAGCGTAGACTTGCCTTGGCCTGCTCCAGAGGTTTGGATACCTCGCTCTTGAGCTTGCGTAAGGCACTCAGGGCCTTGGCAATGGGGTTGATGATGGGGTCAAACTTGGCATCCACCGTCTTGATAGCGGTGTTGACTTTGCCTAGCAGTGTGTCTGCCATAGCGTAGTCAGCGCTAGTCCTGATGTCTAGTGTGTTGACCTGGATTAGCGTGGCCCTCGTATGATTGGCAATCTCTGTCTTGGCCTTAATTGCCTCAGCCTCAGGTACGCTAGTCTGTGGTGTTGGCGCTGTGGTTCTCGTTAGTTTTGTAATCATTACGATACCTCCAACAGAACGTCGGGGTCATCATATTCCTGCTTCTCCGCGTTCTCCTCTCTGTTCTGATTGTTAAGCTTGGACGAGTAGTATATATCCAGTAGTTTAGATACATTCCCCACGTCGTTAAGCATCAGTACGTTATCCTTCAGAGTCACTTTAAACATGCTTTCTCCTAGTAATCATTACAATACTCCTTAGCCTGCATTGAAGCTGGCCAGAATGACTCCAGCCTCAGTACCTTCAACTGCTACTCCAATCAGCTTGACCGTGACCCTATCAGGACTTGACGCCCACGTATCCGAGCACCATCTATCCTTCCAGGGGTCAAAGTCTGCGTCAACGTTAGTGTAGGGATGTATAATCCTAGCCTTGTCCTCATCCTCCGCACATACCACAGCGGAGTCGTAGGTGTCATAGCCCTCGTTCTGATCCTGGACTAGTAGATATAAGTTCATAGTGCCACCAGCTTGCTGATAATCTCCCCTGCCTTAACCCGTACAGTCTGGTTCGATAGGTTAAACACCGTGGTAAATAGTGGGCCTCCCTCGAACACCTGAGGGCACACCAGCAGGCATTTGTCTACCATTGTGCGGGGGGCGGATATGATAAAGGCTATACTGGCATTCATCTCCACCTCTGTCCCATGTGGTATGACGCCGATAGACAGTTCTGGCACCCAAACTGTACGCTCTGCCTCCAGGTCAATGAATGAGACTGGACCAATCTCAATCATAGGCATAGACCACATCCGATATACGCCAGCCTTCTTCAATCCTTTCCAGCGTAATCATTACGCTCTTACCCTGCTCGTCCCACACTTCCTTATCGTGTTTGTCCCAGAACTCGATGTGATTGGCCGTCACTGTGAAGGTCACCGACCTCATGATGCTGGTATCAAATCTAGTAGTCCCCATCGCTCTCACTCTCTCCAGCACCAGTGATCTTGAGCGTTGCCGTGGATGACGTGACCGTGCTCTCCTGCACGATGGCCATGATTATGGCAGGAGCAATACCACGCTTCAATAGGGCAGATGTCAGGGCCTCAGCCTTGATTGACTTGCGCTCTGATACGTAGTAGTTCACTTTCAACTCACCACATAACGCCCTGATGTTGCCTGCCTCCCTGTACTCCTCCAGAGTCTTCTTGATCTCCGTGGTGAAGGGCTTGCGCTGGTCCCTGATCTTCTTCTCTTCCTGGCCAAGTGCGTGCTGGTACTCCACCACCTGCACTAACCTGTCTAGGACCTTCTTATCAGGGATGATCTCGTTCAGTGCTGGCAGATACTCCTTCTCTTCCTTAGCTACGGGAGGGGCCTTGAAGCGGAGACTGTCTGGAACAATCGAGGGCGCTGATGCCTTGCGTATGTCCTTTATGTGGTCGTCTAGACTGCGTTTGGTCATGTAATGATTACTCCTTGTTCCTTTTCCAACCTCTTGATTTGCTGCTCCAACATCCAAACCCTCAAGGTCAATAGAATCACAATAGTGGTCAGCTTCCCCATAATATCAAGAGTGGTCAGCTTCCCAAGAACCCATAAAGCAAGTGATCGTTTGGTTGCCATGTAATGATTACTCCTGTTCCCTAACTCTGGCTTCTAGGGCCTTCTCAAGGCCCACCAGATTGTTTATCTCCATATTGAGGCTGATCCTCTCATGCTCAAGCTCTGTCAATCTGTACTTGACCCAAGCCAGCTTCTCAGCAGGCGTTGAGTCACGTTTTATGGTAGGTATGTTGTTTTCCATATCATCAAGACTGATGATACCATGTACCTTGTACATTTGTCAAGGTCCTAAAATGGTTATTTTTGGGAAATTGTACTATTACTCACAGTTCCCTATCCCGCCGATCCCACTCCATATTTCCTCCTCATTCGTATCTCTCCAGATGCATTCATTAACTGCTCTGACAATGAGGGCGGCATCCTCAACCGTATGGCACTGGCATATTGGTCTATCCCCCTCATACACATTAAGAGGGACCTTCTTGCCCAATCTCCACTTATCTCTGGACTTCTTGGTATCCATCAGAGATACCTCAGTATGCTCTGATAGCTGTCTGCCCACCTGAGAGTAGGCAGCTTGTAAAACACACAGCCGTTGTCCTCGCCAACCATGATGACCGTCTTGCCCGCCCTAATCGCATACCCCAACTCTACGAACTTGCCACGTCCGGGCCTCTCTGAGTACTGCCCTGTGAAGAACACAACATGACTGGCCTTGTCTATGTCTTCCAGATCCATTGGTCCCTCTATGTTGGAGTCGTGGATTGGGGGCCATATGATCCACCTAGACGTGATATTATGACTTCTGCTCTCTAGGTAAGGAACGACCTCTGACCTCAGCCACTCTCTAGCCCCATAGTTATGGGCGAGGTAGATATTTCGTGGGCAGGTTGGACCTTGAACGTTTTTCACTTCAAGTATCTGTGTAATCATTACGGTTTCTCCCTCTCAAATATCAAAACTGATCCTGCATAGACGCCAGTCCCGCCATTTGGCCCCATCCCTACTAGCCTCCATCCCTCTTCAGCCCGCTTGTCGAGTAACCTCTGGAGGGGTGTATCGTTTCGGCTGGGATAACGATCAACCTCATATTCATACTTAGGCATCACGATCCTCTGACAGAGCTTGGCCAAGAACCAGACCACACCATGCTACTGCCCCAGCATCCTCCCTAGCGTGCTCCAGTCCTCCATCAGCGGGACTGTCATCAGCCACGGGAGGTAGCTTGAGGTAGTCAATGAGGCTATATAGATGCTCTATGGCATGGCTGCATCTCTCTATCAGCCAGTCCGTATCATTCAGTGCGGCCTGATTTGGTGACAGGTTGTTCCACGCCTTCTCACCGTGCCGCTCTATGCCAAGTTCAAACCTCTTAGCCGCGTTGACTAGGCCCTGATGTGGAATCAGGCTTAGGCGTGGCTGCTTCGTACTGGTAGTCCCAGACTTGAACTCACGCTTCTCTTCCATCTGCTTCCTCCATCTGATCTGCTAGTCTTTGAGTCTCCTTACGATACTCAATGCACTGATCGCAAGGGCACGTTCCCCCACAGTTGTGGGCAATGAACTCATCGTATGTAATCATGTTTCTCCTGTAATCATTACGTCACTTACTAATCAATCCCCATGAACTTGCTGTTGCTGTCCCCGCCTCAATCGAGATCGACAACTTCACAGCCGTCTGCATTCGCCATGTCACCATAGAGCCTAGCTCCTCTGCCATGTCCTCTCTGCACTCAAATAGTAGTTCATCGTGTATCTGGAGTACGGGTCTGCATAGGTCCAGCATCCCGGCATCGGTCAGGTCATCGAAGGTAGCCGCCATGACCAGCTTGATGACGCCCGCTGCACTGGCCTGAATTGGATGGTTCGTGACTACACGTAGGGCCTCTGCCACAACATAGTCATGCACGCTGTAGACGGCGGCACTGTGCCATATCCGTCCCCACATGTCACCTATGTAGCCATACTTCATGGCGAACTGGTGATCTGCCTTCTGCATCTTCAGCAGGAACTTGTACTCCTGGTAGAATGCTGTGATAATCTCTTGGCACTTCTCCTCAGTCCATAGCGCCTTGAACCGGCTACAGTCATGTTTGGTAGCTTCCTTCAGACAGTTAGCACAGACCACTGGCATCTGCTCTAGCAGTCCCTTAGCCGTTACAGAGTAGATCGAAGCTAGGATACATGTCTTGGCAGGGAAGCGATGGGCCTTGCGATCTACAGTAGGATAGACCCACTCACCTTTATTCCTGTCGAAGTATCGCTCATCCTTCAGCCTGAATGCCATCGTTGCGAATGCAGAGTAGATGTCCTCGTGGTTGCGGTAGATGTGGAGTAGATTAGGATCTTGACTGCGATGCGTGGCGATGCGTGGCTCGATCTGGCTCAGGTCGGCTGACAGATAGACATAGCCAGGGTCACAGATGAAGCCCTCACATACCTGACGCCCGCGCTCTGTACGGTTGGGCATGGCCAGCAGGTTAGGTTCCTTACAGGCTAGGCGTCCGGACGGGACTCTTGTATAGGATAAATTAGGGTACATCCTCCAGTTGTCATGCCCCACGTGTGATGCCAGCTTGGGCATCGGTTTGATGTACGTGCTCAACAGCTTGGACAGTTCCTTAAAGTCCTGTATATGCACTACGCATTCATGTTCGTGCTGGATAGCAGTAAGGACGGCATCCTCAACTGACTCACGAGACTCTTTGTTAGATCCCCCTCTAGTCATCTTGGCTCTGGCCTGCTTGATGCCCAACTTCTTGAATAACAAGTCAGCAACTTGGTCACCTGAGTTCAGGTTGGCGTAGTATCCAGTCTGCTGTCGTACCTTCTCTGTGATCGCCTCCATGTCGCGTACCAGTTCCACGCCCATTCGCTCGAAATGTGTTAGATCCACGCGGAGGCCGTTCTCACACATGGTTTCGATCATGGGCAGTGCATTCAAATCTATCAACTCAACATTCTTTACGCATGGATGGCCATTCTCCAGCAGCCTCACACTCCCGTAACATCGCTGGGGGAGCTTCACAGTATGTTCTTCCAGTGATCCAGAGATGGGTCCGTCGGCAGAGAGAAAGTATCTAGCAGCACAAAGCAGTTACAAGGCGTAATGATTACGTCCGGATTGCCAACAGAAGCGTGGGGGATACTGATGCTCTGAACCTTGATGGTCATGGCTTTAGACACGCGGAACTCTTGGCCCACCTGTATCTTGTCAGTCCTCTTGTGTCGGATGTGGACTACCATCGGACCAACTCTATCTTGGAGCTACCCGGCTTCCATCCCAAGGGCTTGAACTGGACGATGATAAATCTCGACTCCTTAATCTCAAACCCATAATGTCTTGCCGCCTCTCTTAGGTACTCCCACTCAGACTCCTTGATCCAGTTGTTGAGGTTATAGCTCTGCTTGTGGTGGCCACAGATCGGCTGGCCTATGAGATAGGTAGGCTCAGTAGTCTGGCTCAGCTTGTTGAACATCTCCTTGTAGTTGGCCATCCTCTCTTCGTATTGGCGCACAGCATGATTCTGACTCAGGCCGAACTTACGCATGGTCATGTAGTCCCTGACCAGGGGGCTGAGGATTGGCTTGTCAATACCCACAGTCCTGATCGTCGGCAGGGCTATCACCGGATGGGATACTGGTGGTAGGCGGCAATTTGGGTAACTGCACTGCATTTTCTTCCTCCTCTGGCTCAGACGGATTCAACTGCTCTTGGTAGTCACGGTCTGATGGGGCATCGTATATTGTCCACTGACTCATCTCTTTACTGGCCTCTCTACTGCCCTGTCCAAGTCAGACTCAAGCTCATCGAGGAACTCATCAGCTACTCTATAAGCCCCATCCTCAGGTGTGCGGCCAGTCCTCATGAACACCAGGAATGCTAGTACACTGCGAATGATTGGCCTAGCCTGCTTGATCACCTCTACCGATGCAATGTCCATATGATCTCCTTGTAATGATTACGGTTTCCTTGGCTTCAACTCACTGGCTACCTTAGTGTGCTTCATCAGGTCATCCAGTGCCTTCTTACTGCGGGCAGTAGACTTGAGGATCTTTGTATAGTCCTCCTTACTGATCTCCACTTCTTCCTCCACATATGGCTTATTCCAATACTTGTTATGTACTTTCTTGTATGTGCCATCGGGCTGGAGGGTTAGCACATCACCGGCCTTAGTCAGAATCTCAGACGGTAGACTGAGGACCTCCGGCTCATCATCGGGCGGTGGTAGGGCTTTCATACTGCTCTGTAGATTGGACGATACTCATCGTCGGTTACTTCGTTAAGGACACATCCCATACGGATTAGGATAAGATCCAGATTGTCCAGATCAGTATCAGCCTGAACGTGAATGGTTCTCTTGAATCTGGCATGATCCGTGAATGTAACGATTACAGACTTCATATATTCCTCCGTCTCTGGATCTTTCACTCCCCAGCCTGCCTATTCTTTGCCTCTACGAACTGATGTATTTCCTTCTGGAGGGTGCTCATGATTTCAACACCCGTATCCTCTGACACATCTGGTTCACCGATCCTAGTCACCAGCAGAAAACATGATAGGAATCCAGCCATGAATGCCTGATGGGTTTGCCTGACTTGATCTGAACCTGCGTCGTGTGCGACAGCGAGTCTCTGGTAGTCCAACCACAACTGATTGATAGTCTTCATTTCTGTAATCATTACGACTCCTCCCCCCAGCTATCCTGAGATACTCTCCTCACTCTTCTAGTCATATACTCCTCCCTCTGCCATAGTCTTAACGTGGCGTCTGCGTCACGGCAAGCGTAGGTCAGAGCCAATTCAAACGGGACATGACTGATGCACTTACCTGGGAATGGTCCACATCTCTCCTCGACCATCGGCCACGACTCTTCCCAGTTCTCCCACGCCTTGAATGGGTCCTTTGCCTCATTCTTTGTGTAGTCTCCCCAGAACCTCTTCAGCTTGGTCCTGAAGTTCTGAGGCTTCTTGATCTTGAACGTGCCATCTGCCTTCCTCTCTAGTACCTCATCGGGGTCAGGCCACGTCTCAGTGAACACTTCACGGAGATAGTCCAGGACGATAGGCTTAGAGTGGGGTGTCACCACATCATCGAAGTCCTCCATCGTCATACCAAGCTCACGGTATGCGAGGGCCTTCAAGCCTTGAGGTAGGTTGCCTAGATTGAATGCCCGCAGCATGGTACAGCGGACCTTGCTCTTGGGTAGGATGATGCCCGTACACTTGAGTACGCGGGAGTCATACAGCAGATTGTGGAGGATGATCCGGCCCCGCCATTCATTAAGGAATCTCTGGAAGACACGTAAAACATCACTGCTAGCCCGGATTAAGAATCCAGTCCCAGGCTTGACAGAATAAGTCAGACAGAATGGCTCACGGCGACGGGTTGACTCTGTATCAATAGCCATATCCTCCTGTCTGGAGTCGTGCAGAGTCCTGATTAGTTGGTCACGTCCAGTGATCTCTTTATATATGGGCTTAGGATGCTCATCTCTGGCCAGCCTGAGCGTGCCATTCATGTACCGCTTCAGCCGCATCCAGTCATTGCGGAGCATGAGCATACGCTTAGGCTCATGTAGGCCAACTGAGGGGTGATACAGGACGAAGGCAGTACCATACGGCGTCTGCACTGGCATCCCATGTTGTAGCTCTAGGTCAATGCAGGGGTCAATTGCGTGACATGCGAAGGCTCCCATGAGCACTAGCAGCTTGGGCCTGTACTCTTTGATGAGCGGGATCAGGTTGTGCTGTGAGCATGTCTCTAGCAGATGCCTGTCCTTGTCCTGGTCTAGAGTGATCTTACCTCCAGGCGTGTCGGGCATACAGGAGATAGCATTAGCTAGAAGGAAGTTACTGGGGTGAATACCCGATAGCCGGATGTAATGATTACGTAACTCCTTACCTGTACGGCCACTGAAGACACAGTTCAGCCTCTCCTCATCGAACCCAGGCCCTTCGCCTATGCCCCATACAGCAGCGTCTAGGTAGCCGTCGGGCGGGATACACTTCTTGGTGCCGGGACAGGCGTCACACCGTGTCACTTTTGTCCCCTCTTAATCTCCAGCAATCTCTCAAACCATCTATCTGTGGCAATCTTCCAGTTCTCACGCCCTTGGTCAGTTACATTGTCGTGCTGTACGTAATGAATCCATAGTGGGATCTTACAGAAATGCTTCTGTATGCGCCACCAGATTATTAACCGCTTCAGAGGGGTCACTTCAGCATCCTCTCAACCACAGTTAGATTACGTACTGCCTCTGCCAGTGCTGCCTTAGGCCAACGACGACCCTTAGGCGTGCCCCCCTTCCTGTTTATGGCATTCCTAGCTATCCTCTGCAAGGCCCAGAACTGGTCTAATGGGACTACTCTGAACTCACTCCCGTCAGCCATGATTACCATAACTGTGGCACTTGGGACGATTGAGGCTATCTCCTTCAATGCCTCTCTAGGGATAGCCCGGCGCCTATTGACTGCTAGGTTATAGCAGGTGCGGCACTGCCTGAAGCCATAGCTGTTGACACGTAGATTCTCTGGGACTAGTGGGTGTCCTTCATAGCAGTGTGTCTTAGGCTTATCTCCCATTACGTTTCTCCCAGTACCACTTCTCAAACTCCTCACAGTATTGAATGGCCCAATACGTTGGGAATAGAAACAGGCTGATCCTAGCCCAGTAGTACTTGCCACGGCTCATGACTTCCTCCATCCATTGATCTCGGCTACAATCTGCTGTGCAGTCTTGACTCCCAGCCGTACTCCAGAGCCATTCATACTAAGCCAGTCCGTCTCATCAGCAGTGGCCAGCCTGATAGGGGTACGGAAGTGAGCCTCAGCAGCCAGTCCCATCTTTGTGCCAATGCCAGTCAGTTCCTCTGCCCACCGGCGAGTCAGGGATGGCTTCAGGTCCAGTGATGGAATATTGAGTCTCTGAGTCTGGATCATTGACGTATGGTCCTCCCATCGCTTCTGAAAGTAGTGATACATCTCGACCACGTTGTAAGCTGTGTCACTCATGTCCCGGCTCTGCGTAATGATTACATTGGCTAGGGAGATGCTGAGAAGGTAGCGGTAGATCGTGGAGTACATGACAGGGCGATTGCTGAAGAGAGACGGCCCCCATGTCTTACCGTTATATAGCTGGAACAGCCTACCATCTTCATGGGGGTGGATGTAGCCTTCAAGAATGAGGAAGCTGATGCCATACATCTTCACCATTTTCTGTCGCTGCTGTGTGAAGCGGGAGTCACGGATGCAGTCCAGCATGTCGTGGACAGTCTTGCGCTCCACACCTATCAGGACATTGCCATCCGGCCCAAAGCCTTCAAAGGCAAAATCTCCAGCATGTAATGATTGCAGTTCGCACGGTACTTTGTGCTTCTTGATGGCCCACAGGAGCTCTCGACTGCCAACTGAGCTATCAATGATAATCACAATATCTCCATGATCTTGTCTGCTAACTTATCCCTATCCCCCATTGACATGTGGGGTATCCCACAATCAAATATGGCGGCTCTAACCTTTTCTCTCAGTAAGTAGTAGGGATGGGTTCCCATTGGCACAGCCGCTCTAGTTCCATCAAGCATAGTAGTGGTCTCTATGTAATAGTCTGGGATAGGACATGACCTAGGTCCCCTGTATGTAGATGGAGGCTTCATTTAGGCAACTCCCAGATGGAAACATTGTCAGGAAGATCGTGGATTAGGCAGTACACGTCAATCCTCGGCAGTCCCCCATTGCCAATGCCGGGGAAGTTGAGGGATATCTTGGCGTGCTTCCAGACGGTATTGGCCAATCCATTCAAACATGTGAGGGAGTGCTCAATCAGATCCAATTGAGCCATCTCTGAGTAGTGCCACTTGACTTGGAATATGGCTAGGTCTGGCTTGGTCTGGCCTGAGTGGATAATGACACCATATGGCTCTTTCTTGAGTCCGTTGCGGGCGAAGTGGGCAGTTAGCTTCTGCCCGAATACCTTATTACAGCCGGGATACAGCCTCCAGGCGTCCAGAGCAGCGCCACGTCCCATGACTAGAGCACCATCACTGCGGATCGTGGCGTTAGCAGTGACCACGTATACGTCCGCTGGCTCTGACCACATATCACCTCTTCTTAGATGCATACGGCCTCCTGTAATCATTACGGTACAATGGTAAACGTCAGGGCCTATAGCCCCACACTTCCATCGGCACAGAAGGATACACGAGACTAACAAGCCCCTGGAAGTTACAATCTGAGTCCCACAACTCCTCGCCAATCAACTCCTGATTAGGCTTACACTTCATTATGCGAATGCCATAGCGATAGGGCTTGCCCTTGGCCGGGTCCTTCCTGAGACATCGTAACTGGATCTGGAAGAGATAGTCCTGATCTGCAAAGCCCTGCCTCTCTACCTCTCCAGTCGGCTCCCTCTTTGGTGCTCCTCCAGCCGTCATGACTGGGTTGCCCTGAGCATCGAACACATCCTTGTACTCGCCCTTGACCTTGTTAGTGGCAATGAATATCTTCCGACTATCCCATGCCCGGTTATACATGGCACGGCGGGCAGCATTAACGTCTGTATACATGAGTGGCGGGACTTGCGTGAGCTTGCCAAAGGAGGCCAGACGTTGTAGCTCCCAGCTATCTGAGTCTCCATCAAGTAGGACAGAGCGGGCTTCTGGCATAGCTAGGGCAGCTAGGTACTCCTTGTAGAACTCCATCCAGTAGGTCTGATAGAACTTGGCATCATTGCTCTGAGTTGCGGTGGGCACTTTGATGACCTTGAAGGCCCAGTCAGACTGACGGCTGGCGGGCGGGTGAGGATTATCTAAGCAGCCATCAAAGCTACGATCCAGCATGATGCCCAGCCCAGGCCCAGGACAGGAGAGGGCGAACTCAGACTTGCCATAGTCAGAGGGACTGTCAATACCAATCATGACGCCTTTGAACTTGCCCGGTCCCATCCTTGCCCTGTCTGGAGAGAGGAATCCAGCCGCTTCAAATGACTTTGGAAGTGTAATCATTACTGCCTTTCTTTCTAGTGTTTGCTTAGTTGCACTAGCATTTGCTTAGTCGCATAGGTTCTAAGACAAACCCATCCACAGAACCTAAGCCCCTGATGGGTATCATCCGGCGACTGAAGTGTTACATATAGATAGTTACCGTCTCTGTTGATTTCCTTCTCGCAGTCAGTACATTTCATGCTACTTGTGCTCCTAGCTTCTCGTCTCGATACTGCTTCAACATGTCCCAGTTGTCGTCAAGCTCTTGCTGTGTGAACTCCAGGTCCCAGCAGGCCAAGATTGGCTTAATCGGATAGGTGTAGTCACCACACACAAAGAGCACATGCAGCCGGGCATGTCTAGTGCCAGCGGCCTTACAGTAGCTCTTAATCTGTGCCAGCCACATCCACTCACCTGATACGTCCGCCACTGTTTTCGTACTCTTATATGTAACTTTGACTTCATGGATCACCAATGTATAGAACTCTTTCCCGTCGCTGAGGACCATGCTCACAGATTCACCATCATGTGTCATGTACACACCCTCCAACTTCATCTCTCCTGGATGGTCTACCACGCCTTGCTGTGGCTCCAGGATGTTGGGGATGTACCACTCTTCCCAGGCCAGACCCATACAGATCCGGGTTATGGCTACTGGGTCGGAGATAACTCTTACGTCAGTTAGTGAGACTTCCTCGACCTCCGTGACACGTAGAATGCCAGCCTCAGTAGCTACACAGCGGATGATGCCTGAGACATGGGTGCCGGGAGATCGAGGAGTCTTGGATTGAGGAAGGTCAAACGATACAGGGTAAGGTGTGGCTATCATGCCACGAGAGTACCACAAGCCAGTCACCCCAACCCATTGCAACTCTGCCCCTCCGACAGAAATGAGCTAGGATGACTGGTCCTTGCGGAGGCAGGGCTTAGGTCAGTGGCTTAACCGATAGGCCCTGCAACTGGTATCCCAATTTGCCAAGAACACCGGCGAGTTGGGCATCATCCATGAGGATCTGGTTCTGCACCTGATTAGCCGTCTCCTCATCCACGCTGGCCTTGAGAGCCCTGAACGCGGCAGTCCTGAGGATGGTCCGGTTAGTGCCTTCAGGGTACTTCGTTAGCACTTCGGTTACCGCGCCCTCAGCAGTGGCCATGAGATCGTCATCATCCATCTGAGTGGCGGTAGGTGTGGGCAGCACTTGAGTCTTGCGAGCTGCTGCTTGAGTGGCGGGAGCGGGCTTGTGAGCTACAGCGGCCTTGGCCTGAGTCTTGCCGTTGGTAGCCTTAACCGCTACGGAGTCAGGGATACCACCAGAGCCTTCCCACGGCTTCCCATCTTCCTTGATCTCCATGACTACGGCAATCGTGTTGTTACGAGCCTGATCTGTCGGGAACTGGCCAGCCCCCTCCATCGCGGCCTCACCAGTTGCCGTGGCCTGTCTGAAGCTCTTACGGCCTTCAGGCTCAGGCACGTTAGCCATGTGTGCGTGGAGTCCTACCAGAGGCTCCAGACTGTTGGTCAGGATACCCTCTGGTAGTCCTGCATCGTAGAG
>Ga0137455_1000281_pt1 | contig 13215 bp, 12 predicted proteins | sample EasRivERMGT600_2_FD_102334 | JGI IMG/M metagenome (GOLD analysis project Ga0137455, IMG submission 102334) | Soil microbial communities from meander-bound floodplain in the East River, Colorado, USA - East River MetaG ERMGT600_2 | ecosystem: Environmental > Terrestrial > Soil > Floodplain ... | reverse complement strand
TCAGGTCCGCGACCGCCGGTCCGCTGCCCTTGTAGGGCACGTGCGTGATGTCCAGGCCGAGCATCTGCTTGAACATTTCGCAGGACATGTGGATCGTGGAGCCGCTGCCGCTCGAGGCGCAGGTCATCTTGCCCGGCTGCGCCCTGGCGAGCGCGACCAGTTCCTGCACCGAGTTGGCCTTCACGCCGGGGTGCAGCACCAGCACGTTGGCAAACGAGGCAAAGACGATGACCGGGGCCAAGTCCTTGTTCGGGTCGTAGTTGAGCTTCGTGTACAGGAACGGCGTGATGCCGTGCAGGCTGCTGGCGGACATCACCATGGTGTAGCCGTCGGGCGCGGATTTCGCGACCATCTCGGAGCCGAGATTGCCGCCGGCGCCCGCACGGTTGTCGACGATGACCGATTGGCCGAGCGTCTTGCTGAGTTCGATGGCCGCGGCGCGGGAAATGATGTCGGTCGCGCCGCCCGGGGCGTAGGGGACGACCAGGCGCACCGGCTTGGCCGGATACGATTGTGCCTGGACATTCTGCGCAGCGAAGAGCGCAAGGGCCAGGGTTGCGGCCAGCGCGGGGGAGGCGAAGGATTTCATGCAGGCATGCTATCCGAAGAACTGCTGATTAAGGCGCCGGCGTTCCCGCCAGGCGAGGCGAGTCTAGGGAAACGCTTCCGCGCGCTTGCGCAGCTCGTCCAGGCCCGCCTCGTCCGGGTTCCTCGGCTTGCCCGGATGGATGATGGCGACCTGGCAGCTTTCCGCGGCTTCGACCAGCTGGCGATAGGTGCCGGCGCTCGCATCGACGATGCGCGCCTGTTTGTTGGCGTCGTAGGCGAACATCTTGTTGTTGATCTGGATGCACTCGTCGCAGCTCGAGCAGCGCGGCGTTTCGATGTAAGGCTCGTCGGCAGGGCGCTCCTTCTCAGCTTCGGCGGGGGCAGCGGGGGCCGCTGCCGGCGCCACTGCTGCTGCCGGCGCCGCTGCCGCTGCCGGCGCCGCAGCGGCAGCCGCCGGCGCTCGCGCTTCCTCCCACCGCTGGCGCTCGCGCGCGAGCAGCCGCTCGGCGTGCGAGTTGTGCACGCCGCCGAGCTCCTGCAGGCTGCGCCACGCCTCGCTGCAGCGGCGCGCTTCGCGCAGCAGCCGGTCGTCCACGATCACCTTGTGCAGCAGGTTGTCGCCATCGACCATGAGCAGGCTGGGCAGCTTGTCCGGCACGCCTTTCGCCTGGCGGTGGACGCACTCCGCGGCGGGGACGAGCGCCGCGCTCCAGTTCGCGCGCGGCACCTGGGCGAAATGCCCGGCGTAGCGCGCGTCGCAGGCGACGAAGTCCATCAGCGTGAACGCCAGCTCCGCTGCCACTTTCTGGTGCTCCGCGTCTTCGTACGCGAGCTTGTGCAGCGGCCAGTCGCGTTCGGCCTGCGGATTGCCCTCGAGCGAGAAGCGCGACGCCCAATCCGGGCCCGCCGCGGGGTCGTAGGTGAACGCCGGAAAGGCGCGCGACTCCATCGCCGCGGCCGCGACCAGGTAGGGCGGCGAGCCGCGCACGTGGCTGTTCGCGCCCGAGAAGACGCTGAGCAGGGCCGGGCCCGCGTAGCGCATCGCGCCGAGGATGCGCTCGTGCAGCTTCGCCAGGTGCGAGCTGCTCGATTGCAGGACGTGCACGTCGTTCAGCCCGAGCGCCATGCTGGCGAGCTGGCGGCTGTGCGCGCCGGCCGCGACGTGCCCGGTGCCCCGCAACGGCTCCTCCAGGATGTCGTCGCTCTGCAGCAGGATCTTCATCGGCAGGCCGCCGGCCAGGATCTCCAGCAGCGCATCCTGCTCCTGCGCGCGCACCTGGCCGGCGCCCACGCAGACCAGGTAGTCGGGAAACAGCGTGAGGTCCCGCAGATCGAGCCCGCCCGCGGTGAGCCGCTCGAACAGGGCGTCGTGCCGCAGCGCGCTGAATTCGCCCCCGATTTCGAGCTCGGCGATGCTGATCGCCTTGGCGAGCCGGGTCAGCTCGGGCACCCGCTCGCGGAACGCCTGCAGCGCGGCGCCGCAGTTGTCGAACTGGAAGCCGAGCGCCTCGGCGCCCGGCGCCGCGTAGAAGCGCTGCGAATTGAGGGCGGCAAGCGTGGACTCGATGCGGCCGCGGCGGCTGTCGCTCAGCGCGCCCTGGACGGATACCGTGCCCAGGGTTCGCGACATCTCCTCGAAATCGAAAGCCTGCGCGTAGGTGTTGCCGAACGAGGCCTCGAGGCTCGCCGCGCTGCGTCCCGCCGCCGAGCGCGCGAGGTCGGCGCGCAGGATGTCGGTGAGTTTCACGCTGAGGCGCTCGACGTTGTGGCGGAACGCGTCGGCCTTCTTGCGCTGCACCGCTCGCCAGGCGTGCGTGAGCAGGCGCGCGGGCATCGCCGCGTTGCACTCGAGCAACTCGCCGTCGGCTTTGCCGAGCGCGGCGCGCAGGCGCTCGAGGCTCTCGGCGGACGCTGCAGGCGTAAGGCGCTTTTCGGCATCGCGGGCGAGCGCCGTGAGCGACCCGCTCGCGCCGGCCGTGCACACGGTGCGCAGCTCCTGCTCCAGCCGCAGGGCGTGCGCCTGCAGCCGGTCGGCGTCCTCTCCGGTTCGCGCCGCGGCTTGCAGCGCGCGGTCCATGAGTGCGGACAGCGGCTCGAACACGCAGGCCTGCGCGGCGTCGCCGTGCAGCACCAGCGGGAAGTCGTAGCGCAGCCGGGTGAGATCGCGGTACGCGGCAAGCAGCGCCGGGCGCAAGCCGAGTCCCTCGAGCGTGCCGAGCTCCTCGCCGGCCCGGCTGCCGGTCAGGTGGAAGGCGGCGTCGGTGTGGATTTCCGCGTGCATGGTCGGCGGCCTACTGCGGCCAGACGGTGAACTTGTCGAACTCCGCCTCGAGCCCCTTCCTCAGGTACTCGGTGGTGCGCAGCTCGCGGCTCGCCCGCAGGTCCTCGTAGCAGGGGACTGCCGGGTTGCGATAGAGGATTCCCACCGGGATCAGGTCGGTGTTCGACGCGATCTCGCGCGCGCGGTCGAGGTTGGACGGGTCGTGCTGCGCCTGGTTCTTGTACACCTTGCCGAGCCCCTCGCTCAGCTGCATGCCGTCCTTGTGCTTCAGCATCAGGATGCGCTGCGGATCGTGCAGCCAAGGGTCCCACATCTTGGGCAGCCACTCCGGGCAGCGCTGCACGATGCGCACGAAGGAGAAGCCCTTGTGGTGGTAGGCGGCCTTGACGATGTCGAAGAGCGTCTCCGGGATCCAGTCCACCGCCTGCGCCACGAACGAGACGTTTTGCACCCCGAGCGTGACGCTGAGCGGCTGCAGCGGCTCCAGCGTGGAGCCGCGCGGGGTGGTGTTGCTCTTCAGGCCGCGCGGCGAAGTCGGCGAGGCCTGCATCTTGGTGAGGCCGTAGATCTGGTTGTCGTGCAGGAACACCGTCATGTTCATGTTGTAGCGGATGGCGTGGATCCAGTGCGCCGCGCCGATGCTGCAGCAATCGCCGTCGCCGGTGTTCACGAACACGGTCAGGTCCGGGCGAGCCAGGCGCACGCCCTCGGCCACGGGCAGCGCGCGGCCGTGGATGCCGTGAAAGCCGTAGGTCCGCATGTAATGCGGGAACCGGCTCGAGCAGCCGATGCCCGACACGAACACGGTCTTCTCCGGCCGCAGTCCCTCGTCGCGGCACAGCCGCTGCACCGCCGCGAGGATCGCGTTGTCGCCGCAGCCGGTGCACCAGCGCGGCACGCCGCTCTGGTAATCCTCGAGCTCGTAGCGCTGCTCGCACAGCTGCAGCAGGCATTCGGTGGCCATCATCGTCATCGCGAAGTCTCCTTCATCGCGGCCGGCAGCCGCTCGAGCAGCACGCGCCGGATGGCGCCCGGCTTGATCGGCTGGCCCTTGACTTCGCTCCAGCAATCGACGTCGATCAGGGTGCGCGAGCGCAACAGCATGGCGAGCGCCGAGTAGCGCCGGTTGTCTTCGTCGATGATCGCGTCCCCGGGGCGGTCGCTCCAGTTGCCCTCGATGGTCATCACCTGGCCGAAGCGCTGCATGATCTGCTTCAGGCCCCCCGGCAGCGGCTGCAGGAAGCGCACGTGCAGCGAGGACACCCTGCGGCCCTCTTCGCGCAGCGACGCCACTGCCTCCTCGATCGCCCCTTGCGTGCTGCCCCAGCCGATGACCAGGAGATCGCCCTCGGGCGCGCCGAACACCGGCGGGGTCTTCAGCGTGCGCTGCAGGGCCGCGAGCTTGAGGCTGCGGAAGTGGATGCTTTCCTCGTTGCTCTCGGCGTCGTAGGCGACGTGGCTCTCGCGGTCGTGCGCCAGCCCGGTCAGCGTGTGCATGCCGTTCGCCTGGCCGGGGATGAAGCGCCGCGCCAGGCCGGTCGCGGCGTTCCAGTCGTAGGGCTTCATGCCCTCGGGGATCGCGCTCTGGTCTACCGGCGGCGCGATCCAGGACTCGCTGAACGCGGGACGCGGGAAGGGCTGCTGCGAGGTCGCCAGGCTCGCATCGGAGAGCACCACCACCACCATGTTGAAGGTCTCGGCGATCCTGCGCGCGGTGATGATCGAGTAGAAGCAGTCCTCGATGGTGCTGGGCGCCATCACCACCTTGGGCGCGTCGCCGTGGCTGCCGAAGATCGCGGCGAGCAGGTCGCCCTGCTCGACCTTGGTCGGCTGACCGGTGCTCGGCCCGCCGCGCTGCACGTTCACCACCACCAGCGGGATCTCGCCCATCACGGCCAGGCCGATCGCCTCCTGCTTGAGCGAATAGCCGGGCCCGGAGGTGATGGTGACGGTGCACTTGCCGGCGTAGGAGGCGCCGATGGCGAAGGCGCAGGCCGCGATTTCGTCCTCGGCCTGGTGCACCACGCCGCCGACCTTCTCGAACACGTCGGAGAGGTAGTGCGACGCCGAGGTGGCGGGCGTGATCGGGTACATGGCGCAGATCTCCATGCCCGAGGCGAGCACGCCGAGCGCGATCGCGGTGTTGCCGTTGATCACGACCTGCGGCTCCTTGGAGCGCTCGGCCGGGATGCGGAACCTGAAATCGAGGTGCGCCTCGGCCCAGGCGTGGCCCGCCTCGAGGAGCTTCACGTTCTGCGCCACCACGCCCTGGTCCTTCTTGCCGAAGGCGAGCGCGATCTGCTCGCGCGCCAGCTGCAGCTCGAGGCTGTACAGGTTGCACAGGATGCCGAGCGCAAACATGTTCTTGCCGCGGCGCGGGTCGGCGACGATGGCGCGGCATTCCTGCTCCATTGGGATCTCCAGCACGCGGTAGCCGGCGTCCACCAGGCGCCGGTGCGTCTCGGCGTAGGAGGCGGCGATCACCGGGTCGGCATTGCTGCGCCACATGTTTTCCAGCAGGATGATGCAGCCGGGCTGCAGCTCGCCCGCGCGCACGCGGCCGAGCAGCACCTGCTCGTTGAAGGCGACCACCAGGTCGGTTTCGTCGCCGCCGTTGGTCACCCGCCCCGAGCCGATGCGGATGCGATTGCCGCTGGCGCCGGCGACGCTGCGCGCCGGCGGCCGGATTTCGGCCGGGATGATCTCCTCCGTCCAGATGCCGTTGCCCATGCGCGCGGCGATCGCGCCGAGCGACTGGCCGCAGCGCTGGGCGCCTTCGCCCGAGTCGCTGATGATCTCGACGATATGCTGCTTGAGCGTGGTGGTGGTTTTCTGTGCGGTTTGCATGCTTGCCTAGGCAACGCGGATGCGGGCGAAATTGCGCTCGCGCAAGTCGATTCCGAACAATGTGCCGCCCGGTTCGGCACGTTCCGCATCGCGGATGCCGAGGTAGGCCTTCATGCTGCGCGCCGCCTTGCGGCCCGCACCCATCGCCTCGATCACGGTCGCGGCGCCGGTGACGATGTCGCCGCCGGCATATACGCCGGCCATCGAGGTGGCCAGGTCGCCGTCGGTTTCGAGGTAGCCGCGCTTGTTCAGCTTGAGCCGCGAGGTCTGGCCGATGATCGGGTTGGCGTTGGTGCCGATCGCGTACACCACCTGGTCGGCCTCGAAGTCGAATTCGCTGCCCTTCACCGGCACCGGGCGGCGCCGCCCCGAGTCGTCGGGCTCGCCCAGTTCCATGCGGATGCAGCGCATGCCGCGCACGCCGCCCTTGCCGTCATCCAGGATCTCGAGCGGTGCGGTGAGCCAGTGGAATTCGATGCCTTCCTGCTCGGCGTGATGCACTTCCTCCGCGCGCGCGGGGCATTCGGTGCGCGAGCGCCGGTAGACGCAGTGCACCTTTTGCGCGCCCAGGCGCAGGCAGACGCGCATCGCGTCCATGGCGGTGTTGCCGGCGCCGATCACCGCGACCTGCCGGCCGAGCGGCACCGGCGTGTCGAACTCGGGAAAGTAGCGCGCGCGCAGCAGGTTGCAGCGCGTGAGCAGTTCGTTGGCCGAGAGCACGCCGTTGAGGGAATCGCCCGGCACGCCGAGCATCGACGGGTAGCCGGCGCCGGTGCCGATGAACACGGCGTGAAACCCCATCTCGTCGATCATCTGCTCGATGGTGAACAGGCGCCCGACCAGGGTGTTGCACTCGAACGTGACGCCGAGCTTGCGCAGGTTCTCGATTTCGGCGTCGACCACCTCGTTCGGCAGCCTGAAGTCCGGAATGCCGTACTTCAGCACCCCGCCGGGCTGGTGGAACGCCTCGAACACCGTGACCTCGCAGCCGGCCTTGGCCATGTCCGCCGCGCACGCCATGCCGGCGGGTCCCGAGCCGACGATGCCGATGCGAAACCCGTTCGGCTCGACGCTGGGGACCCTGCCCCAGGCGTTCTGGATCGCCGCATCGCCGACGAAGCGCTCCAGCCGCCCGATCGCCACCGGCTCGAGCGAATCGCCTACGGTGCAGACCTCCTCGCACTGGGTCTCCTGGGGGCAGACGCGGCCGCACACGGCCGCGAGCAGATTGGTCTCGGCGATGACGTCGTACGCGCCGCGCAAGTCCTTCTCGCCGATCTTGCGGATGAACCCGGGAATGTCGATGTTGACCGGGCAGCCCTTGATGCAGGGCTCATCCGGGCACAGCAGGCAGCGCTCGGCCTCGCGCAGCGCCTCCTCGAGGCTGTAGCCGCAGGCCACTTCGGTGAAATTCTTCGCCCGCGCGCGTGCATCCTGCTCGCGCATCGGCGTGCGTTCCTGCGGAATGGTGCGGATCGTCTTCTTCTTCGCCATCGGCGCTAGCCGCCTTTCACGTCCTCGAACGGGTCGGGCAGCTCGAGCAACTCGACCGCGGGCGCCACCGCATCCGCCAGGTCCTTCATGCGGCAGTTTTCCGACCAGCGCTGTGCCGCGGCGCGCTCTTCCTGCGCATAGCGCCGCAGCCGCGACATCAGGTCGTCGAAATCCACCTTGTGGCCGTCGAAATCCGGCCCGTCGACGCAGGCGAACTTCACCTCGCCGCCGATCTTGACGCGGCAGCCGCCGCACATGCCGGTGCCGTCCACCATGATCGGATTGAGGCTGACCACGGTCTTGATCTTGTGCGCGCGCGTGGCTTCGGCGCAGCCCTTCATCATCACCGGCGGGCCGATCGCCACGACCTCCTCGATGTCGGGGTGCTTTGCGATCGCACGCCGGATGCCCTCGGTGACCAGACCCTTGATGCCGGCGGAGCCGTCGTCGGTGCACAGGATGAATTCGTCGCAGCAGGAGCGGAACTTGTCCTCCCAGAACACCAGGCTCCTGGTCCTGAAGCCGACGATGCCGATCACGTAGGCGCCGTTCTCCTTGAAGCCGCGCGCCTGCGGAAACATCGGCGCCACGCCGAGCCCGCCGCCGACGCACACCACCTTCTTGGCGCGTCCGATCGGGCTCGGGATGCCCATCGGGCCGACCATCGCGTACAGCGCCGTGCCCGCCTTGCAGGTCTGCTGCATCTGCCGCGTGGTCTTGCCCACTGCCTGGATGACCAGGGTGATGGTTCCCCTGGAGCGGTCGAAGTCGGCGATGGTGAGCGGGATGCGCTCGCCGTGCTCGTGCGACATGACGATCACGAACTGGCCCGGCCGGGCAGCCCTGGCCATCATCGGATGGCGGACTTCCAATAGGTAGGTGGCGTCCGAGAAGTCCTGCCTCGAAACGATTTCGAATCGGGACAGGTCGCCGGGGTGCATGGCTTCGTTCTTCCCTCGCTACACCCTAATTGCAGGCTCGATCCGGGACTTGATCTAGCGCAAACGGAGCGGGAAAAGGGCGCTCCCGGCGTTGCGGCGGGCTGGGTGTAGGCTTGCTGCCGGCCGTGGCCGCGCGAGCTTTTCGCCCGCCGATCCCGTTGCCTGCGCTGTTGCATGAAGATCCGAGGGGAACCGCGATGATCGATCCGAGCCTCATCGCCCGACTGAAGGAGGCGCTGCCCCCCGACGCGCTGCTCGCGGGTGAAGGCCTTGCGGGGCGCACCGAGGACTGGATGCACCTGCGGCCGATGCGCTCCACGCTGCTGCTGCGCCCTGCGAGCACGGGGGAGGTGTCCACCGCGTTGGCATTGTGCAATGCTGCCGGCCAGCCGGTGATCGTGCACGGCGGTCTCACCGGGCTCGTGCACGGCACCGATACCGCGCGCACCGACGTGGTTCTTTCGCTGGAACGGATGCGCAGGATCGAGTCGATCGATCCGCTGCAGCGCGTGGCGGTGGTCCAAGCCGGCGTTACGCTGCAGCAACTGCAGGAAGCCGCCGACGAACACGGATTGGCGTTCCCGCTGGACCTGGGTGCACGCGGCAGCGCCACGCTGGGAGGAAACGCGTCCACCAACGCGGGTGGCAATCGCGTGCTGCGTTTCGGCATGACGCGCGAGATGGTGCTGGGCCTGGAGGCGGTGCTGGCCAACGGCACGGTGATCCCGGCGATGAACCGGTTGATCAAGAACAACTCGGGCTACGACCTCAAGCAGATGTTCTATAGGTTCCGAGGGCACGCTGGGCGTGATCACCCGGCTGGTGCTGCGGCTGCGCGAGAAGCCCGCGCGGCAGGACGTGGCGTTCGTCGCGGTGCCCGGCTTCGATGCGCTGGCCGCGCTGCTCAAGCACATGGATCGCTCGCTGGGGGGCGGGCTGTCGGCCTTCGAGGTGATGTGGCCGGAGTTCTACGCGCTGGTCACCACGCCGCCGTCCAAAGGGCGCGCCCCGCTGCCGCACGGTTCGCCCTTCTACGTGCTGATCGAGTCAATGGGCGGCGACGCGGCGGGCGACGCCGGGCGGTTCCAGTCCGCGTTCGAGAAGGCGGTGGCGCAAGGGTTGGTCGCCGACGCCGTGCTCGCGCAGTCGCAGGCCGAGGTCGCCGCGATCTGGGCGCTGCGCGACGATGTCATGCAGACGGCGCGCTGGGGCATGCCGTTCGCGTTCGACGTGTCGGTGCCCATCGCGGACATGCAGGGGTACGTCGAGCGCGTGAAGGCCGAACTGCGGGCAAGCTGGCCGAAGGTGCGCGCCTTCGTCTTCGGGCACATGGGCGATGCCAACCTGCACCTGGTCATCAGCCCCGACGGCCTGCCGGCGGATGCGCGTGCCGTGGTCGAGCGCATCGTCTACGCACCGCTGCAGCAGATGGGCGGGGCGATCTCCGCCGAGCACGGCATCGGGTTGGAGAAGAAGGCCTGGCTGCCGGTCTCGCGCAGCCAGGCCGAGATCGCCCTGATGCGCACGCTCAAGCAGGCGATGGACCCCAAGGGCATCCTCAACCCCGGGCGCGTGGTATGAGCCCGGCATGCTAGGATTTTCGGATGCAGAACGGCCAAGCCCCGGTATGCGATTTCGGCTGGCGCGCGCGCGAATTCGATCTCGCGGGAGTCGACGGCAGGCGCCATAGCCTCGCCTCGACGCGCGGAGCGAAGGGCGCGCTGGTGATGTTCCTCTGCAACCACTGCCCCTACGTCAAGGCGGTGCTCGACCGGATCGTGCGCGACAGCGCCGAACTTGCTCCGCACGGCATCGGCTCGGTGGCCATCATGTCGAACGACCCTGCGGAGTACCCGGAGGATTCATTCGAGAACATGCGTCGCGTTGCGCGCGAGCGCGGTTTCGGCTTTCCCTATCTGCTGGACGAGACGCAGGAGGTGGCGCAGGCCTATGGGGCCGTATGCACGCCGGAATTCTTCGGTTTCGACGCCGGGCTCGAACTGCAGTACCACGGCCGGCTGGACGCCTCGAAGACGGCGCCGCTGCCGGGTGCGCGCCGCGAGCTGTTCGAGGCGATGCTGGCGATCGCCAGGGGCGGGCCGGGGCCGCTGGACCAGGTCGCCGGCCTGGGCTGCTCGATCAAGTGGCGCAGGCCGTGATGCAAGAAGGAGTACCCTTGGCGACCCGCAGTCAAACCGCAGGACGGAGGAAGGAGGAAGCATGAAACCCGAACTGACGCTGCTCGCCTGGTCCGTGATCCTCGCAATCGTACATATGCTGATCGCGGTGCACGCACTGGTGAGCACCAAGGGACTCATGGCCGCCATCGGCAACCGGGAGAACCTGCCCGAGCTGCCCGGCTGGGCCGGGCGCGCGGTGCGCGCGAACCGCAACATGGCGGAGAACCTCGCGCTGTTCGCCGCCGTGGTGCTGATCGCGGCGGTGATCGGCAAGAACAACAGCATGACGCTCCTCGGCGCGCAGCTCTTCTTCTGGGGCCGCATTGCCTATGCGGTGTGCTACCTCGGCGGCTTGAAGTGGCTGCGTACGCTGAGCTGGGTCGTTTCCATCGCCGGCATCCTGCTCATCCTCTGGCAGATGATGTAGCCGGGCCGCGGGCCTGGCCTACGCAGCGATGTACAAATACACCTTCAGGATCCGCGCGCGCTCCGGCATGGTGGTGGAGAACCTGACGGTGCACGCGCGCGACCGCCTGGAGGCCGAGAAGAAGCTCGCCCAGATCTACCGCGACTGCGAGTTCCTCGACTGCCGCGAGGTGGCGGCCCCGGCGGCGGCGGACGGCGTGGACTTCGAGAGCGTGCTCTCGATGATCAACCGGCAGGACAAACTGAAGTAGGGTGGGCCTCTGGCCCACCGTACAGCGTCAGCGCATGAAGCCGGAAGCGCTCAGTTCCTCGAGCAGCGCCGTGTAGTCGGCCGCGCCGCGGCTCTCCGGCGCGTGCACGAACACGTCGCGCAGGTGCGCCGGGCTCTCCGCGAGGCTCACGTTCTCCGCGATGCGCGTCTCGCACAGTTCGGCGCCGAAGCGCTCGCGCAGCTTCTGCTCCACGTCGAAGGACATCTTGCGCCGCGCATCGAACCGCGTGAGCACGTAGCGGCGCTCCACGCGCTTCTTCAGCACGTGCTCGAGCGCGCGCAGCGTGCGCTCCATCTGCCCCGCGCCCTTCAGCGCCAGGTAATCTGCCGAGATCGGCACCAGCACCCGGTCGGCGGCGAACACCCCGTTCAGTGAGAGCACGCCGAGCATCGGGCAGGCGTCCATCAGGATCGGGCGGTCGGTGTTGAGGTTCTCCTTCGCGATGCCGGTGGCAAGGCGGCTCAGCGCCTGCGGCCCCTTGCCCAGCTGCGCATCCACCTTGGAGAGGTCGAGGTGCGACGGGATGATCTTCCAGCCGCCGGGGGCGAACTTGATCAGCCCGGCAAGCGACGCGCCGCGGCCGTAGAAGCCGTACAGGCTGCGCTCGGACGCCTCGACCGAGGCGTTGCAGATGCCGGTGAGGTGGGCCTGCGGGTCGAGGTCGATGACCAGGGGATCCGCGCCGCGCTTGGCGAGCAGGGCGGCAAGGTTCAGCGTCGTCGTGGTCTTGCCGACGCCGCCCTTCTGGTTGAATACCGCGATGCGTGCCATGTGTCCCGAACCGCTGCGAGGGCAAACAGGGTAGTGCGCGCATCAACCCCTTGGCAAGGTCAAAGGCGCAGCAAATCGCCGGCGGCGTGAATTTGTGCCGCATTGGACAATCCGTGCACGCCGACGCCAAGCAAACGCACCGGGCGACGCGCAGCTTCGGTGCGCTCGAGGAGCAACAGCGCCCGCTGCACGATTATCCCCGTGTCCCGCGTCGCGGGCTCCTCGGTGTGGCTGCGCGTGACCGTCGTGAAGTTCGCGTAGCGCACCTTGATCGTCACGGTGCGCGCGACAAGGTCCTTCTTCGCCACCGACGCCGCCACCCGGCGCGCCAGCCGCTCGATCTCGGCGCGCATCTCCTTGAGATCCACGAGGTCCTCCGGATACGTGTCTTCCGCGGAAATGGATTTCCACGGACGGTCCGGCGTCACCTGGCGCGGATCGTCGCCGTGCGAAAGGCGCTTGAGCCAGTCTGCCAGGCTCCCCACCGAGCGCCGCAACTTCTCCTCGTCCACCTCGCGCACGTCGACCAGCCGCTGGATGCCCACGGCGCGCAACTTCTTCGCCGTCACCGGACCGACGCCCCACAGCGCCTCCACCGGCAGCTGCTGCAGGAAGGATTCCACGCGCCCGGGTGCGATCACGGTGAGGCCATCGGGTTTCTTCCAGCCCGAGGCGATCTTGGCGAGGAACTTGTTGGGCGCGACGCCGGCGGAGGCGGTGAGGCGTGTCTCGTCGCGGATGCGCGCCTTCAGGTGCTTCGCCACCTCCATCGCGAGCGGCTGGTTGAGCGAATTCTCGGTGACGTCGAGATAGGCCTCGTCGAGCGACAATGGCTCCACCAGCGGCGTCACCGAACGAAGGATCGCCATCACCGTCTGCGAGGCCTCGCGGTACCTGGTGAAGTCGGGCCGCACGATGACCAGATCGGGGCAGGCGCGCAGCGCGCGTGCCATCGGCATCGCGGAGTGGATGCCGAACTTGCGCGCCTCGTAACTGCAGGCGGCGACCACGCCGCGGCCCTGCGGCGAGCCGCCCACGGCGACGGGCTTTCCCTGCAACGACGGGTCGTCGCGCTGCTCGACGGAGGCGTAGAACGCGTCCATGTCGAGGTGGATGATCTTTCGGTAGGGCGGGCCCATGGCCCACCCTACGTTACACGTTTTGCGCCCGGCACTCTCTTCTCACGCCCTCGCGGATGATCTGGGCGAGGCGCAGCGTGCCCGGCCCGGCCGCCTCGCGGTCGGCGAAGGTCAGGTAGAGGGTCCCCGACTTCTCCGCGCCCTCGCGCAGGGGCAGCGGCTTCAGCGCCCCGCGCTCGAGCTCGGCGCGCACGCTGTCCTCCGGATACCAGGCGTAGCCCAGCCCCAGGCCCGCCGCCTGGATCGAGGTCGCCTTGTTCGACACGGTCCAGCGCAAATCATTGATCCACCCCGCCGAGCGCACGCGCTGCTCGC
>Ga0137455_1000280_pt1 | contig 13221 bp, 9 predicted proteins | sample EasRivERMGT600_2_FD_102334 | JGI IMG/M metagenome (GOLD analysis project Ga0137455, IMG submission 102334) | Soil microbial communities from meander-bound floodplain in the East River, Colorado, USA - East River MetaG ERMGT600_2 | ecosystem: Environmental > Terrestrial > Soil > Floodplain ... | reverse complement strand
TGCCGTCGCCGTCTCCGCCCGCCCCGTTGCCCAGCAGCACCGTGATCAGGTCGTGATCGGGGTGGACGACCACCAGGTCGAGGATGCCGTCCTCGTTCATCTGCGCGGCCGCGATGTCGGTGGTGCGGCGGCCCAGGCTGAGGTTGCTGGCGGCGAAGAAGGTGCCGTCACCGACGCCCCCCGCGCCGCGGCCGCGGGCGATCATCAGGCCGCTGCCGCTGGTGGCGACCAGGTCGAGGATGCCGTCGTCGTCGATGTCGCCGACCACGATGCCGTTGCCCAGGAGAGTCGTCGGCAGCGTGAGGGTCGGCGCGTAGCCGCCCGCCCCGTCCGAGATTCGCACGTGCAGGTCGTCGGAGCCGCTCATCGCCAGGTCGGGGTGGCCGTCCTCGTTGAAGTCCCCGACCGCGATGTCGGTCATCTTGGCCGGCATGGACATCGACAGCGCCGAGGCGAAGGCGCTGCAGATCGCGAAGTCGGCGTCGGTGACGTCCGCGCGGTTGTGGGCCGTGGCATCGCTGACCCGCAGGCGGCAGTTCGGGCTGTCCGGCCCGACGCCCCGCCAGCGGTAGACGGTCGAGAGCTGGTCGCGCGCCACCGTCTCCCAGTGTGCGCCGCCATCGCGCGACAGCTCGACGTCGACGGCGATCACGCCGGCGCCCTTGGTCCATCGCAGCTCGTGATAGGAGGACAACCCGCGGACCACGACGCCGCCGGGCGTAGGCTGAGTCACCGTGATCGTGGCGGACAGCGCGGAGGCGCAGCCGCCTGCATACACCTGCAGGTCGGTGTTCGAGACCGCCACGAGGTCCATCCGGCCGTCCTCGAGGAAATCGCCGGCCACCAGGAACCGGGCGGTGAGCGAGGCGGGACGGCCCCCGGCCACGAACGGCTGCGGCCCGTAAAAGGTCGCGATCGACGCCGAGGAGGAGCCCACCAGCAGGTCCATGTGGCCGTCGTCGTCGAGATCGCCGGCCACGACGTCGGTTCCGTTGGTCACCGCCAGCGGCGCACCCGCCACGAACGTGCCGTTGCCGATCGAGCCGCTACCCTGGCCGACCATGATCCGCAGCTCGGAGGTGTTGGCGACGGCGACGTCGAGGATGCCATTCTCGTCGAAGTCGCCGAGGGCCATCCGGGCGGCGGCGAGGGTCGGAAGCACGATCGACGTCGGGGGGCCGAGGACGCCGGTCGGCACGCCGTCGCTCTTGCCGCCCAGGTAGACGACGAACCTTCGGCTGCTCCCGGCCTCCTGCGCAATCAGTGCCACGTCCAGCGCGTCGTCCTCGTTGAAGTCGGCGACGACGATGTCGGATGTGTTCCAGGCGCCCACCAGCGTGACCGGCGCTGCGAAGGTGCCGTCCCCCACGCCGTCGGTCCCGTTGCCGCGGAGGATGATCAGCATCGGTTCCGCGCCGCCCGTGGCGGCGCACACCAGGTCCTGGATGCCGTCGGCGTCCAGGTCCGCCGTGACGAGGACCTTGCGGAGGGTGCCCGCCGCGTAGGTCGTGGCCGCGCCGAAGCCGCCAGCGCCGTCGCCGAACCGGACCAGGACCCCGCCCTTCGAATAGGCGAGATCGAGGTGGCCGTCCTGGTTGAAGTCGGCGGTGGTCACGCCGAGGACGTTGAGCGACGATTCGAGCGTCTGGTCGGTCGGGAAGGTGCCGTCGCCGACATCTCCCGCACCGCCTCCGAAGAGGACGTGGAGCCCGCCCAGGTGCGCCACTGCGAGATCGAGGATGCCATCCTCGTCGAAGTCGCCGGTCGTGACCTGGGTCGGCTGCCCGAAGGCGGGCCGCGTCGTCCCCGCGGCCAGCGAGCGGCAGACCGAGAACGGCGCGTTGCTCTGATCGGTGGCCACGAAGCCGACCGCCGACACGACGATGCGCACGTTGGACGAGGCGACGTCGGGCACGTGCCAGACGAAGCTGCCGTCGTTGGTCGTGGGATTGGCCTCCGCCCCGGCCGCGAGCTGCGGCGCGCCGCCGTCGACCGTGTACTGGATCTGCACCTGGGCGGAGCCCATGTTCGCGCTGTTCCAGCTGACGGCGATCGGCTCGAAGCCGTGCAGGGACTCGCCACCGTCCGGCCCCAGCACCGTGACCGAGGCGGCGATGACCTGGCCGTCGCTGCCGCGGCGGTGGGTGGCGTAGACGTCCACGCCGTTGGGGGGATCGTCGCGCTCGTCCTGCCATGCGGCGACGATGCCGCCCGCGCCGTCCGGGGCGGCGCAGGGCCGATCCGACGCCGGGCCGTCCAGGACGGTCGGGCTGAGGAAGCGGCTCCATTGCGAGACGCCGCTGCCGTTGAGACGGCGGGCGTGCGGATCGCCGCCGTTGCCGAAGAGGAAGTCTTCGTAGAAGAGGATCGCCCCGGGGCCATCCGTGGCCAGCACCTGGAGCGCGTTCTGCGTGCCAGGAGCGGTGTCCACGACCGCGCCGTTGACCGGCCACAGCTTGGCGCCGTCGGCGGCGGCGAGCTTCTGGGCGTAGAGGTCCTGGCGGTGGAGGAATCCGTTGGGCGCCGGCCGGTTGAAGTCGCGCCCGTCCAGCCAGCCGATGACCAGGCTGCCCTCGGTGTCGACCGCGAGCCGCTGGAAGGCGGTCACGGTCGGCTCGTCGAAGGCGGTGTTGAGGGGCGTGAAGGCGACCGCGCCGTCGACGGCCCACTGCCTGGCGCCGGCGCCGTTGAGCTTCTGCGCTCGGATCGGCAGCGCCTCGCCGTTGACGTCGATGACGCCGTCATTCTCCTCCCAGCTCAGGAAGAAGTTGGTGCCGTCCGTGCCGTCGTCGACCCGCTGGACGTTAACGCCGGTGGCGTGCCGCAGGGTGACCCCGGCGGTGCCCCACTGCCGGGCGCCGATGGCGTTCACCCGATTGGCGAACAGGCCGGTCCAGCTCGGGACCCCGATCGGCAGGTGGGAGGTCCAGGCGATGAACGCCCCGTCCACTCCATCGTGCGCGATGCGGAGCGAGGTGGGATCCTGGGTCGTCACCTGGGCGCCGCCGGCGCCGATCTCGAGCGCGCCGGCGAGGCTCACGCGCTGGAAGCGCACGTCGTCCAGGCCGAAGACCATCAGCAGCTCGCCGGCCGCCGTGACGTCGATCGAGAACCCGGTGATGCTGCTGACGACACGGACCCCGCCGGCGGCGAACTGCCCCGCGCCGGTGGCGTCGAAGCGCTGCACGTAGACGCCCGGGGCGGCGACGCGGCTGTCCTGCCACGCCACCCAGGCGCCGCCGCTGACGTCGCTGAGGACGATCGGGCTGCCGTCGGCGATCCGTCCCGGCCCCGTGACGTCCGAGCCGGTCGGGCCCCAGAGCCTGTCACCCGTGGCCTCGTCGAGGCGGTTGATCCGGATCACCTGGTCGTTGATGACGTAGGCGCTGATGACCCCGCCGCCGCCGTCGGGGCAGACGGTGACGCCGGGCTGCAAGCCCACGCCGGCCAGCAGCTCGTCGTGATCGTCGGAGTCGGCGAGGGGGTTGCCCGAGCTGGACCAGGCGGCATCGGCCGCCCGGGGGACGAGCAGGACGGCGGCCAGCGCGAGGAGGAGCCATGGGCGGCGAGGTCGGACGAGGCGGAACATGGGGAGGGACCTCCATGGGATCGAGAGGCGGTTGGTCAGAACTGCCCCCTGTGATCCCTCCCGGGCCCGGTAATCACAGGCCGGGCACGGAATGGGCTCCAAGTCGACCGGCGCCCGGTCGATAACAGGGTCGTCCAGTACGCGCCCACGCCCCCGGCCATCCACCCAACGGATTGGGGACCATGCGACTTATCCCGACGATTTTCCTCACCGCCCTGGCGCTGCTCCCCGCCTTGCCCGCACAGGCTGGACGCATCCGCGGAACCCTCCACATCGGCCCGGTCAGCGCCGCCCGGGGCGACGCCGCGTCCGCCCAGAGCGTGCGGGATGCCGTGATCTACGTGGAGCACGTCCCGGCCAAGGTCGAGAAGAAGCTGGCCAATCCCGGGTTCCTCTTCTTCCGCTCCAAACCCCGCCTGCCCCGGGTGGTGCAGATGGACCGCCGGTTCAACCCGCGGGTGATCTCGATCGTCGCCGGAAGCCGGGTGGCGTTCCACAACATGGACCAGGTCTGGCACAACACCTTCAGCGTCTCGGCGACGCGGACGTTCGACCTCGGCAAGTACCCGCCGGGCTGGGCCGATACGATTGCGTTCGAGCGGCCGGGCGTGGTCAACCTCCACTGCGACATCCACTCGTCGATGGTCGGCTTCGTCGTGGTCACGCCCAACCACGCCTTCACGCGGCCCGACTCCGCGGGCACGTTCCGACTGCCCTCGCTGCCGCCCGGCCGCTACACGGTGCGCGCGGTCCACCCCCGACACGGCGAGCTCCGGCGCGACGTGGTCATGCCGAAGCGCGGCGACCTGAAGCTCGACCTGCGGTTCTGAGCATGCGCATCAGCCTGCGCTGGAGGATCCTGCTGCTGACCGTGCTGACGCCGGCGACCCTCGGCCTCGCCACGCTCCTGACCGTCAGCCGCAACGTGTCGGATCACGTCAACTCCTCCAGCATCCACGAGAGCCTCGAGCACTCGTCCCTGGTGTTCGAGAGCATGCTCCGCGTGCGCTCGCGCGAGTTGGCGGGATCGGCGCACGTGATCGCGCAGGACCCGCGGTTCTTCTCACTGCTCATGCTGCGTTCCGCGCAGCGCGACAATCGCTTCGCCGTGACGGTCCGCGGCATGGCCCAGGACTTCAACCGCATCTCGCAGGCCGATCTCTTCGAGGTCTTCGATCGCGAAGGCCGGCTGCTCGCCAGCGTCGGACGGGTGGCCTCCGCGCGTCCCGAGCGTGACTCACTGATGCGGATCGCGCGCCGCGAGGGCTCGATCGAGGCGGTCATGACGCGGCCCGACGCGCACTACCAGGTCGCCCTGCGCTCGGTCGTCGCCGACGGGCGGATCGTCGGCATGCTGCTGCTGGGTGCGCCGATCGGCACCGACCTGGCGCGCCAGCTGCGGTCGATGATGCGCTGCGAGGTCACGTTCGTCTCCGGCGCGGTGATCACCGGCACCACGCACGACGCGCTGGCCGACCGCAAGGCGCTGACCCGGGCCATGGGCCGGCTCGCCCCCGGACCCGGCCGCTCAACCGGCCCGGTGACCGAGATCGGGACGCCGTCGGGCACCTGGCTCACGCTGGCGCGGCGGATTCCGGTATCCGATCCCCAGCACCGGCAGTTCTACGTGCTCCAGCGCTCGTTCGATCCCGAGACCTCGTTCCTCCGCGTCATGCGCAACGACATGATGCTGCTCGCCCTGCTGGCCCTGGTCGCCGCGCTGGTGACCGGGCTGCTGTTCGCCGAACAGATCCTGCGCCCGATCCAGGGGCTGGTGCGCGGCGCGCGGGAGATGGAGCGCGGCAACTACGACCATCCGGTCAACGTCCGCGGGCGCGACGAGATCGGCTACCTGGCCGAGCGCTTCGTCGAGATGCGGCATCGCGAGCGCGCCTATCTCGACAGCCTCGAGCAGGCCACCCGGCTCAAGAGCCAGTTCCTCAGCATGGCCTCCCACGAGCTGCGGACGCCGATCAGCGTGCTGCGCGGCTACCGCGACATCATCGCCTCAGGCGACCTCGGGCCGGTGACGCCGAAGCAGCAGGATGCCCTCGGCACCATGCGGGAGCACCTGGCACGGCTCACCCGACTCGCCGAGGACGCCGGCCGGTTCGCCCGGCTCAAGAGCGAGCGCATCGTGCTCGACTTCGGTCTCCACGACCTCGCCACCGTCGTCCGCAACGCGGTGGCCGCCGCCTGCACGGTCGGCGCCGATCGCGACGTGCACGTCGAGACCCGGGTCGATCCGGTCGCCGACGCGATCGTCGCCGACGCCGAGAGCCTCGAGCAGGCGATCTTCCAGATCGTCACCAACGCGATTCGATTCACGCCGGACGGCGGCCGCGTCGACGTCCAGGCGCGATGCGACGAGGACCGCCTGCGGATCATCGTCTCCGACACCGGCGTCGGCATTCCCCCCGAGCGCCTGGATGTCCTGTTCGTCTACGGGGTGTCGGATCGCGAGGTCAACAAGCACCACACCGCGGAGGGGCTCGAGTTCAACGCGCCGGGGCTGGGCCTCGGGCTCTCGGTCGCGCGGGCGATCGTCGAGGCGCACGGCGGCAGGATCGAGGTGCAGAGCGTGGTCGACCAGGGCAGCACGTTCCTGATCGACATGCCGCTGCGTGAGCTCGAGAGCGAGCCCGCGGCCTGAGCGACTAAGGCCGCCGCACCTCCGCCGAGGTCGCCGCTGAGGAGAGCGCTTCGACGCGCACGTTGTCGTACCACATCGTGCACTCGCCGACGCCGCCGGTGTAGGCGGCGAGCGCGATGCGACCGCGGGGCCTCGAGTCGCGGCCGTCGACCTTGTCGAGCAGCAGCTCCCCGTTCACGAAGACGCGATAGCGGTGTCCGATCGCCTCGACCCGGATCCGGTGCCAGACGCCGTTGGCGTTGACCACCCGCGCCTTGCCGAGCGGCCAGTGGCCGCGGTGGAGCAGGACATCGTGGTATCCCGGACCGCGCAGGTCGACTCCGATGCCGTTGTCCTCCTCGATCCGAACCGCGAGCCCCTTGTCCACGCCGCGAATGCCGCAGACGTCGACCTCGAGCGCGATGTCGGTCCACTCGATCGAACCGGCGTAGAGGAAACCGTACTCCTGCTTCTTGTTGGGCAGGTCGGCGCGCAGCATGCCCTTGCGCACCGTCCACGCGTCGGGGCGGCTCGGCGACCAGCGGTCGAGCCGGCCATCCGAGAAGTCGTCCGCGAAGAGCACCTCGCCGACGGGCTTGGAGGGCTTGGGGGCGGGGGAAGGGATCAAGTCGCGGGTCGGGTCGTGGAGCGCGGTGCTCGGCGTCGGCAGCACGCCGAGGGCGAGCACGGCGGCGAGCGCCGCCAATGCGATCCCCGCGCCGGCCCAGATCCGCCCCGAAAGACTCTCCCGCATGAACGGATAGTCGGCCCGCGGCGGGGGTTTCTCCAGCCCAATCGTCGGGCCCGCCGTCGGTTGAGGGCTCCGGGACCCACTGCTAGACTCCGCCGCCCTATGGGTTATGCGAAGCATTTCGTGGAGGTCATCGGCGTTCCGGTCGACCTCGGCGCCGGACGGCGCGGCGTCGACATGGGCCCCTCCGCGATCCGCATCGCCGACCTCGAGTCCAAGCTCGAGCAGCTCGGGCATCGGGTCGAGGACTACGGCGACCTCGACGTGATGATCCCCGAGACCCAGCAGGTCGGTCAGGGCAAGCTGCGCTACAAGGGGCCGATCCTCGCCGCCTGCTCCGAGCTGATGAAGCAGGTCGAGCGCAGCCTCGGGCAGGGGCGCCTGCCGCTGGTGCTCGGCGGCGACCACAGCATCGCGATCGGCTCGGTCGCGGGCTCGACCAATCACTACGCCCGCCAGGGCGAGGCGCTTGGCCTGATCTGGTTCGACGCCCACGGCGACGCCAACACGCCCGACACGACGCCGTCCGGCAACATCCACGGCATGGCGCTCGCGATCGGGCTCGGACTCGGCGACCCGGACCTGGTCCAGCTCGGCGGCCGCTCACCCAAGGTGCTGGCGCGCAACACCGTGCTGATCGGGATCCGCGATCTGGACCCCGGCGAGCGCGACATCCTCAAAACCTGCGGCGCCACGGTCTACACCATGCGCGACCTGGACGAGCGCGGCATGCGCGACGTGGTCGACGAGGCGGTGCGCATCGCCAGCGACGGCACCGCCGCCGTGCACCTGTCGTTCGACCTCGACGTCGTCGACCCCGAGGACGCCCCCGGCACCGGTACGCCGGTCTGGGGCGGCATCACCTACCGCGAGGCCCACCTGGCGATGGAGCTGATCAACGATCGCGCCAAGATCGCCGCGATCGACCTCGTCGAGGTCAACCCGGTGCTCGACACGCAGAACATGACCGGGATCCTCGCCGCCGAGCTGGCGCAGAGCGTGCTCGGCAAGCGCATCTTCTAGCTCGGTCGCGCCCATCGTCATGGAACCACCTGGTCTTCGGTCCATCCACGTCCGTCCGACCCATCCCGATTTCCTCGATCTTCCCTGGGCCCTACCGCTCGAGTCGTGGCGGGGAGCCACCAACCGGCTGGTCGAGATGCCGCGTGGACTGTCGCGCCACGAGGTGCTGTTCGTGTCCTATGGCACCGGGGTCCACGCGCTCAAGGAGCTGCCCGAACCGTTGGCCGAGCGGGAGTACGACCTCCTGGTCCGCCTCGAGCAACGCGACCTGCCCGCGGTCGCCCCGGTGGGTCATGCCCACGTGGTCCTCGAGGACGGCGAGCGACGGGGCGCGCTGATCACCCGCTTCCTCGACGCCTCGCTCCCGTTCCGGACCCTGTTCCAGAGCCCGGGGCTCGAGCGGTATCGGGACCGGCTGATCGACGCCATGGCCGGACTCCTCGTGCGGCTTCACCTGGCCGGCGTCTACTGGGGCGACTGCTCGTTGTCGAACGTCCTCTTCCGCCGCGACGCCGGCGAGCTGCGCGCGTACCTCGTGGATGCCGAGACCTCGGAGATCCACGATGCGCTCTCGGACGGACAGCGCGAGCACGATCTGGCGATCATGGAGGAGAACGTCGAGGGCGACCTGGCCGACCTCGCGGCCCAGGGGACGCGATGGCCCGAGGGCCGCGAGATCGGCACGGGGGAGCAGGTGCGGCAGCGATACGCGGCGCTGTGGGCCGAGATCACGCGCGAGGAGAGCTTCCCGGTGGGGGAGACGTGGCGGATCCACGATCGGATCCGCGCGCTCAACGCTCTGGGGTTCTCGGTCGGCGAGATCGAGCTCCTGAGCGACGGCGACGGGCGGCGACTTCGGCTGCGCACCATGGTCACCGACCGTGACTATCACCGCCACGAGTTCCACAACCTCACCGGGCTCGTCGCGGAGGAGCGTCAGGCGGAGCAGCTCCTGAACGACATCCGCGAGTTCCGCCTCCAGCTCTCCGAGGAGCAAGGACGCAGCGTCCCGCTGAGCGTGGCCGCGTTCCGCTGGCTGGCCGAGCGGTGGGAGCCCACGATCGCCCGCCTGCGGCCGGTGCCGGACGATCGCGGGGACCCGGCCGAGATCTTCTGCCAGGTGCTCGAACACAAGTGGTTCCTGTCCGAGCGGGCCCAGCGCGACATCGGCTTCGACGCGGCCCTCGACGACTACCGGCTTCGTTTCCCCGGCTCTACCGATGGCTCCGGCGACGGCTCCGCGGCTGCGAGCCGGGAACCGGACCCTCCTCCGAGCGCGCGAAGCTGAGGGGCTCGCTATCGGTAACGTAGCGCGAGCGCCTGAATCGCGCGGCGTAGCCGGGCGTGGCGGTCGAAGCGCGCGATGAAGTCCGACTCGCGCCGGGATCCCTTGGCGCGCACCACCTCGACGAGCGCCCGCTTCTCGGCCGGGGTCCAGCGCGCGACCCCCGGAAGGACCAGCATCAGTGGCGCCCAGCGCTCCCAAGCCATCCGCTCGCCGGGGGACCATCCGGCGGGTGACGCGCCGAGCAGCTCGCCCGCCTCCGCCGCGCAGACCCGCGCCGCCTCGGCCCGCGCCGCGCCGAAGCGCGCGGCGAGGGAGTCCGTGACGGCGAGCCCGACATTCGGCAGCGGAATCTCGCCCATCACGTCCCGACGCCGTCGGGCCTGGTCGAAGAACAGGTTCGAGCGGGCGAGCCGCTTCAGGGTGGCTCGGCTCGAGCGGTGGCGCGGATTGCGGGCGACGCGCCGGCGCTCGGCGGCGGCGAGACGCCGCGTGGCGGCGTCTCGCGGCAGGAAGCCGAGCTTGGCGTAGAACCACCACGCTCCCGAATCGAGCGCCTCGTCGTTGTCGTCGCCGAGCTGGTAGGGAAAGATGGTGAAGGTGTCGGCGCCGAAAAGCGCCCGCGTCGTCGCCAGCGCGCGCGCGTACACCCGCGCGGCGTCGCCGCCGCGGAAGGTCTCGAAGACGTTGTAGGCGATCTCGCTCGACTGGAAGAGCGCGCTCACCAGCACGTAGCCGATCGGCACGCCGTTGCGCACCGTGAGCCAGGCGTAGACGCCCTCCAGCAGCAGCCGGCGCTCCGGGATCGCGCCGATGACCACGAACTGCAGCCCCTCGTCCCATTCGACGATGCGCACGTCGTCGGGGCTGCCGTAGGCGAACAGGTCGAGGTCGCGGGCCCGTGCCACCATCGCGGCGCGCGCCAGGTCGATCCAGCGCGCGCCCTCGCGCGGCGTCACCGCCCTCACCGCGCGCGGCCGGCGACGGGACTCGCGCGCCAGGTCGGGCCGCCCGCCCAACGACCGCCGCGGGAACCACGGGGCTCGCGTCCGCACCGGCTCGCGCGTGCGCGCCGGCGTGTCGGCGCCGGGAGCCAGCCGCATCGGCAGGTCCAGCTCGTCATAGAGCAGGTCGCGCGCCTGATCCTCGAACGGCAGCTCGGCAAAGCGGCGCACGACGAACGCCGCATCCGTCTCCTGCGGCCCCTTGAGCCGCCGGATCCAGCCGCGCAACCCGAGATCGATCTCGTCGAGCCCCGGCGTCTCGGCCGGGTGGACCATCAGCGTGAGCAACGCCTCCAGCCGATCGCCGCGGTCGACCTCGGGCCAGTCGAGCGCGAGGTGGTCGGGCCAGCGGTTTGCGAGCCAGCGCGCGGTCGGCGCGTAGAACCGATAGTGGATCTCGGTGCCGGCGATGCCGCTGTCGGCCAGCGCGCGACGGTGGCGCGCCAAGTCGGGCCGGCGCTCGAAGCCGGCGAGGACTCGTGCCGCGGCCGCGAGCACGCGGCGGTCGTCGGGGTATGCGCGGAGGAAGCACGCGGCCTCGTGGAGGCGCGCGACCTCGGGGGCCGTGCTCAACGTTGTGCCCGCGAGCTGCTCGAGGAGCGCGCGCTTGCGCCCGCCGACGCCCGCGCCGAACGCGGCCCGCAGGCGCTCGAGCTCCCCCAGCGCGGCCGCCGGGGTCATCGGCGCGGCGGCGCTCCCCGGCGGTCGAGCCGGGGCGGCAACGGAGGAGCGGCGCATGGCGGGGCAGATTAGCCAACGGCGGCCGCGCGCACCACGCGACCGCGAGCGGGCCGGTGCGCGAGGACTCGCGGGGACGAGCCCGGCCCATCAGGGGGAGGCGGTGATTCCTGATGTGTTCTTGATGTCCCGGGCGCCGTTCTTGCCGCGCGTTTGATCCGCGAATCGCCTCCAATGGCCCGTACGGAGGGCCGCCATGATCGATTTGCTCTACGTCGTCTTCTTGCTCGTCCTGTTTGCGTGCATGTGGGCGCTTGCGCGGTTGTGCGAGTGGGTGAGGCCGCGATGAATCCAGCGAACCTCATCGCGGGCCTGCTGGCCCTGTTGCTCCTCGTGTATCTCTGCGCGGCGCTGCTCAAGCCGGAGTGGTTCGAATGACCGTCCACGCCTGGACACTGCTGATCGCCTACGTCGCGATCCTGATCCTGCTGGCCTGGCCGCTGGGCGGGTTCATCGCGGCGGTGCTCGAAGGGCGCCGTCACCTGCTCTCGTGGCTCTCTCCGGTCGAGCGGCTGTGCTACCGCGTAGCCGGGGTCCGCCCCGACCAGGAGATGACCTGGCGCGGCTATGCCCTGGCGGCGCTGGCCTTCAACGCCGTGGGCCTGCTCGCGGTCTACGGGCTGCAACGGCTGCAGGCCTGGCTGCCGCTCAACCCGCAGCGGCTCGGCGCGATCACCCCCGACTCCGCCTTCAACACCGCCGTGAGCTTCGCGACCAACACGAACTGGCAAGGCTACGGCGGCGAGTCGACGATGAGCTATCTCACCCAGATGCTGGGGCTCGCGGTGCAGAACTTCGTCTCGGCGGCGAGCGGCATCGCCGTGATGGCGGCCGTGACCCGCGGCCTCGCGCGCCGCGGGCACCCGCCGCAGGCGGGTGGCGCGACGCTCGGTAACTTCTGGGCCGACCTGGTGCGCAGCACCGTCTACGTGCTGCTTCCGCTCTCGCTCGTGCTCGCCCTCGCGCTGGTCTCTCAGGGGGTCGTGCAGAGCTTCGCGCCGTACCAGCCGGTCGCGCTGATCGAGCCGCACCGTGACGCCGCGGGCGCGGTCGTGACCGAGCAGCTGCTGCCGATGGGGCCCGCTGCGTCGCAGGTGGCGATCAAGCAGCTCGGCACCAATGGCGGCGGGTTCTTCAACGCCAACTCGGCCCATCCGTTCGAGAACCCGACGCCGCTCTCCAACTTTCTCGAGGTGCTGGCGATCCTGCTCATCCCCGCCGCGCTCTGCATCACCTTCGGCGGCATGGTGGGCGACCTTCGACAGGGCTGGGCGCTGCTCGCGGCGATGACCGTGATCTTCCTGCTCGCCGCGGCTCCGTGCCTGTGGCTCGAGCACCAGCCCAACCCGCGGCTCGCCGCGCTCGGCGTCGACGCCACGCCGGGAGCGCTCCAGCCCGGCGGCGGCATGGAGGGCAAGGAGGCGCGCTTCGGTCCGGCCGAATCCGCCCTCTGGGCGGTGGCCACGACCGCGGCCTCGAACGGGTCGGTCAACGCGATGCACGACTCGTTCTCCCCTCTGGGGGGCCTGATTCCCATGGTGCTCATGCAGCTCGGCGAGGTCGTGTACGGCGGTGTGGGCTCCGGGCTGTACGGCATGCTCGCCTTCGTCTTCGTCGCGGTCTTCGTCGCGGGCCTGATGGTCGGGCGCACGCCCGAGTATCTCGGCAAGAAGATCGAGGCCTACGAGATGAAGATGGCCAGCCTGGTCATCCTCATCCCGCTGTTCGTCGTCCTGCTCGGCACCGCGGTGTCGGTGGCGCTCCCGGCCGGGCGTGCGACCATCTTCAACCCCGGCGTCCATGGCTTCAGCGAGGTGCTCTACGCCTGGTCGTCGGCCGGCAACAACAACGGCAGCGCCTTCGCGGGGCTGGGCGCCAACAACCCCTTCTACAACGTCATGCTCGGCCTGGCGATGTTCTTCTCCCGCTACGCGCTGATGGTCCCGATCCTGGCACTCGCGGGCTCCCTCGCCGCGAAGAAGAAGGTCCCCCCGGGTCCCGGCACGCTGCCCACCCACGGCCCGCTGTTCGTGACCCTGCTGGTCGGCACCGTGCTGATCGTGGGCGCCCTCACCTTCCTCCCCGCGCTCGCCGTCGGGCCGATCGTCGAGCACTTCATGATGATCGGAGGCGCGCGATGAGCGATCGGCCGAAGGCGAAGTGGTTCGACGGCCGCCTGCTGCGGCGCGCACTGTGGGA
>Ga0137455_1000278_pt1 | contig 13250 bp, 9 predicted proteins | sample EasRivERMGT600_2_FD_102334 | JGI IMG/M metagenome (GOLD analysis project Ga0137455, IMG submission 102334) | Soil microbial communities from meander-bound floodplain in the East River, Colorado, USA - East River MetaG ERMGT600_2 | ecosystem: Environmental > Terrestrial > Soil > Floodplain ... | reverse complement strand
CGCTGGCGACGCGCCTGAAACGCGCCGGCTTTCGACCGGTTCCGCACGTCGCGGCACGCCGCATCGCCAGTCGCGACGCGCTCGATGAATACCTTGCGCGCGCGGCCGGCGAGGCGGGGGTGGACAGCGCCCTGGTGATCGGCGGTGACAGCGACCGGGCGAGCGGGCCGTTCGAGTCGAGCCTCGCGCTGCTCGAGACGGGCCTGCTCCAGCGGCATGGCATCGCGCATGTGGGCGTGGCGGGTTACCCCGAAGGCCATCCCAGGATCGCAACCTCTGCGCTCGATGCGGCGCTGGCCGCCAAGAAAGGCCTTGCCCGGAGTGCCGGCATCGATCTGCAGGTTGTGACGCAGTTCTGCTTCGAGTCCGAGCCGGTGCTGTCGTGGGTGGCGAGGATGAAGGGGCACGGATTGCCGGTGCGCGTCGGACTTTCGGGTCCGGCGAGCCTGCCACGCCTGCTCCGATTCGCGATGTTGTGCGGAATCGGAAACTCGGTCCGAGCGCTGAAGTCGCGACCCCAGGCGATTACACGGCTCCTGATCGAAGCGGGCCCCGAAGTCGTCGTCAGGGATCTTGCGCGCCGCGCCGTTGCGCCGATCGTCGGCATTCACTTTTTCTGCTTCGGCGGGTTGGTTCGCACTGCGCGCTGGCTGCGGGCGATCAGGGAAGGGCGCTTTGAGCTCACTTCCGACGGCGGGTTCCGCGTCGGCTCGGCATAGCGCGGCGGCCGCAGTCAGAAGACAAGCTCACCAATCCCATAGAGCCAGGCTCCATGCGTCGAGCGCCCGCCTCCGTTTGGCGGGTAAGGCAGAATACGCGCGATGGATACACAGGTACTCGTCGTCGGCGGTGGCCCGGTCGGACTTACGCTCGCCATCGATCTCGGCAGGCGCGGCGTGCGCTGCACGTTGATCGAGCAGAAGGAAGCGCCGCAGTTCCTGCCGAAGATGGAACGATGCAACGCGCGCACCATGGAGATCTTCCGGCGCATGGGAATCGCCGACAAGGTCCGCGCCGCCGGTCTGGGCGGCGACATCCCGATGGACGTGTTCATCATCCTGTCGCTGGCCGAGCCGCCGCTCCTGCATCTGCCCTATCCTTCGGTAAAGAGGGCGCGCGCCGAGATCCGCGCCTGCAGCGACGGGAGCATGCCGCTGGAACCGTACCAGCTCATCTCGCAGTACACGCTGGAGCCGCTGCTGAAGTCGATCGCAGAGGGACTGCCCTCGGTGACGGTGCGCTACGGTTGCCGGCTCGAGTCATTTATCCAGGACGAGTCCGGGGTCAGCGCGCGCGTGAAGCACGCAAACGGCGCGGACGGCACGATCGCCGTGTCGCATATGGTGGGCTGCGACGGCGGCGCGAGCACCGTGCGCAAGCAGCTCGGCATCAAGCTGCGCGGCGAGTACAACATTCTCGAGTTGCGCCAGGCGCTGTTTCGCTGCGACGAGCTGTTCGAGCGCATCCCCATCGGCAACGGCCCCGGCAAGGGGCGCCACTATCACGTGGCCGACGGCAACAGCACCTTTCTCATCATGCAGGACTCGACCAAGCACTTCACCTTGCACGCCGTGGTCGAGAAGGACGCCGACATGAAGGCGATGTTCGAGCGCACCGTCGCAATTCCGGTGAAGTACGAGATGCTCACCTGCGCCCCGTGGCGGCAGAACCTGGTGCTGGCGGACCGCTATCGCGATGGCCGCGTGTTCCTCGCCGGCGACGCCGTGCACCTGGTCATACCTACCGGGGGTCTCGGCATGAACTCCGGAGTCGGCGACGCGATCGATCTTTCCTGGAAGCTCGCCGCGACCCTGCAGGGATGGGGTGGGCCCGCGCTGCTCGAGTCGTATGAATCCGAGCGGCGGCAGGTCGGCGAGCGCAACGTCGGCGCCTCGCGCTACGCTTCGCTCGGGCGGCGCAAGTGGCGCGCGCAATACCGGCCGAACATCCGCGAGAACACGCCCGAGGGCGCCGCCACGCGTGAGAACCTCGTGCGCGTTGCCGGCGTCGAGCAGCCCAAGTCGAACGAGATGATCGGCGCCGAACTCGGCTACCGCTACGTCGATTCTCCGATTGTGTGCGACATTCCCGGCGGGCCCGAGCACCCCTTCCGCGTCTATGAGCCGAGCACGTGGCCGGGCGCGCGCCTGCCGCACGTGTGGCTCGCCGACGGCACGCCGGTGCAGGACCGCATTGCGTACGAGGGCTACACGCTGCTGCGCCTCGGCCGCGTGAACGCCGACACGTCGGCGCTGGAAAAAGCGCTGCGGGCCTGTGGCGCGCCGCTCGCCGTGCTCGACATGCCGGACGAGGCGCCGCGCCAGGTGTACGGCCACGACCTCCTGCTGCTCCGGCCCGACCTGCACGTCGCCTGGCGCGGCAATCGGCCGCCGGAGGATCCGGAAAATGTAGCGGCAACCGTGACCGGGTACGGGGAATCCGGTCGAGGCTGACGCCCTGCGCAGCGCCTCATCGGGGGAGGGTCCTCCGGCACCGGGCTACGCCGGCTGGAGCCAGCCGATGACGGAACTGCGCAGGCGGCGCAGAAAACGATCCCAGGCGTTGGGGTTCTGCACGATTTCGGCGCGGAAGAAGGACGGACACAGGATCGCCGCGTGCGACACCTCGCCGCAGAGTCCGCAGCCCACGCAGCCGTTGTTGACGTGCGCGACCGGGTCGACTTTCAGCGGATCGCTCGACGGCTTGATGGTGAGCGAGGGGCAGCCGGAGAGCCGGATGCAGGAATGGTCGCCCGAACACATGTCCTCGTCGACGCCAAAGCGCGTGCGCACGACGCGCTTCCCCGCTTTGAGCCGGGCCGCAACCTGCGGCCGCAGCCGCCGCTGGCGCTCGAGCTGGCATTCGCCTTCCGCCACGATGACCTTCAGCCCCGGCTCCGGAGTCGTATACGCTTCGCGCAGCACTCGTGCCATCTCTGCCACGCGGTAATTGTTTACTGTGCGCAGCCATTTCACGCCCAGGCCCGTGAGCGTGTTCTCGATGGTCCGGTCGGCATGCACCGAGCTTCTCCCCACGGCCTCTACGCGAGCTTCTTCAGGCGGGGAGGAGATCAGTTCCTGCGTTCCGGTCGCGGCGGCATAGCCGTTTTTCATGATCAGGAGAACCGCGTCGCCGTGATTGAGCAGGTTGGAGGCGACACCCGAGAGCAGTCCGTTGTGCCAGAATCCCCCGTCGCCCATGATCGCGAGCGGCCGGCGCGCGGACATCGGCCCCACGCCGGCACTGCTCGCGAGGCTCATGCCGTAGCCGAGCAGCGTGTTGCCCTGTGAGAAAGGTTCGAAGGTCGCGAACGCGTGGCAGCCGACATCGACCGAGATGTGCGGTCGACCGACATCCTCGGCGACGAGCTTCATCGCAGAGAATACCGGCCGCTCGGGGCAGCCGATGCAGAAGGTGGGCGGCCGTGCGGGCAGCGTGCCGAGCAGTTGCGCCGCGCGCTCGCGCGAGGCCTCTACGCCTTCCAGCCAGCGCGCGCCGGAGGAGGTCTCGATGCGCGGGGCGTGCCGGGCGAGGAAGCGCGCAAGAGCGCGCACCAGCACCTCGGTCGTGTAATCACCCGCCATCGGCAGCACGTCTTTGCCGTGGAGCTTCGTCTGAATGTCCGCGCGCCTGAGCGTCGTCGCGATGTCCTGCTCGATGAATTCCGGCTGGCCTTCCTCGACCACGAGCACGGCCGATTTCCCGGCGCAGAACGCGGTGATCTCCTCAGGAACGAGCGGATAGACGACGTTCAGCGCGAAGATGGGAATCTTGCAGCCGCCGAAGTTGTCGGCAAGCTCGAGCACCTGCAGCGCACGCATGAGGTTGTTGTAGAGGCCGCCCTGCACGATGAGACCTGCGGCCGACTCGCTTCCTTCGAACACTTCGTTGAGCTTTTTTTCTGCGATGAACTTGCGTGCCGCGGGCAAGCGCACCGCGGATTTCTTCTTTTCCTGCGGAAAGATCGCCGGAGGGTGAGCAAGCCGCTCGTAGAGAAAATCCGCCGGCCCCTCCATCAGCCTGCGCGTGGACATCGCCGGCGCCCGGTTGTCCTTCGCGGTGAAGCTTCCCTGCACGTGGCAGGCGCGGATCCTGAGCTCCATCATCACCGGCGTGTTCGAGGCTTCAGAGAGCTCGAAGCCCTTTTCGACCATGTCCGCGATCGTCGTCAGGTTCGGGCGCGGGTCGAGCAGCCACATCATCGACTTGAGCGCATACGCATGGCTGCGCTCCTGCGCGACTACGCCGCCCTCGCCGTAGTCCTCGCCGAGAACGATGAGGGTGCCGCCCATCACGCCCGCGCTCGCGAGATAGGAGAGAGCGTCGGCCGCGACGTTGGTGCCTACGATCGACTTCCAGGTGACGGCGCCGCGCACCGGGTAGCTGATCGAGGCGCCGAGCATCGCGGCGGCGGCGGCTTCGCTGGTGCAGGCCTCGACGTGCACGCCCAGCTCGTTCATGTAGTCCTTGGCCTGCACCATGACATCCAGCAGGTGCGACACCGGCGCGCCCTGATAGCCGCCGACATAGGACACGCCGGATTGCAACAAGGCCTTAGTGACGGCGAGGATGCCCTCGCCATGGAAAATCTCGCCGTCGCCGAGCTTCAGCGATTTGATTTCCTCGTGGAAAGATCGTTCCACGATCAGGCGGCGTTCCGATGCTCACCCGGCTTGCGCCGCGAGAACACGATGGGCTTCGGCCTGGGCGGCAGCGGCGCGATGCCGTGCGTCTCCAGCGAGTGCTCGAGCTTGCGCCCTTCCGGGTCGGCAAGCGCCGCCTCGCGCGCCTTGCGGATCGCGTCGATCCGGGCGCGGTCGTCCGGTACCGCGTCGCCCTCGACCAGCGTGTCGAGGATCCTCAGGAAGTTGCCCTTGCCGCGCTGGTGCGTGTCGCCGTAGCCCTTGATCAGCCGGCCGCACAGCGCAATTTCGAGTGCGAGCCCTGCGTCCCGCTTCGCCGCGGCGGCGATCGCGCCGAGCCAGCGGCCGATCAGCGCCTGCTCCTCGTGCCAGCGCGAGGTCAGGGGCCGGAAGGGACGCAGCCAGGCGAGCAGGCGCAGCAGCAAGAAGCCGCTGATGCTGGTGGTCTTGATGTGCATGCCGACGTTGAGCTTTTTCGAAAGACCGCTTGCCTCGGCCAGGTTCTTGAGCGGGCCGGCGAGAAAGCGCGGCAGCACTCCGGTAAGCTCGTCCACGCCGGGCTTCAGGAACTCGACAATGTGCACCGGCTCGTGGGGCTTCGCCTGAACCTCCTCGCGCACGCGCTCGAAACGGCTCCGACGCGTCTTCAGGTCGGCGACGCGGATTACGTCTTCGTAGCACATCCATAGCGCGAGGAACCGCCCGGTCTCGATCGTCAGCTTGTATCCGTGGGCCGCGCTGTCGAGATTCGCGATCGGCTCGACGCGATCGAGGTAAAGATCGGCGTAATTGCGATCCTGGAAGTCAGCGCAGCGCGCCAGGCCTTCCCCGAGGATGGCGTGGGTTTCATCCGGGAAAGCCGGCCTGAGCGGCTCCGCCGGCGAGCTTCGCAGGCGCTTTTTCTCCTGCGTCGTGGTCATTGGCCCTGCGGCGTGCTCGTAACCCGCGGCGAATCCTTTCAGGCTCGCCTCGGCGCCCTTGCCGCCCGAGCGGATCGCCGCCTCGCAATCGCCGCGCGAGAGCGGCAGCGTTCCGGAGCCGGCCAACGCCCCGAACATCACCGCGCTGATCACGGTGCCCGCTGCATTTGCCTGCGCCTGCATGTCGAACAGGATGGCGCGCTTGGCGAGCGAGCGTGCCGCCCTGAGCACGACCTCGCTGTCGAATCGCCCGTCGCCCATCTGCATCTTCTCCGCGACGGTGTAGATACGGTGGGTCGAGGCGATCAGCGTGGTGCGGTCGCGCGTGACGAAGCCGTTTTGCATCGCGCGTCCGGCCTCGAGCAATTCGGAGGCGACCATGACGTCCACGTAGGAGGGCGCGGGGGTCAAGGTCATCACCGGTCGCCTCGTTCCGAGCTCCGAGAGCTTCGCCGGATAGATCTCGACGTAATAAGTGGTGGCGCCGGTGCGCTGGGCCACACCGGGAATCGAGGTGCTCTGCACCGGATAGTCGCGCGCGGTCGCGGCGGCGATGATCCAGTCGGCGAGCACGCCGCCGCCTTCGCCGCCGAGAGCGGCGATCAGGATCGTGATTGGACGTTCGGGTAGCGTCATGATCTTCCTCCTTCGATCGGCTGGAGCCAGCCGATGACGGTGTTGCGCAGTCGCGCGGCGAATCTGTCCAAGAGGCTCGGGTTCTGCACGATCTCGGCGCGGAAGAACGAAGGACACAGAACCGCCGCGTGCGCCACTTCACCGCACAGCCCGCAGCCGACGCAGTCGTTGTTGACGTGCGCGACCGGGTCCACCTTGAGCGGATCGCCCGACGCCTTGATGGTGAGCGAAGGGCAGCCCGAGAGCCGGATGCAGGAGTGGTCGCCCGAGCATACGTCTTCGTCCACGCCGAAGCGCGTGCGCACCACGCGCTTGCCCGCTTTCAGCGCGGCCGCGATCTGCGGCCGGATCCTGCGCTGGCGCTCGAGCTGGCACTCGGCGTCGGCGATGATGACCTTCAGCCCCTTGTAGGCGCTCGTCATCGCCTCCCTCAGCACCTTCGCCATCTTGGCGACGCGGTAGGTGTACACCGGCTTGATCCACTCGACGCCGATGCCCTTCAGCGCGCGCTCGATGCTCATGTCGCCGGATTTCCACTCGGTCTGGTGCAGCGAGGAAGGGATGTTCTGCGTGCCGGTCGCCGAGGTGTAGCCGTTCTTCATGATGACGAGGATGCCGTCGCTCTTGTTGAACACCGCGTTGGCGATGCCCGAGGTGAGACCGTTGTGCCAGAAACCGCCGTCGCCCATGATAGTGACGGTGCGCCCGGAGAACATCGGTGCGATGCCGGAGTTCGAGGCGAGCCCCAGGCCGTAGCCGAGCACGGTGTTGCCGATATTGAACGGGGGCAGGGTGGAAAAGGTATGGCAGCCGATGTCGGCCGAGATGTGAAAGGCGCCCGACTCGCGCTCGATCAGCTTCATCGCCGTGAACACCGGCCGTTCCGGGCAGCCGGTGCAGAACCCCGGCGGGCGCGCGGGCACGGTTCCCCCGAGGAGATCTGCGGCGCGCTTCCTCGTCGCGGCGAGCGACTCGAGCGCCGCTCGGACGGCGTGGATATCGACGCCCGCTTTTTCGATGTGGGGCGCCATGGCTTCGATCCACTTCGCCACGCCCGTCAGCACGGCTTCGCCGGTGTACTCGCCCGCAACAGGGAGGAAATCCTTCCCGTGAACTTTGGTCTGGCTCAACTCACGCAGACCGGGCTGCTCGGCGGCACGGCGCAGGGTCGCGTGCAAGGCGTCCTCGAGATATGCGGGCTGGCCCTCCTCGACCATCAGCACCGCGCGCTTGCCGGCGCAGAACGCGCTGACTTCCTCCGGAATGAGCGGGTAGGTGACGTTCAGGACGTAGATCGGAATTTTCGAAATTCCGAAGGTATCGGCAAGCCCGAGCTGCTGCAGCGCGCGCACCGCGACGTTGTACATCCCGCCCTGGCAGATGAGGCCCAATTCGCCGATCGGTCCCTCGAAGACCTCGTTCAGCCGGTTCTCGCGGATGAATTTCACCGCCGCGGGCCAGCGCACCTCGACCTTGTGCTTCTCCTGCGCGTAAGTCGCCGGCGGAAGCGAGACGCGGGCGAAGTCGAATTCGGGATTCTCGATCGCGTTCCTGCGCGAGAACTGCGGCGCGCGGTTGTCTTTCGCCTCGAAGGCGCCGTGTACGTGGCAGGCGCGGATGCGCAGCTCCAGCATCACCGGCGTGTTCGAAGCTTCCGACAGCTCGAAGCCCTTCTCCACCATCGTGACGATGGTCGGAAGATTCGGCCGCGGATCGAGCAGCCAGATCTGCGACTTCATCGCAAAAGCGTGGCTGCGCTCCTGGATGATCGAGGCGCCCTCGCCGTAGTCCTCGCCGATCACGATCAACGCGCCGCCGCGCACGCCGACCGAGGCGAGGTTGGAAAGCGCGTCGGAGGCGACGTTGGTGCCGACCGTCGACTTCCACGCCACGGCGCCGCGCAAGGGGTAATTGATCGAGGCGCCGAGCATCGCCGCCGCGCCCGCCTCGGATGCGTTGGTCTCGATATGGATGCCGAGCTCGTCCATGATGTCCCGGGCGTCGTTCAGCACGTCCATGACGTGCGACACGGGCGCTCCCTGATAGCCGCCGACGTAGGAGATGCCCGACTGCAGCAGGGCCTTGGTCACGGCGAGGATGCCTTCGCCGTGGAAAGTCTGCCCCGCGCCGAGCTTGAGCAGCTCGACCTCTTTGGTGAAGGAGCGTTCCATGGCTATTCGCGGGCTAGAACAGCGCCTTCGGGAGCCACACCGCGACCCCTGGCACGAAAAACACCAGCGCGAGCACGACCAGGCTCATGAAGAGGTAGGGCACCACCGCCCGGAAGATGTGTCCCATCGTGACCTGCGGCGGCGATACGCCCTTCATGGTCATGAGGAGGAGCCCATGCGGCGGCAGCAGCAGACCGAGCTGCATGCAGATGAGGAACATCACGCCGAACCACACCGGGTCCACGCCGAATTTCTGAACCAGCGGCATGAAGATGGGGAGCGTGATCATCATCATGCTGACCTGCTCGACGAACAGGCCGAGGAGGATCAGCACGAGCATCATCGCCGCGATGAGCGCTAGAGGCGGCAGGCCGAGCTTGGCGATGATCTCGACCAGGCCGTTGCTCGCCCCGGAGAACGACAGGATCTGGGAGAAGGTCATCGCGCCGACGATGATGAAGAGGATCATCCCGGAAATGCCCGCGGTGCCGCGCAGCGCCCGCAAGAGGTTTTCGAGCGTGATCGCCCGGTAGAGGGCGGCCAGTACGATCGTGAAGAGGGCGCCGATTGCGGCGGATTCCGTCGGCGTCGCCCAGCCCGCCGACATCGAGGCGACCACCACGACGAAAATCGAGACGAGCGGCACGACGTACTGGATGAACGGCCGCAGCTTTTCCCAGCCGCGGTATTCCTTGAATTCGGCGGGCGGCGCGAGCGAGGGATTCATCTTTGCCCGCACGATGATGTAGACGACGAAGGCGAAACTGAGCAGGAGGCCCGGCACGATCCCGCCTATCAGCAGCTTCGATATCGAGATTCCCGAGAGGCTCCCCAGCAGCACGGTCAGCGCCGAAGGCGGAATCAGCATGTCCACCGCGCCGATCGCCATGAGGGGCCCGGTGGCCATGGTGGGGTGATAGCCGCGCGAGAGCATCACCGGCAGCATCAGGGTCCCGAGCATCGCGGTGGTCGCGATGGTCGAACCGGAAATAGCGGAGAACACGGTTCCCGCGACCACCGCCACCACGGCAAGCCGGCCCGGCACCTGCCGGATCAGCCGCTCCACGCCGTCGATCACCTTCACCGCGAGCCCGGTGTGGAACAGCACCTCGCCCATCAGGATGAAAAGCGGAATGGGCGTGAGCGAGAAGCTCGCGACCGACCCCACGCTGTTCCGCGCGAGCTGCACCAGGCCCGCCTCGCCGCCGAGGAACAGCACCGCGCCGACCAGATTGATGACGATGAAGGAGAACGCCACCGGCAGCCCAAGGAAGAGCAGGAACGTGGAGCCTCCCAGCATGAGCCATGCGGCTGCCTCCCAGGACATGCGATGCCTTCAGCCCGCCGAAACGGCGTCCTCGCGCGGGGCGCGCTCGCCGAGATAGAGCCTGCGCATTCGGAACAGCATCTCGATCGCGAGCAGCAGGAACGCGACGGGCAGCGGCGCAAGCAGCCACCATTCCGGCATGACCAGCGTCTTGACCGACATCGAGCCCGCCTTCCAGCTCGCCAGGGTGGCGCGGGCGCCGTAGGCGGCCATCACCAGGCAGCAGGCGAATCCAAGGAAATCGGAAGCCCACTCGCAGCACCAGCCGAGCTTCTTCGGCACGATGCGCAGCAAGACGTCCACGCGGATATGCCGGCCCTGCCGCAGCAGCCACGGAGCGGTGAGCATGGTGACGAGGTAAAGCGTCGCCTCGGAGACCTCGTTGCTCCAGGCGATGTTCCTCAAACCCGGGATGATCGAGGTGTTGCGCAACAGCACGTCGCCGCAGATCATGAGCGTCATGAAAAAAAGCATCGCGCAGGCGACGAGCGCGAGAGCGCTCAAGAGCTTTCCGTACCACTGTGAAAGCGCCTCCATGATTAGGGCGTCATTCTGAGGCCGAAGGCCGAAGAATCTGCTTTTCGATGACCCGAAAAAGCAGAACCTTCGCGGAGTTCATCCTGAGCGAAGGCGAAGGGCTCAGGATGACAGCGCGCGATTCCGCGCGCTGTCACTTCGAGAACAAGGCCTTCATCTTCGGCCCGTGCTCCGGGCTCGCCTTGATGATGCTCGCCCAGCCCACCTCGTAGGCTTTGTCGACGTACTGCTTGGAGGTGGCCGCGTCGAAGCGGATCGTCTGGATGCCGGCTTTCGCCTGGCGCTGCGCTTCTTCGGCGTTGTATTTCGTCCATTCCTCGTTCTGCGCTTCGAAGGCGAGCGCCTGCTTGGTGAGATAAGTGCGCTGCGCCTGCGTGAGCGCCTTCCACTTGTCCAGGTTCACGATCAGCGACACCTCGGCGTTGTAGAAGCCCGGGTCGACGCGGAACTTCGTGTGCTCCTGCCAGTTGAGGTCGAACAGCGCGTGGATCGGCCAGCCGTATCCGTCCACCACGCCGCGCTCCAGGGCCGTGTAGACCTCGCCCGGGGCGATCTGCACCACCGTTCCGCCGAGCGCCTGGAAGAAGTCGCGGTACACCGGGGTGATGCGCAGCTTCATCCCGTTCAGGTCCGGCTTGTCGATCTTCTTATTGATGTAAAGATGGAACGGCGTGCTGTCGACGACGCGGGCGAGGTAGACCATGTTCGCCTTCTCGTTCCACACCTTGTTGATGTAGTCGTAGGCGCCGTTCTTGCGCAGTTCGGCGGCCGGAAGCTGGGTGAGCTTGAGCGCGTCGGCCTCGGGCATGACGTTGGTGTAGAACGCCCCGGTGCTCATCGCGAGGTCCACGACGCCGGTCTTCACCGCATTGCCGACTTCGAACGTGGGAATGGCCTTCGGCCCGCCGATGAAGTTGAGCTGCAGGGTACCCTTGCCCTCCGCGTTCACCTTCTGGATCCAGTCTGTGAGGCGCTTCACGTAATACAGGTTCTCGGGGAACGCGCTCACCACTCGCAGGGTGATCTCCTGCGCGCAAGCGGCGCCGGCCGCCGCGGCGAACGCTGCGGCGAATGCAAATCTGGCTGCAAAACGGGCCATCGTTGTCTCCTCTGTTGTGGTTTGGGCTTGACGACTTGTTTGCAAAGCGAGAGTAGGCGCGGCAGCTGCATCTGTCAAATTGATGTCAGATATGCTATAGATTCATGTCGTGAATGTACTGGACCTCGACCTGAACCTGCTGCGCGCCTTCGACGCGGTGCTGCGCGAGGGCAGCGTCACCGCGGCGGGCGAGCGCCTGGGGCTTTCGCAACCGGCAATGAGCAACGCCCTCGCGCGCCTGCGGCGCCTGCTCGACGATCCCTTGTTCATGCGCACCCCGCGCGGGATGCGTCCCACGCCGTTCGCGCAGCGGCTTGCCATACCGGTGCAGCAGGCGCTCGACCTCATCCGGACCGGCCTCTCGGAGCCGTCGGGGTTCGATCCGAAGACGTCCGACCGGGTTTTTCGGCTGCAGCTCACCGACGTGGGCGAACTCGTGTTCCTGCCGCGTCTTCTCGAACGGTTGAAGCGCGACGCGCCCGGCGTGAGGATCGAGGTCGAACAGCGGCGCCAGAAGGACGTGGGCGAGGCGCTCTCCGCGGGCGAAATCGACCTCGCCGTGGGATTTCTGCCGGAGCTTTCCGGGGAGGTGGTGCAACGGAGGCTGTTTCGCGATCAATACGTGTGCCTCGTGCGCGCCGAGCACCCGGCCGTCGGCGCGCGCCTGACACTCGCGCGGTTTCTCGACGCCTCGCACGTTCTGGTCTCCGCCGAGGGCTCGCCGCACCAGATCGTGGAGCAGACGCTGCGCGCGAGGGGATTGCGGCGCCGGATCGCGTTGCGCGTGCCGCATTTCATGGTGATCCCGATGATCCTCGCGCGCACCGACTACATGGTCATCGTCCCGAAGGGCTTCGTCCAGGCCATGACGCCGCTCGGCCGCTTCAAGTCGCTCAGGCTGCCGGTGGAGATCCCGCAGCTCGACGTCAAGGTGCATTGGCACGAGCGCTTCGACCAGGATCCCGGGATCACGTGGCTGCGCGGCGTGCTGATAGACCTCTACGCCGAATGAAGCTCTCTCGGCGCCGGCGCCGCGTTTCGGTGCGATAATGCCGGCTGTCTTTTCGCCGGATCCCGACCATGGCTGTTCCAAAACGACTCTCGGGTGTCCTCGCCCCCGTGGTGACGCCCTTCAAGAGGGATCTTTCCCCTGATGGCGCGCGCTACGTCCGCCACTGCAAATGGCTGCTTGCCAACGGCTGCCGCGGGCTGGCGGTGTTCGGCACCAACAGCGAGGCGAACTCGCTCTCCGTCGACGAACGCATGGTCCTGCTGGAAACGCTGATTCAGGAAGGCGTGCCTGCGGCTGCGCTCATGCCGGGCACGGGCTGCTGCGCGCTCACCGACTCGGTGCGGCTCACGGCCCACGCGACCGCGCTCGGCTGCGCAGGCGTCTTGATGCTGCCGCCTTTTTACTACAAGGGTGTCTCCGACGAGGGTCTGTACCGGAATTTCGCCGAAGTGATCGAACGAGTCGGCGATGCGCGCCTGCAGCTCTATCTCTATCACATTCCTCCGGTGTCGCAGGTGTCCATCACGCTGCCCTTGATCGAGCGGCTGCTGAAGAATTTTCCCGGATCCGTGGCGGGCGTGAAAGATTCTTCCGGCGATTGGAACAATACGAAAGCGATGCTCGACGCGTTCGCGAAATCCGGCTTCGACGTGTTTGCGGGAAGCGAAGTGTTCCTGCTCGATAACATGCGAGGCGGCGGCAAGGGCTGCATCACAGCTACGGGCAACATCAATCCCGGTGCGATCAACCAAGTCTTCGAGAACTGGCGCGGTTCGAGCGCAGACGCGCTTCAGAAGGACATCACGGCCACGCGCGGAGTCATGCAGAAATATCCGATGATGGCGGCGCTGAAAGCGGTCATCGCGCATTTCGGGCGCGACCCGGATTGGGCGACGGTAAGGCCT
>Ga0137455_1000277_pt1 | contig 13253 bp, 13 predicted proteins | sample EasRivERMGT600_2_FD_102334 | JGI IMG/M metagenome (GOLD analysis project Ga0137455, IMG submission 102334) | Soil microbial communities from meander-bound floodplain in the East River, Colorado, USA - East River MetaG ERMGT600_2 | ecosystem: Environmental > Terrestrial > Soil > Floodplain ... | reverse complement strand
CACGCACCTGCCGATCCATGCGCGCGCGCGGCTCGGCATCTCCTACCTGCCGCAGGAGAACTCGGTATTCCGCAAGTTGACGGTGGAGGAGAACGTGCAGGCGGTGCTCGAGCTGCAGGGGCTCGCGCGCGCCGAGATCGAGACACGCCTGCAGGAGCTGCTCAAGGACCTCAACATCGCGCACCTGCGCAAGCACGGCGCGCTGTCGCTGTCGGGCGGCGAGCGCCGGCGGCTGGAGATCGCGCGGGCGCTCGGCACCCGTCCCTCGTTCATCCTGCTGGATGAGCCTTTCGCCGGCGTCGACCCGATCGCGGTGCTCGACATCCAGCGCATCATCCGCTTCCTCAAGGAGCGCGCCATCGGCGTGCTGATCACCGACCACAACGTGCGCGAGACCCTGGGCATCTGCGACCGCGCCTACATCATCAACGAGGGTGCGGTGCTCGCCTCGGGCCATCCGGAGGAGATCGTCTATAATGACAGTGTTCGCCGCGTGTACCTGGGCGAGCACTTCCGCATGTAGCCTGCAGTACAACTTCCGATGAAGCCCACCCTGCAGTTCCGGCTCTCGCAGCACCTCACGCTGACGCCGCAGTTGCAGCAATCCATCCGCCTGCTGCAGCTCTCCACCGTCGAGCTGAACCAGGAGATCGAGCGCATGCTGATGGAGAATCCGATCCTCGAGCGCGAGGATATCGAGGGCGACGCCCAGGCCGCGTTCACGCCGCCGCGCGACGCGCCGCAGTCCGCGCCCGGGCCGGGCGTGGCGGAGCCGGAGGAGCCCGGCGAGCGGCGCGAGGACTGGCTGCTCGAGTTCGCCGCGCCCGCGCGTGGCGGCGACGATGAGGACGAAGGCGATCGCGCGTTCGCCGCGCCCGATCTGCCGACACTGCGCGACCATCTCAACCAGCAGCTCACGCTTACCGGCATCGGCGAGCGCGATCGCGCGCTGGTCGCCATGCTGATCGACGTGCTGGACGACGACGGCTACCTGACCCAGCCGCTGGAGGAGATCGCGGCGCTGTTCTCCGCCGAGGCGGAAGTGGACGTCGAGGAACTGGGCATCGCACTGCGCCACCTGCAGAACCTCGAGCCGGCCGGCGTGGGCGCGCGCTCGCCGGGAGAGTGCCTGGTACTGCAATTGCGCGCCGGCGCGGCGCTGCGCGAGCAACCGGCCTGCGCGCTCGCCACCGAGATCGCGGAGAAGCACCTGCAGCTGCTTGCCAGCCGCGACTACGCGCGCCTGCGCAGCCTGACCGGCGCGCAGGAAGAGGAGTTGCGCGCGGCGCAGAAGCTGATCCAGAGCCTCAACCCGCGCCCCGGCGCCGCTTTCGCGCGCATCGAGACGCGCTACATGATCCCGGACGTGATCGTGCGCAAAGTGAAGAGCGTCTGGCGCGCGAGCCTCAACCCCGAGGCGATGCCGCGCCTGCGCATCAATCGCCTGTACGCGGACCTTGCCGGCAGCGCGCGCAACGGCCCCAACGCGCTTGCCTCGCAGCTGCAGGAGGCGCGCTGGATGATCAAGAACGTGCAGCAGCGGTTCGACACCATCCTGCGCGTGTCGCAGGCGATCGTCGACCGGCAGCGCCGCTTCTTCGAGCACGGCGAGGTGGCCATGCGGCCGATGGTGCTGCGCGAGATCGCCGAGACGCTCGGGCTGCACGAGAGCACCATCTCTCGCGTCACCACGCAGAAATTCATGGCTACGCCGCGCGGCACTTTCGAGCTGAAGTATTTCTTCGGCAGCCACGTCGCCACCGACACCGGCGGCGCGGCCTCCTCCACCGCGATCCGCGCGCTGATCAGGCAGCTGGTGGCCGCGGAGGACGCGCGCAGCCCGCTGTCGGACGCGCGCATCGCGCACATCCTCGGTGAGCAGGGCATCGTGGTGGCGCGGCGCACGATCGCGAAGTACCGGGAATCCTTGCAGATCCCGCCGGTCAGCCAGAGAAAGAGCCTGTAGTGGAGATCGCGATGAACCAAGGAGATCCAGGATGAATCTGAATGTCAGTGGCCACCACCTCGAGGTAACCCCCGCCATCCGCGGCTACGTGCAGGGGAAGCTGGAGCGTGTCACGCGCCACTTCGACCATGTGATCGACGCGCACGTGATCCTGTCGGTGGACAAGCTCCGGCAGAGGGCCGAGGTCACCCTGCATCTGCGCGGCAAGGACATCCACTGCGCCTGCGAGGAGCAGGACCTGTACGCGGCCATAGACCTGCTGGTGGACAAGCTGGACCGCCAGGTGCTGAAGTACAAGGGAAAGCTCGGTGAAACCCGCGCGCGCACTGACAAAGTTTGACCGTCGCCCGGCCCCCGGACGCGACCCGCGCCTTGCGCTATAATGCGCGCCCTCAGCGCCGTTCCTTCGGCGCCGGATCATGAGTCTCGTCGCAAAGCTCCTGCCGCCAGCCAACGTCCTGCTCGACCTCCCGGTGTCGAGCAAGAAGCGGCTGTTCGAGCAGGTCGGACTGCTGTTCGAGAACAACCACGGCATCGCCCGCAGCCTAGTATTCGACAGCCTGTTTGCGCGCGAGCGCCTGGGCTCCACCGGCCTGGGCCAGGGCGTGGCCATCCCGCACGGACGCATCAAGGGCCTGAAGGAAGCGCTGGGCGCCTTCGTGCGCCTCGGCCAGCCGGTGCCATTCGACGCCCCGGACGGCAAGCCGGTGATCCTGCTTTTCGTGCTGCTGGTCCCGGAACAGGCGACCGAAAAGCACCTGCAGATCCTGTCGGAACTGGCGCAGATGTTCAGCGACCGCGCGCTGCGCGAGGCGATGACGGCCGCGCCGGACGCCGGCGCCCTGCACCAACTGATCGCCGCATGGCAGCCCGATGCTGCAGGTCAACGTCACGCAGTTGCATGAGGACAACCGCGACGCGCTAGCTCTGGCGTGGGTCGCCGGGCGCGACGGCAGCACCGTCGTGCGCGGCGAGGCAGCCGCCTCCGCCGCGCTGGTCGGCCATCTCAACCTCACGCACCCCAACGCCATCCAGGTGATCGGCGCCTACGAGGCGGGCAGCCTGCCCGGCCTCGCCGAGCGCCTGTTCGCCGCGCCGCCGGCCGCCCTCATCTTCGCCGACGGCGTCGCCGCACCGCAGGCGCTGATCGATGGCGCCGCGCGCAGCAAGACCCCGCTGTTCACCACGCCGCTGCCCGCCGCGCGCGTCATCGAAAAGCTCTCGCGCTATCTCGCCAAGGCGCTCGCCGAGCGCACGGAGCGGCACGGCGTGCTGATGGACGTGCTGGGCCTGGGAGTGCTGATCACCGGCGATTCGGGCGTGGGCAAGAGCGAACTGGGGCTGGAACTGATCAGCCGCGGCCACGGCCTGGTGGCCGACGACATCGTCGAGATCTCGCGACTTGCCCCCAATACGTTGGAGGGCCGCTGCCCGCCGGTGCTGAAGGATTTTCTCGAGGTGCGCGGCCTGGGCCTGCTCGATGTACGCACGATTTTCGGGGAAACCGCGGTACGTCCCAAGATGAAGCTGAAGTTGATCGCGCATCTGGAGAAACCGGCGACCGCGGGCAACCGCGGCGTCACCGAGCGCTTGCCGCTCGCCGAGCAAGCGGAAGAGATCCTCGGCGTCACCGTGCGCAAGGTGGTGATCCCGGTGGCCGCCGGCCGCAACCTCGCCGTGCTGCTGGAGGCGGCGGTGCGCAATTACATCCTGCAGATCAGGGGGATCAATTCAAGCGCCGAGTTCGTCGCGCGCCAGAAACGCGCCATGGACGCCGGCGAATGAACGGCGCGGCGTGCAACTGATCCTTGTGAGCGGGCTCTCGGGTGCGGGCAAGAGCATCGCGCTCGACGTGCTGGAGGACGGCGGTTACTACTGCGTCGACAACCTGCCGGCCACGCTGCTGATGGACGTGGTGGGCTTCCTTGCCGACGCCGGTCACGAGCGCGTCGCGGTGAGCGTGGACGCTCGCAGCGCGGCGCTCGCCGCGCTGCCCGAGGGCGTGGAGCGCCTGAAGTCCGGGGGCGCGGACTGCCGCGTGCTGTTCCTCGAGGCCAATCCACAGACGCTGATACGGCGCTTTTCCGAGACGCGCCGCCGCCACCCGCTCACTGTCGAGGGACTCACCCTCGCCGAAGCGATCGAGCGCGAGCGCTCCTTGCTCGGCGGCGTCGCCGAACTCGGCCACCGCATCGACACCAGCGACCTGCAGCCCAATGTGCTGCGCAACTGGATTCGCGACATGCTCGGCCTGGGCGGCGGCTCGCTCACGCTGCTGTTCGAGTCCTTCGCCTTCCGCGACGGCATCCCGCTCGACGCCGACTGGGTGATCGACGTGCGCATGCTGCCCAACCCGCACTACGACCCGGTGCTGCGTCCGCTCACCGGGCGCGATGCCGCGGTGATCGACTTTCTCGACGGCCAGGAGCAGGTGCAGCGCCTGCGGGAGGACGTGCGCGCCTTCCTCGCGCGTTGGCTGCCGGAAGTCGTGAAGGAGAACCGCAGTTACCTGACCGTCGCCATCGGCTGCACCGGCGGCCGGCACCGCTCGGTGTACCTGGCCGAAAAGCTTGCCGATGCGTTCGCGGGCGAGTGGCGCGTGCTGCTGCGCCACCGCGGCCTCGCCAAAGAGTGACCGCCGCCGGCGAGATCCCCCTCTTCCCGTTGCAGACGGTGCTGTTCCCGGGCGGCCGGCTGCCACTGCGCATCTTCGAGCAGCGCTACATGGCCATGGCGAAAGCCTGCCTGCGCGACGGTGCGCCATTCGGGGTGTGCCTGATCCGCGTAGGCGGCGAGGTGGGCGAGCCGGCGCTGCCGGAAAACCTGGGCTGTACGGCGCGCATCGTCGAATGGGACATGCCGCAGCTCGGGCTGCTCCAGGTGGTGGCACGCGGCGAGCAGCGCTTTCGCATCCGCAGCCGCCGCGTGCAGGCGGACGGCCTGGCGCTCGCCGAAATCCAACTCCTGCCGGCGGAAGCCGACGCGACGCTCGACCCGCAGGCCGACCTTTGCGCGCGCGTGCTGCACAGGATCGTCGATGCCGCGCCCGCCGGTCTGGTCGAGTCGCCGCCGCATTACGAATCCGGCGCGTGGGTGAGCGCGCGCCTTGCTGAACTCCTGCCGCTCTCGCCCGCCTCAAAACAGCGCCTGCTCGAAATGGACGACGCGCGCGACCGCATCGAGATCCTGCGCCGTCTGATCAGTTCAAGCGGCCAGTAGACCCTTCAGCACTGTGCGCACCGGCGTCGGCACCGCCGCCCTCACCGCATCTGCAACGTCCAGCCACATGCGGCCCGGCGCTTCGCCGCGCGGCGTTGCCTTGCGCACTGCGCAAAGCAGCGGCTGCGCCCGCAGGCGGAAATGCGTGAAGCCGTGCTCGACGAGGGGCAAGCGGCGCGGCTTCCCCGCGCCGGGGAAGCGAGTTTCCGGAAACGTCCACAGGCCACCCCACAAGCCGGCGCCTGGCCGTCGCTCCAGCAGCACCTGTCCCTGGTGCAGAAAGACGTACCAGGTCGCGTGCCGCAGCGGCAGCGGCGCCCGCGCGCGGCGCGCGGGCAGTTCGTGGATGCGATTCTCGCGGCGTGCGACGCAACGCGCAGCCACGGGGCAACGCTCGCAGGCGGGATTCGCGCGCGTGCATACGGTCGCGCCCAGGTCCATCAGTGCTTGGGTATAGGTGCGGATGCCGCTCGAGGGCAGCAGATTCTCCGCCAGTTCCCACTGGCGCTTCTCGCCTTCCACGCCGAAGCAGCGCGCGAAGACGCGCTTTGCATTCCCGTCCAGGATCGCGGCGCGCCGGCCGAAAGCAAACACCGCGATCGCCGACGCCGTGGAGCGGCCGATCCCGGGCAGGGCCTGGATGGCCTTCACCGTACTGGGGAATGCCCCTCGCTGCGTGATGGCTTTCGCCGCTGCGTGCAGGTTGCGGCCGCGCGCGTAATAGCCCAGGCCGCTCCACAGCTGCAGTACGTCCTCCTGCGACGCGGAAGCCAGCGCGCCTACGCTGGCAAAGCGCGCCAGGAACCGCTCGTAGTAGGGGATCACAGCTGCCACCTGGGTCTGCTGCAGCATCACCTCGGCCAGCCAAATGCGGAAGGGGTCCCGCGTGCCCTGCCAGGGCAGGCCGTGGCGACCGTGGCGGCGCTGCCAGGCAGCCAGCCGGGAAGCGAAATCCCGCATGCGTCATTGTATGATTCCCCCGTCCACATTCCCCATGCTCGCCTTCATCCTGCGCCGTCTCGGGCAAGCGGTCCTCGCCATGTTGACCGTGGGCTTCATCGCCTTTTCCCTGTTCCGCTTCGTGGGCGACCCGGTGCTGTTCATGCTCGGGCAGGACGCGACGCCGCAAGACCGCGAGCGCATCACCAGGCTGCTCGGCCTGGACCAGCCGTTCTACGTGCAGTACGCGAAGTTCGTCGGCCGCGCGGTGCAGGGCGAGTTCGGTCTGTCCCTGCGCCAGGTGCAGCCGGTGTCGAAGCTGTTCGTCGAGCGCCTGCCGGCCACTCTCGAGTTGTCGATGGTCGCCGCCACGCTGGCGCTGGTGGCTGGGGTGGCGATGGGCGTCTACACCGCGCTGCGACGAGATACCTGGCTGACGCAATTCCTGCTTGCGGTGTCGCTGATCGGCGTGTCGTTGCCGACCTTCCTCATCGGCATTCTTCTGATCCTCGTGTTCGCGGTGCTGCTCGGCTGGCTGCCTTCCTTCGGGCGCGGTGACACCGTCGCCCTCGGCTGGTGGAGCACGGGCTTTCTCACCTGGAGCGGCATCAAATCGCTGATCCTGCCTTCGATCACGCTCGGCCTGTTCCAGATGACGCTGATCCAGCGCCTGGTGCGCTCCGAGATGCTCGAAGTGCTGCGCACCGACTACATCAAGTTCGCCCGCGCGCGCGGCCTCACCGACCGCGCGGTGCACTTCGGCCACGCGCTGAAGAACACGCTGGTGCCGGTGATCACCATCACCGGGCTGCAGCTGGGCGCCATCATCGCTTTCGCCATCATCACCGAGACGGTGTTCCAGTGGCCCGGCATGGGATTGCTGTTCATCCAGGCCGTGGGCTTCGCCGATGTGCCGGTGATGGCTGCCTATCTGTGCCTCATCGCGCTATTCTTCGTCGTCATCAACCTCGTCGTGGACCTGCTGTATTACGCGGTCGATCCCCGCCTGCGGATCGACCGGGCGGTCGCGGCGCACTGAGGAAACCATGAAAAACGATCCCCTCGAAATGCTGCGGCTTTTCCATGCGGAGCTGGTCCACATTCGCCGCGACATTCACGCCAATCCCGAGCTCGGCTTCGAGGAGACGCGCACCTCGCAGCTGGTGGCCGACAAGCTCGCCGAATATGGCATCGAGGTGCACCGCGGCCTGGCCAAGACAGGCGTGGTCGGGGTGATCAAGGGAAAGAAGGACTCCGGCCGCGCCATCGGACTGCGCGCCGACATGGATTGCCTGCCGATGCACGAGACGAGCGAGGTGCCGCACAAGTCGAAAGTCGCCGGCCGCATGCACGCGTGCGGTCACGATGGTCACACCACGATGCTGCTGGGTGCCGCGCGCTACCTCGCTCAGACGCGCAACTTCGACGGCACCGTGAACCTGATCTTCCAGCCGGCCGAGGAAGGCGGCGGCGGCGGGCGCGTGATGGTCGAGGAAGGCCTGTTCAAGAAATTCCCGGTGGACGCGGTGTACGCGTTGCACAACTGGCCGGGGCTGCCGGTGGGCAAGATGGCGGTGCGCCCGGGCGCGATGATGGCGGCGACCGACGAGATCAAGATCAAGGTGCGCGGCAGGGGCGGCCACGCGGCGCTGCCGCATCTGGCGGCCGATCCGGTGGTGGCGACAGCGCACATCATCACCGCGCTGCAGACCATCGCCAGCCGCAACGCCAACCCGATCGACGCCCTCGTCGTCTCGGTGTGTTCGATGCAGACCAGCCAGGTGGGCGCATTCAACGTCATCCCCGGGCACGTGGAGCTGGTCGGCACGGTGCGCAGCTTCAGCCCGGAGATGCGCGAGTTGGCCGAAAAGCGCATCAAGGAGATCGCGACTTCCGTGGCGCAGGGCCTGGGCGCGAGCGCCGAGGTGGAATACCGGCGCGGCTACCCGGCCACCGTCAACACGGAGAAGGAAGCCGTGTTTGCGGCGCGGGTGGGCGAGAAGGTGTTCGGCAAAGGCAACGTGGTCACCGACGGCGAGCCCACCATGGGCGGCGAAGACTTCTCCTACATGCTGCAGGCGAAGCCCGGCGCCTACGTGTTCCTCGGGCAGGGCGGCCAGCAGGGCGGCTGCTACCTGCACAATCCGGGCTACGATTTCAACGACGAGGTGATCCCGCTCGGTGCCGGCTACCTGGCCGCGCTGGTCGAGGAATCGCTGCCACTCAAGTAACGGGAGACAAACGCAATGAAGCTCAAGACACTGCTGGCCGCCGCTCTGATCGCGGTCTCCACGACGACCCAGGCCGCGACGCTGAGGTGGGGCGCGCAGAACGACATCCTGACGCTGGACCCGCATTCGCAGAACCACGCCACCACGCACGGCATCCTGCAGCACACCTACGAGGGCCTGGTGCGCTACACCAAGGACTTCCAGGTCGAGCCCTGCCTCGCCACCAGCTGGCAGCAAATCTCGCCTACGCAGTGGCGCTTCAACTTGCGCCGCAACGTCAAGTTCCACGACGGCACGCCATTCACCGCCGACGACGTGGTGTTCTCCTATGGCCGCATCATCCAGCCCCAGGGCACCAACCAGATCTACGTCTCCGGCGTGAAGGAAGTGAGGAAGGTCGATGACTACACCGTGGACCTGGTGCTGGGCGGGCCGAATCCGGTGCTGCTGCGCCTGCTGGTCGACTTCCGCATCATGAGCAAGGCCTGGTCGGTGAAGAACAAGTCCGAGAACGTGCAGAACTACGTGGCCAAGGAGGAGTCCTACGCCTCGCGCAACGCCAATGGCACCGGCCCCTACCTGATCAAGCTGTGGGAGCCCGACAAGCGCATCGTCTTTGCCGCCAATTCCGCCTGGTGGGACAAGATCGAGGGCAACGCCACCGAAGTGATCTACACGCCGATCAAGGCCGACGCCACGCGCATCGCCGCATTGCTCTCCGGCGACGTGGACATCGTCACCGACCTGCCGACGCAGGACGTAGCGCGCCTGCGCACAGACCCGAAGCTGAAGGTGCTCGAGGGCCATGAGGTGCGCACCATCTTCATCGGCCTGGACCAGTTCAGCAGCGAGTTGAAGTACTCCAGCGTCAAGGGCAAGAACCCGTTCCAAGACCTGCGCGTGAGGAAGGCGCTGAACCTGGTGGTGGACCGCGAGGCGATCAAGCGCGTCACCATGCGCGGCCTGTCCATCCCGGCGGCGATCATGGTCGCGCCCGGCGTGCACGGCCACTCCCCGGAAATCGACAAGGTGTCGCCGGCGGACGCGGACGGCGCGAGGAAGCTACTCGCGGAAGCGGGCTACCCGAACGGCTTCGACTTCGGCCTGGACTGCCCGAACAACCGCTACGTCAACGACGAGGAAATCTGCCAGGCGCTGGTCGGCATGTGGGCGCGCATCGGCCTGAAGGCGAAGCTGAACGCGCAGCCGATGGCCACCTTCATCCAGAAGATCCAGAAGTTCGACCACGACGCCTACATGCTGGGCTGGGGCGTGGCGACCTTCGACGGCCTGTACACGCTGCAGTCCCTGGTGCGCACCAAGACCACCGGCGCCGACGGCAGCTTCAACCTCGGGCGCATCAGCGACGCCAAGCTCGACGCCCTGATCGACGCGATGAAGACCGAGACTGACGTGAAGAAGCGCGACGGCATGCTGCGCGAGGCGCTGGTAGGGACGCGCGACAACTACTACTACGTGCCGCTGCACCACCAGCTACGCCCCTGGGCGATGAAGAAAAACGTCAGCACGGTGCACAAGGCGGACGACCGCCCGGAATCGCGCTTCGCGCGCATCGACTGACGGGCCCGCAGATCGGAACCCCGGGCGATGGCCGCAGTTGCGGGATGGCTGCGGCGCGCCTGGGAACACGACCTGGCGTGGAGCTTCAGACGCTCGCCGGTCACCATCCTCGCCGCGTTCCTGACGCTGGTCTGCGTCGGCAGCGCCCTGTTCGCGCCCTGGGTCGCGCCGCATAACCCCTTTGACAGCGCCACGCTCAACCTTTCCGACGGCTTCACGCCGCCGGCTTGGTCCGCCAAGGGCACCGCGAAGTACCTGCTCGGCACCGACGACCAGGGCCGCGACCTGCTGTCCACCATCATGTACGGCGCGCGCATCTCGCTCGGCGTCGGGCTCGCCGCGGTGTTGTTCTCGGCCACGCTCGGCGTGTCTCTCGGGTTGCTCTCGGGCTACCTCGGCGGCCGGCTGGATGCCTTCATCATGCGCGTGGCGGACATCCAGCTCTCCTTCCCCGCGATCCTCATTGCGCTGCTGATCGATGGCATGACGCGCGTCGCGCTGCCGCGCGAGGTGCACGACCAGATCGCGATTTACGTGCTGGTGCTGGCGATCGGGGTCTCCGGCTGGGTGCAGTACGCGCGCACCGTGCGCGGCTCGACGCTGGTGGAAAAGAACAAGGAGTACGTGCAGGCGGCGCGCGTCATCGGCCGCCACCCGCTCGCGATCATGCTGCGCCACGTGCTGCCCAACGTCACCGGGCCGGTGCTGGTGATCGCCACCATTCACATCGCCACCGCCATCATCACCGAGGCGACGCTCTCCTTCCTGGGCGTGGGCGTGCCGCCGACGCAGCCCTCGCTCGGCACCCTGGTGCGCATCGGCAACGACTTCCTCATCTCGGGCGAGTGGTGGATTACCGTGTTTCCGGGCCTCGCGCTGATCGTGCTGGTGCTGTCGGTCAACCTGCTCGGCGACTGGCTGCGCGACGCGCTCAACCCGAAGCTGCGGTGAGTTCGACGCCGCTCCTCGAAGTGAAGGACCTGCGCGTCGAGTTCCCGACGCGCCGCGGCACGCTGGTGGCGGTGGACGGCGTATCGTTCTCGATCGCTCCCGGCGAGGTGCTCGGCGTAGTGGGCGAGTCCGGTGCCGGCAAGTCGCTCACCGGCATGGCGATCATCGGCCTGCTGGAGCCCCCGGGGCGCATCGCCGCCGGGGAGATCCGGCTCGAAGGCGAACGCATCGACCACCTGCCCGGCAACCAGATGCGCAAGATCCGCGGCCGGCGCATCGGCGCGATCTTCCAGGACCCTCTCACTTCGCTCAACCCGCTCTACACCGTGGGCGACCAGCTGGTCGAGACGATCCTCACCCACCTCGATGTGAGCCGCAATGAAGCGCGCAGCCGCGCCCTCAAGCTCCTTGCCGAGGTCGGCATCCCGGCGCCCGAAGCGCGCATCGGCCATTACCCGCACCAGTTCTCCGGCGGCATGCGCCAGCGCGTGGTGATCGCGCTCGCCCTGTGCGCCGAGCCGCGCCTCATCGTCGCCGACGAGCCGACCACGGCGCTCGACGTGTCGATCCAGGCGCAGATCATCGCGCTCCTGAAGCGGCTCGCGCGCGACCACGGCACCGCGGTGATGCTGATCACGCACGACATGGGCGTGATCGCCGAGACGGCGGACCGCGTCGCGGTAATGTACGCCGGGCGCCTTGCCGAGCTCGGGCCGGTGCGCGAGGTGATCCACCAGCCGCGCCACCCCTACACCGCCGGGCTGATGGGCTCGATCCCCAAGATCGGCGCAGTCAAGCGCCACAGCCGCCTGGTACAGATCGACGGCGCCATGCCGCGGCTGAACGCCATTCCGCCGGGCTGCGCCTTCAATCCGCGCTGCCCGAAGCGCTTCGGGCGCTGCATCGTCGAGCGACCGGAGCCGCTGCCAGTCGGCAACGCGCTTGCCTCCTGCTGGCTCTATTCAGATGAACGTCGATAACCACCCTTTGGTCCGGTTGATCGACGTCGGCCGGGATTTCGACGTCTCGCGGCCCTGGCTCAACCGCGTCGTCGAGGGCGCGCCGCGCCAGCTGCTGCGCGCGGTGGACGGCGTGTCCTTCGAAGTGAGACAAGGCGAGACGCTGGCGCTGGTGGGCGAGTCGGGCTGCGGCAAGTCCACCGTGGCGCGCCTGATCGTCGGCCTGTACCGACTTTCGCGCGGCCGCATCGAGTTCGACAGCATGGACCTTGCTGCGCCGGGCACCGACGCGGCCGCCCTGCGCCGGCGCATGCAGATGATCTTCCAGGACCCCTACGCCAGCCTCAATCCGCGCTGGCGCGTGCGCGACATCGTCGCCGAGCCGATCCGCGTGCTCGGCCTGGCCGCCTCGCCGCAGGCGGAGCGCGACCGGGTGGCACAACTGCTGCGCCAGGTCGGGCTCTCGCCTGATGACGGCGAAAAGTATCCGCACGAGTTCTCCGGCGGGCAGCGCCAGCGCATTTCGATCGCGCGCGCGCTGTCGGGCAATCCCGAGTTCCTGGTGTGCGACGAACCCACGTCGGCGCTCGACGTCTCGGTGCAGGCGCAGATCCTGAACCTGATGAGCGAACTGCAGGAACGGCTCGGCCTGACCTACCTCTTCATATCGCACAACCTCGCGGTGGTGTCGCACATTGCCGACCGCGTCGGCGTGATGTACCTGGGGCGCGTGGTCGAGCTGGCCGAGGCCGAGCGCCTCTTCGCCGCACCGCGGCACCCCTACACGCGCATGCTGATGGACGCGATTCCCGACCTGCAGATGACCGGCAAGGCGCGCACCCCTGTGGCGGGCGAGGTGCCCAATCCGCTTGACCCGCCAGCCGGCTGCGCCTTCAATCCGCGCTGCCCGCACGCGAACGAGCGCTGCCGCAGCGAGCGCCCCCAGTTGCGCATCATTGCCGGTGGCGCGGCCGCCTGCCACGCCGTCGAGGAGGGCCGTCTCAGCGCCTGAGCAGATCGCGCAGCTTTTCCCGCACCGTCTCCTTCGCCTTCGCCTTAACGGCGTCGGAAGCAAGCGAGCGGTAGTCGATCTCGTACTTCGGCGCGTCGAACGGGCCGGTGAGCTTCACCGGCACGGTGAGCCCCGCAAGGTGGTCGAGGTCAGCGCCGCCCTGGCCTTTCGCGGTCGCCACCACCGTAGCCTTGGCGACATAGTTCAACTGCGAATTGCCGATGTCGATGTCGCCCGCGCCGCCGAGGCGCACCAGCGGCGCCTTGACGTCGAGGTCGTCGTTGTGCGCGACGCCGTTCTTGATCACGAAGCTCGCCGTCATCTCGGAAAAGTCGGTGCGCTGCGACGGGTCTGACGACTGCTGCTGCGCCGACTTGGAGCCGAAGGCGGCCTTG
>Ga0137455_1000276_pt1 | contig 13258 bp, 10 predicted proteins | sample EasRivERMGT600_2_FD_102334 | JGI IMG/M metagenome (GOLD analysis project Ga0137455, IMG submission 102334) | Soil microbial communities from meander-bound floodplain in the East River, Colorado, USA - East River MetaG ERMGT600_2 | ecosystem: Environmental > Terrestrial > Soil > Floodplain ... | reverse complement strand
GAAGTCCTTGAGCCATGTCGAGCAACAAAACGCGCGTCCGCACGGACCGCAGCCGTCGAGCCGCCGTGCCTGGTCGCGCACGCCGATCTGGCGCAGCTCGATCCGGCATTGGAACTTGGCGGCCAGGTCCTTGACCAGTTCGCGGAAGTCGACCCGGTGCTCGGCCGAGAAGTAGAAGGTGATGCGGTGGCCGCTGAACGCGGCCTCGACTTCGGCCAGGTCCATCTTGAGCTCGCGGGCCTCGATCCGCCCCTTGCAATACTCGAACGCCTCGCCCTCGCGCTCCCGCGCGTGATCCTCCTGGTCGAGGTCCTCCTCCTCGGCCCGGCGGATGATCTCGCGGGTCACGTTCCCCGGGCGCTTGAGCTGGACCAGCATCTGGTCCTTGAGGAACACCTTGCCCATCGCCTCGCCCCAGTCGGTCTGGATGATCACCTTGTCACGGAGCTGGAGGAACAGGCTGCGGGAGTTGAGGAAGAAGTCGCGACGGCTGCCGCGCAGGGCCACCTGAATGATGTCGGCCATGGCCTTCACCTTTATGGCGGACGAGGTGCGTCCGCGCGAACGCCGGCCGGGGAGCCAGCGAGCAATTTCGATCGACTGCGTTGGATTCCGGGCCGCGCCGTGAAGGCCGTGGTCCGGCTATCGACAGCCGCCGGACGAATCCGGCGGACGGAACCGGGTCAGCATAGCGCACCCGGCGACCAGGGTCGCTGGAATAAGCGGCCGGCGGATCCCCCCGGAAGCATCGGCCCGCCCGGGCCGGCTCAATAGTCCCAGCGCGCCGTGGCGTGGGCGGGCCAGCGGCCCTCGCCGAGCCGGCCGCCGGCCACCCGGGCCATCGCCGAGAACAACGTGAGGTCCGGGGTGACGTTGCCCTCGATCGAGAGCAGCGCCTCCTCGAGCACCATCAGGCGGCGGCGCACCTCGCTCGGCGTCACCGCGGCGGCCTGGCGGCGGATCTCGGCCTCGCGGTCGCGGTTGGCAAGCGCCTCGCGGGGCGCACCGACCCCGGCCCGCAGCAGGTCGCGCAGCCAGAGCTGGTGGAACTCGATCGTGCGCCGCAGCGTCTCGCGGCCGATGCGGCCGTAGCTCATGTAGCCCTGCACCGCGCGCCACAACCCCGCGGCATCGCCCGACAGCGCGGGGGCCAGCAGGCCGAGCGCCTGATCGCGGAGCCGCAGCGGCTCCTGGTCGCGCATCACCAGCGCGCGCGCCAGGCTGCCGCCCGAGAGCGCGGCGAGCAGGCGCGCCTCGCGCTCGTGGACGCCGGCCAGCTGCTCGAGGAACTCCGCGACCCGCGGCTCGGTCCAGGCGGCGAAGCGCACGCGCTGGGTGCGGGAGCGGATGGTGGCCGGCAGCCGCGCCGGTCGCGCGGTCGTCAGGACCCAGACCGTGGACGGCCCGGGCTCTTCCAGGGTCTTGAGCAGGGCCGAGTACTGGTCCTCGCGCATGCGGTCGGCGTCGCGCACCACCACCACGCGGCGCGCCGCCTCGAACGGCTCGAAGGCCAGCTCGCGCAGCAGCTCGCGGGTGAGCGAGAGCCGGATCGAGGCCGCCTTCTCGTAGACGAAGACGAAGAGCGGATCCTCGCGCATCGCGGCCATCGTCTCGGCGATCGTGGTGTCGAGCTCGCGCTCCTCGCCCGAGACCGGGAACAGGAATTTCAAGTCGGGGTGCTGGAGGTCGGCCGTTTTCAGGCACGCGGCGCAGACACCGCAGGCGTCGTCGGTCGGCCGCTCGGGTCGGGGCGGCGCCGGCGCGTCGAACAGACTCGCGCCGGCCGCTGGCGCGGCCGCCGCGGGCATCCGCTCGCACAGCAGCGCGCGCGCGAAGGCCAGTGCCGCGGTGCCCTTGCCGACGCCGGGCGGGCCCTGGAACAGGTAGGCGTTACCGAACCGGCCACCCGCGACCACGCCGCGCAGGAACGTCGCGGCGGCGGGCTGGCCGATCAGCTCGGCGAGGCGGAGGAGCGCCATCAGCGCAGCCAGCGCTCGGGGTCCAGCGCGGTCGCGCCGCGCCGGACCTCGAAATGGAGGATCGGGCCCTTGAGCGAGCCGGTGTCGCCCGAAGCACCGATCGTCGCTCCGGCGGCGACCTCCTGGCCGACCGCGACCCCGATGTCGGCGAGGTGGGCGTAGAGCGTGTAGTAGCTGTCGCCGTGGTTGATGATCACCATCTGGCCGTAGGTGCCGTAGTCGCCCGAGACGTAGTCGACCTTGCCCTTCGCCACCGAGCGCACCGGGGTGCCGATCGGGACCTCGATGTCGATGCCGTTGTTGAGGATCTCGACCTTGGGGAAGCGTGGGTTGCGCTCGGGGCCGAAGCGGCCGACGACCTCGCCGCGCGCCGGCCACTCCAGCGCGCCTTCGGCGCGGGCGAAGTCCCCGGTGTAGGGCGCCGGCGGCTTGCCCTGGCTCTTCCGCGCCTCGGCCTCCTCGCGGCGGCGGCGCTCGAGCCGCGCCAGCACCTGCTGGATCGAGCGCGCGGTGCGCTCGAGCTCGTTGGCGGCCGACTCGTAAGCCTGGCGCTGGGTCTGGATCTCGCGCACCGCCGTCGCGCGCTCCTGGCGCTGCGAGGCGAGACGCTTGTTCTCGCTCGAGGTCTGGCGGGTCGTGCGCTCGACCTGGTCGAGATGGCCCTCGAGTCGGCGCTCCAGCGTCTCGACCGTCTCCTTGCGGTCGCGCACCGAGTTGAGGATCTGGCGGTCCTGCTCGGCCAGCATGATCAGGAAGTCCCAGCGGGTCAGCAGCTGGGCGAAGGAGTTGGTCGAGAGCAGGAACTCGAGCTCACGCGCCGGGCCGAACTTGTAGATCTCGCGCAGCCGGTGGGAGAGCCTCCCGCGCTGCGCGTACAGCGACTGCATGTTCCGCTGCAGGTCCAGTCGGGTGACCTCGAGCTGGAGGTCGAGGTTGCGCTGCCGCTTCGTGAGGTCGCGCAGCCGCCGGCGGGTGAGGCTGAGCTGGCGCTCGGAGCGGCGGAGCTGGCCGATCGCCTGGGTCTCCTGGGGCTTGAGCCGCTGCGCCGCCTCGCGGTTCTCGCGCGCGCGTCGCTGCACCTCCTCGAGCTCGCGCCGCCGCGCCGCTTCCTCGTCGGTCTGCGCCCATCCCGCGGCCGCGCCCGCGAGCAGCAGGGCCAGCGCGGGCCCGAGCACGCGGGAGGCCCTCATGGCCCGACCGCCCGCAGCACGCGCGAGAGCGCGAGCGCCGACGCGAGACAGCCGAGCCCGATGGCCGCTCCGACGAAGCCGATCACCCAGGTGGTGGGCAGGAAGACCACGCCGATGACCCGCGCCGCCAGGGCCTGCTGCAACCCGAACAGGACCGCGAGGGCGATGCCGGCGGCGAGCGCGGCCTCGAACACCGCCTCGATCACGAACGGCGCGGCGATGAAGCCGTCGGTGGCGCCCAGTCGGCTCATGATCTCGACCTGGGGCCGGCGGGCCAGCACGGTGAGCCGGATCGTGTTGTAGACGATGAAGACGATCGCCAGCGCGACCACCACGCCGACGGCCCAGCTGCCGCGGGTCAGCGAGGCGCCGAGGTCGTCCAGCCGCCGCACCCATTCCGCGCCGTAGCGGACGTCCTCGACCTCGGGGAATTGCGCGACCTGCCGCGCGGTCTCCTCCATGCGGACGTGATCGAGCAGCTCGGGCTTGAGCTTGAGGCGTATCGAGGCGGGCAGCGGGTTGTCGTCGACCGCCTCGAGCAGCGAGGGGTCGCCGACCTGGCGGGAGAACTCGTCCCACGCCTGCTCCTTGCTGACGTAGGTGACGGTGCCGTAGAGATCGGAGAGCCGGCCCATCAGCTGGTCGCGGTGCCCGGGCGTGACGTCGTCGCGCAGGTAGATGACCATCTCGCGGCGGTCGCCCATCAGGTCGAGCGTCGCCTTGGCGTTGTGGGTCAGCAGCAGCAGCAGGCCCGAAAGAATGAGCGCCGCGGTCAGCGAGAAGATCGCGGTGTAGGCGAGTCCGCGGTGCTGGCGGAAGGAGCGCGCCGCCTCGCGCAGGTAGAAGAGATGCACCTCAGAAGCCTCCGGCCGCCGGCTCCGCCGCCTGCGGCGAGGCCCCGGTCTCGACCCGGAACAACGGCCGCCCGCTCTGGTCCACCAGCTTGCCGTCCTCGAGCAGTAGGACGCGCGCGCCGGAGAAAGCGGCGGCGACCTCGGCGCGGGTGGTGACCAGGAGCAGCGCCGCACCCTCCTCATGGATGCGCCGCAGCAGCCCGAGCACGTCGTCCTGGCTGCGCTTCTCGAGCGCGCCGGTGGGCTCGTCCGCGAGGATCACGGCGGGACGGTTGACGATCGCCCGCGCGATCGCGCAGCGCTGCTTCTCGCCCGCCGACAGCTCGGCCGGGTACGAGTGCTGCTTGAGCTGAAGGCCGACCTCTTCGAGGCCGTACATGACGCGCGGGACGACCTCGTCCTCGGCGAACCGGCCGGCGATGCGCACCGCGAGCGCGACGTTCTCGAACACGGTGCGGTCGTTGAGCAGTCGAAAGTCCTCGTAGATGATGCCCAGCGTGCGCCGCAGCAGGGCGCGGTGGGTGCGGGAGAGCCGCCCGCTCCGAAAGGTGCCCACGGCCACGGTCCCGGTGGTGGGCTGGATCTCGTGGGTGATGAGGCGCAGCAGGGTGGTCTTGCCGGCGCCGCTATGGCCGTGGAAGACGACGCAGTCGCCCTCGTCCATGTGCCATGACACCGCATCGAGCGCCATGCGCTCGCCGAAACGCCGGGACACCCGGTCGAACGTGATCATTTCACGCACCGTAACAGAAGCCCGCGCGGCCGCGCGAGGGCTTCGATCGCCCCGGCGCCCGCTCGTGGAGGGCGCGCCGTGGCGCGCGAGCGGCGGGCCGGCGCGGGGGAAGGCGGGCGCGCCGGCGCCGGGTTCACGACGCGCGGATCTCGATGTGGGCCTTGGACCGCAGTCCCTTCACCCACTTGTCGTACTGCTCGCGGAACTGCATCTGCGCGACCACCTCGGGGAGGTCCTCGCGAATCTCCTCGAGCGAGTACTCGCGCTCCGGCTTGCGGTCGAACAGCTTGAAGATGTTGAAGCCGGCGCGGTTCACCAGCACCTCGCTGACCTCGCCGTTCTTCAGGCTGTCGAGCCCGGCCCGGATCCCGGGCTGCAGCGTGTTGACCGGGATGAAGCCGAGATCGCCGCCTTCGCCCTGCGGGCCCTCGAACTTGCTGTACTTCCTCGCCAGCGCGCCGAAGTCGGCGCCGGGCTTGACCGCCTCGGCGTGTACCCGCTCGGCCAGCGTCTTCGCCTTCTCGACGTCGGCTTCGGTCAGCTCCACCCGCGACAGGATGTGGCGGGCGTGGACTTCGATCAACGGCTTGCCGTGGCGGTCGAGGCTGTCGCGGCCGGCTCGAGTCTTCACGGTGTCGCGCTCGATCACCTCGATGACGTGCCAGCCGGCGGCCGAGCGCAGCGGCGGGCCGAGCACGCCGGCCTTCTGCGAGAACACCGCGTTCTCGAACACCGGCTCGAGGCCGGCGCCGCGGGAGACGAAGCCGAGATCGCCGCCCGAGCGCGCGGAGCCCGGGTCGTCGGACATCTCGGCCGCGACCTTGGCGAACTTCTCGCCGGCGACGATGCGCTTGCGCGCCGTCTCGACCCGCGCCTTGGCGCCGCGATCGGCCACCGAGTCGGCCGCGGCCGGGATCTGGATCACCGAGAGTTTCAACTCGGCCGGCGCCTTGGGGAACTTGTCGCGATTCGCGGTGAAGTAGGCCTCGGCCTCGGCCGGGGTCACGGGCTTGCGCGCGATCTGCTTCTGCACCAGCCGCTGCGCCAGCATCTGGCGGCGCACCTCGCTGCGGTACTTCTCACGCAGCTTCTCCTCGGTGAGGTTCTCGCGCCGCAGCTGCTCGGCATAGGCCTCCGCGCTGCCCATCCGCTCCTTGGCCTCGCGGATCGCCTGGTCGACCTGACGGTTGACCTCGAGATCGGGCACGGTCACGTTCTGGCGCTTGGCCTCGGCGACGATCAGCTTCTCGTCGATCAGCTGATCGAGGATCTGACGCCGCAGCGTGTCGACGACCGTCGAGTCGGGGCGCGCCTGGCTGCGCATCACGAACAGGTAGAGCTGCTCCTCGACGTCGCTCTGGAGCACGACCTCGTCGTTGACGACGGCCGCGATGCCGTCGAGGCGCTGCGCCGCCGGCGCCTGCGCATCGAGCGCCACCGGCAGCAGGGGGGCCAGCGCCACGAGCGCGAGCCCCATCCATTTCACGAGCTTCAAGCACGACCTCCTGGTATGTGCGGGCCGCAGTGGCGCGGCGGTGAGTGGCACGGTTGGGATGAGCCTGGTGCCGGAGCAGCCGGGGAGTATAGCCAGCCCGGTCCCACCCGAGTAAAGCAAATCGCCGACCCTGACGCTTCCGTGACAACGGCGCGATCCGCGGGCCGCCGGGCCGGCGGCGTAAGTCGCGGGATGGGAAGGAACGCGGCGGTTTGGCCGCGCTCGTCGCCGCGTCGCCGCGCCCGTCCGGCGCGGTGCGAACCAGCTTCCGATGCCCGCGTACCCTGATGGGTCCGATGAGCCTCCTGTCCTCCGCCGCCGTTGAGCGTCCCCTGCCGCTGTGGGACAGTTCTTCCGTGGTCACGCCCAATCGTTCACGGCGCGCGATCGCCGTGATCGGGGTGCTCGCCGCCCTGATATTCGCGGTGCCCCGCATCCTGACGCACACCCCCTACGCGCGGCTCGGCGTCACGCTCGAATGGACCGAGGACGGGCAGGCGCGCGTCGAACGCGTCGTCGGACCCCCTTCCCAGGGCCTGCTCGAGCGTGGCGACGTGCTGCTCCGCATCGACGGCGCGCCGCTCGACCGCCAGAGCTACGGCAGGAGCCCCCTGCCCCGCGAGGAGATCCGCTTCGAGGTCCGGCGGGGCGAGGAGCTGCTCGAGGTGAGCATTCCGCCCGCCCGGCTGACCCTGTGGAATCGCGTCCGCTTCCTGGCGCTGCCGCTCGCCGCGATGGTGGCGGCGCCGCTGGTCGCGTTCGCGCTCGTCTGGCGCCGCCCCGATCTCGGCACCGCCTGGGTGTTCTTCTGGTTCGCGGTGCTGCAGGCGGCCTCCCTGGTCCACGAGATCTACCGCCACCCCGAGGTCGCACCCACCGGCTCCTTCCGCACCTTCATGGGGCTCTACGGCTGGATCGCGTGCTGGCTGCCGGCGAGCTTCCTCCACTTCGTCGCCGTCTTCCCGCGGCCACGCTGGAGTCCGGAGAGCCGGCTGCGGAGCGTGTGGTTCTGGCTGGTGGTCGCGGCCTATCTGACGCCGCTCTGGTTCGTCGAGCGCCTGATCCGCACCGGGCAGATGCCGGAGCAGCCCTATCGCGTCTTCGAGTCGGTGACGCTGTCGCTCGCGGTGATCTCGCTGGTCGACCGCTACGCCCGGCCGGCGCGCGGCGAATGGCGTCCCACCCGCGGCCAGCGTGCGCTCGGGCTCCTGGTGGCGGCCGTGTTCCTGCTCGCCGCCCTGGTGGGCTGGCTGCTCAAGGACCCACGGGCGATGACCTTCCTCCAGCATCCGGTCGCCCGCGTGATGGTGCCGATGGTCGGCGCCGCCGTGCTGTTCTCGCCGTTCGCGATCGCCTGGCTGATCGCGCGCGACCCGGCGTTCGATCCGCGGCGCCTGCTCGAGAAGAGCCTGCCCTATGCGGTGCTCTCCGGCGTGCTCGCCGGCTTCTACCTGTTCGTCGTGCTCATGGGGCAGCGCCTGTTCGCCCAGGTCACCGGCGAAGAGGCGATCGTCTTCAACGTGGTCGCCGCGCTGCTGGTCGCGTTCGCCTTCGCGCCGTTGCGCGAGCGGCTGCAGCGCGTGCTCGACCGCCTGTTCGGCCGCGATCCCCGGGCGTTGCGCGCATCGCTCGATCAGGCCGGACGCGAGCTGCTGGGGGCGCTCGATCGCGACGAGGTGCGCGCCTCGGTCGAGTCGGGGATCACGCGCGGCCTCGGGCGGCGGGTCCCGCTCGAGTGGCCCGCCGCCGGCCCGCCGCGCGTCGTCGCGCCCGAGGAGCTGTCGGACGACGCGCGCGCCGGGGTCGAGAGCCTGCTGCGGCAGGCCGGGATCCGGCTCGAGAACCTGGCGCTCCAGGAGCAGCGCGCCGCCGCCGAGCGACGCGCCGCCGAGTCGCGCGAGTCCGCCACCCGCGCCGAGCTGCGCGCGCTCCACGCCCAGGTGCAGCCCCACTTCCTGTTCAACGCGCTCAACGCGCTCTCCTACCTCACCGAGACCGACCCGAAGGCGGCGCAGCGATTCACCGAGCGGCTGGCGGATATGCTGCGCTACACGATCGAGGCCGGGACGCGGCCCTCGGCGTTGCTCTCCGACGAGATCGCCTTCGTCGAGGACTACCTCGGGGTGGCGCGGGAACGCTATGAAGGCGATCTGCGGTTCGTCTACCGCGGCCCCGACGAGCTGCTCTCGACGCCGGTGCCGCCGCTCATGCTGCAGCCGCTGGTCGAAAACAGCCTCAAGCACGGCCTGGCGAACGGTCGCCAGGGCATCGCGCTGGCCCTCGAGGCGCAGCGCGAGGAAGGATGGTTCAGCGTGATCTTCTGCGACGACGGTTCGAGTCATGGCAACGGCGCACGCGGCTTCGGCGTGGGCCTCGACAACCTCGCCCAGCGGCTGCGGCGCTTCGCCGGAGCGGCGGCGACGGTCAGCGCCGCGCGTCGCGCCGAGGGCGGCTACGCGGTCGCGCTGCGCTGGCCGGTCGGCGCCAATGGAGGTGCGCTATGAAGCCGCGCACCACCGGGCAGCGTTACCGCGCCCCTCGCGAAGAGGCCGCGACCCTGCTGCGTGCAGGCGCCACCGCGCCGCGCGAGGCACAGGGCGCCGCGCGCCGCGACGTGGATGCGCCGATCCGCGCCATCGTGGCGGACGACGAGCCGCGGGCGCGCCAGTTCCTCGAGCACCGACTGGCGGAGATGAGCGACATCGAAGTCGTGGGCTCGGCCCGCGACGGCTCCGAGGCGCTGGAGCTGATCGCGCGCCACGCCCCCGCGGTCGCCTTCCTCGACATCCACATGCCGGGCCTCTCCGGCCTCGAGGTGGCGCGCCACCTGCGCGGCCCGGACGCGCCGGTGATCGTGTTCGTCACCGCCTACGATCAGCACGCGATCGAGGCCTTCGAGCTTGCCGCCCTCGACTACGTGCTCAAGCCGATCAAGCGCGAGCGCCTGGCGGAGGCGGTGCGGCGCGTGGTGCACGAGATCCGCACCCGGCGCCATCCCGCGGCCGGCCAGGAGGCGGCGGTGCGCGCCGCGCTCGAGTCGCCGGCGCTGCAGAGCCGGCTCGAGCCACTGCGACGGCTGCCGGTGCGGCATCGCCGCGAGGTGCGGCTGCTCGACCTCGACCAGGTGGCGCGGATCGTGTCGCGCGACCGGCTGGTGCTGGCCTGCGCCGAGGGCCGCGAGTACCTCGTCGACTACACGCTTCAGGAGCTGGAGGCGAGGCTGCCGGAGGGGCTGTTCGTGCGGGTCCACCGCGCCGCGCTGGTCAACCTCGACGCGATCGACTCCTACGGCGGCGAGGACGGCGTGCTGGTGCTGCGGCTCAAGGACGGCACCCGGGTCGAGGCCAGCGAGCGGCGCGCGGCGGAGGTGCGACGTAAGCTGCGCTGAGCGTGTGTCGCAACTGGCTCCAGAGCCAGTTCGATTAGGCGGGCCTAACCCAACTCGCCCCGGGGCGAGTTGTGAAACGCCGCGGTTCGAGGTCGCACGAGGTGGCGGCGCCTACTTCTTCGCGTAGGGTTCGTGCAGCTCCACCGGGGCCGGCTTGCTCCGGCGCACGCGCAGGTTGAGGAACTCGACGAAGACCGAGAAGCCCATCGCGAAGTAGATGTAGCCCTTCGAGATGTGCTGGCCGAGCCCGTCGGCGATCAGCGCCATGCCGATCAGCAGCAGGAAGCTGAGCGCGAGGATCTTCACGGTCGGGTGCCGGTCGACGAAGCCCCCGACCGGGCCCGCGAACACCATCATGAGCACGATCGCGACGATCACCGCCGCGATCATGATCTCGACCCGGTTCACCATGCCGACCGCGGTGATCACCGAGTCGAGCGAGAACACCGCGTCGATCACCACGATCTGGGCGATCACCCCCGCGAACGACGCCGGCACCCGCGCCCCGTGCGCGTCGCTCTCGCCCTCGAGTTTCTGATGGATCTCGTGGGTCGCCTTCCACAGCAGGAACAGGCCGCCGGCCAGCAGGATCAGGTCGCGCCCCGAGATCTCGTTGTCGAACACGGTGAAGAGCGGGGCGGTGAGGCTCACGACCCAGGTCAGCGAGAACAGCAGGACGACGCGCAGGATCAACGCCAGCGCCAGCCCGATCATGCGCGCCCGCGGCTGCTGCGCCGGGGGCAGCTTGCCCGCGAGGATGGCGAGGAAGACCACATTGTCGATGCCGAGCACCACTTCCAGCGCGGAAAGCGTCAGGAAGGCGATCCAGGCCTGGGGGTCGGTGAGCAGGTCCATGGCTCCTCGCGGGTCGGTTTGGGGTCAGGGAATGGCGGCGACCGGATGTCCGGCGAGCCGGCGCTCGATCGCGCGCTGGAAGGCGTCGACACGCTCGGGTCCGCCTTCCGGGCCGTCGTAACGCCAGCTGCGGTGGCCCGCCAGGTCGAAGACATGGAGCGCGGGCGCCCAGCGCCCCGGCGCCTCGTCGCTCTCGTACCAGGCCGCCTCGACGAAGACCCGGTCGCCCACCCACAGCGCGTCGAAGTACCGGCAGGGCGTGCCGCACCCCATCAGCCGCTCCCAGCGCCCCGCGCCGCGATCGATGAGCGCGACCGCGTTGTCCGGCTCGACCACCAGCTCGCCGCCGTCGAAATCGAGATAGACGTTGGGGTCGACGACGTAGGCGCTGTCCGCTGACCAGCGGTAGAAGAGCCGCCGGCGACGGGGCGAATCGAAGAAGGCCTCGGTCAGCATCTGGTCGAGCTCGGGATGGAAAGGCGCGGCGGCGACGAGCCGCAGCGAGTCGAGGGTGAAGCCGGGAATCGCCTCGCGCCACAGCGGCATCCACGGCGCGAGTCGTGGCGCGATCGCGGCGAGCAGGCTGTCCCGCGGTGCGGAACCCGATGCCGGGGTCTCATCGGGCGCACCGGACTCGCGCCGGGCGCAGCCGATCAGCGCCACGGCGACCAGCACGGCGGCGCCGGTGCGCCACGACCCGCCGGACCCCATCAGCCCCGCACGGCACTCGCGACCGGGGCGGGCCACACGACGCGGCGCAGCCGGTCCGGCCAGAGCCGCACCGGGATCACCCGCCGCAGCGAGTCGGTCAGCGCGGTGAGGCGGGCCTCGCGCGCCAGGTCGAGCGCCTCGCCCTCGAGCACCCGCAGCGAGCTCTCCGGCAGGTCCTCGAAGCTCTGGAGCCGCTGGTCCTTGGACCGGAGCTGCATGACCATCCACCCGGCGTCGACGCGATGCGGCCCCGAGTACTCACCCGGCGCCATGCCGACGAACGCCGGCTGCAGGCGGTCCCACGGCGCGTCGTCGGTCGGGAAGCGCACCTGCTGCTCGCGCACGCGAGCCTCGGGAGCCGCCATCGCGGCCGCCTCGCGCAGGGTGCCGGCGTGGCCGACGTGGAGCATGAGCTGCGCCGCCGAGGCGGAGTCCGGCAGGACGACGGTGAGCAGACGCACGCCGTCGAGACGGATGAACGACGCGGCGCGAGCGTCGTAACGCGCCCGCACGTCGGCGGGGGTGATGGTCGCCCGCGGCACGACGGCGGCGTTGTAGTAGGCCTCGAGCAGCATGTTGTTCGAGCGCTCGCGCACCATGCGCTGGAAGGCGGGCTCGTCCTGATATTTCCGGCGCCGGGCCTCGACCTTCGCCGCGCGCTCGAGCGCCATGCCCTCGAGCCAGTTCTCGACCGAGGGCAGCACCAGCAGATTGGGCCGCGGCTGGTCGGGGCGATTGAAGTCGACCATCGCGTCTCCCAGCGTGTAGACCCCGCCGCGGTAGTCGGCGAGGATGCCGCCGCGATCGGCCTCGGAGAGTTCCGGCGGCTGCATCTGGGTCTCGAAGGTTGAGCCCGGCGGCGCGACGACGGCGACCAGTCGCTGTCCCGCGCCGGTGCGGAGCGCGACGCCGTACTCGTACTTCATCGCGGTGATCGAGCGGGTCGTGACCGCGCGTTGTTTGCGCTGCCGCAGCATGTCGGCGAGCATCGCGCGCTCGGCCTCGAGCGGGGCCTGGTCGCGGCGGCGGCGGTCGACGATCCGGACGATGAACCAGCCCTGCCCTTCGGTCGTGATCGGGCCGACCACCGAGCCCGGCGCCCCACTCCGCACCACGCCGTCGATCGGCTCGATCAGCCCGCCCGGGAGCATGTAGCCGAGGTCGCCGTTGGGCGGCAGCACGCCGGCCGGGTTGAAGCGCTGCGCCACCGCCTCGAACGGAATGCCGGCGTCGAGCTCGGCGCGCGCGGCGCGCGCCAGCGGCGCGGTGTAGAGATAGATCAGCCCGATCCGCGTCTCCTCGCCGCGCCAGCGGTGGAACTCCACGACCTCGGCGTCGCTCACCGGCGGGCGCGTGCCGCCCATGTCGGCGAGCAGCCGCTCGCGCAGCGCCTGATCCTCGAGCCGCGCCCGCTGGTCGAGGAACAGCGTGTCGCGGTGGAGCCCGGCGCCGACCGCGCCCTGCACCATCAGCTCGCGCCGCACCAGGTCCTCGAGCAGCTGCGCCTTGGCGCTGTCGGGGGGGCCGGTATACGAGAGGCCGCCGCCGCGGGCGGCGACCAGGAAGTCGTCGCGCGTGATCGCCGAGCGCCCGACCCGTGCGAGGTCGTCGGGACTGCCGGAGCAGCCGGCGATGAGGAGCAGCGCGAGCCATGCCGCGGCGGCGCGGCGGCGCGGGAGTGACGTCACGACGGGGTCCTCTCGAAGGTCGGTCATGGGCGGAACCCGGGACACTATTGCACGGTCTGCGGGGTCGCAACTGCGGCCGCGGTGCTCACGGTCAGGGCCTGGAGCAGCTCGCGGCTGCGCTGCAGCAGCGCGATCCCCTCGCCGCGCACACGCAGTCCGAACTCGCGGCCGGTCACGAACTCGACCTGGAAGGAGAGCATGCCGACGACACTGCGGATCTCCTGCGGCTTGAGCGGCCGCCGCAGCATCAGCTCGGTGACCTGGTGGAACACGCGCAGGCTCTCGACTCCGGCCGCAGCCCCCAGCACCCGCAGCCGCCGCAGCTCGACCAGCGCCACGGCCGGCGGCGGCAGCTGGCCGAAGCG